>Ga0302279_10007733_pt1 | contig 10882 bp, 6 predicted proteins | sample III_Bog_N3_3_FD_194541 | JGI IMG/M metagenome (GOLD analysis project Ga0302279, IMG submission 194541) | Peat permafrost microbial communities from Stordalen Mire near Abisko, Sweden - III_Bog_N3_3 | ecosystem: Environmental > Terrestrial > Soil > Wetlands > Peat | place: Sweden: Abisko...
CGCGCGTTCTGCCGGCCACAGCCGCACCGCCAGCGCGCCCGCCACCTCGACCGGTTCGCCGGCAAGCAGTCCTGCATCGCTCAGCAGGCCGCGCATGGCCGCATCGGAAAAACCGGGCCAGCGATGCGCGAGGCGGTGCAACGCCTCGGCGTTGTCGTGCGGTGCGAGGTCCACCACCACCAGAAGCCCGCCCGGCCGCAGCACCCGCGCCGCCTCGGCCAGCGCGGCGGCCGGGTCTTCGGCGTGGTGCAGCAGCATGTGCATCAGCACGAGGTCGAAGCCGCCGTCCGGCAGCGGCAGCCGGTACATGTCGGCCAGCCGCACCGCGCAATGCGTCAGCCCCGGCCGTGCCAGCCGCGCCCGCGCCAGCGCCAGCATCGCCCGGCTGGCATCGACGCCGAGCCCGGCCGTCAGCCGCGGCGCCAGCACCTCCAGCAGCCGCCCGGTGCCGGACCCGATGTCGAGTGCGCGGCCCAGCGGGCCGGCCGGCAGCAGGCCGAGCAGTGCGGCCTCCACCGCGTCGGCCGGCAGGTCGAGGGCGCGCATCTCGTCCCACTCGGCGCCCTTGCGGACGAACGTCTCGGTGGCGGCGCGGGCGCGCTCGGCCAGCACGCGCGCGGCCTGCCGGCGGTCGGCGGCCAGCACTTCGTCGCCCTCGGGCAGCCGGTCGAGCACCGCGCGCGCCAGCGAATAGCCGGCGCTGCCCTCGGGCGGCAGGCCGAACCAGGCGTTCGCGCCCTCGCGCAGCCGTTCCAGCAGCCCGGCCTCGCACAGCAGGCGCAAATGGCGCGACAGGCGCGGCTGCGACTGGCCGAGGATTTCGGTGAATTCGGTGACGCAGAACGCGCCGCGCGCAGCCAGGGCCAGGATGCGTAGGCGGGTCGGTTCGGCGCAGGCGCGGAGCGCGGCGAGGAGATCTTCCATCCCTCGCCAATCGCATAAAGATATGCTTATGTCCAGTCTATGAGTGACCGCGGTGACATGCGCGTGCCGGTTTGGGCCGGCGACGCGGCGCTGGCCGGGCCGTCCGACGTGGTGCAACCGGTGTCGCCGGCAGGTGCAACCCGCCACGGCGCCGGTTGCACCTGTTGCCGGCCACGCGCGCCACTGGCCGCGGCCCTCGCCCGGCTGTTCGTCGCCCGCGCGCGCGGCGACCTGCCGTTTTTCGCCCGCGTCATCGTGCCCTGTGCGCCGGCGCAGGACGCGGACCTCGCGGCAACGCTGGCGGCCGATCCGGTCACCGCCGCCCGCTTCCGCTTCGCCGGCCGCCTGCCCGCCGCTCAATCCGGATCGGTGGTGTCGCCGTCGCCGAGCGCGCGCTCCATATAGACAGTGTCGAGCCAGCGCCCGAACTTGCGGCCGACGCCGCGCAGCGTGCCGACCCGCTGGAACCCCAGGCTCGCATGCACGCCGACCGAGCCGACATTTTCCGAATCGCCGATCACCGCGACCATCTGCCGGAACCCGGCCGCCGTCGCCGCCACGATCAACTCCGCCACCAGCGCCTTGCCGACGCCCTGGCCGCGTACGTCCTGGCGGACATAGACGGCGTTCTCGGCGCAATAGCGATACGCCTGGCGCGGCCGGAAGCGGGTCAGGTAGCAATAACCCAGCACGCCGGTCGGGTCCTCGGCGACCAGCCACGGCCAGCCCTGCCCGGTCACATGCGCGACTCGGTCGGCGATCTCCTCGACCGAGGGCGGCAGCTCCTCGAACGAGCCGGTGCCGTGCAACACGTGGTGCGCGTAGATGCCCTGGATCTCCGGCAGGTCGGCGGGGCGGAACGGGCGGATCAGCATCGCGGTGTCCTTGCTTGTCGTGCGGTCGCTCATGGCGCACCGAGCAGCGCTGCGACGTCGCGGGCCAGTGCCAGCAATGCGCGGTCCCGGCCGGGACCTGCGACCAGCGACAGCCCGACCGGCGCCCGCCCGCCCGGCACCGCGACGGTCGCGACCGGCAGCGTCACCTCCGGCAGGCCGGCAAGCCCGGCGATCGCGGTCACGCCGACGGTCGCCTCGCGCACCTCCTCCTGTTCGCGCGCGGTCGCGGCCAGCAAGGGCGCGGCGCATGGGCTGGTGGGATAGGCCAGCACCGCGCCGCCGGCGAGCAGCGGATGCAGGCGCGCCTGCAACTGCCGGCGCAGCGCCCGCCCGGCCGCCGCCTCGGCCGCCGTCACCTTCGCCGCGGCGGCGAAGCGGTCGGCGACACCGGGGCCGAATGTCGGTGTTGCCGTGCCGATCCAAGCGCCATGCGTCGCCCACACCTCCTGCCCCTGAATCGCGCGATAGCCGCGATACAGGGTGGCAATCCCCTCCGGGATCAGGCTGACCGGCAGCGCCGGGCCGAGCCGTGGCGCCAGCCGCTCCAGCAGGCCGGACAGCACCCCCGCCACATCGGTGCGGGCATTCACCCAGGCTTCCTCCAGCCGCAGCAGCGGCCCGTCGAGCCGGCCGACCTCGCCGGGCAACAGCACGTCGCCGGTGCGCGCGAACAGGTCGATGGTGGCGGCGAACCAGCCGGGGGTGTCGAGCCCCGGCGCCATCGGCATGGTGCCGGCGAGGCTGATCGCCCCGAGCGTCGGCCGGATGCCGTAGAGGCCGCAGTAGCTCGCCGGAATGCGCACCGAACCGCCGGTGTCCGAGCCGAGGGCGAGGTCGGCGAGTCCGGCCGCGGCGGCGGCGGCCGAGCCACAACTGGAGCCGCCGGGAAAGCGGTCCGGCGCGCGTGGATTGCGTGGCGTGCCGTGCCAGATGTTCTCGCCGCTCAGGCCGAAGGCGAGTTCCACCGTCTTGGTCTTGCCGACCAGGGCGGCGCCCGCTTGCAGCAGCGCAACGACGGCCGGCGCGGTGGCCACGGCCGGCGGATGGGTGCGCGCCCAGTCCGGATTGCCGCAGGTGGTCGGGACGCCGGCGACGTCGAACAGGTCCTTGACCGCCAGCCGCACGCCGTCCAGCACGCCCCGGCCGAGCGGCTCCAGGGTGGCGCGTGGTCCGGGGATGAAGGCCCCGACCGCATCACTTTGCGGTTCCATTCGGTCTCGCTCCCGTGTTAATGGCCTCAGCCTGCTGCGAGATGTGCCGCCTGAAAAGGGGCATCCGCGGCACGACATGCCAGCGATGTCCGGATACCCGGCTAAACCGGCAATATGGTATCAGGCATGCAGGGCCGGCCCGCACGTTATCGGGCCGATACGGCGGGGGGCACGCCGGGAACCGTGATCTTTTGGCCGGCCAGGCGCGTTGCCGGCGCAGGACCGGGCCGCGCTCGTGCCGTCCGGACATGCATGTCCTCGAAGGAGGTTTGATACAGTGAGCTCGACCGATAAGCGGACTGGCGATGCAGCGGCTGGCGGGGCCAAGCCCGACGATACCCAGGCGCAGGCAGCAGCCCGTTCCGCCGAGCGCGATGCGATCAACGAGGCGCTCGAAAGTCGGTTGATGGCGATCGAGGCGGCGGCGCGCTTCCACCATGTCGAACTCGACCGCGACGAACTGCGCTACCCGAAGGGCTCGACGCCGACTCCGGCGTCGCTGGTCGAGTGGGTGCGCGACGGCGGCCTGTGGTGCCGCGCGGTACGGCTGAAATTCGGGCAATTGCTGAAGGTGGAAGTCGCCTCGCCGGTGATCCTGCTGCTGCGCGACGGCAGTGCCGCGATCCTGACCACGGTCGATCCGGCCCGCAACATCGTCTGGCTGAAGGACCCGCGCGCCCCGTCCGGCGACCCGCCGGTGGCGGTCGATGAACTGCGGCTGTCGCAGGTCTGGTCCGGCGAGACCATGCTGCTGCGCGCCATCCGCGAACTGACCGACGAGAACGCGCCGTTCAGCTTCATGTGGGTGTGGGGGCTGGTCAAGCAGGAGCACAAGCTCCTCAAGGACGTCATCTACGGTTCGGTCGCGATGTCGTTCCTGACATTGGTGCCGCCGATCATGGTCATGGCGGTGCTGGACCGCGTGCTGACCTACAAGAGCATGTCGACGCTGACGCTGCTCGCGCTGTTCTTCCTGCTGGCGTTGATCTACGAGACCATGCTCGGCCACGCCCGGCGCAAGATCACCTATCTGATCGGCGCGCGGGTCGATGCCAAGATTTCGCTGCACGTGTTCAAGCGCATGCTGCGCTTGCCGCTCGACTTCTTCGAGCGCCAGCAGGCCGGCGTCATCACCTACCGGATCTCGCAGGTCAACAAGATCCGCGAGTTCATGACCGGCAAGATGATGTCGACGATCCTCGACTTCATCACGCTGATCGTGGTGTTGCCGGTGCTGTTCCTGGTGCAGCCGGCGCTGGCCTGGGTGACCATTGCCTGCGCCGGGCTGATCGGCGTGATCATCGTGCTGTTCATCGGCCCGGTGAATGCCGCGATCGGTCGCTGGACCAACGCGGAAACGCAAAAAAGCAGCGTGCTGGTGGAAACCCTGCACGGCATCCGCACCGTCAAGTCGCTGGCGCTCGAACCGCAGCAGCGCGAAATGTGGGACCGCCGTACCGCCACCTCGGTGCAGTTGCGGCTGGAGGCGTCCGACCTGTCGAACTGGCCGCAGACGCTGATCACCCCGCTCGAAGGCTTCATGACGCGCGGCGTCGTGCTGCTCGGTGCCGCGTTCGCCATCCTCGATCCCGGCTCGATCAATCCGGGCCTGCTGATCGCCTTCATGATGATCAGCGGCCGTGTCGCCTCGCCGCTCGCCGGCCTCGCCAGGGTGCTGGACGATTTCCAGGAAGTCCGCGTCGCCGTCGGCTTCGTGCAGTCGGTGGTCAATCAGGCGCCGGAATCGGTGAACCCGAGCGCCGGCCTGCGGCCGCGCTTCGAGGGCAATATCGAGTACAGCAAGGTCAGCTACTCCTACCCCGGCACCAAGACGCGCGCGCTGGACGGCGTCTCGTTCGAGATTCCGGCCGGCACCATGCTCGGCCTCGTCGGCAAGAGCGGCTCGGGCAAGTCCACCGTCACCCGCCTGCTGCAGGGCATCACGCGCGACTATGAAGGCTTCGTGAAGCTCGACGGCAACGACCTGCGCGAGATCAACCTCGCGCATATGCGCCGCAGCTTCGGCGTGGTGTTGCAGGAAAACTTCCTGTTCCGCGGCAGCATCCGCGAAAACATCATCGCCGGCCGCCCCGGCATGACGCTGACCGACGCGGTGCGCGCCGCCCGCCTGTCCGGTTCGGAGGAATTCATCGAGCGCATGCCGAACGGCTACGAGACCTGGATCGAGGAAGGCTCGCCCAACCTGTCGGGCGGCCAGCGCCAGCGCCTCGCGATCGCGCGTGCGGTGATCCACGATCCGCGCCTGCTGATCCTCGACGAAGCGACCAGCGCGCTCGACCCGGAAAGCGAGGCGCTGGTCAACGCCAACCTGACCCGCCTCGGCAAGGGTCGCACCATGGTGATCGTCTCGCACCGGCTGACATCGCTGACGGAATGCGACCAGATCCTGGTGCTGGACCAGGGCAAGGTCGCCGACATGGCGCCGCATCTGGTGCTGGTGGAGCGTTGCTCGGTCTATCGGCAACTTTGGTTGCAGCAGAACCGCCATCTCGAAAGCGCCGCTGCGCGCGCCGCCGGCCCCGCGCCGGTGCTGGCCCAGGGAGACTGAGACATGGCCAAGAAACACACCACCGTCGGGCTGCCGCTGTCCGGCGGGCAGGCCGTCGCGTTCCAGACCAACGACGAGTCGGTCTCGTCCGGCGCCATTCTGGAATTCCAGTCGCCGACGCTGACGCTGATCGCGGCCCCCGCGCCGTTCACTGCGCGCATGACGCTGTGGCTGATCGGCAGCCTCGTGCTGATGTCGATGGCGCTGTTCATCGCCGTGCCGGTCGACCGGGTGGTGGCCACCACCGGCGTCATCTTGGCGCAGACCCCGAACGTGATCGTGCAGCCGCTGGAAACGGCGATCGTGCGCAAGATCTACGTCAAGGAAGGCGACATGGTGAAGAAGGGCGACGTTCTCGCCGAACTCGACCCGACCTTCGCCAAAAGCGACCAGATGGCGACCGCCGCGCAGACGAGCAGCCTGCGGGCGCAAGTGGACCGGCTGAAGGCGGAACTGGCCGACAAGCCGTATTTCTCCGACGGCAGCCAGTACGGCCAGATGGAAGAACTGGCGTATATTCAGCGCCACCAGCAGTTCATCTACTCGATGGAAGACTACAGCCAGAAGATCAAGAGCCTGGAAGCCAAGGTGGCGCTGGCGAAGAACGACATCGACGGCTACGGGCGCCGTCTGGTCGGCCAACGCGCGGTCGAGGAGATGCGCAAGGACCTGGAAAAATTCCAGGTCGGCAGCCGCCTCAACACATTGCAGGCGATCGACAGCCGCGAGCAGATCGAGCAGGCGCTGGCGGATGCGCACGCCGCCCTCGACGGCGCCGAAAAGGACCTGGCTTCGATGACGGCCGAGCGCGACGGCTGGAAGCACCAGTGGTACGTCGATACGCAAACGCTGGAATCGCAGCAGGAGCGCCTGCTGTCGGACATGCAGGGGCAGGCGACCAAGAACACGTTGCGCAGCGACCTGGTGACGCTGCGCGCCGATCAGGACAGCATCGTGCTCAGCGTCTCGCGCGTTTCCGCCGGGGCGGTGCTGCAATCGGGCGTGCAGTTGATGACGACGGTGCCGGTGGATTCGAAGCTGGAAGTTTCCGCGCCGGTCGACGGCGCCGATGCCGGCTTCATCACGGCCGGCGACGAAGTGGCGATCAAGTTCGATACGCTGCCGTATTTCCGCTACGGCTACGCGATCGGCCATATCATGAAGATCAGCGGCGACAGCTTCATCGACCCGACCTCCGGGCAGAGCAATCCGACCGGGCAGCAGCCGTCGATCTCGACGCAGTCGCCGCAGACCCTGGGCACCGCGCCGGTCTATTACTATCACGCGACCATCTCGATCGACCGGATGCAACTGCGCCATCCGCCGGCCTCGTTCCACATCATGCCGGGCATGCCGATCGAGGCGGATATCCGCGTCGGCCAACGCTCCATCATGGCCTACATGTTCGACCGCTGGCTGCCGTTCCTGGCCACCGGCATGCGGGAGCCGACGTGAGCCCAGCCGGGATGCGCGCCCCTCGCGTGGCGGAGGCCTGATCGCCGTGGCGGGATTGCTTCGCAAGGTCACCGGCTGGGTGTCGCCGGCCTCGGCGCTGCGCCGGGCGCAACAACTCATCGAGGAGGGCAACCGCGCCGAGGCGTTCCCGCTGCTCGCCAAGGCGGCGAATGCCGGCAACGCGGAGGCCGAGTATCTGGTCGGCCGTGCCTATCTGGAGGCCGGCGGCGTGCCGCGCAGCCCGACGGAAGCGGCGCGCTGGCTGGAGAAATCGGCGGCGCATGGCTACGTGGCGGCGCAATCGCTGCTCGGCGCGGTGTATTTGCAGGGCATCTCGGCGCCGGCCGGGACCATCGCCGGCGTCGCCGCCGACGCGCTGTTCGGCGCACCGGCCGACGTCAAGCCGGACTGGGAGCGGGCCGCCATCTGGGCGCGGCGGGCCGCCGAAGCAGCCTCTGCCGACGGTCAGGCGTTGCTCGCCTACATCCTGACCAACGGCCCGGAGACCCTGCGGGATCTGCCGCAGGCCGAGGCGTGGTACGGCAAGTCGGCCGGCGCCAATTCGCCGCAGGGCCAGTTGGGCTACGCGATGGCGCTGCTGCGGCGGGCCAAGGCGCCGGAGGATTACGGGCCGGGTGCCGACTATCTGGCGCGGGCGGCGGAGTCCGGGCTCGGCACCGCGCAATACCTGCTCGGCGCGCTGACCGAGAACGGCCAGGGCGTGACCAAGAGCGTCGAGCGCGCCGCCGAGTTGTATCGGCAGGCGGCCGAGAAGGGCGTGCGGGCCGCGCAGGGGCGCTACGGGCTGATGCTGCTGCACGGGCGCGGCGTCGCGCGCGACCCGCAGGAGGCCGAATCGTGGCTGCGCAAGGCCGCCCTCGCCGGCGACCCGGACGCGGCGGCGGCGATCGGCGACATCTATTCGCGCGGCGGCGAATTGCCGCCGAACTACGCCGAGGCGGCCGTGTGGCTGCGCCGGGCGGCCGAGCTCGGCCACGGGCTGGCGGCGCGCAACCTCGGCAACATGCATCTGATGGGCGCCGGCGTGCCGCGCGACCCGACCGAGGCGGCGCGCTGGTTCCGTGTCTCGGCCGAAGCCGGCGATACCCAGGCGCGCTACGACCTGTCCGCGCTGGTGTTGCAGGGCAAGGGCTCGGCCGAGGATTCGGTCAGCACGCGCCAGTGGTTCGAGCAGGCGGCGACCGCCGGCGATCTGGTGGCGGCGTTCAACTACGGCATCTGCCTGGCCGAAGGCGTCGGCGTCGAGCGCGACGAGCAGCAGGCGGTGCAATGGCTGCGCCGCGCCGCCGACGGCGTGGTCAATGCGCAATACTGGTACGGCCGCATGCTCGCGGAGGGGCGCGGTGTGGCGCAGAACGTCGAGGAAGGCCGCGCCTGGATCGGCCGCGCCGCCCGCTCCGGCATGCTCGACGCGCAGGTGGCGCTGGCCGAGATGCTGGTCAACGGCCGCGGCGGCAAGCGCGACCACACCGAGGCGCTGGCGCTGTTCCAGCAGGCGGCGACGCACGGCCATGTCGGCGCGATGTTCGCGCTCGGCGCGCTGTACGGCGGCGGCCACGACGTGCCGTGGGACCGTGCGCAGGCGCAGAAATGGTTCCGCGCGGCCGCCGAGCGCGGCCATGCGCACGGGCAGATGATGCTCGGCCGCTATCTGGCGCGCGGCCTCGCCGGCACGCAGGACGTCGCCGAGGCGCGGGTTTGGCTGCAAAAGGCGCTGGCGCAGGGGCTGAAGGACGCGCAGGCAGACATCGACGCGCTGCCGGCCGCCGCCCCGCCCGAACTTGCCGCCGCGCAGAGCCGGACCGGCTGAACACGCTGACGACGCCGCGCATCGCATGAGCGACCGGCCGCCCTCGGCGCAAGCGCTGCGGTCGCGCGTGGAGGTGGAAACCGCGCTCGCCGAGACGGCGCTGCGGCAAGGCCAGGATTTGTTGTCCGCCGGCGACGCCGCCGCCGCGCTGCCCTGGCTGGAACGCGCCCGCCGCATCGCGCCCGAGGACGATACGGCGCTGCTGGCGCTGGCGATGGCGCGGTTGGCGCTGGGAGATGCGACGGCGGCGGAGGCATTCGCGACGCTCGCGACGCGTCACGACGTGCGGGAAGTCTGGATCGGCCTCGCGGCGATGCGGCTGCGCGCGGGCGACGCGGCGGCGGCCGCGACCGCGCTGGCGGCCGCGCTGTCCGGCCACGCGCTGCCCGACGAAGCAACCTGGTCCGGCTTTGCCGACGCCGTCGCCACGCAGGCCGGCGCGTCCGGCTGGTGCGGTCTCGGCAGCGACGGCACCGTGGTCGTGCGCAGCCTGCCGGGCAGCGGCAAGCCGCGTTTGTCCGCCGACGGCGCGGTGCTGCGCGGCCGTCGCGTGGCCGCCGGCGTGGCCCGGGTGTCCGTCGTCGGCGCCGACGGGCGCGACCTGCTCGGCAGCCCGGTCGATGTCGGGCGCATCCGCCGCGTCGAGGGGTTTGCCGGCTGCCGCGACGGCGGCCTGGAAGGCTGGGCGTGGCATCCGGGCGACGCCGCGCGCGACCCGGTGCTGCTGTTGCAGCCGTTGCACGGCACCGGCACGCCGCGTCGCATCGTCGCCCGCGATCTCGGCATGACCTCGCCACGACCGCTCGCGCGCCCGCGCCGCTTCGTGGTGCCGGCCGCCGCTCTGGCGGGCCTGGATGGCCAACTGCGCGTGCTCGGCGCGGACGGCAGCGACCTGACCGGCAGCCCGCTCGACCCCGGGCTGGAGGCGCGCGCGGCGCGGGCCTCGGCCGAGGCGGTGGCGCGGGCGCTGCCTGTTCTCGGCCGCGCCCGCCGTGCGGTGCCCTGGCTGCCGGCACGCGCCGATGCCATCGCGACCCCGGCCCAGGCGCCGCACCGCCCGCGCCGGCCGGTCGCGGTGGTGGTGCCGGCCTATCGCGGTGAGGCGATCACGCTCGCCTGCCTCGACGCCGTGTTCGCCACCGTGCCGCACGGCACCACGGTGATCGTCATCGACGACGCCTCCCCCGAGCCGGCGCTGTCCGCAGCACTTGCGGCGCTGGCGCGGCAGCGCCGCATCCGGCTGCGCCGGCACGCGCGCAACCAGGGCTTTCCGGCGTCCGTCAACGCCGGCCTGCGGCTTGCCGCTTCGCTGCCCGGCCGACCGGACGTGGTGCTGCTGAACAGCGACACGCTGCCCGGCCCCGGCTGGCTGGCGACGCTGCGCCAAGCCGTCCACGCCGCCGGCGACATCGGCACCGCGGCACCGCTCTCCAACGACGCCAGCATCCTGTCCTATCCCGATCCGGCGGCGTCGGCGGCGATGCCGGAGGGCGAGGATCTGGCGACGCTCGCCGGGCTGGCCGCGCGCGTGCATGGCGCCGCCACCGTGGACATCCCGACCTCGGTCGGCTTCTGCATGTATATCCGCCGCGAATGCCTGCTCGCGACCGGGCTGCTGCGCACCGACGTGTTTGGCCAAGGCTACGGCGAGGAGAACGATTTCTGCGCCCGCGCCCGCCATCTCGGCTGGCGCCATGTCGCCGCACCCGGCGCCTATGTCGCGCATCGCGGCGGCGCCTCGTTCGGCGACGCGCGCGGCCAGTTGCTGGCGCGCAACCTGGACGTGCTGGAACGGCTGCACCCCGGGTACGGCGACATGATCCGCGCGTGGCAGGCGGCGGACCCGCTTGCCGAGGCGCGGCGGGCGCTGGACGCGGCGCGCTGGGCCGCGCGCGCGCCGCCGCCGCGCGGCCGCAAGCGCGCCATCGCCGCACCGGTGGTGATCGTCACGCATGACGGCGGCGGCGGCGTCGAGCGCGCCGTGCGGGCGCGCTGC
>Ga0302279_10007736_pt1 | contig 10881 bp, 8 predicted proteins | sample III_Bog_N3_3_FD_194541 | JGI IMG/M metagenome (GOLD analysis project Ga0302279, IMG submission 194541) | Peat permafrost microbial communities from Stordalen Mire near Abisko, Sweden - III_Bog_N3_3 | ecosystem: Environmental > Terrestrial > Soil > Wetlands > Peat | place: Sweden: Abisko...
CAATAGCCGCATGACCCAAGCGCAGGAGCGTGATCTGATTGCGGAATCGCGCGATCAGATCGCGGTGGTGACCGGCACGCCGCCCTTGGGGTGGTGCGGTCAGGACTTTAATGAATCCGCGGACACACCGGCGCTGCTCGCCGCGGCGGGCTTCATTTATACGACGGACTGGGCGAATGATGACCGGCCCTATCTGCTGGGACCCTATGGCGGGCGTCACCTGCTGGCATTGCCGCCGCAGCCGGAATGGAACGATCTGGAATGCATGTGGTTGCGCCGGGTTACCCCGCCGGTCTGGGCGGATTGCGTTGCCGATGCCTTTGCGTTTCTGCATGAAGAGGGGGGCGGCGTGTTCAATCTGACCTTGCATCCCTGGATTACCGGTCAGGCGCACCGTATCCGCTGGCTGCGGGACGCGCTCAGCCGGACCCTGGGAAAGCGCTCCACCTGGATTGCCACGACGGATGCGGTGGCACAGCACGCGCTTCGCCAGATCGGGCAAGCATGACCGCCTGAACCGCTTTACCGAGCGGCGCGGCCGACATCGAACCCAAGGAACCCGGCAGCCGGATTGGGTGTGCCGCCGTCATTGGCAAACAGCCGTGGCGCCATCGGCGCCGGTTCCGCAACGCTGACCTTCACCGCCTTGGCCGCGGGTGCTTTGGACGGGGCCTGCTTTGCGATCAGCACCGCGTTCGCGGCGGGCCCCGGCGCGTGTTTTTCGTCGGTTCGCATCGACAGCAGCAGGAAGGTGATATCGTTGCGCCCCAGATCGACCGAAAGGTCCAGCGCCGTCATGCCCAGGATATTCTGCGATGTCATATCGGCGCCGCGGTTGAGGGCGTCGCGGGCGGCCGCGAGGTCGCCACGGTTGATCGCGTCGAACAGCGCCTCATTCGGCGCCATGTCGGTCGCCAGTTTGGTCGCGGGCGCCGCCGGCGTGGCGGCTTTCGCGCCCGGCAAGGCGTCCGGCTGGTGGTCGGTCGGGGCCGGGGCGGCGCCGCCGCGGCCGTGGCTCGGGGAATTGATGGCGCCCATCGGCCCGGCAGTGCTGACCGGGCCGCTGCCGGGCAAGCCCGGCATATTCATTTGTGCCCGAGCCGGGGGCAGGCCGGACAGCAGAAGGGCCGCCAGGGCAATGGCGGAAACGGCCGGATGGCGAGGGGAAAACAGGGTCATGGATCTCGTCTACCTCAGATGGGGTTGAGCCACCAGAAGCCAATGGTCAGGTAGGTCGCGAAAGCCGTCCAGGCCAGATAGGGCAGCATCAGCCAGGCGGCGACCGGCTGGATCCGCTGGAAGGCTCTGACGGTGACGGCGATCAGTCCCAGCAGCACCAGGACCACAGCCAGGGCGAGCGGCGGGCTGTGGAGACCGAAAAACGCCGGCGTCCACAGTGCGTTCACGCCAAGCTGCCAGCCCCAAAGGCGCAGCGACCGGCCCACGCCGGTACGACGCCAGACCAGCCAGGCGGCCAGTCCCATCATCACGTAAAGGCCGCTCCAGACCAGACCAATTGCCCAGTTTGGCGGGGTGCCGGGTGGCGCCGTCAGCGAGCCGTACCAGCCATGCAGCGAATGGGCGATCAGCGATCCACCGACAGCACCGGCAAGCAGACTCAGGCCGACGAAGCCCACCAGGGCGAGCATCGCGGATATCGGGGCCGAGGACCCCGGAAAAGAGCCCCAATCCTCTGGACCTGTCTGCTGGAAGACACGGATCCTTTCAGAATATGGCGAGACTCGCCGCTACCAGCCATTCACGCGCGGCCAGATCGCGACGACCTCGCTGCCACCATCGACGACATGATAGCGGTCATGGGCCGCCGCTGTCATGCATGTATGATTGGGGGCGATGCGCAATTTTCCGCCAACGGGCAGCGCGATCGGGTGTGCCGGGTCGGTCTCGATCACCCCGTGCTCCTGGAAGGCTCTGCTGACGATCGTATTGCCCCAGCTTCGGGCGCCGGCCTGGTCCAGCACCAGGCCGTAACCGTAATCGCGCGGGGCGGTTTCCGTGCTGCGGTCCTTCGACAGCGCCAGGCCGCCGGCATCGATCAGCAGCCGGCCGGGACGGCGGCCGATGACGCTGGTCAGCACGGTGACGGCGATCGCGTCCATGCCGTGGGTCTCGATCTCGGCCTGGAACAGGTCGCCGAACATATAGACGCCGGCGCGCACCTCGGTCGCGCCGGCCAGGTTCTCGGCATGGCGCGCGGTGGGCGAACTGCCGACCGAGACGATGGAAATCGCGTGATTGGCCGACCGCAGCCGCTCCGCCGCCAGGGTGGCGGCGCCGCGTTCGGCCTCGGCGATCGTCACCATCTCGCGGACGCGGCGGCCCCTGTAGGAATGCCCGGCATGGGTCATCACCCCCGCCAGCGCCGGTCCCAGCCGGTCGGCCACGGTCAGCAGCAGGTCGTCCCGCGGATCCAGGCCCGACCGGTGCTCGCCGCAGTCGATTTCGATCAGGGTGCGGGGTGGCTGCGGTTGGGCTGCGATCGCGCTGGCGGTGTCGGGATCGTCGGTCACCACAATGATCTTGCCCCCGGCCGCGTTCAGCTTGGCGACCTGTTCCAGTTTTTGCGGGGTGATGCAGACGGCGTAGAGGACATCGGTGATGCCGTAGCCGAGGAAATACTCGGCTTCCGCGAGGGTGGAGACGGTGATGCCGCCGGGTTGCCCGGCCAGGACCAGGCGCGCCACGTCGATCGATTTCGCGGTCTTCATGTGCGGGCGCAGCGGCACGCCGAGGCGGGACAGATGGGCCGACATCACGTGGATGTTGCGGTTCAGCACGCTCCGGTCGAGCACCAGGCAGGGGGTCGGAAGATCGGCGAGGTTCATGCGGGCGGGGTCCAGTCGGCAGTGTCGTCGATCGGCAGGACGGGGCGCGGCATATGCGTCCAGCGGAAGCGCGACAGGATGGGGCTGGTCAGGCCCGGCGCGTCCACCTCCACCACGTCCCGGTGGCGGAAGAATTCGTCGAAACCGCCGCGGAAATGACCGCGCGACTTCACCACCACGACCCTGGCGGCGGCGATGTCCAGGCCAAAGGCCTCGAAGAACATCGGGTCGGCGCACTGGTAGCGGTGGGTGAGCACGACGACGGTGATGCCGCCGATTTGCAGCGCCGCGCCAAAGCCGAGGTCGAGCGTGTTGTTGGCGTAGATGCCGCGCCGGCCGCGGATCGCGCCGTCGAGCAGGCGGCGGACGGTGGCGGGGGCGGCAAACGGGCGGGAGAATGCGTCGCCGCCGTCGCGGTTGAAGCGCGCAATGAAGCTGCCGCCCTCGCCAATGGTATGGGCTTCGGCGGCCAGAGCCGGATCGTGGATCACACCAATCAGGGCGTCCTTGACCTCGGCCGCATGGAACTCCTGCAGGATCGCCATGGTGTTGCCGCGCCCGCCGCCACCGGGATTGTCGGCGACGTCGGCGAAGGCCAGCGCGTGCGTGGCGGGATCTTCGGTCGATTTCGCCAGGCGGACGGCGTCTTCAAGCGCGGTCAAGGTCGGGCGGAACTGGTCACGACGCGCCCAACCGGCCTCGGCGATCTCGCGCGCCAGGGCATTGGCCTGATGGGGATCGGTCGCGGTGACCACAACCGTCAGTCCATTGAAGGGCGTATCGGCATAGGCGAAGCCGCCCATGACGGACACGTTGAGCACGATCCCGGCATACGGCGGCTCCCGCATGCGGCGCTGGCCGAGGTCGATCAGTTCGCCGTAGGGCCGTTGCGGCGCATCGGGGCCGGTCAGCATGGTGACGGTGGGCGGCACGATCGGCAGGCGGATGCGGGCGAGCCAGGTTCGGGTGCCGGCCAGCAGCGCGCGCAGGGTTTGCGCGGCCTCGGCGCCGCGTTCGCGCATGTCCAGGTGTGGATTGGTGCGGTAGCCGATATAGGCGTTCACCAGGGTGACGTTCGCGTCGGAGACGTTGGCGTGCAGGTCATAGGTGGCGACGACCGGGACCGTGTCCCCCACGATGCGGCGGACCAGGCCGAGGAGGGTGCCCTCCGGGTCGTGGTCTTCCGTGGTCAGGCCGGCGCCATGCAGCACGCAATAGACGCCATCGAGCCGACCGGCGCCGCGCAGCCCGGCTTCCCAGCGTGTCATCAGCCGGTCGAAGAATGCCTGGTCCACCGGGCCATTGGGTTCGGCCATGGCGAGCACGATCGGCACCGGTTGCCAGGGGCCGGCCGCATCCATATCGGCGAGGAAGCCGGGCAGTTCGCCCAGCATGCGCGGCGCCGGGGCGCGGGCCTCGGCCAGCATGGAATCGCCGGCGAGCAGGGTGCGCGCGGCGAAATCGGCTTCGGTGGCGACCGGGGCGAAGCGGTTGCACTCGATGGAAAAGCCGAGGAGGGCGATGCGGGTCATGGGCACCCCAGAGGCTGCCCGATTTTCCCCCTCCCCTTGAGGGAGGGGGTTAGGGGGAGGGGGCTCCGCAAGGTGAGACTCCGCCGCCGGAGCCAAACCCCAGCCGACCCCTCCCCCTGACCCCCTCCCTCAAGGGGAGGGGGAATGACATCACAGCCCCACGCGCGCCTCACAGCACCACCCCCAGCAATTCCGCCACTCGGGGCGTTGCTTTCAGCCCGCTGCCGGTCAGCACCAGCACCGTCGTCTGGTCCGGCGCGATCGTCCCGGTCGCCAGCAGCTTCCGCCACGCCGCCAGGACCTGCGCCGCGGTCGGTTCGACGTAAATCCCAATCCTCGCCAGTTCCAGGGTCGCCGCACCGATCTCCGTCTCGGTCAGCCGCACCGCGCCGCCGCGGGTTTCGCGCAAGGTGCCCAGGACCTCCCGCAGCCGGATGGGTTGGGCGATCGCGGTGCCCTCGGCGATGGTGGGGCTGATCGGCGTCTCGACCGGGCCGTCTCCGCCGGCGAGGAACGCCGCGGCGATCGGCGCGCAATTGGCCGGCTGCGCGGCGAAGATCCGCGGCATCGCCCCGATTTCCCCCGCGCGCAGCAGTTCGGAGAACCCGATCTCGCAGCCCAGCACGTTCGACCCGGCCCCGCACGGCGTGATCACGTTGTCGGGCGCGCGAAAGCCCAGATCCTCCCACAGCTCATAGGCCAGGGTCTTGGTGCCGTGCAGGAAGAACGGGTGCCAGTTGTGGCTGGCGTAGAACAGGCTGGCCGAACGGGCGACCGCGGCATCGGCGGTGTCCTGACGTGACCCCGGGATCAGTTCCACCACCGCACCATGCGCGCGCATCTGCACGGTTTTCGCCGGGCTGGTGGACGCGGGTGCCATGATCGTCGCCACCATTCCGCCCGCCGCGGCATAGGCTGCGACGGCGGCGCCGCCATTGCCGGAGCTGTCCTCCAGCACCGCGGTCACCCCTTGCGCCCGCAACAAGGACAGCATGACGCTGGCGCCGCGGTCCTTGAAGCTGCAGGTCGGATTGAACCACTCGCATTTCAAATGGACCCCGACACCGGACAGCGACCGGTGCAGCAGCGGGGTACACCCCTCGCCCAGGGTGATGGGATCATCGACCGGGAACGGAAACGCGGCGCGATAGCGCCACAGGCTGCGCGTGGCGGTGTCGATCTGACCGCGCGTCAGACCCGGCAGTTCGGTCAGCAGCAGCGGCGCGTGGTCCGGTCCGCACCAGCGCGGCGGATCGAGCGGGAAGGTCCGGCCGGTACGTGGATCGAGATAGCTGGGTTGCATGGAGTCCACGGCGCTTGCGGGCCGTCACTGTGCCCTCCGGCAGGCGCCGGGTTCAAGAGGGCCCCGCTCAAAACCGAGCGGTCAGGCTGGCGATGATGCGGCGCTCGATGGGGGGGGCGGCGGTTTGATAGAGCCGCGCGGTATTCAGTTGCTGGGCGGTCAGGGCCGCCGTCAGTTGGCCGGTCAGCTTGTAGGCGACGCGCGCGTTGACGGTGACGTAATTCTGCACGGTGACGGGTTGCAGATAGAACCCGACCCCGGTGGGACGGTAATCCATGTAGCTCGATTGCCACCGCGCCTTCACGTCCAGTTCCACCCGCTCCCAATTGTACCCCAGGCCGCCCGTCACGATGTGGCGCGGCGCGCTCATCGCGTAGTCGATCGGGCTGGTGGCTTGCGGCCCCGTGTTCAGGGTCGTGTGATTGGTCGTGGCCGCCAGCGCGTAGCTCGCGCTCCACCGGAGTCCGCCTGGCGTCTGCCCGCGCAGCCCGAGTTCGCCGCCGAAGGCCTCGCTGCTGCCGACATTGGTGGTCGTCACCAGCGGGATGCCAAACGGTGGCACGAACTGGACGTTGGAGGAGAATGGTTCGCTGATGATGTCGTCGGTGCGCTGCGCAAACAACGCCGACCGCAGGGTCGCGTGCCAGCCCGGCAGCGCGCGGTCGTAATCCAATTCGATGTTATTGACGACCGCCGGCCGTGTCCCGGGATTGCCGGCGACGACCACGGGACCCAGCGCGCCGAACGGACTCTGCTCGCCGAACTCCACCAGGCTGGGCAATTGCACCCCGCGCGCCACCATCAGGCGCAGCGTATCCTGATCGGTCGCCTCGTAAACCAGGCCGCTGTTGAAGCTCACCGCGGTGAAGCCCGCGTGATTGTAATCCGCCAGGTCAAACCCGGAGAAGGCAGCCGGCGTGCCGCTGTAGCGCAGAGCCAAGGTGTCGGTGCGCAGCGCGTTCGTCAGCGACAGCGCCGGCGTGATCTGCCAGTTCCACATCGCGCTGGCGGCATAGACCTGGTAGCCGACGGTACCCTGCAGGAAGCCGGGCGCGGTCAGCGTATTGTTGCGGTATTCCAGCCCGATGCGGATCGTATGGTCGGCGCTCAGCTTCGACAGCAAGCTGGCCTGGACCACATAGATATCCTGGGTGAACCAGTCCGCGATCCCCACCAGCGCGGGGCCGGCGTCGAGGCTGTTCAGGGCTTCATTGCGATAGGCGCTGAGGCTCAGAAGGCCGAGGCCGGTATCCACGCTGCCGCCGATCCGCACCGAATTGGTGCGCCGGAACGTGGTATCCATATCGCCGGTGAAACTTGCCTCGGCATAGCGCGTGTCGGCGGCACTGGCCTCGATATAGATCTCCGAACCGGGGGCGGGACGCGCTTTCGCGTCGATGTTGAATGTGGCGGTCTGCGGCGCCTGGCGCACACCCGCCTCGATCGGCGAGAGTTGGCCGGGGGCGAAGTCGCTGCCGCGCATGCCGCCGGCCGACAGCCGCACCCCGGCGACATCGCCGATCTGGCCGGTGCCGACCGCGGAACCGCTCAGATAGTGCTGGGTCCCGCCGCGGATGGTCGCGGCGTTGACGCGGTCGGTCAGCGGGTCATAGGTGATGATATTGATGACGCCGCTGACCGCGTTGAAGCCGTACAGCGCGGAGTTCGGCCCCTTGATCACCTCGATCTGGCGGATTTCCTCCAATTGGACGGGGATTTCCGCCCAGGGCACGTCGCCATAGGCCTGCTCATAGACCTCCCGCCCGTTGACCAGCACCAGCAGGCGCGGGTTGTACGGCTGGTCGTAGCCGCGGATGCCCACGTCGGCCGAGAGCAGGCCATAGCGGCGGACATAGACGCCCGTGAGGAATTCCAGGGCATCGGGGATGGTCGTCGCGCCGGACCGGCGGATGTCGTCCTGGGTGATGATTTCCATGTTCGCCGGGGCTTCGGAGACCAGTTGCGGCCGGCCGGTGGCCGACGTGGTGACCGGTTCGTTGAACAGGTCCGCCAGTTTGCCGTTATCGGGCGATTGGGCGAAGGCCGTCGCCAGACCCGACAGCGTCCAGGCGATGGCGGCAGCGAGCGGGATGGCGCCGGTACGGTGGCTCATTGTTCATGCACCATCATGCGGAACGCGGTCGCGAAGCCGATCCCGGTCTGGATCGCGGCGCCGCGATTGACAAAGATTTCGACCTTGCGAGCGGCCCTGATGGCCATCGTGCAATGTCCGGCCCTGACAGCATCGACGTCCGCGGTCACGCACAGGGCCCGGTGCGCCTGCGCCGCCTCGATCACCGGCTCACTGTCCACGCCGGCCGCGGTAACGATCAGTTGAAACCGAGCGTCGGCCAGCGACAGGCTGCTCACGACCGCGGCGGTCGCGTGCTGGCCGCCCAGGTCGATGACATCGATCTGAGCGGCCAGCGCCTCGGCGTCGCGGCGGGATGCGTCGTTGCCGTCGCGATAGACCACCGCGACCGAGACGGGGCCGTTCAACGCCGGCTCCATGAAATTGAGCGCCTTGCCGAGGATCTGCAGTTCCTCTGGCTGCAGCGAGCCGGCCTGGCTTGGCGGCACGACCCAGGCTGCCAGGGCCATGGCCATGGCCAGGCGGCGCGTCAGGCCGGGGAAGGGTTGGAAGACAGAGGGCACCGCGGTTGCGTTCATCGAGGGACGGCCAACCATGCCGGCGATCTGTTAACAAACGGTTAATCGCACCGCGACAAATGCAAATGGCCTGACGCTAACGATTGATTCATGATTTTCGGCCAGAACAGGCATCCGCAGCAACGGATATCGCCGGATGGACGAACTGCTTCGCAGCATGACCTGGTACAGTGCGGGATGGCTTGCCGCCGCCGGATTGCTCACCCTGACCGGCAGTCTGCTGGCGCTGCGCGTCCTGCCGCGGAATTGCCCCGTTCGGCCGATGTCCTGGCCGGATCTGGGACAGTGTGCGTTGCTGCTCGTGCTGACGGGTTGGGTGTCATTCCTGGCCTGCTTCGGGGCGCTCTATCCGCACCTCGATCTCGCGTTCCCGCTCACCGCCTGGCTCCAGGGCTGGGCGGTGCAGGTGGTGGGTGCCGGGTTGGCTGTGCTGATGGCGGCGCGCGGCACGCGCAACATCCGCAATGTCGCCCTGTCCGGCGCACTGCTGTCGGGCGGCACTTCCTGCATGCTGTTCATCGCCATGAGCAGCCTGGCTGCCCCCGCACCGCTGGGCTACGATCTGCGCGGCATCCTGGTTGCCATGGCATGCAGCGGCACATTGGCCGCGATCGGCTTCTGGCAGGCCGGCACCCCGAATGCCGGACGGTACCGCCTGGTGGCGGCCGCGCTGATCGCGGCCAGCCTGGTGCTGGTGACCGCCGGGTCGCTGGCCTCGATCCTGTCATTCTCCGATTGGAGCACCGAGATCGAGGCGCCGAACGGGATTGCCTTCCAGCCGATCGTTGTCGTGTTCGTCTCGGAAATCGCGGTCACCGCCTGCCTCGGGCTGATCGGGGCGGCGATCGACCGGCGTGCCGCCAGCCTGATCGACCGGGAAAACCTGCGCCTGCGGGAATTGGCCGACAGCACGTTCGAGGCGCTGGTGATCCATCGTGACGGCCGCGTGCTGGATGCCAACCGGGTGTTCTGCAGCCTGGTCGGCAAGGATCTGGCCGCGGTAAAAGGCGGGCAACTGGCGGATTTTCTGTGCGACGATCCCGAGGGTCGGGGCGAGACCGCGGGCGAGCGCCAGATCGTCACCGCCGATGGCGTGCATTTGCCGGTGGAGGTGCTGTCGCGACCGATTGCCTTCGCCGGCGGGCCGGCCGAGGTCATGGCCTTGCGCGACGTGCGCGAGCGGCATGCGGCGGAGGCGAAGATCCGGTTCCTGGCGCATCACGACGTGCTGACCGGCCTGCCCAATCGCGCGCAATTGCACGACCTGATCGCCTGGCACCTGATGCAGGCCGAACGCGCCGGCGATCCTGTGGCCGTGCTGTGCCTGGACCTGGACCGGTTCAAGGCGGTGAACGACACCTTCGGCCACCAGGCCGGCGACAAGCTGCTGCAGATCGTTGCCGAACGGCTGCGCGAGAATATCCGCCCCGCGGATGCGGCGGCGCGCATCGGCGGCGACGAGTTCATCCTGCTGATGGCCGGCATCACCCGGCCGGATTCGATCGCGCAACTCGCGCGCCGGCTGATCGACAGCCTCTCGGAACCGTTCGATCTCGGGGAATTCGAAGCGAGGATCGGTGCGAGCATCGGCATCGCGGTGGGACCGCGCGATGGCACGACGGCGGAGGTGCTGATCAAGAACGCCGACATCGCGCTGTATCGCGCGAAGGCGAACGGGCGCGGCGGGTTCTGCTTCTTCGAACGCGGCATGGACGAACAGCAGCGCGAGCGCCGGGCGATGGAGCAGGACCTGCGCCAGGCGGTGGCCGAGGATGCCTTCGAACTGGTGTTCCAGCCGCAATTCGCCTGTGCCACCAACGAGGTGATGTCGTTCGAGGCGCTGATGCGCTGGACCCATGCCGACCGCGGGGTGGTCTCGCCGGCCGAGTTCATTCCGGTTGCCGAGGCCACCGGTCTGATCGTGACCTTGGGACAGTGGGCGCTGCGCACCGCCTGCCGAGCCGCTTTGTCCTGGCCGAAGCCCTGCGTGGTGGCGGTCAATGTCTCCGCTCGGCAGTTTGTCGGTGATGACTTTGCCGGTACGGTCGAGGCGGTGCTGGCGGAGACCGGGCTGGAACCCTGGCGGCTGGAGCTGGAGATCACCGAATCGGTGATGATGCACGAGGCGGATCGCGCGTTTCGCAGCCTGCAACGGCTGAAAGGGCTGGGCATCCACCTGGCGCTGGATGACTTCGGCACCGGCTTCTCCAGCCTGTCCTATCTGCAACGGTTTCCCTTCGACAAGGTGAAGATCGATCGGGCCTTCATCCGCGACCTGACCGAGAACGATGGCGCCAGGGCGATCGTCGCGGCGATCCTGGCGATGAGCCATCAGTTGCAGCTTGTTGTGACCGCGGAAGGGGTGGAAACCGAGGCGCAGCTCGTGTTGTTACGGCAGCAGGATTGCGACCTGGTGCAGGGGTTTCTGCTGTCGCGGCCGATTCCGTTGGACCAGGTGCCGGACTTCCTGGCAGCCCGCCAGCCGATCGACGCGGCTGGGCAGGTTGCCAGCGTGGCGGGTTGAGTGGGG
>Ga0302279_10007737_pt1 | contig 10880 bp, 7 predicted proteins | sample III_Bog_N3_3_FD_194541 | JGI IMG/M metagenome (GOLD analysis project Ga0302279, IMG submission 194541) | Peat permafrost microbial communities from Stordalen Mire near Abisko, Sweden - III_Bog_N3_3 | ecosystem: Environmental > Terrestrial > Soil > Wetlands > Peat | place: Sweden: Abisko...
CGGAAATGATGGCGTCCGCCATGGCCTTGGTGCCGACGGAGGCGCCGCCGAAGGAGATGTCGGACGTGCGGGTGCCGCCGGTCACGGCCTTCTTGACCGCGGCCTCGATCCGGGCGGCGGCCTTCTCGAGGCCGAAGCTGTGTCGGAGCATGAGGGCGACCGAGAGGACCTGGGCGCAGGGGTTCGCGATACCCTTTCCCGCGATGTCGGGGGCCGTGCCGCCTGCCGGCTCGTACAGGCCGAAGGGAAGCCCGACGGAGTTCTTGCCGGTGCCGATCGACGCCGAGGAGAGCATGCCGAGCGAGCCGCAGATGACGGCCATCTCGTCGGAGAGGATGTCGCCAAACATGTTCTCGGAGACGAAGACATCGAACTGGTTCGGGGCGCGCACGAGCTGCATCGCCGCGTTGTCGACGTACATGTGGCTGAGCTCAATGTCCGGGGCAGTCTTCGCCATGTACTCGGTGACGGTCTTCCGCCAGAGGACTGAGGTCTCGAGCACGTTGGCCTTGTCGATGGAGCAGAGCTTCTTCTTGCGCGTGCGGGCCGTCGCGACGGCGGTCGCCGTGATGCGCTCGATCTCGCTCTTGCGATAGATCATCGTGTCGACCGCCTGAATGTCGCCGTCGGGCAGGGTGGTGGTCTCCTTCGGCTTCCCGAAGTAGAGGCCGCCCGTAAGCTCGCGGATGCAGACAATGTCGATGCCGTCCGGGATGCGCTCGGTCTTTATAGGCGAGGCCGCGGTGAGCTCCTTGTAAAGGAGGCCGGGGCGGATGTTCGCGAAGAGGGTGAAGTGCTTGCGAAGAGGCAGGAGGGCTGCCCTCTCGGGCTGCTCCTTGGGGGGAAGCTTCTCCCACTTGGGGCCGCCGACCGAGCCAAAGAGGATCGCGTCGCTCTCCTCGCAGGTGCGCAAGGTCGAGTCCGGCAACGCCTTGCCGTGGTTGTCGATGCCGGCCCCGCCCACGTCGGCCGCCTTGGCCTCAGTCGTAAAGCCTTCCAGCTTGGCGACATGAGCAAGGACGCGCAGCGCCTCGGTCATCACTTCGGGTCCTATGTAGTCTCCAGCCAGTACGGCGAACTTGAGGGTGGGCATTGAAAAGAGAATATCGGTAGCCGTTGGGGGGGCAAAGGTGAAGGGAATTTTCGCCGTTGCGGAAGTGGCCGAATGTTCTCTCTTTGCGGCGTGAACGTCCACGTGCTCCCCGGCGGCCCCGTAGATACCAATGCCTACCTCCTGACCGAGGCCGCGACCGGCGAGGCCGTCCTCATCGACGCCCCGGAGGGCACATGGGACAGGATCGAGCCCATCCTCAAGAGGGATGGGTGCAGGTTGAAGGAGCTCTGGCTGACCCATGGCCACTGGGACCATACCCAGGGCGCCGCGGAGGTCGTGAGGAAGACCGGCGTTCCGGTGATAGCGCACCGAGCCGACAGGCCGCTCATCGAGACACCGGAGGTCATGAGGCCCCTCATCATCCCGGGCCTGGTGATTGAGCCCGTCATTGTTGATCGCTGGCTGGATGACGGCGCCGTGGTGGAGGCCCTGGGGCGCCAGGTCACGGTCAGCCATGTGCCGGGCCACAGCGAGGGAAGCATCATGTTTCACCTTCCAGCGGCCGATACGCTGTTCTCAGGGGACGTTCTCTTCAGGGCCAACGTGGGACGCAGCGACCTTCCCGGAGCCGATCCGGGCGTCCTGGCGCACTCAATCCGCACGAAGATCTACACCCTGCCCGGGAAGACGAAGGTCTTCCCGGGCCACGGCGGCCCGACGACCGTGGGCGACGAGAAAACCGGCAATCCCTATGTTCGCGCCTGAAGACGAGACGTTCATGAGGCAGGCCCTGGGTCTCGCCCGGCGTGCCTGGGGCCGCACCCACCCGAACCCCATGGTCGGCGCCGTCATCGTCGAGGATGGCCACGTGGTGGCCGAGGCCTTCCACGACCACGACGGCGGCCCGCATGCTGAGCGCCTCGCCCTGGCGGCCCTCGGGCGAAAGCCAGGGGCCGGCGCCACGATGTACGTCACAATGGAACCCTGCTCGACCGTGGGAAGGACAGGGGCCTGCACCGAGGCCATCCTCGCCTCGGGCATCAGGAAGGTCGTCGTCGGCGCCTCCGATCCCAACCCGGCACACGCGGGGCGCGGCTTCGAGATCCTGAGGGAGGCCGGGATCGAGGTCGTGGCCGGCGTCCTCGAGGCCGAGTGCACGGAGCTCAACTTTGTCTTCAACCACTGGATCACGACCGGGGAGCCGATCCTGGCGGGCAAGCTTGCCGCGACGCTCGACGGGCGCATCGCAACGAGGACCGGTGAATCCAAGTGGATCACCGGCACGGCCGCCCGCGCGGACGTCCACGGCTGGAGGCGGCTCTTCCCCGCAATCGGCGTCGGCGCCGGAACGGTCATGAAGGACAATCCCAAGCTCACCTCCCGCATCGACGGCGAGCCCGAGGCATGCCCGATCCGCTTCGTCTTCGACGGGAAGCTGCGCTCGGTCTCCGACAGGAACATGCCGACGGTCTATTCCGACGAGTTCGCGAACCGCACGACCGTTGTCACGACCCAGCACGGCGGCATGGGCTACGTGCGCAAGCTGCGCGATCTCGGCGTCACGGTCTGGATATTCGAGTCCGCCAACGGTCGCGTGCCCATGGCGCAGTTCAGGACAAAGTGCGCCTCTGAGGGGATAACGGGTGTGTTCTTCGAGGGCGGAGCCGACCTCATCAGCCGCTGCATCATCGAGCGCCAGCTCGACTACCTGTTCCTCTACCAGGCCCCGGTCTTCCTCTCCGACGAGAAGTCGAAGCCGGTCTTAAGCGGGCTGAGGACCGAGAAGCTCCCGCAGGCGCTGCGCCTCGCGAACGTCCAGCGGATGAACCTCGGGGACGACATCCTCATCCGCGGCACCGTGGTCTACCCGGAGAAGCTGAACGTCGATGAGACTCTATTTAGCCTCGGGTAACGCCCACAAGGCCCGGGAGCTCCAGGAGATGGCGGAGGATTTCCGCGCGCGGGGCATCGGCAGCGGCGTCGAGGTGGTCTCGGCCTCGGCCGTGGGCGGCATGCCCGAGGTCATCGAGGACACCGGCACCTTCACAGGCAACTGCCGCAAGAAGGCCCACGCCCTGAAGGCCTGGCTGCCGGAGGATTCATGGGTGCTTGCCGACGACAGCGGGCTCTGCGTGGACGCGCTGGGCGGCCAGCCGGGGGTGGACTCGGCCTATTATGCCGGGCCGCAGGGGGACTCCGCCGCCAATCTGGCCAAATTGGTCGGGGTCATGCGGGGGGTGCCCGAGGGACAGCGCGGGGCGGAATTCGTCTGCGTCCTCGTCCTTGCCGGACCGGGGGGCCTTGAAAGGGTCTTCGAGGGCCGCTGCCGGGGCCGCCTGATCCGGGAGCCCGCCGGCTCGGGCGGCTTCGGTTACGACCCCCTCTTTGTCCCGGACGGCTGCGCCCTGACCACCGCGGAGCTGGCCCCGGCCGAAAAGAACCGGATCAGCCACCGGGGAAGGGCATGGGCCGAATGCGTCGGCTGGCTTGCGGCCAGGGGGTAAACCGTGCTTGAGTCGGCCCTCCATGGCCGACTTCTACATCACTACGGCGATCGACTACGTCAATGGGTCGCCCCACATCGGGCATGCCTATGAGAAGGTGCTGACGGACGTGATCGCACGCCACCGCCGCCTGCTGGGCGACTCGGTGTACTTCCTGACGGGCACGGACGAGCACGGCCAGAAGGTCCAGCAGACCGCGAAGAAGCGGGGCGTGGCCCCGCAGGCCTTTGCCGACGAGATCAGCGCCGAGTTCAAGGCGATGCTGCCGAAGCTCCTCATCTCCAACGACGACTTCATCCGCACGACCGAGGAACGCCACAAGAAGGTGGTCAGGCAGATCCTCCAGCAGCTCTTCGACAAGGGTGACATCTACCGCGGCGAGTACCGGGGCTTCTACAGCACGGGGCAGGAGCAGTTCCTCCAGGAGAAGGATCGCAACCCGGACGGCTCCTGGCCGGCGATCTACGGCGAGGTCACGGAGATCGTCGAGCCCAACTACTTCTTCAAGCTGAAGGCCTACCAGCCATGGCTCGTCGAGTTCCTGGGAGAGAACGAGGACTTCGTCTTCCCGCGCTTCCGCCAGAAGCAGGTGACCGAGTTCCTTAAGGAGGACCTGAACGACCTCTGCATCTCGCGCCCCAAGGAAAGGCTCGAGTGGGGGATCCCGCTGCCGTTCGACGAGAACTACGTCACCTACGTGTGGTTTGACGCGCTGGTGAACTACTACTCGGCTGTGGCGGACAAGCCTGGCGTCTGGCCGGCCACCTGGCACGTCATCGGCAAGGACATCCTCGTCCCGCCGCACGCCGTGTATTGGCCGATCATGCTGCACGCGGCCGGCATTCCGCTGCCCAAGGGCATCATCGCCCACGGCTGGTGGCTCACGAGGGGGTCGAAGATGTCCAAGAGCTCGGGCAATTCCTTCAACCCCCTGGACCTTGTGAACGAATTTGGGGCCGACGCTCTGCGCTATTTCCTGATCCGCGAGATGAACGTGGGCCAGGACGCCGATTTCTCGAGGGAGGCCTTCCTTATCCGCTACAACAGCGACCTCGCGAACGACCTCGGCAACCTGGTGAACCGCGTGCTCAACATGACGAACCGTTTTGCCGGCGGCACCATTCCGGCCGCAGGGGCCTCCGCCGAGCCGGAGTCCGAGCTTCGTGCCCTCTGGGAAGCCACGGAGAAGGACTACGTTGCCCTCTTCGAGGGCTTCCAGTTCCACACGGCCCTCGAGCGCCTGTTCACGTTCATCCGCTCGATCAACGCCTACGTCGAGAAGCGCGCCCCCTGGAAGCTCGGCAAGTCTGCCGAGGAGTCCGACAAGGCGCTCCTCGCCACCTCGCTTGCGACGATGGCGGAGTCGCTGCGCCTGTCATGCCCGGCGCAACGGAGAAGATCAACGAGGTCCTGGGCTACAAGCCCTCCGGCGCCTGGACCGAGGAGCTCAAGTGGGGTTCTTCCCTCACGGGTTCGCCCGTAGCCGTGTCGCTTGTCCTCTTCCCGAGGCCCCAGCCTGCAGCCGCAAAGGCCCCGTGACCGTCCTTCCGCTAGATCCCGTCTCGAACGCCTCGCCGGAGGCCCTGACCGGGTTTCTGGCGGAGTGCCGGGACATGGCGGTCCAGTCGGGCAGGCCGGTCCTCGTCAGCATAACGATACAGGTCGAGAGCCTGGATCCCCTGGCGGTCCTGGAATCCATCTTCGACCCGGCTGAGAGGCACTTCTACGCCGAACGTCCCTCGGAGGGATGGGCGATCGCGGGCGCCGAGTCCGTCCTTTCATTCTCCGCCTCGGGCCCAAAGCGCTTCCAGGAGTGTCAGCGCTTCATAGACCGCACGCTCGCCGACACGATCGCGGTGGGTGACCAGGAGATCCCGTTTGGCGGCCCCCATTTTTTTTGCGCCTTCGCGTTCCTCGACAACGTGAAGGAGGGGGAGCCGTTCGTGTCCGCGTCCATCTTCGTCCCCCGCTGGCAGGTCGCGCAGCGCGCCGGCCGCACGGTAGCGGTGGCGAACCTGCTCCTGGACGTGGACTCGCAGGTCGAGGCCCTGGCAGCCCGCGTTTGGAACGCACACGCCAAGTTCAGGTCCTTCGACTACAGCGCCGCGGCGTTTCCTGAGGGCCAGTCCGCCGATGCATCGTCGATCGACGAGGTCGGAGGCCGCCGGAGCTACGAGTCGGCGGTCAGCAAGGCCCTCGAGCGCATCGCGCGCGGCGAGATGCAGAAGATCGTCCTCGCTCGGGCAAAGGACGTTCGCTCCCGCACGACGTTCGAGCCGTTGCGGATCCTGAACGGCCTACGCCAGCGCTTTCCCGAGTGCAGCGCTTTCTCGCTGGCAAACGGATCCGGGCAGAGCTTCATCGGCGCCAGCCCCGAGCGGCTCCTGCGGGTGGAGGACAGCGTCATGACGACGGAGGCGCTTGCGGGCTCAGCCAACCGTGGCACTACCGCGAGCGAGGATGCCTCGTTCGGCGGCAAGCTCCTTCAGAGCGAAAAGGACCTGCGCGAGCACCGCATCGTGCTCGATTCCATCGTGAGGCGCCTTTCCCCGCTTGGCCTCGACCTCAGGCATTCCGAGAGGCCGCTGCTCAAGCGGCTTTCCAATGTGCAGCACCTGCATACGCCCATCGAGGCGGACCTTCCAAAGGGAGTGAAGCTCCTGGACATGCTGTCGCGCCTGCACCCGACTCCCGCGGTGGGAGGGACGCCGCGCGAGGTCGTGGTCCCGATGATCGCCGAGCTCGAGGCGTTCCCGCGGGGCCTCTACTGCGGCGCCGTCGGATGGATCGACTCCCGCGGGGGAGGGGAGTTCACGGTCGCGCTTCGCTCCGCGCTGATCGACGGCTCCAAGGCCAGGATGTACGCCGGCGCCGGCATTGTCGCGGGCTCCAGGCCCGAGAAGGAACTTGCGGAGACCGAGCTCAAGTTCAAGGCGATGCAGGATGCCCTCCTCGCCCCCTAGGCCATGTCATCCTCACCCGACCTGCCCGCCATGGATTTCAGGAACGTGAATGCGCTCTGGGGCAGCGTGATCGCGGAGACGCTCGTGCGCTCGGGTGTGACAACGGTGGTCATATCGCCCGGCTCGCGCTCCACGCCGCTTGCCTTTGCCTTCGCCCGCCATCCGGCAATTGAGGCGATCCCGGTCCTGGACGAGAGGTCGGCGTCATTCTTTGCCCTCGGCATAGCCAAGCGCACGCTCCAGCCGGTGCTGCTCCTCTGCACGAGCGGATCCGCCGGGGCCAATTATTTCCCTGCCGTCGTGGAGGCCCATGAGGCGGGGGTGCCCCTCGTGGTCATCACGGCGGACAGGCCGCCGGAGATGCGGTCCTGCGCCTCGGGGCAGACGATCGACCAGCACAAGCTCTACGGTTCGTTCACCCCCTTCTACCACGAGCTGGCCGTGCCGGAGCTCAGCATGACGCTGATGCGCTACCTGCGCCAGACCGTGGTGCACGCCGTGGCGACCTCCCTTGCTCCCTCGCCAGGCCCGGTGCATCTCAATGCACCTTTCCGCGACCCGCTAGTTCCCACCGAGGACGGCGGAGCCACCAGCGCCTTTGGCGCATCGGTCGACTGGAACTCGTTCTTTTCCCATCTGTCGCCCCCTGCCGCGGTTGTCTCGGTGTCCGAGCTGCCGGGCATAGCCAGCGCCGTCCATGGCCTCATCGTTGCCGGCCCCGCCCTGACGGCGCATCCGGCCGGGTACGCGGCGTCCGTGGGCCAGATCGCGCGCAAGCTCGGATGGCCGGTCCTTGCGGATGGTCTTTCTCCGATCCGCAACCACGCGGCATCCGTACCGCACATGGTGACCCGGTACGACGCCATCCTGCGCAATCCGGCCCTGGCTGAGTCGCTGAAGCCCGAGTTTGTCCTCTGCCTCGGCGAATGGCCGACCAGCAAGGTGCTCCGCGGCACGATCGAGGCCAGTGGCGCCCCGATCCTCTTCGTGACGGATCGACACGACAACCGCGACGCGCTGCACGGGGCCACGCAAAGGCTCGTCCTGCCGCTTTCCGCCCTCGCCGACGGCCTCCCGGTGACGGTGGATCCCAATGGTTACCAGCGCCTCTGGGCGAGCCACGAGAGCCGTGCCCAGGCCGCCCTGGACCTGCGCCTCGCCAACGAGGAGTCCCTGGTCGAGCCGAAGGCGGCATGGCTTCTCAGCCGGCACCTGCCGTCGCAGGTCTCGCTTTCGGTCGCGAACAGCATGCCGATCCGCGACATGGAGTTCGTATGGTCGGCAAATGACCGCGGGATCCGCGTGTTCTTCAACCGGGGCGCGAACGGCATCGACGGCACGCTCTCGACGGCGCTCGGCGTCGCCCATGGCGGCCCCCCGGCGGTGCTCCTCACGGGCGACCTCGCGCTGCTGCATGACTCGAACGGCTTCCTCACCGCGCCAAGGCTCAAGGGCAGCCTCACCATTGTCCTCATCAACAACCGTGGTGGCGGGATCTTCGAGCACCTTCCGGTGGCCCAGTTTGAACCCATCTTCGAGGAGTATTTTGCGACACCCCAGGAGGTGGACTTTGCGAAGCTGTGCGCGGCGCACGCGATCGAGCACGTCCACGTGGAGGACTGGTCGCATTTCCAGTCGCTCGTGACGGCACTGCCGGCGCAGGGGATCCGGGTCCTGGAGGTCACCACCGACCGCAAGCGCGACGCCGCGTGGCGCAAGGAGGCGTTTGCCTCCGCTGGCCGCCAGGGCTAACACAGACATTCCCATGGCAACCAAATGGAAGAAAGTTAAGGCCTACTCCGACATCATCTACCAGAAGTCGGGGGGCGTCGCGAAGATCACGATCAACAGGCCCGAGAAGAGGAACGCCTTCAGGCCCGAGACGATCACGCAGATGATCGAGGCCTTCACGGATGCGCGCGACGACCAGAAGGTCGGCGTCGTCCTCCTGACGGGAGCGGGGCCGCACAAGGACGGGAAATATGCCTTCTGCGCCGGCGGCGACCAGAGCGTGCGCGGAAGCGCGGGCTACGTGGGTGGCGACGGCGTGCCGAGGCTCAACGTCCTCGACCTGCAGAAGCTCATCCGCTCGATGCCGAAGGTCGTGATCGCGCTCGTGGCGGGCTACGCCATCGGCGGTGGACATGTTCTGCATGTCGTGTGCGACCTCACGATCGCCGCGGACAACGCGGTCTTCGGACAGGTCGGCCCCGTGGGGCAGAAGAAGGCCCGAGAGATCTGGTTTCTCTGCCGCAAGTACACCGCGGCGCAGGCCCTGGAGATGGGCCTCATCAACACCGTGGTGCCCATTGCCTCGCTCGAGGAGGAGGGCGTCACCTGGGCCAACGAGATCCTGCAGAAGAGCCCTCTTTCGATTCGCCTATTGAAGAGCGCGTTCAACGCCGAGCTGGACGGGCAGGCCGGCATCCAGGAGCTTTCCGGCAACGCCACGCTCCTCTACTACATGAGCGAGGAGGCGAAGGAGTTCCACTCTGCCCAGCGCGAAAAGCGCAAGCCGGAGGCGGGCAAGTTCCCGTGGCTGCCCTGACAGCGGTATGTCATTGTTTGTTGGCGATACTTTCTGAATCGAGCCGCAATTGAAAACTGGGCTCCTGGTAAACCCAGGCTATCGTGAAATCGGCTGGCGGGCCGCCAGCCAGCGGTCGACCTCCGGCAGCTGGCTGTTCCTCAGTAGGGCCGCGGCGCGGATCTGCCCCTCGGCCATCCGCACCGTTTGCCGGGCAGTTTCCGGGATGTGATCCTTCGCGAAGGCCTCGACGATCGCGATCGTATCCACGTCGAATGATCCGCCCGCAAGGCGCGGGATGAACCGGGGTCGTGTGACCATCTCCAGGTACCCCTGCAGCGTATCCCAGTGCTTGATGGCGAAATCGAGGGCCATGCGGTTGTGAAGCCTGCCCACCGTGTTGACGAATGTGGGCCGGAAGGTCGGATCCAGCTCATCGGTGAGGGAAAGGCCGAGTGCCTTCTCTGCAAGAGCGGGATCGGCGGTGGACGAGAGGTAGGTGACGTACTGGGTTTTCTCGAGCAGCGAGGGAGCCGTCCTTTCCAGGGCGTGGAGCTGGTCCCAAATCCCCTGGTCTGCATTCTGTGCCACGAGCTTGAGGACCGACTCGCGTTCCGTTCCGTTGATTGAATCGGGATCCTTTAGGAAGGCCGCAAACTTCTCGCGGCTCCATGCCACGGTCGCCGGGTCGGCTATCCTTCCCAAGAGGGTGATCAGATCGGAACGCATGATCGTCACGTTCGCGGACTCGCCCTCCTTGGGCTCGTATCCCAGCCGCTGGAGCGCGGGCGTGGCCACTCCGCTCACGAAATGCCGGTAGGCGCCCTGGGTGGGGAGCCCATCGTGGGCCTGGTCCAGGTAGCGCAGTCGGTTGGCCAGGGCGGACCATACCGAGGGATAGGCATCGGCGGGCAGCCGCTCGGCCAGCTTGAGCGCATCCGAGAGGGGCTCCTGGCCCGAGCCTCCTATCGAAAAGGCGTCGTTAAGGATGCCAATTTGGTCGTCCGGCGAAAAGGAGCTGAAGCGCGCGCTCATCGCCGTGAAAGCCTCGCCCTCGTAGCGGACGCGCAGATAGGCGGTCTGCCCGGCGTTGACGACCGAACCCGGAGGAGCGTCGGCGACGACGGTGGCCTGGCCCGGCAGGCTCGTCACGCCCAGGAGCGACGAGGGCTCCGCCTTGTCCCGGGGCTGGATAAGCGCCGGTATCGTCCACGCGCCGCCCGCGTCCCCTGAAGAATCCAGCGCGTACCGTTTCTGGGTCAGAGAGATCCCCTTTCCGGCCGCCTGCACAGTCAGCATGGGAACGCCGGCTTTCAGGGTGAAATCATGTGCGACTGCCGTCAGCTTCCGGTCGCTCACCGCGTCCAGCTCGGCCCACAGCTGCTCGGTGTCGGTGTTCCCGTAGGCGTAGTCCTTTATGTACTGGCGAATGCCCCTCCTGAACGGTTCCTCCCCCACGTACGCCTCCAGCATGCGGATCACCGCCATGCCCTTGGAATAGGTGATGGTGTCGAAGCTGCCTCCCGCCTGGAGCACGTCGTGGATCGGCACGATAACCGGATGCGTGCCGTTTCGGGCGTCGACAAGCATGGCGTTCTGCTTGTAACCGAGGGTGTCCAGCCAGACCCTCCACTCCGGGTGAAAGTGGTTGGTCGCCTTCTCCTGCATCCACGAGGCGAAGCCTTCGTTTAGCCAGAGGTTGTCCCACCACCTCATGGTGACCAGGTCCCCGAACCACTGATGCGACATCTCGTGCGCGATTGTCTCGTAGATCCAGCGCTTGTTCTCCTCGGAGGTGATCTTCGGGTCGAAGAGTATGGAGCTCTCGAAGT
>Ga0302279_10007739_pt1 | contig 10878 bp, 10 predicted proteins | sample III_Bog_N3_3_FD_194541 | JGI IMG/M metagenome (GOLD analysis project Ga0302279, IMG submission 194541) | Peat permafrost microbial communities from Stordalen Mire near Abisko, Sweden - III_Bog_N3_3 | ecosystem: Environmental > Terrestrial > Soil > Wetlands > Peat | place: Sweden: Abisko...
CGCAACTGGTTCCTCCCCCAACGGACCTCCTCACCCACGGCGGGGAGCCAGGCTTCCAGCAGGTCGGCCGGGGTGATGTTGTGGTAGTTCACGAACTTGCGCTCCGGGCGCTCCCGGAAGATGTCGGCCACCCCGCTGCCGATGGAGAGCTGGTAGAGCAGGACCCGGCCGGCGGTCGGGCGGTCCCCCAGACGGGTGACCGGAAAGCCCTCGTCCAACCGGTCGGGCGATGCGTTGCCGTAGTAGATGTCCGACCGGTAGCCGTGGGACCGCAGCAGGTCCCGGAGCTGCATCACGTGTCCACCGATTGCGTCCCGGCTCGCCAAGGTCGGGATGACCTGGTCGATCCTGGTGACGCTCACGCCGTGGACTCCTCCCAGCCAGGCAGGGCCAGGGGCGCGAACTCCGCGCCCACGGCCGGGACCTCGCCGGTCATCCCCGTCGACCGGAGATGGAAGCTCACGTCGAGGGGGAGGCGCACGCGACCGGTGGCACGACCCGGGTTGGCGACCTCGAACTTGGTCACCTGGTCCTTCCAGTCGTAGATCGCCGTCTCGGTGGCGCTGCGCACACCGACACTCACCGAGTAGGTGCCGTCGAGCAACGGGACGTCGGGGAACAGGAACCGGACGATGCCCCCACCTTCGGGTACTTCGATGGCGCAGGCCGGGTCGTCGGGGTCCGAGGCGAAGACCAGTTCGTTCTGGTCGTCGTGGATGGCGATGGTGGCCATGGCGTTGGGCACGGGAGCCAGGCTGTCGAGTTCGGCGGTGACGGTCAACGACTCACCGGGGTACATGTGGCCACGCAGGCCGCTCCCGCCGTGCTCGGCGAGCACGGCACCGATGGCCAGCACGTTGCCCTGGATGCCGCCGGACTCCGAGCCTTCGAGCGTGCCCACGCCCAGGAGGTCGGCCAGGTAGACCCGGATCGCCTCGCCCGGTTCGTCGACCGTGATCACCTTGCCGTGGTTCATCACCATCGCCCGGGCGCAGTTCTGACGGATGGTGTCGGCGCCGTGGCTGACCACCACGATGGTCCGGCCCTCACGTTGGAACTTCTTCACGTGGTCGAGGCACTTGCGCTGGAAGGCGGCGTCCCCCACGGCCAGCACCTCGTCCACCAGCAGCACGTCGGGCTCGACGTTGACGGCCACGGCGAAGCCCAGGCGCACGTACATGCCCGATGAGTAGAACTTGACCTGGTTGTCGATGAACTCCTCGAGTTCGGCAAAGGCCACGATGTCGTCGAACCGCTTGGTGATGTCGGCACGGGACAGCCCGAGCAACGAGCCGTTCAGGTAGATGTTGTCCCTGCCGGACAGATCGGGCTGGAAGCCGGCGCCGAGTTCGAGCATGGCGGCCAGGCTGCCGCGGACCTTGATCTCACCGGTGGTCGGCTTGAGGATGCCGGCGACGCACTTGAGCAGGGTGGACTTGCCGCAGCCGTTCCGCCCGAGGATCCCGAAGGTCTCCCCCTGGTTGATCTCCACGTTCACATCACGTAGGGCCCAGAACGGGGTGAACGGCATCTTGCCACCGTGGATGACCCGCTCCTTGAGCGAGGTGTGCTTCTCGTTGTAGAGACGGAACTGCTTGGAGATGTCGGTGACTTCGATGGCGACGGCCATGGTCTAGAGCTCCTCGGCGAAGTTGCCCTCGAGCCGGCCGAAGACGATGAGTGCGAGCAGGAAGAGGCCGATGCTGACGACGAGCACGGCGCCGAGCAGGCCGGCATAGGTGCCCACTCCCCAGGTCGGAAGGACGTGGTAGATGGTCGGCTTCGTGCCGGCAGCGCTCCCGGGCTGGAGGTAGGAGTACTGCGTCTTCCCGTAGATGGCCCGTTGGAAGGTCATCGCGATCGGCGTGATCGGATTGACCAGGTACACGTACTGCATCCATTTCAACGCCGGATGGTTCTTCTGGTAGCCCGACAGGAAGATGGTCCCGTACGTGTAGACGATCGAGGTACCCCAGAACCAGGCCATCAGCAGCACCTCGGTCAGGTGCTGGGTGTCGCGCAGGTAGACGTTGACCGCGGACAGGAAGATGGACAGCGCCCCGGTGAACACGATCAGTGCGATCAGCGCCAGGGGGAGGATGGCGATGAACGACCAGGCCGGGGTGATCCCGAACAGCAGCATGGCCGCGATCAGCACCACCACCTGGATGGCGAACAGCACCATGGCCACACCGACCACCGACAGCGCGAGCAGTTCTCGGGGGAAGGCCACCTTCTTGACGATGCCGGCCTTGCCGACGACGACCGAGGTGGCACCCATGGCCGCTCCGTTGAAGAGGTTCCACACCAACAGTCCGGCGAACAGCCAGATGGCGAAGTTGGGCTGATGGTTCCGGGCGATGATCTTGAAGACCACGTAGTAGATGGTCAGCACCAGCGCCGGGTTCAACATCGACCAGGCGTAGCCGAGGACCGAGTCCTTGTACTTGACCTTCAGCTCGGTGCGGACCAGCAGCATCAGCAGGTCGCGGTTGATCCAGAGGTCCTTCAACCGCTGGCCGAGCTGGACCTTGCCGTTGACGATGGTGATGCGGTCGTGGCTCTGGCCGGGGACGAAGCGGGTGCTGCCCCCGATCGACGAGACCTGATCGGGCTCCGACGCGGCAGGTTTGTCGATGCCGAGGCTCATCAGGTGGCGGACCCCGAGCCGGCGGCCGGAACCTGCATGATGTCCTTCTGGATGACCTCGTCGATGAAGCCGTACTCGCGTGCCTCGTCCGCGGTGAACCAGCGGTCACGGTCCGAGTCGGCCTCGATCCGCTCGACCGGCTGGCCGGTGTGGAACGCGATCCGCTCGGCCAGCATGCGCTTCAGGTAGATGATCTGCTCGGCCTGGATGGCGATGTCGGACGCCTGTCCCTGCATCCCACCGGAGGGCTGGTGCATCAGGATGCGGCTGTGGGGCAGGGCGAACCGCTTGCCGGGCGTGCCCGCGCAGAGCAGGAACTGGCCCATCGAGGCGGCCAGTCCGACGCAGATGGTCCGCACGTCACAGTTGACGTACTGCATGGTGTCGTAGATGGCCAGACCGTCGGTCACCGACCCACCGGGTGAGTTGATGTACACCGAGATGTCCCGCTCCTGGTTCTCGGCCTCGAGCAGGATCAGCTGGGAGCACACCAGGTTGGCGGTGTTCTGGTCGATGGCCGAACCGATGAAGACGATGCGCTCCTTCAACAGGCGCTGGAAGATGTCCGAGCCCGGCCCGACGTCGGCACCCGACTTCATCTCGGCAGCCCCGGAAGGGGTGGAGGGCAGGGCGGACGGGGACGCGATGAAAGGGGAATCCATGAGCGGTGAGCCTAGTGGCTCGGGGATCCTCAGGGACGCACAGGGGCACCCGGCCGGGCCGGCATCGCCGTCGTCCGTGTGGCGTCAGCCACGCCCAGCAAGGCCGTGACCAGGACCGATCCTGCTTCCCGCAGACCGAGCTGCTCCGGGCGACCCCGTCCGGCGGCCACCAGCGACCCGACCCGTCCGGGATCCCCCAGCAGGCCGGCCACTTCGGCGGCGACCCGGCGGGGATTCTTGGTGTCGAGCAGCACCCCGGCGTCCCCGACCACTTCGGCCACCGCCCCCGCATCGAATGCGACCACCGGGAGTCCGTGGATCATCGCCTCGACCAGCGGGACCCCGAACCCTTCGTGTTCCGAGAGCATGACCAGTACGTCGGCAGCGTCGTAGCGGGCCGCCAGCTCGGCGTCACTGATCCGCGACACGAACTCGACCGCGCCGGTGAGCCCCAGGTCGGCCACGTAGCGGTGCAGGGCTGCCGCGTAGCTCGGCTCCGTGGGCGCGCCGACGATGGTGAGGTGCGCGTCGGGCGACGTCGTGGCCCTGGCCACGAACAGCGCCGCGATGGTGTCCTGGTGGGCCTTGTTGGGCGCCAGCCGACCGACCGACAACCACCACGGCCCACGGCCGGCGGCCGAGGCGGCCAGCTCGGTCGCCCGGACGGCGTCGGGCGCCGGCGGCGACAGGTCGACGTTGACCACCGGCACCACGAGCGTGGTGGCACAGCCGGCGGCGGCCAGCTCGGCGGCATCGAACTCGGACACGCCGATTCCGAGAACGGTGTGGGTGGCCAGGTCGGCCAGCTCCTGGAGTGCACCCGTCTGCAGCCGTGCGATGCCGTTGTTCCAGGATGCGAACGACGACGGCGGGGTGATGCTGTGGTAATTGAGGACGAGCGGCTCGGGGCGCCCGGTGAGCCACCCGGCCATGTCGGAGCTGGTGGCGACCTGGTAGACGAGCACGTCCCCCGGCACGGCATCGTCCTCGTACTCCTGGAAGGGCCGGGTCTCGTCCACGGTCTCGGGGTCGGGGAGCTCGACGTAGATGCGCGACTCCACGCCGGCGTCACCCAGGAGGTCCCGCAGGGTGCGGGTGTGCTCCCCCACCGCGTCACGCCGGTGGAGCATCGGCACGAACAGGTGGATGCCACCGGTGCGGGAGCCGTTCACCGGGGCCTCCGGGCGACCACGGCGTGGACCGTCCCTCGGTCGGCGATGTGCACCTCGGTGTCGGCCAGGCCGCGTCGGGCGAGCACCAACGCCCATGTCCGCGGATGGAGCGGGCGCCCGGGCAGGAGGTCCCGCACCGGTGGGGCGATCTCGGCGTCCCAGGCAGCCTGGTCCCGGGCCAGCACCACCACGGTGCCGCCGGGCACCAGCACCCGGAGCGCCCCGTCCACCAGTTCGACCTTCCCGGCCAGTGAGGCACGGTCCACGGATCCCGAGAGCACCACCGCCGCACAGCTCGACGGCGCCACTCCGCGCAGATGGTCGACGACGTCGCCGACGGCGACCGGGCCCCATCCATCGACCGGGCCCGGCCCGTCGACCGAACGTACCGACCACACGACGGCCGCCCTCGGGTCGACGGCGTCCACCGTGACCCCGGCCCGCACCAGGGCGTCGATCACCGAGCGGTCGTCGAGCTCGCCGACCACCACGGTGTCGCCGGTCCCAACACCGGCCCACGACGGCACCGAGGCAGCCCACTCGGTGTGGTCGGCCACCGGCAGGTCCAGTTCACCGGGACGGATCCCCAGGGGGTCGGTGGCGGACTCGAGTCGCTCGACCCGGGCGGCCAGGTACCGGAGTGCGTCGTAGACCGCCACCTCCTCGGGTGCCGTGCGCCGAGCATCGTCGACGATCCGCTGGGTGTACTCCGTCAGTTCCTGGGCGACGACGTTGATGACGTCGCCCATCACCCGTTCGCTGGCCCTCGCCCCCCGGCCCCGGTCCCACAGATCCTCCGGCAGCCCGTCCCACGGCTCGATCCAGGTGCTGCGTTCCGTCGGCGTCGACAGACGACGCATGGCGTCCTCGAAGATCCAGCGCAGCGAACCCTGGGGTGCGAGCCGGGTGAACGCATCGAGCAGGGCCTGCTCGTCCGCGGGCAACGCACCCTCCGCCGCCCCGTCCTCCGCCGGCCCGTCCGCTGTGTGGTCGGTCACTGGATCGCCTCCGCTCTCAGCTGGCACGGTCTCCCTCTCGCACGTAGGCGGTCCCGGCGCGGGGCATGGCCAGTCGCGGCGTCCGCAGGGGGGCGGCGCGGCCCCGGGCCACGACACCGGTGAGGAACGCGGTGTACCGGTCGATGATGGACGGCCACAGGTAGTTGCGCGCGGTGTACGTCCGACCCGCGTCCCCCAGTGCGGCCCGCATCGAGGCGTCGCCGCACAGACGCTCGACGGCGGCCTCGAAGCTCCGGTAGGAGTCGAACCACAGACCGCCGCCCGAGCGGGTGCAGTGCTCCATCGTCGCCGCGCACGCCCCGTTGACCAGCACCGGCACCCCGAGGGTCCACGCCTCCAGCACGACCAGGGAGAACGACTCGTACGCCGACGGGGTGACCATCACCTGGGCATCGGACAGGATGTCCCACTTGTCGGCCTCGGACACCGTCCCGGTCACCACGATGTCCGGGTGGTCGGGGGCCTTGGCCGACACCGGGCCGACGAAGGCCAGGGCCAGGTCGCCGGGGTGCCGGGACTTGTACTCGGCGAAGTAGTCGGCCAGCATCCCGCATCCCTTGTGCTCGTCGACCCGCCCCAGGTAGCAGAGGTAGGGACGGTCACCGATGCCGAGGACGTCGCCCCCCCTGCGGCCGGCGCCGGCCGGCTCGTTCACACCGAGCCCGAGTACCACCTGGGGCCGCGCGCCGATGGAGAACACGTGCTCCATCAGGTCCCGTTCCGCGCGGGTGTGGTACACCAGCCCGTCGACGTCACGGAAGCTGCGACGGAATGCGGAGAAGTACAGTGCCGGCTCGTCGTGGGCGGCAGGATGCAGCACCACCGGGACCCGGGCGACCGCGATGGCGTCGACGGTGGTGGCGAACAGGTAGGGGTAGCACGCGATGACGTCGGCATCGGACTCGGCCACGGCATCGACCAGACCGGGACACATCGGCCCGTTGAGCGCGACCCAGGAGCGACTCTCGGCCAACGTGGCCGCATCGGGGGCCACCCGCAACTTCCCGTCGAGGGCGAAGTAGTCGAGCGTCCGGGGCGACGCCGTCGGGAACCGGTGCACGGTCACCCCGTTCACCACGGTCGTCCCCGCAGGTTCACTGTTCTCCCAGGTGAGGTGATCGAGTGCGCAGCTGGTGAGCACCTCCACCTCCCAGTCGGGCCGCAGGCACAGCCGTTCGGCGAGCATCCGGGCCGCCGTCTCGGCACCGCCGATCACCTCGGTCCCGTAGCGCGGGGTGACGAAGGCGAGCTTCATGCCATCACTCGGTCCGCGCCGGCCACCCGACCGAGCACCTCGACGAACCGCTCCCGGGTCCGCCGGGCTGCGAAGTCACCCAGGCGCCGGTGCCCCGCCGCCACCAGCAGGTCGGCCAACCGGCGGTCCCGGCGGACCCGGTCCACCGCCGCAGCCACCGTCGCCGGGCGGGCCGTGGGCAGCAGGATCCCGGCGTCGGACAGGGTCTCGGCCACCGCACCGGCGTCGAGCGCCACGATCGGCGTCCCGGCCCGCATGGCCTCCAGCAGCGGGATGCAGAACCCCTCGTGGCGGGACAGGCAGACGAAGACGTCCGCGTCCTCGTACCAGGCGCCCAGCTGACCGGTGGTCAGTCCCTCGCCGTGGTGGACCGCGTCGGCCAGCCCGAGCTCGTCGGCATAGGCGAACACGGCCGCCGCGTAGTCGGGCGTGACCGTCGGTCCGACCAGGTGGAGGCGGGCGTCGGGGTCGTACAGGTGCCGATAGGTCCACAACGCGGCCACCAGGTGCTCGTGGGACTTGTTGGGCGAGATCCGACCGACGAACAGCAGCACCGTGGCCGTCCCGTGGCGGGCGGACAGCCGGGCGAGTTCCGCGTCGTCCACCGCGCCCCCGTCGGCGTCGAGGTCCACCAGGATCGGGACCACCTCGGTGGCCGGACATCCGAGCTCGGTCAGTTCACGGGCGTTGAACGCCGAGTCCGCGATCCCGAGGATCGCCCGGGGGGCGAGCTCGGCCACCTGGCGGCGGGCCAGGGCCACCTTGGCCACCGTGTGCTCCTCCCAGGCCTCGTAGAAGGACTCGGGGGTCACGTTGTGATAGTCGAGGACCAGGGGCTCGGGCCGTCCGAGTAGGAACTCGGCCACCGGCGACGAGGTCCCCAGCTGGTAGAGGAGCACGTCGCCGGGGCGGGCCTTGGCCGGGTACTTCTCGAAGTAGGTGGCCTCGTGCTGGAGCTCGTCGTGGGCCGCCTCGACGTAGATCTCCGACTCCCAGCCGGCGGCCCGGAAGGCGTCACGCAGGGCCCGGGTGTGGTCACCCGTCGCGTCGCGGGGCAGCAGTGCCGGCACGAACTGGTGGACGGCGGTCACCGTGTGCGGGTGGCGACCACGAGGTACTCCGTCGGACCGAGCAGGAGGTCGTTGATGGTGTCGATGGCCGCGTTCACGGTGTCGGCGTCGGCCGTGCCGGTGTCGATCCGGGAAAGACGACGGTCCGTGCCGCCCCGGACGGTGTCGGCGACGTCGAAGCCACGACTCGCCAGCAGATGGACCCAGGTCTCGGCGTGCAACGGGCGTCCGGGGGCGAGGTCCCGCACCACCGGGGTGACCGACGAGGCCCACCCCTCGGGCGTCGTCGAGTGGAGGACCAGTGTCCCGCCGACGGTCAGTCGGGTGGTCACCAGCTCCAGCAGATGTTCACGTTCGTTGGGCCGCAGCCACTGCACCGAGCCGGTCAGGACGATGCCGCCGAGCGCCTCACCGGCCACCACGCCGAGGTGGTCGACGATCCCCTCGGCCCGGACGTCGACCCCCCGGGACAGTGCCGGCTCGAGGACCAGGTCGGAGGGGTCCACCCCGTAGGTGTCGATGCCGGCCGCGATCAACGCCTCGACCAGTGCGCCGTCCCCGCAGTCGGCCACCACGACCCGGTCGGTGGTACCGCGGAGCGCATCGGCCGTCGCCGCCGCCCACCAGGCCTCTCCCGGGAGCGCGTCGGGGATGACGTCGGCGGGGAGGTCGGGCGACCGGTGGGCCTCGACGGCGGCCTCGAGGTCCTCGACGTGGTCGACGAGCACATGGAACATCCGTGACACCGACCAGGCGGACTTCACGATCTGGGTGACCACGAAGTTCATGTACCAGCCGAGGCCCTTGCGGATCAGCCGCTTGACGTAGCTGCCGACCGCCTTGTTCGAGGCGGTCGGTACGGCGATGTCGATGTAGGCGGCCCCGTCGACGAGTGCCAGCGTCTCGCGGAGTCGTGCCCGTCCCTGCAGCCCCACCGGGGAGAATTCGAGGAAGAGTTCGTCGAGTTCGCGCTCGAGTCCCGCCGGCAGGTCACCCGACGCACGGCGACGGCGGACCTCGGCGTCGATCTCGGCCATGACCTCGTCGAGGTAGCGGATCCGCTCGGCCACGTCGGTGGCCGTGTCCCCGGGCATCGGGGTGTCGGGGGTCACGGACGACGAAGCAGGCGTGGTCGGCACAGGGCGACTATAGCCAGGGGTCCCCGGGGCCCTCGTGAGCCACCCCCGCTCGCGCACCGGGCATCGGTAGGCTGCAGCGACGCGGGTGTGGCGGAATCGGCAGACGCGCCGGGTTTAGGTCCCGGTCCCTTCGGGGGTGGAGGTTCGAATCCTCTCGCCCGCACGTTTGTGACGTGCCCGGCCCGGCTCCGGTCCCGCGACGGGCCGGTTCGAGGCCCGCAGACCGGCGTCGTGCCGTTCACGTGCCGACGTGGTGCCGTTCACGTGCCGACGTGGTGCCGGTGGCACGTGGTCACCCACGGGTGTTCACTGGGGACATGCCACTCACCGGAGCGTACGAACCGAGCTCGGCCCAATGGGTCCGCGACCAGGTGGAGCTGTACGAATCCTCGGGAGGGCGCGACGGCACCACTCTGCTGGACACCGGGATGCCGGTGGTCATCGTGACCCACCGGGGAGTGAGCTCGGGGAAGCTGCGCAAGACGCCCCTGATGCGGGTGGAGCACGAGGGGACCTATGCCCTGGTGGCGTCCCAGGGTGGTGCCCCCACCCATCCGCTCTGGTACGCCAACCTGCTGGCCGACCCCCACGTCGAACTCCAGGACGGGCCGGACAAGGAGGACCGGGTGGCCCGCGAGGTCGGCGGCGACGAGCGTCAGGTGTGGTGGGACCGGGCGGTCGCCGCCTACCCGCCCTACGCCGAGTACCAGCTGAAGACCGATCGGGTCATCCCCGTCCTCGTGCTGGAGAGCAGCCCGGGCTGAACGGGAAGGAGACGGTTCAGACCGGTTTGCGGATGAGGATGGCGAGCAGGTAGCAGGACTCCGCGTCGTGGAAGATCCCGTAGTTGGCCGCCGCGGCCGCCTGGTCGTAGCGCCCCGCTGCCGCGGCCGGTCCGCCCCAGTTCAACCCCCGCTCGGTCAGCACCTCGAATCCGGCGGCGACGACCTTGTCGCGCAGCTGCTCGAGCGTGTACTCCACCTCGTGGTCCGGATCGATGAAGTCGTCCTGCTGCATGCGGGTCAGCCGGCCGTTCGGGGTGTCGATAGCCATGAAGCCGCCCGGACGCAGGACCCGGAACGCGCCGCGCAGTACCTCGTCCCCCTCGGCCTCGGACACGTGCTCGATCGACTGACCGCTGTAGACCAGGTCGACCGACTCGTCCTCGGCGAACGACAGGTCCACCATCGAGCGGTACTCGTAGCGCACCATGCCGCGCTCGGTCTCCTCGGACTCGAACCGCTTCGAGTGGTAGAGCGGGTGCCGGTCGTCGGGTGGCAGGTCGACGATGGTCAGCTCGTCGAAGTCATAGGGGTAGCCCAATGCCACCATGGCGCCCCGTCCGTCCGAGGTGTGGCCGCCACCGAGGTCGATGATCCGCTTGGCCGGGGGGAGGCCGATGATGAACTCACAGCGGCTGGCGTGGAGCGAGTTGAGGATCCCCGTGGCCAGGGGACGGGCCACGGTGCGGAACTCGTCCGAACACCGGATCCGGTCGACCATGTCCTCACGGGTGAGGTGACCGTCGGTCAGTGCTCCGGTGAAGAAGTCCCAGGCCCCCGGATCCGGATCGCGACGGAGCAGGACGTTGTAGGCCATGCGGGCCGCCTCGCGAGGGGGCAGCTGGGTGAACGACAGTCCGGCCAGGCGGGTCGCCTCCCGCCGGACCTTGCCGTCGATCCGGTCACGTTGGTGGCCGAGCCGGGCCGCCAGCCCCGCCGGTGCACCCGTGCCTCCGGTGCCACCGCCACCGCCGCCGCCACTGCCATCGGGAACCTGTCCGCTCACAACGTCTCCGATCGTACGTGGGGAATCGAGTGCCACGGTGGGCGAACCTACCATCGGCCGCCTCACCGGCTGTTCCCGGGAGGGGGCGCCCATGAGGGCTTACGGGCTCAGCCTCCCCCGTCG
>Ga0302279_10007741_pt1 | contig 10873 bp, 12 predicted proteins | sample III_Bog_N3_3_FD_194541 | JGI IMG/M metagenome (GOLD analysis project Ga0302279, IMG submission 194541) | Peat permafrost microbial communities from Stordalen Mire near Abisko, Sweden - III_Bog_N3_3 | ecosystem: Environmental > Terrestrial > Soil > Wetlands > Peat | place: Sweden: Abisko...
ATAAGACACCGCGATATCCCGCGGATCGCGCACGATGTAGATCGCGCCCGCGGTCACGTCCGGCGTCATCAGCGGCACGCCTTCCACCAGCACCGAGGCGTTGTGCGTCTTCACGAACACCAGGTTCGGATGGACCTCCATCAGGTCGCGATGCACCCGCGGCCGCATCCGCTGCACGTCCGCGATCGAATACTGCGAGGCCGGCCGTGGATCGTAGCGGCGGTAGCGCGCGGCCCCGCTCTCCCCGGTGGACAGGTCCATCAGCGCGTTGATGTCGTACGGCGCCTGCGGTTGCAGGATGTAGTTGTGCAGGAAGGCCCGCACCCAGGTGCTGCCAGACTTTGGGTAGGACGCGATCCAGACCAGCTTGCCCATGCCGCCGCTACAGTGTGAAAGCGCCGGCGGCGCGCAAGGCTTCGATCTCGGCGGCGGGCAGGCCCAACGTGTCCGCCAGCACCGAATCGGTATCGGCCCCGAGACGGGGTGACGCAGTCTCCGCGACACCACCGCCGGTTTCCAGCTTGAACGGCGTGCCGACCAGGTCCTGCGTGCCGCCGTCGACGGTCTGCGCCGGCACGCGCATCGCGTTGGCGATCACCTGCGGATGGGCCATCACCTGGTCAACCGTGTGCAAAGGCGAGCAGGCGACACTGCGCGCCTCGAACCGGTCCACCCACCAGGCAACCGGTTTGCGGCCGAAGCGGTCCTCCAGCATCGGGATCAGCACACTGCGCTGCTCGACCCGTGCGGCGTTGCCGAGAAAGCGGGGTTCCGCGGCAAGCTCGGGCCATTCCAGCGCGTCGCAGAAGCGGGTCCAGGCGCCGTCGTTCGGCGCGCCGGCGAGCATGAAACCGTCCTGGCAGCGGAACGCCTGGTATGGCACCAGGTGGCCGCTGCCCGACCCCTGCGGCTCCGGCAGCACACCGGACTGCATCCAGGCCACTGCGTGGTAGCCCAGCAACGACACCGCGGTTTCGAGCAGCGAACCATGCACCCAGGTGCCCGTTCCAGTTTTTTCACGCGCCAGCAGCGCGGTGACCACGCCGCCGTACAGCGACAGGCCGGTGGACATGTCGATGAAGGACACACCGCAGCGGATTGGCGGGCCGCCGGCGAAACCGGTCGCGGACATCGCGCCGGCGAAGGCCTGCACCATCAGGTCGTAGCCGCGCTTTTCGGCCAGCGGTCCCGCGGCGCCGTAGCCGGAGATGGTGCCGATCACCAGCCGCGGGTTCGCCGCCTGCAGCGCCGCGTTGCTGATGCCCAGCCGCGCCGCGGTATCCGGCAGGAAGCTGTGCAGCAACACGTCGGCGCCGATCGCCAACCGATGCAGCACATCCCGAGCGGCGGGCGACTTCAGGTTGAGGACCAGGCTGCGCTTGCCGCGGTTGACCGACCCGAAATTGGTGCTTTCCCCGTTGGGGTTCAGCGGCAGCCAGCGGCGGTTCTCGTCTCCCTCGGGGCTTTCGACCTTGATCACGGTCGCGCCGAAGTCGGCCAGCAACTGCGCGCAATAGGGGCCGGCGAGCACCCGGCTCAGGTCGATGACGCGGATGCCCTCTAGGACTCTCATGGGGGTGTTTCCTACCGTGGTTCGCGCTACCTTGCCGCACGACGTTGCAGAGGAGAAGGCCGACCGTGAGCGAGGCAATGGAACAGGCGCACGAGACGATCCACGAGGCGCATCACAGCGCGAGCGACCCCTGGGCGCGCGGGGTTGCGGTGATGGTCTCGGTGCTGGCGGCGGCGTTGGCGCTTGCGGAAATGGGGGAGAAATCGTCGCAAAACGCATATTTGACCCATCACATTGCGGTGTCCGACGATTGGGCCTTCTACCAGGCGAAGAACCTGCGCGCGGTCATCCGCGATTCCGAAACCGAATTGCTGCAAAGCCTGCCGGTCGGTCCCGAGATTGCCGACCGGATCAAGCAGTCGCGCGAATACGCGGCCCGCATGCGCGATGAGCCGCAGGGCGATGGCATGAAGCAACTGGCGGAACGCGCCAAGGCGCAGGAGGCGGCACGCGACCGGGCGTTTCATTTCTATCATAATTACGAATATACGGTCGGCGCGCTGGAAATCGCGATCGTTCTGTCGTCGGTCTCGGTGGTCACGCGGATGCGGTTCCTGACCGTGGGGGCCGGGGTGGTGGGGGCGTTGGCCTGTGCCTTCGGGCTTGCGGTTGCGGCGGAGTGGTTCTGACCGGCCCCGCCAGGGCAGCGCCCGCCGTTTCAGGTGATCGGCGCGACCGGGGCGGTATAATCCGTATCCGATACGTGTTCGAACCACGCGGTGCCCTCGCCCTTGTCGGTCTGCTCCGACATCGCAAGATGGGCGAACAGCTTGTCCGGCGCGGCACCATGCCAATGCCGCGTATTCGGCGGAATGATCACCGTATCCCCGGCTCTGATTTCCTGGACCTGCTCGCCTTCGAGCTGGATCCGGCCGGCACCGGACAGGCAATACAATGTCTGGCCGACGGGATGGCTGTGCCAGGCGGTGCGCCCGCCGGGGGTGAAGGACACGACCGAGGCGCGCATGCGCGAGGGCGCCTTGCCGGCGACGATTTCATCGGAGAACACGACGCCGGTGAAGTTGGTGGCGGGCTGGACGTTGGTTTTGCGGCTGGACGCGCGCAGGACGGCCATGGCGGGTTTCCTTCCTTGGTTGGGTTGCACTGATTCTAGGCCGCCGAACCGGGATGGCAAGACCGGTTCGGATGGCGCCGAGCGGCAGCCGCTTTTGTGTGGCGGGGTTTCCTGCCAGGGTGTGCTCGCTTGCCAGGAGGGACCGCCATGAGCGCGCCCATCGACCCAGCCGCGGCCGACCCATGGACCATGCCGATCGAGGACATCGACGTGGGCAACCCCTCGCTGTTCCAGGACGACACCTGGGGCCCCTATTTCGCGCGCCTGCGCCGGGACGATCCGGTGCACTTCACCGACAGCGCGATGTTCGGCCCCTTCTGGTCGGTGACGAAATACAAAGACATCATGACGGTGGACACCAGCCACCATCTGTTTTCCTCCGACTCCGGGCTGGGCGGCATCACCTTGCTGGACCAGCCGGCGGCGTTCCGGCTGGCGATGTTCATCGCCATGGACCCGCCCCGCCACGACGAGCAGCGCAAGGTGGTGAGCCCGATCGTGGCGCCGGCCAACCTGGCCAACATGGCGCCCATCATCCGCGAGCGCGCTGTCCGCATCCTGGACGATCTGCCGCGGGGGGAGACCTTCGACTGGGTCGATCGCGTCTCCATCGAACTGACCACGCAGATGCTGGCGACCCTGTTCGACTTCCCGTTTGCGGAGCGGCGCAAGCTGACCCACTGGTCCAACGTCGCGACCGCCAACCCGCATGCGCCGGACGCGTTGATCAAATCCGAGGAAGAACGCTTCGCCGAACTGCGCAAAATGGCCGAGGCCTTCACCGGATTGTGGAACGAGCGGGTGAATGCGGAACCGCGGTATGACCTGATCTCGATGCTGGCGCACGGGGACGCCACCCGGAACATGCAGCCGCAGGAGTTCATGGGAAACCTGGTGCTGCTGATTGTGGGCGGCAACGACACGACCCGGAACTCGATCACCGGCGGCTTATGGGCGCTGAACAAGCACCCGGACGAATACCGCAAGCTGCGGCACAATCCCGGGCTGATCGCCAGCATGGTGCCGGAGATCATTCGGTGGCAGACCCCGCTGGCCTATATGCGCCGCACCGCGCTGGAGGACACCGAACTCGGCGGCAAACCGATCAAGGCGGGGGACAAGCTGGCGATGTGGTACATCTCCGGCAACCGCGATGAAGAGGTGATCGAGCACGCCGACCGTTTCATCATCGACAGAGCACGTCCGCGGCAGCATCTGTCGTTCGGCTTCGGCATTCACCGCTGCGTCGGCAACCGGCTGGCGGAACTGCAACTGACGATCCTGTGGGAGGAGATCATGAAGCGGTTCCCGGTGATCGAACTGATGGACGAACCGAAGCGGATTTACTCCAGCTTTGTGCACGGGATTTCATCGATGCCGGTGCGGATACCGGCGTAGGGCCGGCGTTGCGGGACGGCGGCGGAGCGTTCCGGTTGTAACGATGACGCGACCCAGCCTCTCCCCCGTCGTTTGGGGGAGAGGCTTGCGGGGTTCACGGCACGTCGGGCTGGGGGTCCGCGTCGAACACCAAGGCTTCGGCGGCGGCTTCCTCGGCTTCCGCAGCGGCGCCGACCCGTTCGCCGCGGACCTGACGTTCCGCTTCTTCCGGGCTGCGGGCGACATTGACGGTGACCGGGATCGACACCTCGGGATGCAGCGCCACGCTGACCTTCGACAGGCCCAGCGTCTTGATCGGATGCGCCAGGATCACCTGTGACCGGTCGATCGTCAGCCCCGCCGCGGTGGCGGCGTCGGAGATATCGCGCGCCGACACCGATCCGTACAGGCTGCCGGATTCTCCGGCCTGGCGGATGATGACGACCGCGAGCCCGCCGACACGTTCGGCGACGCGTTCGGCTTCCTCCCGGCGCTTGATATTCTGCGCTTCCAACTGGGCGCGCTGACGCTCGAAGATCGCCAGGTTGTCCTTGCTGGCCCGCAGCGCCTTCTTCTGCGGCAGCAAATAGTTGCGGGCGAAACCGGGCTTCACCTTCACCACGTCGCCCATCTGCCCCAGCTTTTCGACGCGCTGGAGCAATACCAATTCAACGGCAGCCATGTCTGCGCGCTCCTGTGCTATGCGACGATGTAGGGCAGCAGCGCAAGAAACCGGGCGCGCTTGATCGCGTTGGCCAGTTCCCGCTGTTTCTTCGCGGAAACAGCCGTGATGCGGCTGGGCACGATCTTGCCGCGTTCGGACAGGAAGCGCGACAGCAGGCGCACGTCCTTGTAGTCGATCTTCGGCGCGTTCGGGCCGGAGAAGGGGCAGGACTTGCGACGGCGGTAGAACGGCCGGCGGGCGCCGACGGCGGCGCGGCGGGCGGCGGGATTGATTTCGGTTTCTGACATGGTCGTTACTCCACCTCCAGCCCGCCGCGGAAGTCGTCGCGGATGAATTCGTCACGCGCTCGGAATTCCTCGCGATCGTCGAAGCCGCGGCGGCGGCCGCTTTCGAAGCGTCCGGCGGGCTTGGGACCGCGGAAGGTCCGCTCGCGTTCGTCGGATTTGCGCGACAGGATGGCCGAGGGGGCTTCCTCGATCGCTTCGACCCGGATGGTCATGAAGCGGAGCATGTCCTCATTGAGGCCAAGCTGGCGTTCCATTTCGGTGATGAAGCTGGGTTTGGCGTCGAGGCCCAGCAGCATGTAGTGGCCCTTGCGGTTCTTCTTGATCCGGTAGGCGAGGCCGCGCAGGCCCCAGTATTCGCGCTTCTTGACCGATCCGCCATCGGCTTCGAGCTGCACGCCGATGTTATCGGCGATGGCCTCGACCTGTTGTTGCGTGACGTCGTTCCGTGCGATCAGCACGGTTTCATAAAGCGGCATCGGGGGTCTCCCTCTGGCTTGTCTCTGCCCAGGACCGGGTCTGGTCCGCATCCGGGATGGACGGTGGGCATAGCCGAACGCGATGCCGTCGCGCCCGGCAGGGAAGCGCGGGCGTAAAGCACGGATCGGGGTGGGGCGCAATGGTGTTGTGGCGGGGCGCGCAGTTACGCCGGGCGTACGGCACGGTCCTTCGCGAGCGCTTCAACGACCTTCAGCGCGATGACGGCGTCCATTGTCCGGTCCTTGTCGGCCAACCGCTGTTCCAGACCGTGCATCTGTCCCGACCAATGGCCGATCCGGCCCTCATGATCGAGGATGATGCCGGTGAGCTCGCCGACCTGGAGCCGGCGTCATCCAGGGCAGCCGCCGCCTGCGCGGCATCGCCGGCCGCCCGCAACAGATCGCTGGCTACCCGGTCGAGGTCCGGGTCGAATGGCTCGTTGATCGTCGCAACCAGTGACATTGACAGAACTCCGGCCAGCCAGGGCATGACACCGCCATCCAAAATAGGTGGTTCATACCCTGATGTCCACGATCGTCCGGACACTTACGGCTCCGCGTCCCCGGCCGGCGGCGGCCGGCGCGTCCCCACGTGCCAATACAGCAACCCAACCAGCAGCGACGACAGTGCTGCGGCGAGACCGGACGGCAAAGCCTCGACCGCCCACGCGAAGAAGACCAAACGTTGCGAGACGGTCCTCGACGCGCCATATACGCCCGCAAACCATGGCGGCGGACATGCAGTTCGGTGTGACAGACACGGTGGACCCGGCGGACCTGGCCCGGGCGCAGGCAGCGGTCGAGACGGTCCGGCCGCTTCTCGGGACCGACCCGGCCGCGCTCGTCATCGAGGCCGGCGGCGAACGCGTGACCCTCGGCACGGAGCAGGTGCGCAGCCTGGTGAAGCTGGTCGATAGCGTCGCGGCCTCGTCACCGGTGGCAATCCGCGATCCCAACGACCTGACGCTGGACGATGCGGCGCGGCTGATGTCGTTGCCGCGTTCGGTGTTCGATCGGCTGATCGGGCTTGGTCATTTGACGCCCCGGATATTTGCCGGCGAGCCTTGCCTCCCACGGGCCGAGGTTCTCGCCTACATCGATCGACAAGCTCGGACCCGGGACGAGGCGCTGCGCGATCTCGTGCGGTTCACCGAAGAGTTTGGCATCTGAGACGACGCCATGACGCCGCTGGCGGTGCTGGACGCCTGCGTGCTGTTTCGCATCGTTGCGACGGATTTTCTGCTCTGCGTCGCAAGAACAGGTGTCTATGTTCCGCTCTGGTCGGATGCGATTCACGCGGAATGGATGACCAACCTCGGCCGCAAGCGGATGGTGCCGGAAGACCGGTTGGCCTGGCGCCACGCCAGGATGCGGGCTGCATTCCCCGAAGCCACCGTCTCGCCTGACCTCGCCGACCTCGTTGAGGCAACGTCGGCATGCCTCACGGATGCGGAACGGAAGGACGCGCATGTGATCGCCACTGCCCTGGCTGCTGGCGCTGACATCCTGGTCACCGACAACGTCCGGGACATGGCCGCGGTACTCGTTCGGTTGCGGCGTGGCCCGCGATTGCTCACGCCAGACCAGTTCGTCGCGGAACTGTATGAAACGGACCGAGATGCCGTTACCACCGGCGCGCGCCTGCACCGAACGAGCATGACCAGGCCACCCTACGACCCGGCCGCCTATCTCGCCTTGTTGGCCGGCCCCCGTGCCGGCCTGCCGCGAACCGCGTCACTGCTCGCCACGCACCAGACCGCCCTATGATGGGCCCAGAATCCCCCGCGCGAGCCCGATAATCCGGTGCGCCTCACTCCACAGATCGTAAGGCTCCAGCGCGTCCATCGGCGCCCATTCCACGTGCGAGACATCCGATCCGGCGACCGGCTCCCCCGCCTGCCAGCGCGCGGTGAAATCCAGGATCGTGTAGTGGAACCGCACCCGCTGGTCCGCGTCGCGGCGCACGATGTCCACATGCGCGACGAAATGCAGGTCGCCGACGGTCAGGCCGGTTTCCTCCGCCAGCTCCCGCCGAGCGGCCTCGACGCAGGTCTCGCCCAGGTCCTGGGCGCCGCCGGGCAGCGTCCAACTGCCGATATTGGGCGGCTTGCCGCGGCGGCACAGCAGCACTTGTCCGCCCTTGATCACCACGATGCCGATCCCGACGAAGGGCCGCGACGGATATTCCCGGTCGCTCACGGCTTGGCCGGTTCGGGGGCGGGTTTTTCCGCCGCCGCCTTCAGGTCGTCGAGCGCGGGCACCAACGCCTTCTCCTTCCACGAGCCGATCTGGTAGGTCCAACCCGCCAGCCGAGCAGCCAGTTTGTCGTCACCGGTCACGGCGAAGCGGGCCCACAGGTCTTTGTCGGCGTGGAACAACGTGACAGTCACCGCCAGTCCGTCGGTGGTGGTGAAGACCGCGTGTCCCACTTCGTCGCCGACCGGGTCCGCCGCCGGTTTCACGTCCTGGAAGGTCAGCAGTTCGAGGGCCCGGCCCACGTCCTCCAGCTTGTAGTCGTCCAGCTTCGGGTGGTCGGCCGGTGCGGTCAAGGCGAGCTTGTCGCCGTCGCGGGCGAAGTCCAATGTCTGGTCGCCATGCGTGGCCGAAACCTTGGCGATGCGGCTGTGATCGATGTTCAGGATGTCGCGGTCGAGCCAGAGTTGCGGGTCGGCGTCCACCTCCAGGCTGCCCTCGGCCAGCCACGCCTGATTGTCGCCGGGGCGACGCACATAGACCTGTTCGGGCACGTTCCCCTGGGTGCGGACGCGGCGGTGGCCGACGATGACATCCACCATCGGCTTGCCGCTCGCGTCCAGCACCCGCAGCAGGTTCGAATTGGAACCGGCGGCGGCCGGGTCCTCGACGCCCAGACGGCTGAGTTCCGCCGGGTCGCTGGTGCGCGGTTCGACCAAACGGAGTTCGGTCAGCGCGGTCAGCACGCCGCGCAGCTTGGTGTCCTGCACGCGGTAGCCGCCGCGGTCGGTCAGGCCCCATTGGCCGTTGACCAAAGCGATGGTCATGGTCTTGCCCTGATGGGTCACCTCGATCTTCGTGGCGTCCTTCAGCCTGGGCGCCAGGTCGGGGAACATCAGCTTGCCGGCATCGACGGCGCGCTGTTCGGTCGGCGTGGTGGCGGTGCCGAAATACCAGCCGCCGGCCAGCGCCAGAAAGCCGGCGGCCAGCAGAATACCCAGGGTGCGAGGGTTCATGTCCGGGCCCTCGCGCGCCGCCGGCGTTGCAACAGGCCCAGGCTGATCGCGACCACGGTCAGCACTGCCGGCACCAACACGATGTCCAGCACCCGCAGCCAGGTTTCCAGTCGTGAGATGTCGTGGTTCAGCTCCAGTTGCACCGCGCGCAGTTGCTGACGGGTATCGACGATGTCCTTGCGGGCAGCATCGATCGCGGCGCGCTGTTCGGGGGTGATGACGGCCTCGGCCGGGGCTTTATCCGCAGCGCCACCGCTGCCCTGGCGCAATGTTTGAAGCTGCTTCTGGACGTCCTCCAGATGCTTCTGCAGCCCTTGTTCGGTCTGGCGAAAGCGGGCCTCGGCCTCGCTTTGCATCTCGTTGACCAGCACGAAGGGGTGGTTGGTGTCGCCGCGGGACCGCAGCCCGATCAGCGCGTCGCCACCGGCCAGAGTGCCGATCAGGTTGGCGACGAAGGGGCCATTGTCGGCAAAGGGAGTCGCGGTCTGCTGGCCGAAGAAATCCGCCGTCCGCACCCAGAACCGGTCGGCGAGGATGTCCGAATCCGCCACCACCACCAGGTTCGCCGGCCCGTCGGTCTGCGCCTTGAACGCCGGGAAATTGTCCGGCCGCTTCTGGTCCTTCGCCAACTCCGGCGGTTCGGTGAAGGCCGATTTCAGCACGCCATGCACACGAGCAGCGATCACCCGCGGCCCGCCCTCCGGCTTGAAGTCCGCCAGGATCTTGGCCGGTTCCGGCATCTTCACCTGATCCACCGACAGCAGGCCGGACCGAGCGCTGCTGCTCAGCAGGGGCGTAAAATCGATGGTGGCGTTGGGCGCCTTGGCGAGGAAGCCCGACGAGGCCACGGTGACCTGGTCCAGATCCGCCGTGGCGGGATCGTCGTGGTTGATGCCCTCGCGGATATTGAACCAGGCGACGTAGTTGACCGCCTGCACCCGGTCCTCGGACCGCACCCGCCAGGCGCCGGTCAGGTCGCCCACCACCTTGGTCGGGTCGAATGCGATCCCCCAGGCGTCGAACAGCTTCTTCAGGTCGGAATGGGTGTCGGTCGGCGGCATGCCGGTCGGGTTGGGGGTTGCGGCGAGCGCCTCGCTCCAGGGATCGACCATCACCATCAGCCGGCCGCCGCGCATCACGAACTGGTCGATTGCATACAGAGTGGGGTCGGAGAGGTTCTGCGCCTCGGCGACCAGCAGCACCTGGATGTCGGGATCGATCACCTGCGCGTCGGTGGCGACGGTCTTCACCTGGTTGGTCTGCCGCAGCAGCATGGCCGAGGCATAAGGCTGCCCGCCTGGCCCCTGGCCGCGGGTCATCATCATCATGCGCGGGTCGCCATCCAGCGGCAGCGACGACATCACGCCGATCACCGGCCGTTTCGGATTGGACAGCTCATAGACCAGCTTGGTCAGGTCATATTCCAGGAAGCGTTCCCGTTCCGGCTGGAAGAACGCAATGGTGCGTTCATCATCCTCCAGGTTGCTGCCGGCGAGGCCGAAATAGACCTGCGCGCCGCCCTGATCGACCGGCACCCCCTGCAGCCCATAAGCCAGCGCTCTGTCTTCGGTGTCGCTGAAGGGTTCGGGATCGTAGAACTCCAGCTTCACCCGGCCCTTCGCGAGGGCGGCGTAGGCCTGCAGCATCTCCCGCACGTGGTCGGCGTAGGTGCCGTACACCGGCACGGCCGACCCGAGCTGGCGGGAGTAGAACAGGCGCAATGTGACCGGCTCCTTGAGGCCGGACAGTATCTGCCTTGTCCCGGGAGACAGGGTGTAGAGGTGGCCGCGGGTCAGATCGACCTGGACGTTGGCCAGGCGCGCATCGGCGAACATGTTGATGCCGATGACGATGGCGGCCACGGCGATGACGCCGAGGACGGAGAAGGACAGGCGCCGCATCGGTTCAGTCCGCCTTGCGCTGGTCAACCAGCACCGTGTTCAGGAACAGCCAGAACCCGATGAAGGTGACGAAAAAGATCAGGTCGCGCACCGAGACGACTCCGCGGGTGAAGTCCTGGAACCGGTCGATCACCGCGATCCGGCGCGCGACATCCGCCAGCACCGGCGTGTTGCGCGAGAGAAAATCGGTGACCAGCGGGTAGGAGGCGACGGCGAAGACGAAGCACACCGCGACCGCCAGGACATAGGCGATCACCTGGTTCTTGGTCGCCGCCGACAACGCCGACCCA
>Ga0302279_10007746_pt1 | contig 10869 bp, 7 predicted proteins | sample III_Bog_N3_3_FD_194541 | JGI IMG/M metagenome (GOLD analysis project Ga0302279, IMG submission 194541) | Peat permafrost microbial communities from Stordalen Mire near Abisko, Sweden - III_Bog_N3_3 | ecosystem: Environmental > Terrestrial > Soil > Wetlands > Peat | place: Sweden: Abisko...
GGGTGTGTCCTGTCGCGTCGTCTCGCGCAGCCTCGTGGGGCCATGAGCGTCGCCGCACAGATGCTGCTGGCGGGCGTTGCGCTCCTTGCCGCCAGCGTCGCGCGTGGCGAGCGGATCCCAACGCAGGTATCGCTGAGCTCGGTCCTCGCTCTGGCTCACCTCATCGTGTTCGGCTCGATGCTCGCATACACGGCGCTCAACCGCCTGCTCCGTACCGTGAGCGCCTCACTCGCTACGAGCTACGCCTTCGTGAACCCGATCGTGGCACTCGGGCTAGGCGCGCTCGTACTCGGCGAGACGGTCGGGAGGAGCGAGCTCGTTGCGACCGCGCTGGTCGTGACCGGTGTCGTCATCGTGGCCGGTGCGTCGAGGGCGAGGCGCAACGTCCCCGCCACACCCGTGCGTGGGCCGGCTGTGCAGCCTGAAGCTGCTTAGAGGCTCCGCACGTACGCGACGAGATCGTCGATGTCTCCCGACGACAGACCCGCCTTGTTTCCCATGTGCGCCGCGTACGGCTGCGTGAGGACGTCGAGCAGGGTCTCCGCTCGACCGTCGTGAAAGTAGGGGGCCATCAAGAACATGCCGTGGAGACCTGGCGTGTTCGCGGTCGTGATCACGTCGTCCGACGAGAGGCTCATCGGGGTGAGCACCGCGTGCATCAAGTCGTCGGTCAGGTAGCTTCCCGCGTGGCACCCGGCGCAGCCGACGGTGCTCGAGTGGAAGAGCGTCTCGCCGCGCGCCACGGAGGCGGCGTCGTCGGCGGCCACGGGGAGAAGCGGAGCCTTCACGACCTCGTCGATGAACGGCTGGATGTCGTCGACCTCCACGAGCAAGCCGTCGCCCGCCATGAGGTTCGTCATCGTGTTCTCGGCGAGGTCACTCATCGTGCTGAACTCGCCGTTCCAGTGAAAGGGCGCGGTCTCCGTGTGCGCGTTGCCAAGGTGCGGCGTGCGCCGACGCTTCAGCGGAATGTTCGGCGTGTGGATGAACCAGACCAGGCCATCGTCGCTTCCGCCCGGGTGGCAGCTCGCGCAGGCCACGACCCCCGAAGGGGTGACGTGAGGGTTGGTCGCGTCGAAAAAGATCCGACGACCCGCTTGGGCCGCGAGCGAATACGGGGACGGCAGCGGGCGCACCAGCGTGGTGCTCGTGGCGAACGTGGTCGCGGGGGCCGCGAACGTCTGGCGGAGGTCGATGCGTGACACCGACTGGTCGAGCGCGTTGTCGACGAAGGCAGCTGTGCGGGTGGCATCGACTGCGATGCCCGTGGGGCCGAAGCCCACGGGGAACGTTCCCACGGCCCGCGCGTCGGGGGATGTGCCCTGCGTATCGATGACGGCAACGTTAGCGGTCGAGACGTGCGCCACCAGCAGGTACCGCGAGCCGAACGACGCCAGCGCCGCGGGGCCGCTGTAGACGCGACTGCCACCGTCGAACTGCGCGTAGAGCACGGGGGCGGTGCTGCCGATCGTGGTGACCGCTGGGTTGATCTTCGGGCTCGTGTTGGTGACGGTGCCGTAGTCGTCGGCGATCGGCTCGAGACTAGTGTCGCCGGTGTTGTTCTCGAGGACGTGCGACACGAACAGGGTCCCGAACGCGGGGAGCAGAGCGGACGCGAGGTTGGCGGTCATCTGCGTGAGCGCGGGCCGGTAGGGCGCGGTCGTCGGCACGAGTGAGCTCTGGGTGACCGTCCCGCCTTCGTGGATGTCGTGAAGGGCGCCCCCCACGTAGTCTGCGACGTAGACGTCGGTGCCGACGATCGCGACGGCGCGTGGTCGCCGGAGCCCAGTCGCCAGCGTCGTCGTCGTGAGCGTGCTCGGATCGATGCGAAGCACCGTGCCGTCCCACTCGCACGACACCGCGATCCAGCTGCCGTCGGAGGAGGCCGCGAGCCCGTACGGCCCGGCGCACACGGACGCACGTCGAAGCACGCTCCCGCTCGCTTCGTCGATCGCGAGCATCTCACCCCCGCGAAAGTTCGCGACGAACAGCGTGGCGTCTGCGCCGTCCTTCACCTCGAGCAGCGTGTGGGGCTCGCCGCCGACGGTCGTCGTCGTGAGCACCACCAGCGAGTCAGGGTCGACGAAGCTCACGCTTCCCTGGTCCGGGTTCACGACTGCGACCTTCGTGCTCCCGGCGATTACCGCGATGCTCGCGCCGACCGCGCCTGCGGCACCTTGCACGCTCGACGACGACGATGAAGACGAGCTCGCGGACGTGCTGCAGGCGTACGACAGAGCTCCGAGCGCGAGGACGACTGCTCCCCGACGCCGACGCATCGCTACTGCTGCGGATCCAGCAACGCGAACTCGACGGTGATCGGGTTGAGGTTGCACGCGAGGGGGATCGGGCTGATCGGGATGGTGACCGGGTCGCCGAAGCCGATGTTGCCCCCTTGGTGAGTGATGTCCTGACCACAGAGGATCTGGTAGCTGCCCGACGGAAGCTTGCCCGTCAGGTAGTGCGGAACGGGCGCTCCTGTCTCGAAGCTCGCGTTCGGCACGACGAAGCTCTGGAGGGCCACTGCGTTCGGGTTCGGCCCCGACACCGTGACGTCGGACGCGTTGTACGTCGAGCAGTAGATGTCGCCTACCAAGGGCACCTTGAGCGACGCGCTGTCGGTGATGACGCTGCTCACCTTGAACGTGATCTCGAACGCACCCGACGACGACAGTACGATGTCCGGGTTACCCAGCTGATTGCACGCGGCGTTCGCCGAGGCGGGCGGCGGGGTGAACGAGACGGGCTTGTACGCGTTGAACGGCACCTCGGTCAGAGTGTGTCGCGGCGACTGGACGGCGTAGTCGACGACGAACACCCCCTGCGTCCCCTGCACGATGACCTGGACGACGCCGCCGCCTGCCGGGTCGTTGTAGTAGAATGGCACCTGGAACGGAAACGACGAGCCGGCCTTGGCCGTCTCCTGCGCCGTCATCGTCGCCATGTTGTGGTCGACGAGCGCCTGGAAGGTGGCTCCGGCGAGGACGGACGCGGGTGCTTGCGCGACAGGCAGAAGTGTCCCGTCGTTGGCGAGAACCTTGAACCCGACGTTGACGTACTGCTGCGTCAGATGTGGCGTCACCGTGAGGCGAAGCCACGTGTGCGGAACCAGCTGGAAGTCACTGAAGTTTCCGCCTGTGGCCGCGGCTGTCCCGTAGGCGTGCTGGACGAAGTAGTCGAAGTCATCCTTCGTCATGTGGAAGTAGACCGTGCCCGCGATCGAGTCGTACGGCTTCGTGCTCGTCGCAGCCGTGCCGATCTTGTTGACCGCCAGGTTCGTCGTCGGTGAGGCGACGTCGAGGACGAGCGAGAACACGCCGAGCGCGCCCTGAACTCCGAACGAGAACGTGCCGCCGCTTGGCGAGGTCACCTGGTACTGGAGAAGGTACGACTCGCTGCTGCCGGGGCTTTGCGCCTCCTCGGTCTGCATCGTGGTGATCGCGGCGTCGATGGTCGTGAGGAACGTCGTGCCGACGTCGAACGAGGCGGGGACGAGCGCAAGGATGCGTGGGGTCGACGTGCCGTCGTCGAAGGTGAGCGCCACGCGAGACTGCGCGGGGGTCGTCGGGTCGGCCGTGCTGCTCAGGTACACGCCTGGCGAGACCTGCTGGTTCGTGATGAAGGTCCCCGCTTGCGCGTCCGGTCCGATGAGCCCCGACACCAGGGTGTGGAAGTCGCTCCCGTTGAAGGGGATCACGGTGTGAAAGCTCACCCACTCGACCGACTCGGTCGACTCTCCGGTCGGGTCCAGCCCCGTGGACGCGTCCGTAGCCTTCGTCGGCGTGGGGGCCGACATGCACGCAGCGTCCTTGGTGGTGGTGTCCGCGTTCGTGCTCGAGCACGCGGGAGCCAGGAACCCACCGAGCGCGCCCATGAGCAACATGGATGGTGCAGCGGCGACGGACCCGCGGAGAAAGTTGCGCATTCGATCGCTCCGGCCTCGGCGCAGAATCGCTTTGACGCCATCGCGCTGGCGGCATTCCGGAGTGCGCGTCGAACCCTAACCTCAGTCCGGTAGCTCCATGCGGGGGGGAAGTCGAGGTCATTCCCCATTGACCGAGGCCGGCGGTGGCGTACCTTCCGGCCGAAATGAACCGCCATCGCCACTCCGTGCTGCTGCCCGGGGCCTTCTGCCTGGGATGGATGCTCGCCTGTTCCTCTTCGTCGACCCCCGCGACCAAGGTGGTCGCCAAGGACGCCGGCAAGGTCACAACCCGCGATTCAGGCTCGGACAGCGCGGCCGTCGAAGCGGGGGAAGCGGGCAGTGACGCCCAGCCTGACGTGATGGTCATCATCGACAACCAGGACTGCGTCGCGCCCGGCACAGCTTCCAACGAAGAGGGGCTTGGTGGGTACTGCAGCCCGATGGGGGGTCAGTGCGTGCAGACCGGGCTCGGCGGCGTCGCGACCCTGTGCTCCGGAGATCTCGGCGCGCCTGCACACGAATGGTTCTGCACGATCCCCTGTAGCCAGACGAGCGACTGCGGCGCCGGTGGCGGGGCATGTCTTTCGGCGCCATTCGGTCAGATATGCGTTCCGACGGCGTGTGCTGGCAACCTCGGTGATGCGGGCTCTGGTCTCTTCGACGCCGGTGACGCGGCGCCCGAGGCCGCCGCGAGCCAACATGAAGGGGGCACGAACGTCCACGACGCGGCCACGGATGCCGCACATGACGCTGCGAGCTCGTCTCACGACGCGGTGAGCTCGTCCGATGGCTCCGGTGTGATGGACGGCACCACGCCTTAGCCGCACGCGGCGCAGTTCAGAAGCGTACGGAGAAAGCAGGCATGCTGACGACGCTGGGCAATGGGGGCCCGCCGGCGCTCACATCGTACCAGCGGGGAGCCGGCGCGGACGGGGTCGTCGACTCGTACAGGCCCGTCGGCCATCGCGTGGTCAAGTACATCGCGCCGCCCGTGAGAAACGTCGCCGCCCCCGCGGCCGCGATCACGATGCCTGGCACGATCAGGTCCGCCGCAAATGCTGGCGGTGGCTGATGGTCGGCGAGCCGCGCGGCCTCGAACGCGAGGAACACGTCCGACATCGCGTCACCGACGACGAAGGTGACGAACCCGAGCCCGACGAGCACGAGCCCCGCGTCATGAACCTTCTTCGACACCGGCCGCACGACCAGAATCACTGAATCCTCGGCGGTGGGTCCGATGTGAACGGTCCCAGAGGTGCGAATCCCATAGCCCGAAACGCGGTAGTCCCGTTCGAGGGGTAGCTTCAAGTCGCAGGGTGCCTCGCATGCCGAGGTCCACTCTGCGCTATCGGTCGTGTGGGTCTCGAGGACGATACGGAGCTTCGGGTCTGCTTGAACGTGGACGTGGGTCGCCCGCGCTTCGGCCACCGCGGTGCGTGGAACCACGCACGTTGCGAGCGAAGCGATGCCGACGGAGACACGAAGCGTCATCCTCCGGCCCGACGAGCGCGTCATCACGCCGTTATACCAAGATGAGTCATTCGCGGTCGTATGCATCGACGCGCGAGCGAGGCCTGACGCGATCTGGGTCATGTGGTACCGAGAGCACCGTGAAAACGTGCATTCGCGGCGGGACGATTGTCACATGCGACGGCGCGCACCGCGTCATGCATGGCGACGTGTTGATCGACGGGGCACGCATCGTGTCCGTGGGGCCTTCTCCTTCGCCACACGCGGGTATCTCCGCGCCCGCAGGGGGCGAGGCGCTGCAGGTCATCGATGCGACCGGATGCGTCGTGATGCCTGGCCTGGTCCAAGCCCACGTGCACCTCGTGCAGACTCTGTTCCGGGGCCTCGCGGACGACGTCCCCCTCCTCGCGTGGTTGCGACGCTTCATCTGGCCGCTCGAGGCGGCGCACGACGAGGCAAGCCTGCGATTGAGCGCGGAGCTTGGCGCGGCGGAGCTGCTGCTCGGTGGCACGACGACGATCCTCGACATGGGCACGGTCCACGGTCACGACGCCGTGTTCGAAGCGGTCGGTCGTTCGGGGCTCCGCGCCATCTCTGGCAAGGCCATGATGGACGTCGGAGAAGGCGTCCCGAAGGGGTTGCGGGAGACGACGCGCGCAAGCCTCCGGGAGAGCGAGCGGCTCGCGAGGGATTGGTCCGGCGCCGCCGACGGACGGCTCGGATACGCGTACTGCCCGAGGTTCATCCTCTCCTGCTCGGAGGCGCTCCTTCGAGAGTGCGCAGCGGTCGCGGCGGCGCACGGGGCCCTGGTGCACACCCACGCGGCCGAGCACGAGGAAGAGCGGAAGGCGGTGAAGGACCTCCTGGGGGCGGACGACGTTGCCCTCCTCGCGAGGTTCGGGATCACAGGGGAGCGGGCGGTGCTGGCGCACGGAGTCCAGCTCACCGACGAAGAGATGCGGCAGCTCGCGGCGGCCAAGACGCGAATCGTTCACTGCCCTAGCTCGAACCTCAAGCTTGGGTCGGGCATCGCGAGGGTGCACGCGATGCGTGAAGCGGGGGTCGTTGTCGCCCTCGGAGCGGACGGCGCGCCGTGCAACAACAACCTCGACGGATGGGTCGAGATGCGTCTCGCTGCCCTTCTTGCGAAGGTGCGGTCGGGCACGACGACGCTCCCGGCGCGCGACGTGATTCGTATGGCGACGATCGACGGCGCCCGGGCGCTCAGTCTCCACGATCAGGTTGGAAGCCTCGAGGTGGGCAAACGTGCGGATATCGTCGTCCTCGACGTGAATGGCGTGCAAGCAGCGCCCGCCGTGGACGTGATGTCGACGCTCGTCTACGCGGCGCAGTCGCGCGACGTACGGCATGTGCTCGTCGATGGTCGCGTCGTGGTTCGTCACGGTGAGCTCGTGACGCTCGATGCCGCCCGCATCGCGCGCCTTGCCTGCGAAGAGGCACCCAAGGTCGCACGCCGCGCCGGAGTCACCTGACTACGCGAGGGCTAGCACTCCGAGCTCCAGCAGCTTCGGCAAGCGCCTGACGTAGAACGCGCGGGTCTCCTCGGTGAGCACCCGAACTTTCGCTTCCTTGTCGAGAACGACCTGACCGCGAACCGTCAGCCGAAACGACTCGCTTTCGGCGCGTGCGCGAATCCACGCGCTTCGCGAAGCCGGCGGCACCTCCGTAACGAGGAGCACCGCGAGGGCTTCGACCGTCGAGAGCTCGACCCCTGTCCCGGCCGCGCTCGAGGCGAGTGAGATAGGGGCTTCGCGCGCGAGCCCGGCGCGCAGCGTGGCTCGATTGTACGCGGAGGGGACGCGGTAGAGCGCGTTCTCGGGGGCGTCCAACGCCCGCGCGCGCGTCTCCTCGAGCATCGGGACGACCGTGTCGGTGAGCGCGAGTCGCATGACGGCATCGCGAGTGCGGGGGAGCCCGAAGGGGGCGATCTCGGGTCGTCGTGCGAGGGCGCTTACCGTTGCCGCGCCTTCCGCAAGGGCCGGGAGCAGGGCGTCGAAGATGGGGCCAGCGAACTCGAGCGAATGGTGAGGTAACTTCGCGTCGCGCGCGATGGGCGCGCCAGACAGCGGGCCCCCGAACGACTGGCCGTCGAGGTACGATTGCGTGATGCTCTCCGTGCGAGACGGGCGCCCTTTCACGAAGACGTCGCGCCGGAAGTACTCGTTCAGGGCGAAGTCCTTCAGCGCCTCGAAGGCGACTCGATCGCTGACGCCCGCGAAGACGCCGGCGAGTGATTCCGGGATCGAGAGGTCGCGGTAGTTGAGATAGAGCGGGAGCTGTCCGACGAAGTAGAGGTCGCTCGCTGCCATCTCCGACGCCACCTGGGCGAAGTACATCGGCACCCAGTGCGCGTGCATGTATTCGTGCACCACGTAGGACAGCCCGAGCTTGGTCATCTTCTCGATCATCGCTCGCGCAGCCGGGTTGCTCGTGAAGTACTCGGCCCCCAAGTCGCTCATACGCGCCGCGAACTCGAGCGCCTGGCGCGCCCCCTCGAGGCTATTGCCGGAGGCGAGGGCGGCTCGACCAACGATGAGCTGACGGAGCGGCTCGATCGGAGCCCAGCCGGGCAGGGCATTGTAGCTGACGTGCAATAGACCGCCCGGCTTGAGCCTCGCCCTGGCGAAGTCGAGGAGCGCTTTCCGCTTCGCCGGGCTGATCCAGCTCATGACGCCGTGAGCCGTGATGAAGTCGAACGCGGGGAGGTCGCTTCCGGCTAGGTCCGCGAAGTCGGCTTCGAGGAAGCGAACGTTCTCGAGCCCCCCCTCGCCCGCCATCTTCCTCGCCGAGCCGATGTGGTCCGGATTGATGTCGACACCCACGAAGCGCGAGCGCGGATACGCGGCCGCGAGCGTTGCCGTCGTGTCGCCGTGGGCGGACCCGAGCTCGCAGTAGTCGAAGCCGTCGGCCGGAGGGGGCGCGAAACCGTTGAGCGCACATACGAGCCGGAGCCGTACGGGGCTCAGGTTGTCCTCGAACGCGCGGACGTAGGGAACGTCCGTGACGTATTCGGGCTGCGGTCTCCGGGCCGACGACGACCGCGGGCTCACGTGCCTCTCAGTGGAAACAGAGCGCGGCGGCGCTGGCGGGGACTCCGCCTCCGGAGGTGAGATACTCCTGCGAGGTCGCACCGTTCTTGGTCGCGTCGTCGACGCAGTACGCCGTCGTACCGTCGAGCTGCGGATTGGCGACCTTCGACGGGGTCGGGACCACTGCGCAGGTAAGGACGCCGTTCGTGACCGTCGTCGTGACCATGCCCACCTTCCACATGTCGCCCCCTTCGTCCTGCGCGGGATCCCCGTCTTCGCCCGCGACGGCGAGCTGCGGGAAGTTGTTGCCGGCGATCGGGTCGTACCCCGCCGCGAGGATGCGCGCCCCGTCGCAGTAGACGTCGGCGTGAACGCGCGGGTTCGTCGTGCCGCTCTGGGCGTAGAAGCGAATCCCGATGGCGTACTGATCGCCGTTCCCGGGAGCGTCGAGGTTGATGTTCTCCGGGCCGCAGAAGGGCGCAAAAAGCGACGTGGCGTTCGGATTGGTCACCGTGGGATCGCACGTGCCGGAGAGCCCGTTGGCGTCGCGGTCGAGGCGGGGATTGCCGCACGGCTGGCCGCCGGTCGTCTGCGAGCCCCAGCCGTTGCAGTTGGACGCCGCGGTCGTCGGATACCCCCAGCTCACACTGTCGGTCGTTCCGAGCCCCGTGTAGCAGTTCTCGTAGAAGCAATCCTCGTTCGCGGTCGTGCACGCGAGATCGCTCCACGCGTGCGACGTCGCGCACTGCGTGAAGCCGTTGACTTTCGCCATGTGAAGGTCGAGGTCGTCGCCTTGAGATTCCGTGTCCCAGCACCCCTCCGCACGAAGCCCGGGTGCACGCGCCTGGATCTGCACCGAGCACGTGTACGACTGGCCGTTCAGGTCCCACGACGCCTCCAGGACGTAATCACCGCTGAGCGAGAACGCCGGATATACCGCCGACGTAACCGCCGGCGAGACTGCGACCGTGCCGTGCTCCTTGCCCGACATGCCGAGCGCGGTGCTCGTCGTCCCGACGGGATTTCCAGTTCCGTTCGCGGTGGGGTAGAGCCCGAAGCTAGGGTTGGGCAGGATGTTGTCGCAATCGCCGCCCGTCATCGACCACTTCCAGTTGGTCGCGCTGGCCACCGCCGACGGGTCACTGAACCACGCCGCCGCGTTCACCTCGAGCGGCAGCGCGGCCGGGGCCGGGTAGGGCACAGTCGTAAGGGGCGCCGTTGGGCACGTGATGGCGGCCGTCTGGCACGCGCAGCTCTCTCCGGTCGGATTCTCGGGCTTGCCGTCGCAATTGAAGTCACCAGGTGCGCATACGTCCTCCGCGTAGGGGGGCTGCGCGCCCCGGCACGTGCCGCTCCAGGTCGCTCCGCTCTCACCCTGCTGGGCGCAGTTGACGGTCCCCTTCGAGTTCGTCGCACACCAGCCGACCGGGACGCCGTTCTCGGTCTGCGTCGCCGGGACGAGGTAGCAAGGCTTCGTCGTGCCCACCATGTTGCACGAGCACCCCTCGTCGACGAGGCCGTTGCAGTTGTCGTCGAAGCCGTTGCCGGTGCTGCCGTTCGCAGGGAACGGCGCGGGGGGATCGTGATGACCGTCGCACTCGTTGTTGCTGTCCGCGCCAGCCGGAAAGATGATGCACGTGTGGAGGGCCGGTCCGGGCCCTGCGGCGCCTGCGTCCGAGACGCATCCTGTCGCGTCTACGGTCACCTTGGCGTCGCTGAACCCGGCCTCGTGCGACACCATCGTCATCCCCTGCGACGCATCGTTCCCCGTAGAAAGCATGACGGGTGCGTCCACGTGCGCGTCGCTCCCCGGTGGTCCGACGTGACCCCCGGTCGCGTCGGGCGTGCTGCCCGTGCTCCCGTCGGGTGCGACGAACCCGCCGGTGCTCCCAGCGCTGCACGCCGCGCTGGCGAGCGCCGAGGAGATGACTGCGAGCACAAGGGTCGTCGCGGAGCGTGAGATGCGCATGGTGACCTCGATACGCGCGGCCGTGAACGAGGCGCGCGACTGGCGAACGTAATCCAGTTTCCCGCACGCAGTGCTCCCTGTCGACCGGATGAGCGTCGCGACCGAGCGCATTTACGGCCGTCGTAGTGGATTCTTCCGGCGTGGCTGAAGCTCACCGGCTCCGTCCACCGAGCGACCGCCGGTAGCCTTTCCCATGACGAACGACTAAAAGCCGGTCGTCGGTCACGGCGACCGCGCGAGCCCCTGGAGGGTCCGATTGATGAATGTGAACCGAAGCGTCATGTTGGCTCTGGTCGTGAGCGTTGCTTCCCTGGGGGCTGGTGCGTGCAAGGACAAGGACGCGGCCACCGAGGTGAAGGACAGCGCAGCACCCGCACCGGCACCGTCCGATCAGCCCGCTGACAACAAGGACAAGGGCGACAAGGACAAGAAGGCCGACAAGGACAAGGACAAGG
>Ga0302279_10007750_pt1 | contig 10863 bp, 8 predicted proteins | sample III_Bog_N3_3_FD_194541 | JGI IMG/M metagenome (GOLD analysis project Ga0302279, IMG submission 194541) | Peat permafrost microbial communities from Stordalen Mire near Abisko, Sweden - III_Bog_N3_3 | ecosystem: Environmental > Terrestrial > Soil > Wetlands > Peat | place: Sweden: Abisko...
GATCAACGTCGCCATGCGCGCACTCTCGGACGCCGCTTTCGGCGCGCCCCGAACGCCTACCTGCGGTCGCTCGAACGGCTCCTCAGGGGCAAGTCGGGTTTGCCGCCCTAGAAAAAAAGAAGCGCCTGTTCGACGGTGGGGGGGCATCCGTCGCAAGCGCTTCGATTCCTGGACTAAGCAGCATCCAGGCCAGCGCCGCGGCCATGTCCGTTCGCGGGTTGCGGGAGGCCCGTGCGCCCCCGGATCGCAGCAATGAAATGCCGCCCTTCGAATCCGCAGTGCGGTGAGCAATCTTGCTTTGCTCGACGCGTCGCGCGACCCTGCCCGCGTCATGACCAAGTCCCTGCTCCCCACCCCAGCCCACATCTGGGGTCGGCCTCACGAGGAGGGGCCGGGTGGGCGCGGGTCGTCCCTCGTCGACCTCGCCATCGCGGTCGGTCTCGCCGGGTTGCTCTTCGGCCTGAGCAAGGTCAGCGGCGAGTGGACGGGCGTGCCTCGCCCCCAGGTCGACATCGATCTCTCGCCGCTGGCGCTCCCCCGCTACGCCTTCTTCTCGCTCTCGCGCGGGCTGATGGCCTACGTGCTCTCGCTGGTCTTCACGCTGGTCTATGGCTACTGGGCCGCCAAGGATCGGGTCGCCGAGCGCGTCCTCGTCCCGCTCCTCGACGTCCTCCAGAGCATCCCGGTGCTGGGCTTCATGCCCGGGCTGGTCCTGGCGCTGGTGGGCGCGTTCCCCGGCAGCAACGTCGGCCTGGAGCTGGCGGCGGTGCTGATGATCTTCACCGGCCAGGTGTGGAACATGACCTTCAGCTTCTACCACTCGCTGCGCGCGGTCCCCCGCGAGCAGATCGAGGTGGCCACGCTCTACCGCTTCGGCTGGTGGCGCGTGCTGCGCGAGGTCGAGCTGCCGTTCGCGACCACGGGCCTGGTGTGGAACAGCATGATGAGCATGGCGGGGGGCTGGTTCTTCCTGATGATCAGCGAGGCCTTCGTCCTCGGCGACAAGGACTATCGCCTCCCCGGACTGGGCTCGTACATGTCCGTCGCCGTGGCCCGCGGCGACGTGCCCGCCATGCTCTGGGCGATGGCGGCGATGGTGCTGATGATCGTCGTCCTCGACCAGCTCCTCTGGCGCCCGCTGGTGGTGTGGGCGCAGAAGTTCCGCATCGAGGAGGGCGGCGGGCAAGAGGCGATGTCCTCCTGGTTCTACGACTTCCTCCGCCGCTCGCGGGTCCTCCCCGCCCTCCGCGTCCTCGCCCGCCGCGCCCGCACCGCGGCGCCGCGCGCCGCCCGCCCGGCCGCGGCCCCGCGCACGAAGGCCGCCTCGGCCACCGCGTCGCGCCTCCTCTTCGCGGGGCTCGTCCTGCTCCTCGGTTTCGGCGGCTACAAGCTGGTCCTCCTCTTCCGCGTCGTCGCGCCCGCGATGTGGCTGCACCTCTTCGGCATGGGCGGGCTCACCCTCGGCCGCGTCGCCGTCTCGACGGTGCTCGGCACGATCTGGGCGCTCCCGGCGGGCATCGCCGTCGGCCTCTCGCCGCGCCTCTCGCGCATCGTCCAGCCGGTCGCGCAGGTGGCCGCGTCGTTCCCGGCGCCGATGCTCTTCCCCGCCGTGATCGTGGTGCTCAAGGCGCTCCACGTCGAGCTGGCCTGGGGGAGCATCGTGCTCATGCTCCTCGGCACCCAGTGGTACATCTTCTTCAACGTCATCGCCGGCGCCGTGGGCATCCCGGCCGACCTCCGCGAGGCGGCGACGAGCTACCACTTCAACCTCCGGCAGCGGCTCCAGGCCGTCTACCTCCCCTCCGTCTTCCCGTACCTCGTCACCGGCTGGGTCACCGCCGCCGGCGGCGCGTGGAACGCCAGCATCGTCTCCGAGTACGTCACCTTCAAGGGCGCGCCGCTCTCCGCGCCGGGCCTCGGCTCGGCGATCTCGGAGGCCGCCGCCGGCGCCCAGTTCTCGCTCCTGGCGGCGGCGGTGGCGGTGATGAGCGTCATCGTCGTGGTCTTCAACCGCACCGTCTGGCACGCGTGCTACCGCCTCGCCGAGCGGCGCTACTCGCTCGACAAGTGAGCCCCATGACCACCACCCCCGAGCCCACCCACGACCGGGCCTCCGAGCCCTCCCCGCGCTCCCGGCCCCGGCCCTCGCCGGAGCCCGCCATCGCCCCCCTCTGCGAGCTGCGCGGGGTGCGGCACGACTTCGCCCTCCCCAACGGCACCCCGCGCACCGTGCTCGAGGACATCGACGTGTCCATCCGCCCGGGGGAGGTGGTGGCGCTGCTCGGCCCCTCGGGGTGCGGCAAGTCGACGATCCTGCGCATCCTCGCCGGCCTGATCCGGCCCACCGCGGGCGAGGTGCTCTATCACGGGGCGCCGCTCGCCGGCCTCAACCCCGGTGTGGCCATGGTCTTCCAGAGCTTCGCGCTCTACCCGTGGATGAGCGTCACCGGCAACATCGAGATCGTCCTCAAGGCCGCGGGGCTGCCCCGCGAGCAGATCGAGGAGCGGGCGATGTCGGCCATCCGCCTCGTCGGCCTCACCGGCTTCGAGGAGGCCTATCCGCGCGAGCTCTCCGGCGGCATGAAGCAGCGCGTGGGCATGGCGCGCGCCCTCTCCACCCGGCCCGAGATGCTCTTCATGGACGAGCCCTTCAGCCAGGTCGACGCCCTCACCGCCGAGGCCCTGCGCGCCGAGGTCCTCGACATCTGGGGGGAGAAGACCCAGGCGACCTCGAGCATCCTCATGGTCAGCCACGACATCAAAGAGGTGGCCTTCATGGCCGACCGCATCGTGGTGCTCTCCGCCAACCCCGGCCGCGTCCGCACCGTCGTCGACAACCGCCTCGCGCGCCCCCGCGACTACCGCTCGCCCGAGGTCCTCCGCCTCGTCGACCAGCTCCACGACATCATCACCGGCGTGGAGATGCCCGACGAGCCCGCCGAGGCCGCCCCCGAGGAGCACGCCGCCTTCGAGCCCCTGCCCAGCGCCTCCGCCTCCGACCTGGTCGGCCTCTGCGAGTACCTCGACGCCCGCCGCAGCAAGGAGGACCTCTTCCGCATCGCCGCCGACACCACCCTGGAGTTCGGCGTCATCATCGCCATCGTCAAGGCCGGCGAGATGCTCGACTTCCTCGACACCCCCAAGCGCATGGTGGTGCTCACCGCCGAGGGCGAGCACTTCGTCCGGGCGTCGCCCTTCGAGCGCAAGACCATCTGGCGCGAGCAGCTCCTCAAGCTGCGCCTCTTCAAGGAGGTGCGCGCCATGATCGCCGCCGACGGCGAGGCCCACCGCGACGCCGTCCTCGAGATGATCCACCGGGTCATGCCCAACGAGTCCTACGAGAACGCCTTCACCACCCTCGTCCACTGGGCTCGCTTCGGCGACCTCTTCGCCTACGACGAGGGGTCGGAGACGCTCCGGATGCAGTAGGCGGACGGACACCGCGATGGCTGCGCGAGCCCCCCCGGTCACCTTCGTCATCGACGGCCCCCTCGGCCAGCGCACGGGCGGCTACGTGTACGATCGCCTGGTCATCGACGGCCTCCGCGCCCGCGGCGCAGCCGTCGACCTCCTCCACCTCGCCCCCGGCGGCGCTGCCCGCACCGTCCTGGAGAACGCGCGCGCCCTCGCCCTCCTCGCGCGCCGGCGGGACGGGGTCACCGTCGTCGACGAGCTGTGCCACCCGCGCGTGGTCCTCGCCGCCGCGCTCCGCGCCCCCCGCCGCCTGGTGGCGCTGGTCCACCACCTCGCCGCCAGCGAGCGGTCCGGCGCGCGCGCCGCGGCGCGCCTCGCCGTGGAGCGCGTGCTCCTCGAAGCCGCCGACCGCGCCGTGGTCACCAGCGCCACCACCCGCGACGTCCTCGTCCGCGCCGGCATCGCCCCCGACCGGATCCGCGTCGTGCGCCCCGGTCGCGACCGCCTCGGCGAGCGCTCCTCGCCCCCCGAGCCCTCCCCCGACGGCCGCGTGCGCTTCCTCTTCCTCGGCTCCCTCACCCCGCGCAAGGGCGTGCTCGAGCTCCTCGACGCCTTCGGCGGCGTCGCCGGCTCCGCCACCCTCACCCTCGCCGGCCCCGCCGATCGCGACCTCGGCTACGCCGCTGCGGTCCACGTGGCCGTCGCGCTCGCCGGCGCGGGCGTCCGCGTCACCGGCGCCCTCGAAGACGGAGCCCTGGCCCTCGAGCTCGCCCGCCACGACGTGCTCGTCCTCCCCAGCCGCTACGAAGGGTTCGGCATCGCCGTCGCCGAGGCCCTCTCCCATGGCCTCGCGATCATCGCCTCCCGCGCCGGTGCGTTGCCGGAGGTGGTGCGCGACGGCGCCGAGGCGATCCTGGTGCCGCCCGGCGATCGCCGCGCGCTGATGGGCGCGCTCGCGCTCCTCACCCGCGATCGCGTGCGCCTCGCCGCGATGCAGGAGAAGGCGCTGGTGCGCGCCCGCGAGCTGCCGCGGTGGGCGGACACCCAGGAGGAGTTCGCGGCGGCGATCGGCGTGACCTGAGACGTAGCGCCCCTGCCACGCCGAGGCGCCACCGCCTCGCCGCGAGGCCGCTCAGGGGCCGGAAGCCCCGAGGCGCACGCCCGTTGGAGGCGGTCCGGTTCTTGTTATGCGCCCCGCCGGGGAAGGCGCCCTGGATTCGCTTCACCCGATGGAGGCTTCATGCATCTCACTTATCGACACGTTCTCATGATGACCGCGCTCGTCTCGGTGCCCCTGTCGGGCGCCATGGGATGCGGCGGTACCACCAGCACGGGTACGGGCGCCAGCGCTGGCACGGGTGGCTCTTCGTCCTCCGGGATGTCGACCGGCGGGATGACGGCGTCCACCTCGACGTCCTCGTCCTCGAGCAGCACCTCGACGTCGACCTCCTCCAGCGGCACGGGGGGCGCGGGCGGCGGGGCGACGACCACGAGCTCGTCCTCCTCCGGGACCGGGGGCTCGGCCACGACGTCTTCGTCGTCGTCGTCGAGCAGCACGACGACCTCCTCGAGCAGCACGACGACGACGTCGTCCTCCTCGTCGTCCTCGTCCTCGAGCAGCTCGTCGAGCGGGACGACCTGTACCAACCTGGCGGCGTGCACGAACAACGGCGCCGACGGCCTGTGCGAGAACAACGCTTGCGGGCCGTGCATGAATCCGGCGGACGACGCCAACTGCGCAGCGGCGTATGCCGGCCAGTACCTCTGTCTGGGAGCGGGCGTGTGCACGCCCGGTGACTGCCGCGTCAACACGGACTGTACTGCCGGCCAGATCTGCGGGCTCACGACGGCGAATTTTTGCAGCCCGTGCGCCATGAACTCGGATTGTGCCACGGAGACTGGCACCCTCTGCATCGCCGGCGCTTGCACCCCCGGCAATTGCACGGCCGATGCCCAGTGCGCCACCGGCCAGATCTGCGGCCTCTCGACGCCCTACTTCTGCGGCGGCTGCACCAGCGACGCGCAGTGCCAGGCCGACACCACGACCTACGGCTCGACCTACGTCTGCAACACCACCTCGAACACCTGCGTGCTCGACACCTGCACCTCGGCGGTGTCCGGGATGAAGTCCGTGCAGTGCACGACCAACCCGTCCGACGTCTGCTGCGCCAACACCTGCGTCCCCGGCTCCTGCTGCGCGGCCTCGGACTGCACGGGCAGCCTCGGCAACAGCGCCACCTGCGTCAACCACACCTGCACGACCTGCAACGCCGTCGGCGCCAGCAAGATCTACCTCGTCGACCCGCTGAACGGCAGCGACGCCACCGCGACCGGCAGCGGCACGGCGGGGAGCCCGGCCGTGGCGGTGGCGACGTGTGCGTTCAAGACCATCACGCGCGCGCTGGAGGCCATCGGGCCGAGCCCGGCGGCCGGCACCATCATCCAGGTGCTCAACGACGCCACCGTGGGCACCGGGGAGACCTTCCCGATCGTCGTCACGGCCGGCGTCACCATCACCGGCGTGACCACCGGGACCACCACGACCACGGTTCACGTGCCCGCCAACAAGGCCGGCTTCGAGCTGGCCGCAGCCAACGCCGGCCTCTCTACCCTGCTCGTCGACGGGACCAACCAGACGGGGACCACCGGTGTCGTCGTCACCGCCGGCTCGGCGGCCACCACGACCATCATGGGTGTGACCGTGCAGAACATGGCCGGTGACGGGATCGACGTCGTCAAGACGGGTATCGTCACCCTCGGCTCCGGCACCATCAGCCAGACCAACGGCACCACCGCCGTCCCGCGCAGCGGGCTGCGGGTCACCGGGACCGGGCAGGCCTTCATCAACGCGCCCGCCGCGTTCAACGAGAACACCGAGCACGGCATCGTGGTGCTCCAGAGCGGCGCGGTGACCATCGCCGGGAGCGCGACCTCGCTGGTGGTCGCCAATGCCAACCACATCGCCAACCTCTACATCAACCAGACCCCGGTGGCGGGCATGGCGACGCCGCAGAACAGCGCGACGTACTTCCAGGCGACCAACAGCGTCACCACCCACGGGATCCACCTGCTCGGCGGCTCGACGCTCAAGCTGCGGAGCAGCATCACCGGCGGCAACAAGCTGGACGGGGTCTTCGTCACCACGTCCGGTCAGGGCGCCACCAAGAACGACAGCGTCACCGGCTTCGACCTCGGCAGCGTCAACGGCGTGACGACCTCCTACGGAGACAACACCCTCCAGTACGCGAGCGGCGGCACCTTCAACCCCAACGGCGGCGTCGGCCTCTGCCTCAACGTCACGGCCAACGCGGCGCAGACGCTCCAGGCGGCGGGCAACACCTTCGAGCTGGTCGACTGCTCGGCGGCGACCCCGGCGGCCATCAAGCACAGCGCCACCTGCGCCGGCGGTGATGACGTCGGCGTGACCGGCGTGAACACCACCAACAAGATCGTCCTCAGCAACTGCAACTGAGCTTGCGGAGGAGGGATGAGTGGCCGCCCGGCCCTCACTCCCTCCTCGCCTGCACCAACCTCTCCCGCAGCCTCTCCTTCACCCTCTCCTCCAGCTGCCTCACCCGCTCCCGGCTCACTCCCCACGTCGCCCCGATCTGCTCCAGCGTCGCCGGCTCCTCCGCCAGCAGCCGTCTCCGCACGATGTCCTGATCCCGCGCCGGCAGCTCCGCGAGGATCGCCGCCAGCGCCGCGCGGAGCTGATCCCTCCGGTCCACCTCGCACAGCGCATCCTCCGCCGAGCCGGCCCCGTCCGAGAGCCGATCGACCAGGCTCGGCCCGTCTTCGCTGGGCTGCGGGCTCAGGCTCACGTCACAGGCCATCAGCAGCGGGAGCAGCTCGGTGACCCGCGCGGTCGACATCCCGCTCATCGCGGCCAGAGCCTCCGGCCCCTGCTCGCGCGTCCTCCGGTAAAGCCACAGCGCCCGGCGCTCACCCTTGGAGGAGCCCGGCCGCACGATCCGGTACTGGCGGGCGACGTACTCGCGGATCTCGGCGCGGATCCAGTACGTCGCGTATTTCGCCAGCCGCACCCCGCGGCCCGGGTCGAAGCGCTCGACGGCCTTGAGCAGGCCGAGGTTGCCCTCCTGGACGAGGTCCTCGAGGGGCGGCCCGCAGCGCCGGTATTCCCAGGCGACGGCGACCACGCCGGACAGGCAGCCTTCGACGAGGCGGGCGGCGGCGGCGCGCTCGCCGCGCTGGTAGCGCTCGGCGAGGTCGCGCTCCTGGGCAGGGGTGAGCGGCGGGCGACGGGCGAGCTCGACGCGGTAGAGCGAGAGGGCGGCGCTGTCGGCGCTCATCACAGCAGCGACATCTTCTGGAAGCGCCGCACGCTCGCGACGATCAGCCCCACCGCGATCAGCACCAGCGCCAGGCACGAGCGCCACAGCTCCAGCGGACCGGCGCCGCGCAGCACCACCCCGCGCATGATCTCGATGAAGTGGGTCACCGGGAAGCACTGGCCGAGGATGCGCAGCGGCCAGGGGAGCGAGGCGAGCGGGAAGATGTACCCGGAGAGGAACATCGATGGCAGGAAGAACATCTGGATGGTCCCCTGCGCCTGCTGCTGCGTCTGCGCGCCGATGGAGACGTAGAGCCCGATCGAGAGCAGCGCGAAGATGTAGACCAGCGCCATCGCATAGAGGAAGACCAGGCTCCCGTGGATGGGCACCCCGAAGACGAAGTGCATCACCGCCAGGATCCCCGTCAGCTCGGTGAAGCCGACCACCATGTAGGGCGCGATCTTGCCGAGCATCAGGCCGGCTGTCTCCACCGGGGTCACCAGGAGCTGCTCCAGCGTCCCCCGCTCGCGCTCGCGCACGATGGCAATGGCGGTGAGCACGCTGGTGATCATCTGGAGGAGCACCGCCACCAGGCCCGGGATCAGGTAATTGGCGGTGCGCGAGTCCGGGTTGAAGAGCACCACCGGGCGCGCCTCGATCTGCCCGCCGCCGCCGCTGGCCGCGTGGGTCGCGAGGCGCTTCACCGACTCCGAGAGCGCCACGCCGCTGGCCGCGCCCACCGCGGTCGACGCCACCGTCGACTCCGAGCCGTCGACCAGCACCAGCACCTGGGCGTTCTCCTCGCGCAGCATCCGGTCGTGGAAGTCCGGCGGGATCTCGACGGCCACCTTGGCGCGGGAGGAGACCACCGCGGCGCGCGCCAGCCCCGGGGTGCTCACCGGGCTCAGATCGAAGGTGCCCGTCGCCCGCAGCTCGTCGAGGAAGCGGCGGCTCTCGGTGGAGTGGGACTCGTCGCAGTACACCGTGGGGATGTGGCGAACGTTGGTGTCCATCCAGCCGTAGATCATCATCTGCATCATCGGCATCATCAGGGTGAACATCAGCGTCATCCGGTCGCGCCGGATGTGCAGCCACTCCTTGTAGAAAACGGCGCGGAAGCTGTCCCAGGGTTCTCTCACGGCGCACCTGCCGTGGGGGCCGCCTCGAGGGCGGCCAGCGCGCGCTCGTGGGCCGCGCTGCGGGTCAGGGAGACGAAGACGTCCTCGAGCGAGGGGGAGATGGTGCGGATCACCTCCGGCGCATGGCCCCGCGCGGCGAGGTCGCGGTGCAGCTCGGCGTCGGTGACGCGGGCGTCGATGACCGCGTGGACGCTGAGGCCGAAGATGGTCGCCTCACGTACGTACGGCAGCGTGCGCATGGTGCGCAGGGCCACCGCCACCGAGCCGGCCTCGACCTCGACGCGGCGCGTGCCGGGGGGCGTGACGCTGGGCAGGGTGCGCAGCTCGTCGGGGCGGCCGGTGGCCATCATCCGGGAGAGGTAGAGATAGCCCACCTCGCCGCAGCGCTCGGCTTCATCCATGTAGTGGGTGGTGACCAGCAGGGTGATCCCCTCGGCGGCGAGCTCGAAGAGCAGGTCCCACAGCTCGCGTCGCGCCACCGGATCGATGCCCGCGGTGGGCTCGTCGAGGAAGATCACCCGCGGCTCGTGCATCAGCGCCGCCGCCAGCGCGAGCCGCTGCTTCCAGCCGCCGGAGAGGAGCTCGGCGCGCCGGTCGACGTAAGGGCCGATGTGGGTGAGGTCGATGACCCGGGTCCGCCGCTCGCGCAGCCTCGCTCCCGTCAGCCCGTACACCTGCGCATAGAAGTTGAGGTTCTCCTCCACGGTGAGGTCCCCGTAGAGGGCGAACTTCTGCGACATGTAGCCGATGTTGCGGCGGATCGATTTGCCCGCGGTGCGCACGTCGAAGCCGAGCACGTGGGCCTGCCCGCTGCTGGGCGGGATGAGCCCGCAGAGGATGCGGATCAGCGTGCTCTTGCCCGATCCGTTGGGCCCGAGCAGCCCGTAGATGGTCCCGGTGGGGACGCGCATGGACACGTCGTCCAGGGCGACGAAGTCGCCGAAGAGGCGGCTCACCCCCTCCACCTCGATGGCGTACGACGTCACGGGTGCCTCCGCGGCAGGCGGACGGTGACGGCCATGCCGGCGCGGAGCAGGTCCTGTCCGTCGGCCACGCCGAGGCGCACCAGGTAGACCTGATTGGCCCGCTCGTCGACGGTCTGCACGTTGCGCGGGGTGTACTCGCCCACGTCGTTGACGTGCTGCACGCCGGCGTGGAAGGCGTGGCCGGGGAACGTGTCGACGGTGAAAGGCAGGGTGTCGCCGACGTGGACCAGCCCGAGCTCGGTCTCCGGCACGTAGGCCCGGACGAAGAGCTGATCGCTCTCCACCAGCGTGGCGGCCGACTGGTTGGCCGAGAGCATGTCGCCGGGGCGGAGATCGAGCGCCTCCACCACGCAGTCGCGCGGCGCGGCAATGGCCGTCTCGGCGAGGTTGGTCTCGGCGAGCGCGAGGCGCGCCTGGGTCTGCACCAGCTGGGCGCGGGCCACGCGCACGTCCTCGTCGCGGGAGCCGAGCCGGGTGTTTTCGAGCTGCGCGTGCGCCTCGGCGAGCCGGGCGCGCGCCGCGGCGACGACCTCGGGGCGGGAGCCGTCGGCGAGCACCGCCAGCGCGCTCTTCGCCGCGTCCCGGTTGGCGCGCGCGGTCTCGAGCTGGGAGGCGGCGTTGTCCACCTCCGCCTGGGCGATCGCCCCCGTCTTGAACAGCTCGGCGTTGCGGCCCGCGGTGAGCTCGGCGCTCTTGAGCTGACTCTCGGTGGCCGCGAGCTGGGCGCGGGCGTGCTCGACGTCCTCGTGGCGAGCGCCGCGCGCGAGCTCGTCGAGCTGCGCCTGGGCCCCCGCCACCCGCGCGTGATAGGCGTCGACCTCCACCGTGCGCGGGCCGTTGGTGACGCGATCGAGCTGCGCCTGGGCGAGCTCCATCGCCGCGCGCGCCTCGTCCCGCTTGGCCGACAGCTCGGCGCGCTCCAGCGTCACCAGCTCTTGCCCCCGGGTGACCCGATCGCCCTCGCGCACCTTCACGTCCACGACGCGCCCGCCGGCCCGCGAGGCCACCTGGATGGTGCGCACCTCGACCATC
>Ga0302279_10007751_pt1 | contig 10859 bp, 10 predicted proteins | sample III_Bog_N3_3_FD_194541 | JGI IMG/M metagenome (GOLD analysis project Ga0302279, IMG submission 194541) | Peat permafrost microbial communities from Stordalen Mire near Abisko, Sweden - III_Bog_N3_3 | ecosystem: Environmental > Terrestrial > Soil > Wetlands > Peat | place: Sweden: Abisko...
CCAGTCGATCGCGGTATCGGCGCTGTCGCTGGCCAACCAGTCGCAGCAGAGCGTGCTGCAGCTGCTCCGCTAAGGCGGGCGGCGCGACCAACAATCGAGGCGGCGGGGCAAACCCCGCCGCTTTCGCCCTGAATATTCCCGGAATTGTGTGGCGGCGGGCCCGCCGCGCACGTTGCCCAGGAAATCGATACGACTGTGCCGCACAGGGTCGAGCGAACGTCATCATCATGCTCTGCCAGGTGCTGAACGAAATCAGAAGAATGACGAAGCCCGAAGAAGGGCGGGTGGTGACGAATGTCCAACGCGGCCCAGGCTTATCAACGTACCTCGCACAATACCGCTTCCCCTCGGGAAATCGAAGCGCAGACCCTGCTGAAGGCGGCCCGCCAGCTGCAGGAGGTCCAGGCCAACTGGAGCGGTCCCGACAGGAAGCTGCACGACGCGCTGCTGTTCAATCGCCGACTGTGGACGATCTTCATGAGCGCGGCGGAGTCGAACGACAATCCGCAGCCGCTGGAAGTTCGCCAGAACATCGCCAATATCGCCGTGTTCGTGATGGAGCGGACGATCGATATGCAGATCAACCCGGATCCGGCGAAGCTGAAATCGCTGATCGACATCAATTGCAATCTTGCGGCGGGCCTGTCCGGCCGCGGCTGAAGTGCGAACCGCCGTCGTCAAGGCCTCGTTGTCGCCTGATGAATCGCGCGCGGCAGCAGAGCCGTGGCAGGCCGCCGGGCCTTAAAATCAGCATAACCGGACTTGGTCTATCTCGGCAAAGTCAAAACGAATCCATCATGACTGGTTCGCTAGAAGTGCGTTGCGGAAAAGCGCGGGCACCTGACCGGCAAGGCTGGTGAACTGTCGCCGCCCGCGACCGCTGGCGGCTTTTGAGTGCGCCGTCGCCGGTGGGACTAACCTGGAATTGTGATCGGTCCGCGATAATCCGAATCGAAGATAACAAATCCTTACATGAAGCCGCGATTCGCAAAGCTCGAGCAGCAGAAGAGGTCCGGTTCGATGTTCAAGCGGAAGCCGCCAGCCTGGGCTAGCCGGCAGCCGAATATCTGCCCTCACGGATGAAATCCACCTGCCCCTGCGGATATGCCCACTTAGTCAGTATTAGCACGGAGAGGGAAATTAACGGGAACGTGAAGCCGGGGAGGTTATCGATCGTAAGAAGGATATTCGTAACCATCCCCAGGAACGTTATCGACGACAATTTCGGTACCGGTTGTGTCGGCGACACCGTCACTTTCCGTAGCCAACAACCGGCGGCCAGAGCGCGGCGCGGTCCGGATGTCCGACACGAAGAATGGTTGACGGGCAACCGCAACATAAATGCTTGGAAGGCGTATTCTGATGGATGATCTTTTGCGGGAATTTCTGACAGAGACCAGCGAGAGCCTGGATACCGTCGACAACCAGCTGGTGCGGTTCGAGCAGGAACCGAGCAACGCCAAGATACTCGATAACATTTTTCGCCTGGTCCACACCATCAAGGGCACCTGCGGCTTCCTCGGGCTGCCGCGGCTGGAAGCGCTGGCGCATGCCGGCGAGACGTTGATGGGCAAGTTCCGCGACGGCATGCCGGTGACCGGGCAGGCGGTGACGCTGATCCTGAGCACGATCGACCGCATCAAGGAGATCCTGGGCCAGCTCGAGGCGACCGAGGCGGAGCCGGACGGCTCCGATCAGGACCTGATCGACGAATTGCAGGCGATGGTGGAGCGTGGAATGGAAGCGATGACAGCGTCCGCGGCGCAGGCCGCAGCGGCGCCGGCCGAGCCGGTGCCGGTGGCCGCCGAGCCCGCGGCGGAGCAGGGCAGCCTGGTGCCGCAGGTGCTGGAGCGGCCGTTGCGTCCGGGTGAAGTATCGCTGGATGAACTGGAACGCGCGTTCCGCGAGACCGCGATCGAGGTGGTCGCGCCGCCGACGGCGCCCGTCGCTGCTGCACCTGCACCTGCACCTGCGCCCGCGCCGCAGCCCGCCGCCGCCGCCAAAGAGACAACGCCGGCTTCGAAGGAAGCCAAACCCGCCGCCGCCAAGCCGGCCGTCAAGCCGGCCGTCAAGGCGGTCGCCGCCGACGAGGTGCACGAGGCCGACAAGGTCGCCAACCAGTCGATCCGCGTCAACGTCGATACGCTGGAACATCTGATGACGATGGTGTCGGAACTGGTTCTGACCCGCAATCAGCTCCTGGAAATCTCCCGCCGCAACGAGGACACCGAGTTCAAGGTGCCGCTGCAGCGGCTGTCCAACGTCACCGCCGAGCTGCAGGAAGGCGTCATGAAGACGCGGATGCAGCCGATCGGCAATGCCTGGCAGAAGCTGCCGCGGATCGTGCGCGACCTGTCGGGCGAACTCAACAAGCAGATCGAACTGGAGATGCACGGCGCCGACACCGAGCTCGACCGCCAGGTGCTCGACCTGATCAAGGACCCGCTCACCCATATGGTGCGCAACTCCGCCGATCACGGCCTGGAGACCCCGGCCGAGCGTGCCGCCGCCGGCAAGCCCGAGCAGGGCACCATCCGGCTGTCCGCCTATCACGAAGGCGGCCACATCATCATCTGCATCGCCGACAACGGCCGCGGGCTCAACACCGAGCGGATCAAGGCCAAGGCGGTCTCCAGCGGCCTCGTCAGCGAGGCCGAGCTGGAGAAGATGACGGAAGCCCAGATCCACAAGTTCATCTTCGCGCCCGGCTTCTCCACCGCCGCCGCCGTCACCTCGGTGTCCGGCCGCGGCGTCGGCATGGACGTGGTGCGCACCAACATCGACCAGATCGGCGGCACCATCGACATCAAGTCGGTGGCCGGCGAGGGCTCCAGCGTCACCATCAAGATCCCGCTGACGCTGGCCATCGTCTCGGCGCTGATCGTGGAAGCCGCCGGCGATCGCTTCGCCATTCCGCAGCTGTCGGTGGTCGAGCTGGTGCGGGCGCGCGCCAACTCCGAGCACCGCATCGAGCGCATCAAGGACACGGCAGTGCTGCGGCTGCGCAACAAGCTGTTGCCGCTGATGCACCTGAAGAAGCTGTTGAAGATCGACGACGGCTCCTCCTCCGATCCGGAGAACGGCTTCATCGTGGTCACGCAGGTCGGCAGCCAGACCTTCGGCATCGTGGTCGACGGCGTGTTCCACACCGAGGAAATCGTGGTCAAGCCGATGTCCACCAAGCTGCGCCACATCGACATGTTCTCGGGCAATACCATCCTCGGCGACGGCGCGGTGATCATGATCATCGATCCCAACGGCATCGCGAAAGCGCTCGGCGCCGCGGGTTCGGCCTCCCACGAGATCGCGGACGAGAACGCGGCGCACCGCGCCGGCTCCACCGACCAGCTGACCTCGCTATTGGTGTTCCGCGCCGGCTCGGCGCAGCCCAAGGCGGTGCCGCTCGGACTGGTGACGCGGCTGGAAGAGATCGCCGCCGACAAGATCGAGCTCTCCAACGGCCGCTATATGGTGCAGTACCGCGACCAGCTGATGCCGCTGGTGCAGATGAACGGGGTCAGCGTCCGCACCTCGGGCGCCCAGCCGATCCTGGTGTTCGCCGACGAGCGCCGTTCGATGGGGCTGGTGGTCGACGAGATCATCGACATCGTCGAGGAGAAGCTCAACATCGAGGTCGGCGGCAGCCAGGAGGGCATTCTCGGCTCCGCGGTCATCAAGGGACAGGCCACCGAGGTGATCGACGTCGGCCACTTCCTGCCGATGGCGTTCTCCGACTGGTTCACCCGCAAGGAGATGAGCCCCTCGGCATTGGCGCAATCGGTGCTTCTGGTCGACGACTCAGCGTTCTTCCGCAACATGCTGGCGCCGGTGCTGAAGGCGGCGGGCTACCGGGTGCGGGTGGCGCCGAACGCGCAGGAGGGCCTGGCGGCGCTGCGCTCGGGCCAGCCGTTCGACGTGGTGCTGACCGACATCGAGATGCCCGACATGAACGGGTTCGAGTTCGCCGAGACGATCCGGGCCGATGCGCATCTGAGTTCGATGCCGATCATCGCGCTGTCCTCGCTGGTGTCGCCGGCGGCGATCGAGCGCGGCCGGCAGGTCGGCTTCCACGACTACGTCGCCAAGTTCGACCGTCCCGGCCTGATCGCGGCGCTGAAGGAACACACCGCCGAGCTCAACCAGGCGGCATGAAACAAGTTCAGCCGGGCATGAACAAGTTCAGCCCGGAAGGCATGAGGAATAAAGCATGAGCAGCAAGACCGATACCATCGAAGGCGCCGTCGCCGAATACGTCACCGCCATGATCGGCGGCCAGTTGTTCGGCCTGCCGATCTCCCGGGTGCAGGACGTGTTCATGCCGGAACGGCTGACGCGGGTGCCGCTGTCGCCGGGCGAGATCGCCGGCGTGCTCAATCTGCGCGGCCGCATCGTCACCGTGGTGGACATGCGCGCCCGGCTCGGGCTGCCCAAGAACGACGACGGCAAGCCGCCGATGGCGGTCGGCGTCGACCTGCGCGGTGAATCCTACGGCCTGCTGATCGACCAGATCGGCGAGGTGCTGCGGCTGCCCGACAACGGCTGCGAGGAAAATCCCGTCAACCTCGATCCCCGCATGGCCAAGCTCGCCGGCGGCGTCCATCGCCTCGACGGGCAGCTCATGGTCGTCCTCGACGTCGATCGCGTACTCGAAATCGTGCCCGTCATGATGGCGGCATAGGCCGCCGCCGGCCCGTGACTTAACGTTGGCAATGGAAACGTCCCTCTCGGGATCGGAAGAAGCAGAGGCTAAAATGAGAACATGTCTCGTGGTCGATGACTCAAGCGTCATCCGGAAAGTCGCGCGGCGCATCCTGGAAGGCCTCGATTTCCAGATCATCGAAGCCGAAGACGGTGAAAAGGCGCTGGAAATCTGCAAGCGGAACCTGCCCGACGCCATCCTGCTCGACTGGAACATGCCGGTCATGGACGGTTACGAATTCCTCGGCAATCTGCGCCGCATGCCCGGCGGCGATGCGCCCAAGGTGGTGTTCTGCACCACCGAGAACGACGTCGCGCATATCGCGCGCGCGCTCCACGCCGGCGCCAACGAATACATCATGAAGCCGTTCGACAAGGACATCGTCACCGCGAAGTTCCAGGAAGTCGGCCTGATCTGATCTTTCGATCCGGCGGCTGAACGGCCCTCGGCGTTACTGCTTCAATCGTGCCGTTTTCAGCCGCAACTGGTGAGTAATGAGTGCTACCTTGACAACTTCATCGCAGCCGATTTCGACGCGGCAGGAACCGTTACGGGTGATGGTGGTCGATGACTCCGTCGTCATCAGGGGGTTGATCTCCCGCTGGATCGCATCCGAACCCGACATGGTGGTCGCAGCGTCGCTGCGCACGGGGCTCGACGCCGTCAACCAGATCGAGCGCGTCAATCCCGATGTCGCGGTGCTCGATATCGAAATGCCGGAACTCGACGGCATTTCCGCGCTGCCCCTGCTGCTGGCGAAGAAACGCAACCTGATCATCATCATGGCGTCGACCCTGACCCGCCGCAACGCGGAGATCAGCTTCAAGGCGCTTTCGCTCGGGGCGTCGGACTACATTCCAAAGCCGGAAAGCACCCGCGAGGCGTCGGCCGCCGACACCTTCCACCACGACCTGATCCAGAAAATCCGCTCGCTCGGCGCCAAGGTCCGCCGCAACGCCCCGGCTTCATCGTCTCCGCCGCTGGCGCCGACGCTGGACCGGCCGCGCGAACCGGCGGCCCGGCCGCCGCAGGCGCCGGTCGCGCAGCCGCAACTGATGCGCCGCCCGTTCAGCATGCAAACGCCGCGCGTGCTCTTGATCGGGTCGTCGACCGGCGGGCCGCAGGCCCTGATGACGCTGGTCACCGAAATCGGCTCCGTGATCGACCGCTTTCCGGTGCTGATCACCCAGCACATGCCGCCCACCTTCACCACGATTCTCGCCGAGCACCTGGCGCGTTCGAGCCATCGGCCGGCGCGCGAAGCCGTCGACGGCGAGATCGTCAAGGCCGGCCAGATCTACCTGGCCCCGGGCGGCCGCCATATGCGCGTCGTGCGCCATGGCGTCGACGCCGCGATCGCGCTCGACGACGGGCTGCCGGTCAATTTCTGCAAGCCGGCGGTCGACCCGTTGTTCACTTCCGCGATCGACGTTTGGCAGGGCAGCGTCCTGGCGGTTGTGCTGACCGGCATGGGCTCTGACGGGATGCGCGGCGGCAAGGAGATCGTAGCGGCCGGCGGCAGCGTGATCGCCCAGGACGAAGCGTCGAGCGTGGTCTGGGGAATGCCGGGCGCTGCGGCGAATGCGGGGATTTGCGCCGCGATCCTGCCGCTCAACCAGATCGGGGCGAAATTGACGAGGCTGTTCGCCGGAGACCGCTCGTGACGCCATTGGACTATGATTTTCTGCGCAGACTCCTGAAGGAACGCTCCGGTCTCGATCTGTCCGCCGACAAGCAATATCTGGTCGAGAGCCGGCTGATCCCGCTGGCGCGTAGGGCGGGAATGCCCGGCCTTGCTGAACTGGTGGCGAAGATAAAAGGCGGCGCCGAGGCGCTGACGACGGACGTGGTCGAGGCGATGACCACCAACGAGACCTTCTTTTTCCGTGACAAGATTCCGTTCGATCATCTGCGCGAGACGATTTTGCCGGCGCTGGTGCAGGCGCGCGGCAGCCGCCGTGCCTTGCGCATCTGGTGCGCGGCGTCCTCGACCGGCCAGGAGCCGTATTCGGTCGCGATGTGCGTGAAGGAATTCGCCGGGCTTTCGGGCTGGCGGGTCGAAATCGTCGCGACCGACCTGTCGCAGGAGGTGCTGGAGAAGTCGAAGGCGGGGCTCTACAGCCAGTTCGAGGTGCAGCGCGGGTTGCCGATTCAGCTGCTGGTCAAGCATTTCGTGCAGATCGGAGATCTGTGGCAGCTCAATGCCGATATCCGCGCCATGGTGCAGCACCGGCAGCTCAATCTGCTGCAGGACTTTTCCCACCTCGGCACCTTCGACGTGATCTTCTGCCGCAACGTGCTGATCTATTTCGACCAGGACACCAAGGCCGGCATCTTCGATCGTCTGTCGCGGATGCTGGAGCCCGACGGCGTGCTGCTGCTGGGCGCCGCCGAATCCGTGGTCGGGATATCGGATGCCTTCAAGCCTTATCCCGAGCGGCGCGGGCTATACCGGCTAAACGCCGATCGCGGCGCGCGCGGCGGCCTTGCGGCAGTTCCGCCGGCGTTGAAGATGGTCGGCTCGGGGCGCTAAGTCTGACGTCGGAGCATTTTCTAGAGGATCGCGTGCGGCAGGAACCGCGACGTATTGCCGGTGATCGGATTCTCGTCCTCGCGGATCGATAATCCGCAAGGGGTGTGGTCGACCACCCAGCTGCCGACCACGGGATACTGATCGGAAAAGTTCGGCAACGGCGCCAGCGCCTGGCGAATGAAGCCCTCGCCGCCATACGGCCCCTCCTGTGCCACCACCGTCATGCCGTCGCGGACCAGCGCGACATTGGCGCCCTCGCGCGAGTACAGCGGCTTGCGCACGAAGGAAGCGCCGAGGCCGGCGGCGTTCGGGTCGTCCTCGAAAAACGCCGGCAAGAGATTGGGGTGGCCCGGAAACATCTCCCACAGCAGCGGCAGGATGCCCTTGTTGGAAAGGATCGCCTTCCAGGGCGGCTCGATCCAGCGCGTCGGCGCCTTGGCGAGCCGCGCGCCGAAGGCATCGTGAAACATCCATTCCCAGGGATAGAGTTTGAACACGAGTTGCATCGGTCGGTCGTCGAGATCGACGAAGCCGCCGTTCTCGCGCCATCCGATGTCCGCGATGTCGATCAAGGTGGTGGAAAGCCCGGCCTGCCGCGCGGTGTCCTCGAGATAGGCCAGGGTGCCGGCATCTTCTTCGCTATCGGTGGTCCCGGTGAGATGAAGGTGGCGTCCCTCGCCGAGCTTCTGCCAGGCCTCGATCAGCCGTTCATGGATCGAGTTGTACTGGTCGGCATGCACGGGGATGATGCGCCGCTCGATCGCCTGCTCCAGCCAGGTCCACTGAAACACCGCCGCTTCGAAGATCGAGGTCGGCGTGTCCGCGTTGTATTCCAGCAGTTTTGCCGGGCCGCTGCCGTCGAAGCTGAGGTCGATCCGGCCGTAGAGGCTGGCCTCGTCGCGGTGCCAGCTTTCCGAAACCAGCGGCCAGAAGGCTTCCGGGATCTTCAAGCGGCGCAGATATTCCTCGTCGTCGATCGCGCTGGCGACGAGTTCGATGCACATGGCGTCTATCTCGGCCGTCGGTAGCTCGATCAGGCGTTCGATTTCGTCGAGCGTGAAGGCGTAGAAGGCGCGCTCGTCCCAATAGCGCTCGCCGCCGATGGAGTGGAAAACAAATCCGGTTGCCTCGGCGGTGAGGCGCCAATCGTCGCGTTCGGGGCAAGCGAGGCGCTGCATGGACTGCCGCTAGCCGCCGCCGCTATGGGGATGGAAATGCCCGTGCAGCCGCAGCGGGGCGTCGCCGAAACCGCCATAGGTCACGCGGCAATATTCGCGCGGCCGTCCGTCCGGATCGCGCACGATTTCCGCGACGCGTCCTGGACCGCAATTGCTTTGCCTTACAAAGCCCATCGACACCGCGCCGGCGGCCGAGGTCCCCATCATGGTCAGAAAGACTCTGCGTGAGCGTTTCATGCAACGGCCCCTTGTGAATTCTGCTGCCGTCATTCACGCACGCGCGAGCGAAGGAGGCAAGCCAAAGCGACGCCATTTCCGGAGCGCCGTTCCGGCATCGGTGTGGTCAACAGCCCCTCCGCACCGGGTTACCCTGGACTGCAGCGCGGCACAAGATTCCGCACCGCGACATCATTCTGAGATGCAGATGACAAGATTCTGAGATAGAAGAATTGCGCGGGCTCTCGCTTTGACAGGCACGCTCAAGCGTGAGCCGGCTTTAAAATATTGGCTAAATCAAATTTTCAGGGAGGTATTCATGCGTTTCAAAAGCAGCACTGCGTTTGCACTTTCAGTATCCGCTCTCGCCTTGACGTGGTCCGCCGCGGCCGTCGCCGACTCGCCGCAACTAAGGGGATAGTATGGCTTCATCGGCTCGGCCGAGTGCCTGGTCGCGCCGGGTTACGTTGGCAATCCCAACGGCGGGCCACCGCTTGCCAATCCGACGCCCGGGGTGGCGCTGCCCAATTCGGGATTCCAGCCCGACCTGCGGCCGAACGATGTCCTGACGGGTACAACCTCCTCTTACGTCTACAATTTCTCAGCCGAAGGGATCCGCAAGTTCAACGGCGACGGGACCGGCACGGTGAAGGGCACGACCGTCTCTGTCGTCGGTCGTCCGACACCCGGACCCGGTGGATATCCGCATTTTCCGCCGGCCGCCGGCACCTCGGATTTCAGTTTCTCCTTTACCTATACCGTCAATCCTGACGGCAGCTGGACCAGCGCCATGGTGCCGGGCAGCTTCGCCCAAAACCACCTGACCGGTCCGCGCGCCGGCCAGACCAGCATCGTTGACGCGATTCCACCGATGACAGGCATGGTTTCCCAGGACGGCGGGACACTGATTGCCGCGCAAGTCACGGCGGTTGTCGAAACCCACACCTACTCGAACGGCGACGTCGATCCGCAGATCTGCAATCGCACCAGGACCTTCATCAAGCTCAACGACAGCGACCATGACCACGATGGCGACGGCAATCACTGACCGTGGCCGCATTATGATCTGACGGCCGCGCCGGACAGAAAGGCGACCGCCATTGACGCAGGTGGCGGTCGCATAAGTGACGAACGATGAGCCATGACACCATCACCGCAACGCGGCGGCGCTTGTTGGCGGCGGCGATCGCGCTTGCCTGCGGCCTGGCGACGCCGGTATTGGCTGGAGTTTATCTTGAAGGCGATTTGAACGCGCTTCGGATTACCGCCAGCGGCGATGCGCTGTCCGACGTCCTGACGACGCTCGGCGCGCGGTGGCCGGTCAGATACCGCAGCTCAGTGCTGCTCAACGTCGAGATCGCGGGAGCCTATTCGGGGTCGCTGTCCCAGGTCGTTGCCCGCCTGCTCGACGGATATAATTACGTGATCAGGCGAGATGGCGGGCTGACGGAAATCATCGTGTTCGGCGCGCGCGGCGAGGCCGTGGTCGCGCCGCGGGTCAATCCGGTCAAGGGCGTCCTGTCGCGCTGGCGATGACGGCATCGAAGCCCGCGCACGGTTTGCGCGCGCACTCGGCGCCGTCACTTCTCGACCGTCACCAGCGTGAGACCGTTGACGAGGCTGTTGGCGAGCAGGAAGTCGCCGTCGCGCGTGACCGAGGTGTTGCGCACGATGTTGCCGCCGCCCGGGATCGCCCAGCTCTGGAATTTTTCGGTTTTCGGATCGAAGCGCACCACGGTATTCGGGGTCGAGCCGGATTCGCTGTACCAGATGACGTCGGAGATCGCCGAAATGCCATAGGGCTCGGACTTCGATCCGCTCGGCGATGGCCATTCCGTCACCTTGCCGGTCGCGGTATCGAGGCGGCCGAGATGGCCGCGCGCATAGTCGGAATACCAGACGATGTCGTCGCTGGTGATGGTGATGCGCCGCGGGCGGGCGGCCGGATCCGGCAGTTTGTATTCGTGAAATTCCAGCGTCTTCGGATCGACGCTGCCCATCTGGTTGGTGCCGAACTCGACGAAGAACACCAATCCCTTCGAATTGAGCGCCATGCCGTAGGGCCGCGCGCCCGCGGTCGGCGGCGTCAGCAGCTTGATCTCGCCGGTATTCGGGTCGAGGCGCCCGATATGGTTCGCGTTCTGCATCGTGAACCACAGGATGCCGGCATTGTCGAAGATCAGCGTGTGCGGATCGCCCGGCTCCGGCGTCTTGTACTCGGCTACGTCTCCCG
>Ga0302279_10007758_pt1 | contig 10847 bp, 8 predicted proteins | sample III_Bog_N3_3_FD_194541 | JGI IMG/M metagenome (GOLD analysis project Ga0302279, IMG submission 194541) | Peat permafrost microbial communities from Stordalen Mire near Abisko, Sweden - III_Bog_N3_3 | ecosystem: Environmental > Terrestrial > Soil > Wetlands > Peat | place: Sweden: Abisko...
TGTAGAGCCCGCCGGTCGCGGTGCCGAGGTTGGAGCCGCCGGTACCAGGCGTCCCCGCGATCCCCGGCGAGCCCGCCGAGCCGCCGCCGCCGGGGCCGCTCTTGGGAGCGCCGAAGGTCGAGCACATCCCCGATGCGATGCCGGCCGTGCCCCCGGACGCGTTGCCGCTGCCCGGCCCACCCGGGGCGCCGTTGTTGTTGTCGTACCCGCCGTTGCCGCCCACGCCGCCGGGCGCGCTGCACGCCGGCGCCGCCGCTCCGCCGCCGCCGGCGCTGCTCGAGCTCTGCCCGTTGCCGCCGGTGTTGCCGTTCGGCGCGAACGCCGACCCGCTGGGCGCCCCGTCCTGGCCGGCGACCCCGTCCTGGCCGTCGGCCACCTGGATGACGTCGTAGCGCACGTAGAGCTGCCCGACCCCGGCGCCCAGGCGCACGCCGTAGGTGCTCCCGCCAGGCGTGGGATTGGCGGTGGCGTCGATGGTGAGGCCCTCGATGTAGGTGTCCTGATCGATCTGCGGCGCGTCGAAGACCACGCCGGCCGCGGTGACGGTGGTGGTCACCGAGGCCTCACGGCGGAACGCGAAGTCCGGATCGTTCTGATTGAAGCCGCCATAGATGCTGATGCCGCTCACCACCGTCACGGCCTCGTTGTAGACCTCGCCCGAGAGGCAGACGGCGGGCACCCCGTTGCTCTTGGCCTTCTGGATGGCGGCGGCGATGGTCTGCATCGGGCTCTGCCGCGAGCCGGCGCCGGTCGCGTCGTTGCCCGTGCTGGTCGACACGTAGACGCACTGCTCGACGACACCGTCCGAGCCGTCGCAGTTGTCGTCGGTGTAGTTGGGGTCGATGGGATCGGTGGTCGTCGACGTCTGCACGCAGTAGTACTCGCAGCCGCACACGCCGGTGAGCGGGTTGCCGTCGATGTCCCAGTAGTTGGTCGGGCAGCCGTTGGCACAGGGGTTCGCGCCGCCGGTCCCCGTGCCGCCGGTCCCCGCGCCGCCCGTCCCCGCGCCGCCCGTCCCGGAGCTGCTGCTCGACGATGTGCTGGTGGTGCTGCCGCTCGACGAGGAGCTCGACGCGCCCCCCGAGCCCGAGCTCGCGCTCGACGTCGTCGACGTGCTCGACGTCGTCGCGGGGCTTCCGCCTGCGCCGCCCGCCCCGGTCGTGCCCCCGGTGACGTTGGTGTTGCTGCCGGCAGCGCAACCGCCGACCGCGCCCACCGCGCCGAGGAGGGAGACCAGGATGGAGGCACCGAAGCGAAGCGTGTCGCGCATGGGAGAATGATGGGGGCGCGGCGCGCGTCGAAGCAACAAACTTCGCGGCTCGGAGAGCGATTGCGTTGACGCCCAGCGTGCCTCCGCGCACCCTGGCTGGGGCGCGCCTGACAGCGTCCTGCGACCCTCGGCCAGGCGACACGCCGCGTCGCGCCGCCGCCCCGAGGCGCTCGACCCACTCCGGAGGCCCCCATGTCACCCGTCGCTCTGCGTCGCCTGTCTCTCGTCCCAGCGCTGCTGCTGTCGCTCGGTGCCATGGCGACGTGCTCCGCCAGCGCCACGACCCACGCAAGCGCGAGCGGCTCGACCTCCATGGGCTCGACCGGCGGCGGCTCGACCGGCGGCGGCTCGACCGGCGGCGGCTCGACCGGCAGCGGCGGCGCTGGCTCCGGCGGCAGCGGCTCGGGCAACAGCGGGTCCGGCGGCAGCCTCTTCGACGCGAGCACCCCGGATGCTCCCCCCGATCCCGACGCCGCGTGCGGTCTGATCACCGTCGACGCGCAGACCACGCCGCTCGATCTCTACATCACGGTCGACACCTCGTCGTCGATGTTCGGCACCAAGTGGAACGGCGCCACCGCGGGGCTGAAAGCGTTCCTCGCCGATCCGGCCTCGGCCGGCGTCCGCGTCGCCATCAACTTCTTCCCGCTCGCCAACAACCCCACCTGCGACCAGTTCGCCTACGAGACTCCGGCCGCTCCCTACGGCCTGTTGCCGGGCAACGCCGCCGCGGTGGGCGCCGCCATCGACGCCGCGATGCCGGACGGCTTCAGCTCGCCCATCTACCCCGCGCTGGGGGGCGCCATCCTCGCTTCCATCCAGGAGGCGCAGAACAACCCCGGAGACGCCGCCGCCGTGCTCCTCGTCACCGACGGCCAGCCCGACGGCCCAGCCACCACCTGCGGCAGCGTCAACCCCGACGATCCGGCCGCCGTCGCTGCCCTCGCCGCCACGGGCCTGGCCTACAACCCCTCCGTGAAGACGTTCATGATCGGCCTGCCGGGCGTGAACCAGACCATCGCCAACCAGATCGCGGCCGCCGGCGGCACCGGCTCGGCCATCCTGGTGACCGTCACCAACGTGCAGACCGAGTTCCAGAGCGCGCTCGCCACGGTCCGCGGGCAAGCGTTGCCTTGCACGTACACCATCCCCGCCCAGGTGGCCGGGGGCCAGGTCGACCCGGGGCTCGTCAACGTCGAGGTGACCCCCGCCGGCGGAGCCACCTCGATCCTGCCGCAAGACCCGACCTGCGCCACCGCCGGGTGGAGCTACGACAACCCCACGAAACCCACCCAGATCAACCTGTGCCCGAAGAGCTGCACCGCGCTCAAGGCGCTGGGCTCGGCGAAGGTGCAGATCCTGCTGGGGTGCGTCACGCAGACGACCTGACGGATCCTCCCTCAGGCCGTCACGATCGCGGTCTCGGCGACGGGACAGACCGACACGCACCCCGGCTCCTCCTTGTCCTTGCACTCGTCGCACTTGGCCGCGTCGATGACGTAGGTGTCATCGCCCTCCGTGATCGCCTCGTGGGGACACTCCCCCTCGCAGGCGGCGCAGTTGATGCAATCGTCGGTGATTTTTCGAGCCATCGTGGCCTCCAGAGGAGCTCGTGACGAGCGCGTCGCGGGGAGCGGTCCCCGTCGGTGGATCTCGGTGAGAGCAAGCCGCGTTCCGTCCTCCCATAATCACGGCGCGGGCGGTATTCGCGGCGCCCGGGCAGCGCGGACGTGGCACGCCGGCGGCGACCGCGCAAGGGTTGCGCCCCGAGCGCGCGGTGGCGAACACTCTGCACCACCAGCTCGGGCGGCTCCACGTCCTCCGGCGGTGGCTGCTCGGGTCCCGAGGCGCGCGTCAGTAGATGCGGACCCGGTCCGCCGGCGCGAGGTACAGCGCCTGACCGGGCTTCACGTCGAAGGCTCCGTACCAGGCGTCCAGGTTGCGCGCCGTGTCGCTCCGGTACTCGGCAGGCGCGTGCGCGTCGGTCAGGACGCGCTGGCGCAGCGCCTGCTCCCGATACTTGTAGCGCCACGCCTGGGCGAAGCTCAGGAAGAACTGCTGATCGCCGCTGAGCCCGCCGACGCTGGGCGCCTCCCGGCCACCTTGCGAGAGGCGGTAGGCGTCGTAGGCCGCGGAGAGCCCCGCGACGTCGGCGATGTTCTCGCCCGAAGTCTGCTTGCCGTTGACGTGCAGGTCGGCGAACGGCTGGTAGCCGTCGAACTGCTTGACGAGGCGCTCGGAGGACGCGCGAAAATGTGCGTAGTCGTCCTTGGTCCACCAGTCAGAGAGCTTGCCCTTGGCGTCGAAGAGCGCGCCCTGGTCGTCGAAGCTGTGACAGATCTCGTGGCCGATGATCGCGCCCGTCGCGCCGTAGTCCATCGCCTCCGGGCGGGCCGGATCGAAGTCCGGCGGCTGGAGGATGGCCGCGGGAAAGTTGAGCGCGTTCATGGCGGGCAGGTTGCAGGCGTTGACGAGCTGCGGGTTCATCACCCACTCGCCGCGATCCACGGGCTGACCGAGCCGGCCGAGGGCGCCCTCGTAATCGAACACCGATGATCGCGTGACGTTGCCGACCGCGTCGCCGCGCACCACGGACAGGCCGGAGTAGTCGCGCCACCGGTCCGGATAGCCGACTCCGACCTTGAGCACGGCGAGCTTGGCCTTGGCCTGCGCCTTGGTGCTGGGCGCCATCCAGTCGAGCGCGTCGATCCGCCGCGCGAACGCGGCGACCACGTTCCGCACCATCGCCTCGGCGCGGGCCTTCTCGGCGGGGGGGAAATACCTGGCCACGTAGAGCTTGCCGACCACCTCGCCGAGGGCGCCGTCGGTCACGGCGACAGCGCGCTTCCAGCGCTCGCGTTGCTGCGGCGTGCCCTGGAGCACCTGAGAATAGAACGCGAACGACGCGTCCCCGAAGGCCCTGGGCAGGAACGGGGCGAGGACGTTGAGCCGGTGGACGGTGAGGTAATCCCTCCACACCGCGAGCGGCTCGCTCTTCACCAGCCTGGCGATGCCGGTGATGGCCGCCGGCTGCCAGACCACGAACTCGGGCTGCTTCCCGAGCCGCGCGACCTCGAGGAACGCGGTCCAGTCGAGGCCGGGTGCGCGCTCTTCGAGCTCCTGGCGCGTCCAGTGATTGTTGCCCTTCTGCACGTCGTTCGTGTCGACGAGGCTCGCGTGCACCTCGGCGATCAGCTTCTCCAGCGCGAAGACCCGCGCCGCGCGGACCTCGACGTCCGGCAGGCCCGCCAGCCGCAGCAACGTGGCGAGGTGCGCCTGGTACCTGGTGCGGATGTCCGCCATGCGCGGCGACGCGTCGAGGTAGTACTCGCGGTCATCCATCCCCAGGCCGCCCTGCAGCAGGAAGGGCGAGTAGTGGGACGGGTCGTTCAGATCCTGGGCAATCCACAGCCCGAACAGGTTCTCGGTGACGACGTTGCCGCGGTTGAGCACGTCGACGTCGGCGCGCAGCGTGGCGCCGAGCGCGCGCGCGAGCCCCGCTGCGTCGCGAATGGCCGCGATGGCCGCGAGCGCGTCCTTGACCGGCGAGAGGCCCTTCGCCTCGATGCCCACCTCGTCCATGAAGGTCGCGTAGTAGTCGCCGACCTTGCGCGCGTCCGATCCGGGCGGCGCGTCGCTCCTGGCCGCCTCGGCGATCAGGTCGGCGACGCGCCTGGCGGTCCGCTCGGCGACGATGGCGCCGGTGCCCCATCCGCTGCGATCCGCCGGGATCTCGGTGGACTTGATCCAGCCGCCGTTCGCGTACCGGAAGAAGTCGTCCCCCGGCTTCACCGCCCGGTCCATGCCCGCGGCGTCAATCCCGGAGGCATCGGCTGGTGCCGGCGTCGGCGTGAGCGCGACCCGGGGTTGGGGCGCGACCACCACCGGCTCAGGGGTGCAGGCGACCGCGAAGAGCAGCAGAGACGAGGCAAGGGTGCCGAGGCGTCCGTTCATGCGGGGAGCATGCCTCAGACCGGGCCGCAACGGCGCTGATTCTTGCGCGCCCGGCGAGGAAGCCGACCGGGGGGTGGTGCGGATCCTCCGAGCGCCCGCTCCGGGCTCGCGTTCCTGCGGGACCGCCTGCGCCACGACCGCACCGTGGCCCTGGGTGCATGCGGCGGGCGCGGTGTCCGGGCAGTCACAGAGCTCTCTTACCCTGCCCTCCCTACCCGCAGACATCCACCTTCCCCCCACCTCCACACGTCTTCCCTGCCGGGCACGTCCCGCAGTCGATGACGTTGCCGCAGCCGTCGCCCGCCAGATCGCAGTCGTACCCCTGATCGGCGCACGTCCTCGGCACGCAGGGTCCGGAGCAGACGTTGGTGCTGCAGCCACAGGTCTGACCCGCCGGGCAGGTGCCACACGACAGGATGTTGCCACAGCCGTCGCCCACGAGGCCGCAGTCGGTCCCCTGCTGAGCACAGAGCTTCGGGGAGCAGGCGCCGCTCCCGCAGACGTTGGGGGCGCCGCCGCCGCAGGTCTGGCCCGCCGGGCAGGCGCCGCAATTGATGATGTTGCCGAGGCCGTCGTTCACGGCGCCGCAGTCGACCGCCAGCTGACCGCACGTCTTCGGCGTCCCTTCACAGAGACTGCTGCAGAGATGACCATTGCCGAAACCGCCGCAGAGTGTGCCGGGCGGGCAGGCCCCGCACGGGAGGATACCGTCGCAGCCGTCCGGCATCATCCCGCACTCGGCGCCTTGCTGGGCGCAGGTCAGCGGGATACACCCGCCGTCCGCGCCGCCGCTGCCCGTCGAGCTGGAGGAGGAGGAAGAGGCGACGCCGCAGGCGTTGGGACCGGTGGCGCCGCAGATCTGGCCCGCCGGGCAGCTACCGCAAGTGATGATGTTGCCGCAGCCGTCGCCCGCCAGCCCACAGTCGAAGCCCAGCTTCGCGCAGGTCGAGGGGCAGCAGCCGCCGCAGCCGCCGCCTTCGCTACACGTGTTGGCCGCGCAGGTCTCGCTCGCCGGGCACACGCCGCACTGAAGGACGTTGCCGCAGCCGTCGCTCGCCGCACCGCAGTCGAAGCTCTGCTCGGCGCAGGTGAGCGGATGGCAGATGGCGCCGCCGGTGCCGCCGCCCCCCGGTCCGGTGGAGCTGGTCGAGGGAGCGCCGCCGGCGCCACCGGTGCTCGTGCTGGTGGTGCTCGTGGAACCGGTGACATGAGCGCCGCCGGCGCCCGAGGAGGAGGTGGTGCCGGTGGCGCTGGTGGAGGAGCCCTCGGTCGCCACGGTGCCGCTACAGGCGCCGATGGCGGCCACGGTCGCCAGCGACGTTGCCAGGCACAGGTGAAGGAGGGAGGGTGAAGTCATGCTCCAGAGCCTACCCGAGCGCCCGCGTGGGGCATACGGCCGCGGGCGACATGATGCCGCGACGGATGGCTCAGGCATGAGGCGTAGAGACCCGGAACGGATCCCGGTGTGACGGTCTCGCGCGGCATTCCCGCGCGAGAGACGAATGTGATGAAGGTTGGCTGCCCTCGCTGAGAACCACAGCTCATCGTACGAGGAGCTGCGAGCACGGCGACCCGAGGGGCCATGGACGACCATAAAGATCTGGTCAAGCTGCACTATGGACAGTGGGCTGCGACCTACGGAGATGCCGCGGACGATGGCTGGTTCGCCTGGGTGCGCGCGCGGGAGGCGCGGCTCGTCTACCGGATGCTCGAGCTCGACGGCGGAGCGACGGTGCTCGACGCGGGGTGCGGGCCCGGACTCTACGCCAGACGGATGCACCTACAGGGGCACGAGGTCTGGGCCGTCGACTTTGCTCCGGAGATGGTCGAGCGGGTGAGCGCCCATGTCTCCCACAGCCAGCAGGCGGACGTCGAGGAGCTCGCGCTGGGCCGCACCTTCGACCGGGTGCTCTGCCTGGGGGTGCTGGAGTGGGTACGCTGCCCCCAGACGGCGGTGAAGCGCCTGGCTGCCCACCTCGCGCCGGGGGGCAGGCTGGTCCTCCTGGTGCCCCGCACCGGACCGGGCGGGTGGGTCTACCAGTACCAGAAGCGCAAGCACAGCCTGGCCGCGCGCCTCTACAGCACGAGCGCGATGCGCAAGCTGGGCGAGGAGGCGGGCCTTCGCTATCGAGCGCACGTCACGCCGGCCCTCCACAACTTCATCATGGTCTTCGAGGCCGAACGCCCCTGAGCTCGCGAGCGCGTGCTCACGTGTCGGCGCCAGACCGGGGGATTCGATCGCTACCGCGTCACTGGCAGATCCCGGTGGAGGTCTTGCAGGTGAGGATACCCCCGTCGTTGATCGCCAGGCAGTCGGAGTCGACGCTGCACTGCACGCACGTGCCTGCGAGGTTCGGATTGGTCGTGTCGCCGCACACCCGGTTAGGGGGATTGTCGTCGGCGGTGCAGATCGTGCCCGTCGCCGCGGGGGTGAAGCTGGGAGTGCCGGCGACGCAGGCAGGCACGGTCTCGCAGACCGTGCTGGGGGTCGGGAGGTTGTTGTCATCGCCGATGAACGTGACGCTGCCCTTGCCATTGCACACGACCTCCTGGCACGTGCCCGGCACCTGGAAGGACGGCGGTGCCACCGTGTTGCCCGGGTAGACGCAGGCGCCCGTGCTATCGCAGCTCGTCCCGCCGCAGATGCCGCTGATGCACGTCGCCGTGCAGCAGTTGCCCGCCCCGCTGATGTCGCAGGTGCCCGACGCGCACGAGGCGTTGCTGGTGCAGGCCGCGCCGTTGGCGAGCGCCGTGCCGTTGCCGGGCGCCGCTACGCACGCGGTGCCACCGGCGTTGCAGCTCGCCCCCGACCCGGCGCAGTCGGTGGCGGAGTTGGTGCAGGTCGTCTTGCAGTTGATCCCGTCGGCCGCACAGTTGAAGCCGCCGCTGCAGGCCGCGGTGGTGCTGCCGCACGTCCCCGTGCCAGTGCAGGAGGTGAAGGTCTGCAGCGTGCTCCCGGAGCTCGCGCAGACCGTCGGGGTCGAGGCGCACGAGGTGCTGGCGAGCGCGTCACGGCAGGCGCCGCTGCCGTTGCAGGTGCCGTCATGGCCGCAGGTGGTGGTCCCCACGCACTGACCCGCCGGCGCCGGCAGGCCCGCCGAGATGGCTCCGCAGGTGCCGGTGGCGAGGCCCGTGAGCGCGTTCGTGCAGGCCTGGCAGGTGCCGGAGCAGGCGGTGCTGCAGCAGAACTGGCTGCCCGAGGGCCCGATGCAGCTGGCGTGCAGGCACTGGGTGCTCGCCGTGCACGACTGCCCGTCCGGGAGGAGAGCGCAGGTGGTGTTGCCCTGGCAGAAGCCGCTCGTGCAGTCGGCCGCCGTCCCGCAGCCCTGGGAGGTGCGGCAGGTCTTGCCCTGCGCGTCGCAGGTCGCGCCGCCGCAGTCGACGTCGGTCTCGTCGCCGTTTTTGACACCGTCCGTGCACGTCGGCGCCTGGCAGGTGGTACCGGCGTCGGTGGTGCTGGCGCTGCAGACGCCGTCGACGCAGTCGCCGGCGACGAGGCAGCTCCTGGTGTCGGCGCACTTGCCGCAGGTCGCGCCGCCGCAGTCGACGTCGGTCTCGTCACCGTCCTTGACGCCGTCGGTGCAGTGCGCGGAGACGCAGCTGCCGTTGCCGTCGCAGACGACGCCGCCGCTGTCGGTGCAGGCCGTGCCCGTGGCGGCGTTGGTGGTGCCGCAGGCGTGGGCGGTGGCGTCGCAGGAGTTGATCTTGCACACCGTGGTCGGCGTCGGGCAGTCGGTCGGGGCCAGACAGGCGACGCAGTTGCCGTTACCGTCGCAGAGCTTGCCGCCGTTGTCGGTGCAGGCCACGCCGCTGGTCGCGTCGGCGGTGCCACAGCAGTCGGTGGTGCAGGTCGGGGTGACGCACGCGGTGGTCGGGACGGGACAGACGGTCGCCATGGTCGCGGTCGTGCACGCGACGCCCGCGCCGCCACACGAGGGACCCGCGTCGCCGCTGCTGGTGCTGCTGGTGGTGCTGCTGCTGGCCCCGCCGGTGCTGCTACTGGTGGTGGTGATCGAGCCGCCGGTGCCGCTGGTGGTAGTGCTGCTGGCCCCGCTGCTGGTGCTGCTGGTGGTGCTGCTGCTGGCTCCGCCGGTGCCGCCGTTGGTGGTGACCGAGCCGCCGGGGCCCCCGCCGTCGGCGCCGGGGATCTTGCTGCGGTCGACCGCGGGGCTCTGCGCGCAGCCCGCGGCGGTGACCCCGAGCGCGCTCGCGGCGAGGACGTACGCCGCAACGACGTTGGTTCGCTTGCTCATGGAAAGGACTCCTGAGAAGTGGGAGGATGGCACTCCGGGTCGAGCCGCGATGATTCACCGGCGACCGCACTCCTGCAAGCAGCCGGCGCGTCCATGAGCACGAACGGGGCAGCAACGATCGCGACCGGTCAGGGTGGTCCAGAGCATACCTCGTCGACCACAGAACGAAGAAGGCGCCCAGCGCCCCGGACGCCCATTTCAGAGCGTGGAGGTCTCTCGCGTTTGCCTCACAGGCAGGTGTTGAACGACCCCGCGCAAGGCGGATTCGCAAGATTGGGCCGGACCTCTCCTTTCGCGTGGCGTGGGGTTAATCGCCTCCGGCGCCATGTCAGTCTCGGACGGGGCTCTGCTTCCCGACGTCCGGCGGCGGACGAACGGCGACGAGAAGGGAGCCTGGCGGCGCAGGTACACCTTGACCGGCTCTCCGTTTGCCGAGGCTGCTGCACCCGAAGGAGTGGCCTCGGTCGCGGGCCTTGCCGTGGAGCGCGACGGCCTGCGCATCGTCCTTCGAGCCCGGTCGGTGCAGGTGCCGGCGACGGGGGCGGTGCTGCTGCTGCTGCTGTGATTCCGGGGGACACGGCGATGGCGACGGTGCCACCATGCGCGCCATGAGCGACACCCCCGCCTTCTCCCTCTCCGAGTCACCCGTCCACCTCGGCCTCGGAGCCACGATCGTCTGCCAGCCGCGCTTCACCGGCGACATGGAGTGGTACCTCGCCTACGGCGCGCGGCACGCCGCCGACGGCAGAGAGGGGCGCCTGGTCTCGATGTCCACCTACGCGAAGCCGTGGGCGAGCTGGGAGATGCACCCCAGGGGCGACGAGCTGGTGGTGTGTATCACCGGCGAGATCACGCTCCATCAAGAGATCGACGGCGCCGCGCGGACGGTGACCCTCCACCCGGGGGAGGCGGTGGTGAACCCGTCCGGCGTCTGGCACACGGCAGACTGCGACGCGCCGTGTACGGCGCTGTTCATCACCGCGGGCGAGGGGACCGAGAACCGGCCCCGCTGAAGAAGCGGGAGGCGGGTACGGGGGATGACGACCGCATCCTGCGCTACGCGACGCGTCGTGATCGGGCCGACAAGAGTCAACATGCCATCGTGCCGCGGCGCGAGCCGCCCATTTGTGCGGAGGCCCATCGTCGGCTCCGGAGGCCCATCGTCGACTCGGGAGGCCCATCGGCGGCTCGCGAGGCCCATCGGCGGCTCGGGAGGCCCATCGTCGACTCGGGAGGCCCATCGGCGGCTCGCCAGGCCCATCGGCGGCTCGCGAGGCCCATCGGCGGCTCGCGAGGCCCATCGGCGGCTCGCGAGGCCCATCGGCGGCTCGCGAGGCCCATCGGCGGCTCGCGAGGCCCATCGGCGGCTC
>Ga0302279_10007759_pt1 | contig 10846 bp, 6 predicted proteins | sample III_Bog_N3_3_FD_194541 | JGI IMG/M metagenome (GOLD analysis project Ga0302279, IMG submission 194541) | Peat permafrost microbial communities from Stordalen Mire near Abisko, Sweden - III_Bog_N3_3 | ecosystem: Environmental > Terrestrial > Soil > Wetlands > Peat | place: Sweden: Abisko...
ACCGTCGTCCTCGCTGTCGTCGAGGACCAGCGCGCCGTGCTCATCGCGCTCCACGTCGAGCAACTCCTCGCTCGCAGGCATCCGCGCAAGCAGTTGCGCCTGCTGCTGATACTTCTTCAGCAGGCGCCGGCTCTGTTCTTCAAGCCGGTGGTGCGTCAGCGCCTGGCGCACGGCCAGGATCAGGTCCGCGGGATTGCAGGGCTTGAGGAAGAAGCGGTGCACCTCGCCTTCGTTGATTGCGCGCACCGCGGCCTCCAGGCTCGCCTGCCCGGACAGGATCATGCGGATCGCGCGCGGATATTTCTGCCGCACGAGCGTCAACAGCTTCGATCCCGGCATGCCGGGCATCTGCTCGTCGGAGATCACGACGTCGATGTGCCGTGACGCCAGGATATCGAGCGCCGCCTTGCCCGAGGTCGCGCTGATGAATTCAAAGGGCTCCCGCCGCAACGAGCGCTGCATGGCATCCGTCACGCTGGGCTCATCGTCCACCAGCAGGATCACTCCGAGGTTGGCGCTTGCGTTCATGCTGTTCTGCTTTTCTGGTGTTCAGGTTGAGCGGAAAGATCCAGGGCCTTACTCCAGAACGACAGGCGCTCGGCGACCCCGCATTTCTCCAGATACCCGGGCTCCAGAGCCGGCGGCTCGCTTCCCCGGACCGGGTTTATTTCATGCATGATGAAGTTCGCGACATGTACGATGCCGGCCAGGCCGAGGCCCTCGCCGCTCGCGCGCCCGGGCTCGTGATGAAAGGTCACTGCCTCGACGACCGGAACGGGGAAGCCCCACAGTCCGAGCAGGTAGCCGCCGACTTCGGCGTGGCTGATGTCCTCATCAGGCTGCCCGGCGCGCGCCGCCAGCGCGACTTTGCCGACGTCGTGGAGAAGCCCCGCGAGGAAAGCCTCGTCCGCACGGATCCCGGAGAACTTCTCGTGAATGGCGATCGCGCGCGCAGCGGCGGCCGTTGCAACGCTGTGCTGCCACAGCGCGTCATAGTCCAGCGCGGAGGCCGTGCCGGCGGCTCCGCAATGGAACACATCATGGCCGAGGACGAGCGCGCCGACGGTGTCCAGGCCCAGGTAGGCCACGGCCCTCTCCGCGCTGTAGATCGGATGACGCGCACCGAAAAAGGCCGAATTGACCAGTTTCATGATATTCGCCGTCATCGCGATATCGGTGCTGACGATCTGCGAGACATCCGCGACGGAACTGTTGGAGTCCCGCAGGCAGGTAAGCAGTTTCTGGAAGGTCAGCGGTGCACTCGGCAGCATGCCGATGCCGCCGACGATGGCGAGCAGCCGTTCACTGCTGAGAAAGCTGCGCACAGCTTGCGTCTGGGTGATCGCCGCCTTCAGGACCTCGTTGTCGCAGGGCTTCGCCAGGTACTGGTGGGTCGTGCCGACGGAACGCATGATCGAGGCCGGATCCGCATGTCCCGACAACAGGAAGCGCACGGTCTGGGGATAGCGGTTGCGCACCTCGGCCAGGAACTGCCAGCCGTCCATGCCGGGCATATGCATGTCGGAGACGACGACATCGACGGGCGACGCCGCAAGCATCGCGAGGGCCGCCGCGCCGTCCGCGGCAAAAACGGTATCCCACTCAGCCCGCATCGAGCGCAGGGTGCGGCGCATTGCATTCAGCACATTGATGTCGTCATCGACGAAGAGGATCCGGATCATGCGGCAGCTGCCTCGCCGTCTTCGGCCTCGGTGGGGGAATTGATCGGCAGGTGGATATAGAACGTCGTACCCACACCCATCTCGCTCTCGAATCGCAGGCTGCCCTGATGCTTCTTGACCACCACGGTACGCGCAATCGCGAGTCCCTGTCCGGTACCCTTCCCCACTTCCTTGGTGGTAAAGAAGGGATCGAAGATCTTTTCCCGGACCGATTCCGGGATGCCACCGCCGGTGTCGGCGATGGAGATCTCCACCTGGGGACCGATCCTGCGGGTGCGCACGGTGATCGTGCCGAGCGCCCCTGTGTCCCTGACCACGTCGGCAATGGCGTGCGCGGCATTGACCACGAGGTTCAGGACCACCTGGTTGATCTCCCCGAGGTGGCACATGACCAGCGGGAGCTCCTCGAAGTCCGTCTCCAGGTTCGCGACATACTTGTATTCGTTATGCGCAACGACCAGCGTGCTGGTGATGGCATGATTCAGGTCGGCGCAAGCCTTCTGCGCCTGGTCCGGATGCGCGAACTCCTTCATGGAGCGCACGATCGTGGTGATTCGCTGCAGGCCGCCGACCGCATCCCCGATCGCGAGCGGCGTGTTCTCGAGCAGATAGTCGAGGTCCGCGGCCTGTTCGGCATCCTGCGCAGCCCGCACGGCCGCCGCGACTCCGTCCCCGCCCGCTGCCGCCGTCTGCAGGCTGCGGTAGGCGGCGACCACGGACTTCAGGTCGTCGATGCCGGTGCGCACGAACTGCACGTTGTCGGTCACGAACTGCAGCGGCGTATTGATCTCATGGGCAACGCCGGCGGCCAGGCGGCCGATGGATTCCAGCTTCTGCGCCGCCGCAAGCTCGCGCTCCAGCCGCCGCATCTCGGTAACGTCCTGCATCAGGCCGCGGAAGAGCCTGGCATCGCCCTCGACCTCGCAGGTGCCTGAAAAGCGCATTTCCTTTGGCTCGGCGCCCGCTCCGACGCCTGCCAGAACGCCCTCGAACTCGAAAAGGCCCGCGGCACAGACGTCGAAATGGTGCCGGATCGCCGCGTTCGATTCGCGCGGAGCGAGGATATCGAGCGCGCCGGGCTGTTGCCATCGCTCGAGACTGACGCCGCTCGACTCGACCATCTCCTGGCCGATGTAGGGGAAAGACCCCTGGGCCTGGTCCAGCGTGAAAGGCGTCGCCCGTGTACTCTCGGCGATCAGCCGGAACATCTCCCGGCTGCTCTCCAGTGCCTCCGTCCGCTCCTCCACCAGCCGTTCGAGACGCTCGCGCTCGGTCCTGACGAGCTGTTCGTGGTCCGCGGACAGGCGGTTGAGCTCGGTCACCATGACGTTGAACGAATGCGCCAGGTTGCCGATCTCATCCTGCGCGGACTCATCGAGCCTGATCGGGGCGAGATCTCCGGCCGCCATGCGATTGGCGGCCGCAGCGATCGCGACCAGGCGGCGCGCGATGCGGCGCGAGATAACGACTGCAAGCCCGAGGGCACCGAGCACGACTCCCGCTGCAATGCCGCTGGCCAGCCATATGTCGTGGCGATGCTGCGCCTCGATAGGCGCCGAGCTCAGGCCCACATAGAGCCGGCTCGCGAGACGATCGCGCACCGTGATCGGCACAACCGTGGCGAGGCGCTGCTCGTCCGGAGCGCCGTGCAAGGCCGGCCCGTCGAGCACCTGGGGAGACTTGCCCACGCTGGCGATAAGCTCGCCGTCCGGGAGGTAGACCCCGAGCCCATCGACGTCGTCGTCACCGGCGAGCGATTCAAACAGCTCGTGCGCCGTGAGTCGGGTACTGGGTTCGAGGATGGTCTGCAGCTGCTGTTGCAGCTGGCGGCTGTAATGCGCGGACTTCACCTGCAGCTCGTCACGCTGCCGGCGCTCGGCCAGTGAGGTCAGCGTGATCGCGGTAATGGCCGTGGTTGCGACGGACAGCAGCGCAAAGACCAGCATGAGCTGCACCCGCAAAGGCACGTCGCGAAAGCGCGAAAACACTGTCACAGGCTTGATGTCATGGCTGAAGGGGTCCGCGTTATCCGGCGATCTGTCGACCCCACCACATCCATGGGCTTATCGCGCTGCAGACCCGAAGTATCGGCGCCGACGCCGCAATCTTGAGGCGCTGCGGGCCACCCGGACCTGTCACCCGGCGCACTGTTTCAGTTGCTTTACATAAGCCGTACAATCCGCGGTCACATCCCTGACCCTTCGAGGCTTCAATGACTGCAGCCGACCCCCGGCCGTTCCTGCCTTTCACCCGCCCGACGATCGACGAGGCGACCATCGCCGATGTCGCCGCCGTGCTGCGCTCCGGCTGGCTGACCAGCAACGGGCCGAAGGTACAGGCCTTCGAAGCTGCGCTGAGTGCGTACTTCGGCGGTCGCCCGGTGCGCTCCTACAACTCGGGCACCTGCACACTGGAGATCGCTCTGCGTGTCGCCGGCATCGGCCCCGGTGACGAGGTCATCACTACCCCGAACTCCTGGGTCGCCACGGCCAATGTGATCATCGAAACCGGCGCAACCCCGGTATTCGCCGATATCGACCCCCGCACCCACAACATCGATGTGGCGCAGATCGCCGCGGCCGTGACGCCGCGGACCCGCGCGATCATCCCGGTGCACATGTGCGGCCTGCCCTGCGACATGGACGCGCTTTACGAACTCGCGGCCGCGCGTTCGCTGCGCGTCGTCGAGGATGCCGCGCAGGCGATCGGCTCGTCGTGGAAGGGCCGGCGCATCGGCGCCTTCGGCGACATGGCCTCGTTCAGCTTCCAGGTAAACAAGAACATCATGACTGCCGAGGGCGGCTGTCTGGTGCTCAACAATGCCGAGGAGGCGGCGGTCGCCGAGCGCTACCGCCTGCAGGGTGTGTCGCGCCACGGCCTGGACGGCATCGACGTCGACGTGCTGGGCGGCAAGTACAACATGACGGAAATCTCCGCGGCGATCGGCCTCGCGCAGCTGGGACACCTGGAGGAGTTCAACGCGCAGCGGCGCTCGCTGGCCGCGCATTACTTCCGCTGTTTCGGCCCGGACCTCGAGAGCCGCCTCGGGGCCGAGTTGCCGGTGGCCGATTTCGTGCACTGCAACTGGCATATGTTCCACCTGGTCCTGCCGGATCGCATTACGCGCGCCGACTTCATGCAGCGCATGCTCGACCGCAGGATCGGCCTGGGCTTCCACTATGCGGCGATTCATCTGTTCACGCTGTACCGCAGGCGCGGCTTCCACGAAGGGATGTTTCCGGTCGCAGAGCGCGTATGCCGGCAGATCGTCACGCTGCCGCTGTTCCCGACCATGACCAACACCGACGTGGAGCGGGTCGTTGAAGCCGTGAACGAAGTCCTGGGCTAGCCACCGGGGTGGCGATCCGCCCGCGCGGCGTAACAGCCCTGTTTCGCGTTGTGGATGTGCAGGTAGCGCACGGCCGGATCGGCAAACATCGATTCGATCAGCGGCGCGAGCGAGATGCCCTGAACCACATCCGCCGCCGTCATCATGCCGCCGGCATCGAAGGCGCGCACCGACAGTAGCCGGATCTGCAGCATCCGCGGCACCTCGTTGGGAGCCAGCCTCGCCTCCCCCGCGCCTTCACGCACATAGATCGCGTGACTGGACCGGTACGGGCTCGCCACCGGCAGGTGCGCGTAATTCAGCAGCAACAGCCGCTCGCCGCGCCCCGCGTCCTGCAGGCTGACGCGACAGGGGAAGCCCGGGCTGCAGTCGGCCGTCGTGCGCAGGATGCCGCGCGCGGCAAGCTCTGCATCCGGCAGTGCGTGGAGGTGCTCAAACCGGGCCGCCGGCAGCCCCGTGATGTGGAAGTACATGGCGGCGATTGTGGGATCCCGGAAGCCGCACTTCACTCCGTTTCCTGCGGGCGGCAGAGCCGGAAAAAGGGCGCGATTCGGGCCATGATCTGGCGTATTATTATGGCGATAACATATCCGGGGAACGCCTCGCACACAGTCGATGGAACGCTCGCTGACTCCATGAACCCACCGTCGGGCGCAAAAACCGCAGCGGCTCTGTTGCTGGGCCTGATCGCGATGCTGGCGCAACATCGCGCCGCGGCGGGCTGTTTCAGCGACATGACCGGCACGGAAACCGAGTTCAGCCGCCGGCTGAACCAGGACCCGCAACCCGTGATCGCGGACCTGCAGGCACGGATCGCCCGGGCCGAGTCCGGCGGCGACCGCGATGCGTCGCTGGCCGGACTGTACGCCATGCTGATGGATGCGCTGGAGCGTGCCCACAGGATCGATGAGGCGCGCACAGCCGGGGCTCGCGGGCTTCAGGCGCTGACCCCCGCCGACGGCGCTGCCCTGCAGCGCCGCCTCATGCTGACGCGAATCACGCTGCTCGACGACCTCGGACAGATCACCGAGGCCACACGCGAGTACGATGCGGCTTCGGCCGCAGTGCCGGAAGACGCGCCGGACTACATCTGCGTACTCGTCGACCGTGGTTACCTGCACATGCGCGGCGGCCAGCAGGCGGATGCGGCGCGCGAACTGATCAAGGCCTACCACATGGCCGAAGAGCAGCACCTGGACGTGCAGCGCGCGGACATTGGCAGCGTACTCGCGCGCGTCTACATCAGATACGATTTCTTCGACGATGCGCTCGCCATCGCAAACGATACGCTGCGGGTCCTCGCCCGCACCAACGACACCGACAAGCTTGCGCTGGCGCACCTGATCCGCGGCGACGCGCTGATGTACCAGGGCGGCCTCGACGCTGCCCTCGCCGAATATGATCTGGCGCGTTCGTTCTACGCGCAGGAGAACGACGCGGGCGACGTCGCGGGTGCCGACCGTCGCAAATGCGGGGCGCTCGCTGCGGACCGCAGCCGGGCTGCGGAAGCGATCCGCCAATGCCAGCTGTCGCTGCAGGAAGCGCAGGATCTCGGCGACCTGGAGTATCTGCAGCTCTCCCGGGCATCGCTCGGCGAAGCCCTGCTGCGCCAGGGCAACGCGCGCGAGGCGCTGCAGCTGCTGAACCTCGCGCTCGACGACCGGCAGGGGGAGCTGACCGCGCAGAAGCGCAATTCGACGCTGGCGGTGCGCGCGGAGGCCCGGCAGCAGCTCGGCGATGCGGCCGGCGCACTGCATGACACCAACGAGTATCTCGCCTGGCTACGGTCCGACATGCTGGCCCGGCAGCCGGCCCAGGCGGCGCTGACGCGCGCCAAGTTCGACATGGAGAGCCGCGACCAGGCCATGCGCCAGGCGCGCACCGAAGCGGCCGCGGCACGCGCCGTTGCCGCCCGCGCCGCGCTGCTGCGCAACTTTGTCATTGCGATCGCCGCCGCTTCCCTGCTCGTCATGCTCGCGGTCGTCTGGGTCATCCGGCGGCGCCGCGAACTGATCCGCGAGCGGGAGAGCGAACATGAGCGCGTGACCGCCCTCGGCCGGCTGACCGCCGGAATTGCGCACGAGTTCAATAATGCGCTGACCGTCGTGCAACAGGCGGTCAGCCTGCTCGCAACGCGTGAGTCGGTGACCACCGATCCCGCAGCGCTGGAACTGGTCCGCAGCATCGAGCAGATCAGCCATTCCTCGGCGATGACCACGGCGCAGCTGCAGAGCTTCGGCATGCAACAGACTCTGCGCTCCCGCGCGGTGCCGTTGCAGCGATTCCTCGACGACCTGCGCCCGCAGCTGCAGAAGGCGGCGGGCAGCGGGATTCGCATCGAGCTGCAGCTGGACCGGCCCGCTCCCTGTGGCTGGATCGACGAGAACCAGCTCGCGAACGCGCTGTACTGCCTCGTTTCCAATGCACGCGACGCGATGGCCGGGCACGGCACGGTCACGATCCGTGCCGGTCAGGATGCCGATGATTTTGTGCGCGTCGATGTCATCGACAGCGGCAAGGGCATGACCGCCGAGGTACTCGCGCACGCCACCGAGCCCTTCTTCACGACCAAGCCGATCGGCGAAGGGGCTGGCCTCGGCCTCAGCATGGTGGACGGCTTCGTCAAGCAGTCCGGCGGCTCGATGTCGATCTTCAGCCAGCCTGACCGGGGCACGACGGTGACACTGCGCCTGCCCGTTGCACCGAGGGGCACCTGAAAGGGTTGGGACCCCAGCGGATCAGGCTGACGCGAGCGACTCCTGGACCGGCAGCGACAGGCAGAACGCTGCGCCGTCGTTGCCCGGGGTCTCCGCCCAGGCGCGGCCATGATGCTTCGCGGTAACGACGCGCACGAACGCCAGGCCGAGCCCCGCGCCGCCCGGATCCGCCGAGCCGCGGTGCAGGCCCCGCGAAAAACGCTGGAACAGCGCGGCGGCATTTTCCGGGGGGATTCCCGGCCCCTGGTCGGCCACGCGGATGACACCCTCACGACCCTGCCGGACCAGCGACAGCGTTACACGGCCGCCTGGCGGCGAGTACTTCACGGCATTGCCGAGCAGGTTGACGATGGCCCGGGCAACGAGCTGGCGGTCACCGTGGACGATCACCAGTTCCTCCGGAGAATGGGCCGCGATCGTGACCGAGCGCGCCTGCGCGGTTGCCCACACCTCATCATAGGCATCCTGGATTGCGTCACGCAGGTCGAAATCATCGAAGGCGCGCGGATCGACTGCCTCGGCGCGCGACAGTGAAACAAAGCCGTCGACGAGTGCCAGCAGCCGCTGCGCCAGGAGATCCAGCCGGCTCGACAGCTCCGCGGCGGGCAGCGCTTGCGCCGGATCGCGCTGCAGCTGCGCAAGCCCGAGCAGCGACGACGCCGGACTCTTCATGTCGTGCGACAGGAAGCGCAGTACGTCCTCGCGTTCGCGCTGTGCGGCCCGCAGTACCGTGATGTCGGCCATCGTGATGAGGGTGCCGAGGCGCACCCCCGCTCCCAGGTGGAACGGCACTGCCCGGATCAGCAGGTAACGCTCGCCGTCGCTGCATTCCGCCTCGCTCGTACACGGCGCGTCTGCAGCGATCTGCTGGAAGCGGATCGCGGGAACACCGGCCAGCATCCCGAAGCGCAGGTCGAACTCCGTATCCTCGAGCGCGCGGAAATCGGCCACGCCGAACAGCTTGGCCGCCGCAGGATTTGCCAGCACGATGCGCCCCATCCCGTCGATCAGCAGGGTCGCATCGGGCAGACTGTTCAGTGTATCGGCGAACAGGCTGCGCGCGCCGCGCAGTCGTTCGGTTGCCTGACGCAGCAGCACGATCCGCTGCTCCAGGTGCTCCAGCGGGCGCAGCGCCGTGCCGCGGCTCCGCTGTCCGGTCAGCAGCGGGAAGCGCTCCTGGGCGAGGCGTGAAAACTCCGCTTCGAGAAACGCCTGCGAGGCGACCTGACGGCGCCAGCTCCACAGCGGATACAACAGCGTGATGCCGGCCAGCGTCGCGCAGGGCGGCCACCACCAGCCGCCGACGCGCAGCGCGAGGATGCTGAGCACGAGCGTCCCAACCCAGGCGGCGAGCGTGGCAAGCAGCGCCCCGGTTGGCGGCAACAGCAGCAGCGCGAGCGCCGCGGCTGCGAGCGGCAGCCAGCCGAGCAGCGCCGCCGGCCAGCCGCTGACGGGCCGGATCAGCCGTTCGCTGCGCAGCGCGGCGGCGATGTTTGCGACGATCTCGACCCCCGACATGCCACGCCCCTCGCCGGAGCGCGGCGTCGGGTATGAGTCGCCGATACCCGCGGCGGTCGCACCGACGAGCACCAGTTTTCCAGCGAGCGCCGCATCCGGCACGCTGCCGCGCAGGATGTCGGCGTAGGAGATCTGGGTGATGTGGCCAGGGGCCCCGAGGAACGGAATCAGCAGGTGATAGTCGCGCACCCACGTCGGCGGGGCGTTGCCGAGATCGGGATGCCGTTCGCCGCGCAACAGCGGCGGCAGCGGCCCGGGCGCGAGTTCCAGCAGCTCGACCGCCAGGTGCAGCCGGTCGGGCGTACCCAGACCTTCGCGCAGGAACACGCTGCGCACCATGCCGTCCCGGTCGATCTCCAGATTGACGTGACCGACGCCGGCGGCCGCCCCGGCCAGTTCGTCGATCGGCTCACGCACCTGCAACGCGCCTCCGGGCGCCGGCCTCTGCACCAGCAGCGGCAGTACCGTCGGCGGTCCGCGCCGCATTGACATCGCCAGCGCCGCATCGCCGAGCGGCGAGGCCGGATCCGGCTCGGTGAACAGAAAGTCGAGTGCGACGGCGCGCGCACCCATATCCCGCAGCCGATCGAGCAGGGCTGCATGCAGCGCCCGGCGCCAGGGCCAGCGACCGAGCTCGGCTATGCTCGCATCGTCGACGGCGACGATGACGATGTCCTCCGGCGCGGGGCCTTCCGGCAGGGCAGCGTCGTAGATCGACTGATCCACGCGCCAGAACAGGCCCGTCAGCGCTGCCGCCGCGCTCGCCCCCAGCAACAGCGCCAGCAGCAGGGCCCACTGGCGCACGACGGGATGTCCCCAGCGCGCCGGCATCAGAACAGCAGCGGCAACAGCAGGACCGTGTGTCCGACGATCTCCACCCAGCGCGGCACCGGCACGGTGAATGCCCGTGCAGGTCCGTAAGCACCGGGGGTCCCGTCGGCATCGACCAGCCGTACCCGCACGTAATAGTCGTACGGGAATGGCCGCGGCACGGTGAGGCTTGCATCCGCGACGTCCCGGTCAAGGACGACCCGCCGGAAGCCGGCGTCGCGCGCCAGCTGCAGGTGGTAGCGCTGGCCGGAGGGTCCCTGCCAGCTGAGCCGCAGCGTCCTGTCCTCGATCAGCGGCGCATCCGGCTGCGGCGCATCGGCCTGACGGACGAAGCTGCGCGGAGGACTCCACGGGCCGCTCTCACCCGCGGCGTTGATGCCCGCGACGCGCCACCGGTAGCGGCCCGGCGGCAGCTCGCAACAGGCCACGGCGGCGGTCGCCAGCGGCGGCAGATCCAGCAGCGGCGCATCGAAGCCGCCATCGGCGGCAACCTGCAGCCGGTAGCGCTGCGCAGCGTCCACGGCAGTCCAGGTGAACGGCGTCGTCGTGCCGCTGAGCCGGGCTCCCTCGACCGGCAGGGCTGGTGCGGGGGCCGCGGGTAGCCGGTGCCGCGTGACCTGCAGGAGCGCATCGCTGCCCTCGAGACCCAGCGCATCGATCGAACGGACCCGTAACCAGTAGCTGCCGTCGGGCAGGTCCGCAGTCAACGCCACTGGGGCGCTCACGACGAGATCGGCCCGCAGCACATG
>Ga0302279_10007760_pt1 | contig 10845 bp, 6 predicted proteins | sample III_Bog_N3_3_FD_194541 | JGI IMG/M metagenome (GOLD analysis project Ga0302279, IMG submission 194541) | Peat permafrost microbial communities from Stordalen Mire near Abisko, Sweden - III_Bog_N3_3 | ecosystem: Environmental > Terrestrial > Soil > Wetlands > Peat | place: Sweden: Abisko...
CGTCGCGCGCAACGCGTGGTCCCAGGTCCCCCGCTTCGCTCCGGGTCGCGTCGAGGAGATCGCCTCGCACCTGGCCACCGTGCTCGAGGTCATGCTCTTCAGCGGGCACAAGGCGCTGGTGACGTCTCAGATGCACCTCGCCTCGGTCAAGGAGAGCTACCGGGAGCTGTGCGAGAAGAACGAGCGCCTCGAGGAGGCCTACGAGCGCCTCAAGGAGCTCGACCGGCTCAAGTCGAACTTCCTCGCGACCGTGTCGCACGAGCTGCGCACCCCGCTCACGTCGATCATGGGCTACGGCGAGATGCTCGCGGAGGGGGTGGCCGGCGCCCTCAACGACGAGCAGCGCGAGTTCGTGGAGACCATCCGCACCAAGAGCGAGCAGCTCCTCGGGCTGATCATGAGCTTGCTCGATCTCTCCAAGCTCGAGAGCGGCACCATGCCGGTCCGCGTCGGTCGGCTCGCCGTCGGCACGGTCATCGCCGAGGCCGTGTCCACCATCCTGCCCGCCGCCATCAAGCGGGGCGTGCTCCTCGAGGCCGACGTGCCGGCCGATCTGCCCCCTGTCCTGGGCGACGCGGATCGGCTGCGGCAGGTGTTCATCAACCTCGCTGACAACGCGGTCAAGTTCACCCCGCCCGACGGGCGCGTGCGCCTCATCGCGCGCCTCACCATGACCCGCATCGCCGGCGAGCCAGGCCTCGTACTGGTCGCGCCGCTCCGACCCGTCATCGAGATCCGCGTCACCGACACCGGCATCGGCATCCCCGTCGCCGAGCGCGAGAAGGTCTTCGATCCGTTCTACCAGATCGATCAGTCCTCGACGCGCGAGTACGGCGGCGCGGGCCTCGGGCTCGCCATCGTCAAGCGCCTGATCGAGGCGCACCAGGGGACCATCCACGTCGAAGGTAACGACCCGAGCGGCGCCGTCTTCGTCATCACCCTCCCCGCCGGGCGCACCTCGGCGTTGCCGCCCCGCGGCTCGATCCCGCCCCCCAGCAGCGACTTCCCCCCGTCGAGCGGCTCCCTCCCCCCGATCTTCGGCTGACCACCCCGCCGGGCGCCGCACCGCATCGACCCACCTCGCAGGGCGCCAAGGACCGGTCGCGGAACGCTCTCGGGCGTTCCGCAGGATGACAGGGCGCCAAGGACCGGTCGCGGAGCGCTCTCGGGCGTTCCGCAGGATGACAGGCCTCCCCGCTGGGTCGGGGGGATGGGGGCGGAGCCCCCATGTTGGGAGACCCGGAGCCCCCCACACTGGGAGGAGCGACCCTTAGACCCCGATGTACAGCCGGTGCGCGAAGTTGCGCTCCAGCTTGGCGCGCAGCACCTTCTCGGCAGCCGTCTCGATGTCGTACTCGATGCGCTTGAACTCGAAGCGCTTCGCGTCGCTGTCGTACACGGTGTAGCTGGCGCGGTTGTCGTAGTCGCGGGGCTGGCCCACGGAGCCGACGCTGACGATGTACTTCCGGCCCGCCTCCAGCGTGAAGTCGACGGGGGGCAGCTCCTCGACCGAGGTCTGGCTGAGGGCGAAGACCTTGCAGAGGTGCGAGTGGCCGATGAGCGTGATGTGCCCGAGCTCGGCCCACATCGGGAGGCACTCCCGGGCCTGCTCGGGCGCAAAGATGTACTCGAACTCCTCGAGCCGAACCGGCGAGCCGTGGCAGAGGTCGACGTCGATGTCCGTCAGCTTCTCCTGGTAGGTGAGGCCGCGGAGCCACGCCGCGTTCTCCGGCGTGAGCATCGCCGCGTGGGTGTCGAGCGCCTGGCGCGCGGCCTCGTAGTAGTACGAGTAGTCCATGCGCCCAGCGACGGCCGCGTCGTGGTTCCCCAGGATCGTTTTCTTGGCGATCTTGCGGACCAGGTCGGCGCACTCGTTGGGCGAGCCGCCGTAGCCCACCGTGTCGCCGAGACAGTAGTAGACGTCGATTCGCTCTCGCCGGTACGCCTCCAGCACCGCGCTGAGCGCCTCATAGTTGGCGTGCGTGTCGCTGAAGATGCCGAGCCGCATAGAAAACAGCAGGACTCTAACACGAGCGCTCTCCCGTTACGGAAGCATTTCCGACGCCAAGGACGACGATCTTTTACAGGAGGCCGCCAGGCGGGTCGGCCTCGGGTAAAAGGCTCGGGGTAAGTCACCCTGCGGAACGTCCCGCGACGGTCACGACGGTGGAGAAGGAGTAGAGGAAGTGGAAGCGAACGGCGCTGGACACAACGGAAGCGGAACCGCCCTCACGAGCCAGGATCGGAGGGTCGAGCCGGCGCCCGATCGAGTCCGCGACCTCGCGGAGGCGTGCGTGCGGTTCGTCGAGCGGGCGGTGGGGGTGAAGCTCGACTACGAGCCGGAGACGCTCTCCATCCTCGATCACTACCTCACGGGAGCTCGCCCCGCGGCGGGCGAGCGGCCGGCGGCGGGGGTGCTGGTGGCCCACGCGGCGGGCGCCTACTTCGGGGAGGTGGTGCGCCGGCGCTATCCCTCCTGGTGGCGGCTGGAGGGGGAGGACCCCGGCGCCTGGCGGGTGGAGCTCGAGCCCGTGTACCTCTCCTTCAGCCCGGTTCAGCTCATGGCCGACGCGCTCTTTCGCGAGGGAGATCCCGACGCGGACGAGCGGCTCGAGCTCGAGGAGGAGGACCGTCAGGCGGTGGCCGCGCGCCTCGCCGAGCTGCCTCCGGTCGGCGACGACGAGTTCTACGCCCCCTCCACCCGGCTCGAGGTGATCGACATCGCGATCGAGGCGGTCCGGGTCCGCCGGCTGGCCGAGGGGAACGAGGGCGACTCGGTGCTCCGCCCCGACGACTACGAGTCGTCGCCCTCCTGAGGCATTTCCTCGCCGCGAGAGGCGAGAAAGGCGAGAAAGGCGACGGCGACCCTGGGAAAGGTTCGCCCGCGGGGCGAGGGTGATATCGTCCGGCCCGTGTGGTGGATCCTCTCAGGCCTGCTCATCCTCATCGTCTGGGCGCTCGAGTTCATCCTCAGCTTCCCGGTCTGGATCCCGATCCTCGCCACGGCGGTGATCGTCACCTTCGCCCTGGCGCTGTTCGGCTTCCGCGCCATACAGGCGGCCCGATCGGCGTCCGCGCTGGAGAAGGCGATCGCGGCGCAGGGGGCCCAGCAGGCGCTCAACGCCCGGCCTGAGCGCCGCGCCGAGATCCAGGAGCTGCAGAAGCAGGTCCAGGGCGGCATCGCGGCGCTCAAGACCTCCAAGCTGGGCGGCAAGAAGGGGGGCGCGGCCGCGCTCTACTCGCTGCCCTGGTACATGATCATCGGCCCGCCGGGCGCCGGCAAGACGACGGCGATCAAGCACTCGGGCCTGGTGTTCCCCTTCCAGGGAGCGGGCGGTGGCGCGGTGCGCGGCGTCGGCGGCACCCGCAACTGCGACTGGTGGTTCACCAACGAGGCCATCCTCCTCGACACCGCCGGCCGCTACGCCACCGAGTCCGACGACCGCGACGAGTGGATGGCGTTCCTCGCCATGCTCAAGCGGTACCGCACCCGGCGGCCCATCAACGGCGTGCTCGTCGCCATCAACATCGCCGAGCTGATCGACGCCAACGAGCAGCAGATCGAGGCGATGGGCAAGAAGCTCCGCGCCCGCATCGACGAGGTGATGACCCAGCTCCAGATGGTGGTGCCGGTCTACATGCTCTTCACCAAGTGCGATCTGATCGCCGGCTTCAACGAGTTCTTCGGCGAGATGCGCAAGAGCGACCGGGCCCAGGCCTGGGGCGCCACGCTCAAGCTCGACATGAACAAGGCCAACCCGGGCAAGATCTTCGACGATGAGTTCGAGGGCCTGCGCAAGCAGATCCACGGGCGCGCGCTGAAGCGCCTGGCCACCGAGCGGAACCGCGAGGCGCGCGAGAAGATCTACCAGTTCCCCCTCGAGTTCGCGGGCGTGAAGCGGAACCTCTCCGAGCTCATCGCCGCCACCTTCGCGATCAACGCCTTCCAGGGCACGCCGATCTTCCGCGGGTTCTACTTCACCAGCGGCACCCAGGAGGGGCGGCCCCTCGATCGCGTGCTCGGCCGCATGGGCCAGGCCATGGGCATCCGCCCGCCGGAGACGGCGGTGCAGCAGGTCGTCGAGTCGAAGAGCTTCTTCCTCCACGACGTGTTCATGAACATCGTCTTCCCGGACGGCAGCATCGCCGCGCGGAGCGCCAGCGAGATCCGGCGGCAGCGCCTGATGCGCGTCGCCATCAGCGCGTCGGCGTTCTCGCTCGCCGTGATCGTCGCCTGGCCCGGGGTGAACTCGTTCTTCAACAACCGCGAGCTCCTCAAGACCACCCTGGAGCGCATCAAGGAGGCCGAGGCCATCGACTGGGCCAGCCACGACCCGCCGGCGCCCAAGCTCGACCGGCTCGCCCCCCTCCTCGACCGGCTCAAGGAGATCGACGGCTACCGCAAGGACCTGCCCTTCCGCTTGAAGTGGGGGATGTACCAGGGCGAGGTGGTCGACGGGCCCGCGGTCGCCGAGTACGTCAAGGTGATGCAGACCGCCATGGTCTCGCCGGTGAAGCAGAAGCTCGAGGCGCGCCTCAAGCTGGTCAAGGGCGACCAGTACCTGACCGAGCGGACGCTGCTGCGCACCTACCTGATGCTCAGCGACGTCGAGCACCTCGACGTCGACCCGGAGGAACCCGCCGCCGGGCTCTCGGTGGAGGAGATCGACAAGAACGACGGCACCGAGGTCGGAGCGATCACCGCGACCTGGGCGGAGGTCCTCAAGTCGTTCTCCAACGTCTCGGACCTCGATCTCAAGGCCAAGCTCCGCCCCCACGTCCGCTACTACCTGAAGCTCCTCAAGAGCAAGCGCGTCCGGCCGCTGCCGGCCAACGACAAGCTGGTCGCCGACGCTCAGAAGACGCTCCAGGGCGTGCCGGTCGCCAAGCGCTACTACGATCTGTTCGTCAACTCGCTCCGCGACGAGAAGTACGACGAGGGCGGCGACGACGTCCGCGCCAACCGCAAGTTCCCCCCCACCTACCTGGGGGACATGTTCGCGGATCGCCCCGACGTGCTCAAGGTGATGACCAGCCTCCGCTTCCAGAAGGAGAAGCGGTGGAAGGAGGTCGAGGGCCCCTACACCGAGAAGGGCCATTACCGCGTCCTCCGCAACGTCAAGGAGGGCGCCGGCCTCCTCGAGCGCGAGCAGTGGGTCGTCCCGCTCACCGCCGAGGAGAAGGGGGACCGCGTCCCCGTCAACCTCAAGCACCTCGCCGAGGAGTACGACCAGCGCTACGCGGAGCAGTGGACCGACTGGCTGCTGGACATCACCGTGCCCTCCCCGGCCACGGTCAAGGAGGCGATCGACCTCTATGCCACGCTCGGCCGCCAGGAGTTCCCCTACCTCCGTATCCTTCGCAAGCTCGAGGACCACACCCAGTGGAAGAGCGATCACGCGGCCGCCTTCGAGAACGAGGAGCTCCAGCGGGAAGCGAAGCGACAGATGCAGATGAGGGCCGCCACCGCGCTGCGGGGTATCCGCGTCGACATCGACCTCAAGTCGATCGGTGGCCGCCTCAGCACGGTGCCGGGCATTTTCCGGCGCACCACGGAGTTCGCCATTCCTGGCGCGTCCGGCAGCGCCGACACGCCGCTGAACAAGTACATCTCCAAGCTCGACGCCGTCCGCGGCATCCTCCAGCGCGAGGAGGACGCGCGGCCGAACATCGATCCCCGCCTCGTCCAGGACCGCCTCGACGACGCCCTCAAAGAGGCGGTGGATCTGCTGCAGCCCTTCGACGACAAGGCGAAGACGATCCTCCTGCCGCTCCTCACCAACCCGCTCAAGATCGTCACCTCGCGGCTCCCCGCCGCGGGCACGGGCAAGGTCGCGGTGCCGGGCGGGCGTAGGTTCCCGACGCGGTGATCACGATGGTGGGGGCCCAAGGCCCCCACCATCCCCCCTGGCTCATCTGGGACGGGGATTACCGGTTCGGTAGGAGGTCCACGCGCGGACAAAACGAGAAAGGCGAGATCGACCGCGGTAGCCGGTCAATCTCGCCTTTTTCTAGATACCGATTCTCGGTCGCCGAATTGCGCGGGTAGGATTTGAACCTACGACCTTCGGGTTATGAGCCCGACGAGCTACCAGGCTGCTCCACCGCGCACTCGGCAAACTAGTCGAGCCGCTTTCTAAGTCAAGCAATCCGTCGACCCGGACGGTCGCTTAACGAAGCCAGGCAGGGATGAGCTGGGAGGGCGGCCCGCTCGATACCAGCCAGAGCTGGTGTGCGGCGCGGGTGGCACCGATGTGGAGGAGGTGGCGCGACTCGTCGTCGACGGGGTAGCTCGAGGCGTTGACGTCGATGAGCACCACGTAATCGAACTCGAGGCCTTTCACCTGGCGGACCTCGGTGAGCTCCACGCCGGGGCGGAAGGCGAACTCGTAGTGGCGGATGCGGTGGAGGCGGGGGATCTCCGCCATCCGCAGCGCCTCGTAGTAGACGTCGGCCTGCTCCGCGTGGCGCGCCAGGATGGCGACGGTGGCCCGCGGCTCGCGGCTCATGAGTGGGCGGATGACGTCCGCGAGGAAGGCCACCGCGGCGCCCTGGCTGGGGAAGTGGTGGTGCTCCACGGGAGCGCCGGTGCGCGGGGCGATGGGCGGCGTGGGGTCGGCGAGGGGGCCGAGGATCTCGCGCGCGACCTGGAGGACCTCGCGCGTGGAGCGGTAGGCGATGCGCAGCGGCTCGATGTCGACCGCGCCGGTGAGGCCCAGGTCGGTGAGCACCGCCCGCCAGTCCCGGAAGCCGGAGTCCATGAAGAGGCGCTGGGCCGTGTCACCGGCGAGGGTGACCGAGGGCAGGGGCACCGAGGAGTGCGGGACCTTGTGCTTGGAGACGACCTCGAGGAGGCAGGCGAGATCGATGGCGGCCAGATCCTGCGCCTCGTCGACGAAGAGGTGCTCGTAGACGAGGGGCTGCTTGCCCTTGCGGAGCTCCCCGCGGATGAGCTGGTAGGCGCGCACCAGGAGAGCGTCGTCCTCCGCGTCGAGCGTCGCGTGATCGTCGGGTCCGATGGCCTTGGCGTCGGCCCCCATCCCGTCCTCGTCGTCGTCGGCGGGCTCTTCCGCCGCCCGCCGGTCGGCGCGGTCGCCGGGATCGAGGTCGAGCACCGCCGGGCAGCGGTCGGCGCACCAGCGCCAGGCGCGCTTGATCTGATCGGGGCCGAGCTCGGGGTCGGGGCTCTTGGCGAACGCAGCCTGGACGCCGTCGAGATCGGTGAGCAGGTCGGCCCAGAAGTGAAGGACGCCGTGCGAGTCCTTGCGGGAGCGCGGGTTGGCGGTGTACTCCGCGGCGCGCTCGGCGAGCAGCCGCAGCATCACCGGGTGAGTCTTGTAGCGGGTGACCGCGGTCGGCGTGTTCTCCTCGAGGGGCGCGTCGAGCCAGGGGAAGGCCCGCTGGCGGACTCCGCTCACCCACTCGCGGAAGGTCTCCACGACCACGCCGCGGAGGCCGAGCGCCGGGAGGATCTCGCCGATGTAGGCGCGCAGCGCCGGGCTGCCCACGACGATGAGCATCTTGTCGGCGACGAAGCGATGCTTGGCGTTGAAGTTGAGGAACGCCATGCGGTGGATGCCGATGGTCGTCTTGCCGCTGCCGGCGCCGCCCTGGATCACCACGATGCCGGAGTCGGGCCGGGAGATCAGATCGAACTGCCGCGGGTCGAGGAGCGCGGCGATCTCGGGCAGGTGCCGATCCTCGCGGGCGGCGAAGCTCGCACCCACGCCGAGCGCGCCCTTCATGTCCTCGGGCCGCATGGCGCTGCCCTGCCCGCCGGAGAGCTCGGTGGCCTGCACCCCCAGCGTCTTCCACCCGTTCTCGCCGCGGACGAACGTCGCCGTGGGGGCCGAGATGCGCAGGAGGGCGCCCTCGTCGATGGTCACCGTGCGGCGCACCAGCACCTTGCCCTCGACCTCGCGCTCGCCGAAGGTCTCCTCGTACTCGGCGCCCTCCTCGTAGCGGTAGTAGATCTGGCTGACCGGCGCGTGGCGCCAGTCGACGATGCGGACGCCGGCCTTGCCGTTCACCAGGGTGGTCTTGCCGATGAGCACGTCACGCTCGCCGCGCCCCGTCTCGAGCAGGCGGAGGTGGCCGAAGTAGGGCGAGCGCGGGTCGACGGGCTCGACCACGTTGTCGGCGCGGCGCGCGGCGATGCCGGAGAGGCGCTCCATCTGCTGGACCAGCGCGGGCACGTCCTCGAGCCTCGCCGCGGCGATCTCGTCGCGCAGGGCGAGCAGCTCCCCCTCGTAGTCGGCGGTGGGCGGAGGCACCGATGGCCGCACGGTGGCGAGGTGGGCGCGCACACGCGCGAGCAGCTGCTCCTCTTCGCCGACGATCTCGGAGGTCGGTTCGTCGGGGGCACGTTCTTCGGATTGCAGATCGGTCAAATGCACTGGGTCCAAGGAGGGGCGGGGGGAGCGGGGGGAAAGCCCCCTTCTGGCGCATCCGACCCATGGAAGCAATCGCCGACCGGGCGGACGAGGGCGGGGGGGGCGGTCAGGGACGCGGGATCGCCGAGGATGGCGTCGAGGGAAGCCCTCCTGCCGGCGTCACCGCGGCGGCCCCGGGATCGGGATCTGCTGGATCGCGCGCCGTCGCCGTGCGACCTGGCCCCCGGGTCCGTGGCTCCTTCTCACCCCGCCGTCCTTTCACCCCTCCGCCGCGCCGTTGCCTCCGCGCCGATGCGGGTCTCGCTCGCCGGCGGCGGGACGGATCTCCCCCCGTTCGTCCCCGGTGTGGGTGGCCGCATCGTCGGCACCGCGATCGATTTGCGCGTCCGCGCCCTGGTCGAGCCTTTCGATCCCGGCTGGGTGCGCCTCGAGCTCTCGGCGACGGGCCTGGCGTTCACACGGCGCCGTGACGAGCCGCGGAGCCGTGACACGTCCGCACGCCTGCTCGAGGAGACGCTGGCGTGGACCGGGGTCGGCGACGGCGTCCGGCTCCGCGTCGAGACCGACCTCGTCCCTGGCACCGGGCTCGGGGGCAGCGCGGCGGCGGCGGTGGCGGCGCTGGCGGCGCTGGGGGCCTCGCTCGGCCGAGCGATCGAGCCCGACGCGCTGGCCCGCGATGCCGTCCGGGTGGAGCGGGAGGGGCTCGGCATCGCCGGTGGGTCGCAGGACCAGATCTTCGCCTCCTGCGGCGGCATGCTCGATCTCCACTTCGACGAGCGGGGCGTCGCTCGCAGGGAGACCGTCGCTGCCCCGCCCGAGCTCACCGGCCAGCTCGCCGCCGGCATGATGCTGGTCGACACCGGCCAGCGCCGGGTCTCGGGGGAAGTGATCGGGCGGGCCCGCCACCGCGCCGAGGTCACCGCCGAGCTGGTCGAGGCGGCCGGCGACGTGGCGCGGGCCCTCCGCGAGGGGTCGCTCGACCGGGTCCTCGCCGGGATGCGGCGGGGCGCCGTCGCCAAGGCGGGGCGCGATCCCGAGGCCAGCGCGGACGCGACCGCCCTCGCGGTCACCCTGGGCCCGCTCGGCGCGGAGGTCGTGCGCATGTGCGGCGCGGGGGGGGGTGGTCACGTGCTGGTGTGGGCGCCGGCGGATCGCCGGGCGGCGATCGTCGCAGCCCTGGGCAGCGCCGCGGTGCGGACGCCGGCGATCGCCGCGCCCGGGGTGCGGCTCGAACCGAGCTGAGGGTCGGGGCTGTGCCCCGGGACCCAACCTCTCACGCCGCGAGCGGCTGCAGCCGGTCGCGCAGCTTCTTCTTCGCGCGCGCCTCGAGCTGCCGTGCCCGCTCGCGCGAGACTCCCAGTCGGCGCCCGATCTCGGCGAGCGACAGCTCCTCCTCGGGATCGGCCATCATCCGGGTCTCCACGATGTACCGCTCCCGCGGGTCGAGGTTCTGCACGGCCTGCGTGAGCCGCTCGCGCAGCAGGGCGCCCTCCTCGGCGCGCGAGAACTGCTCCTCCTGATCCTCGTCGTCCGCCGCGAGCGTGTCGACGAGCGAGCGGGCGCCGTCCTCGAAGACCTTGGAGTCCAGCGACACGTCGCGCGCTTCGAGGCGCCGCGCCATCTCGATGACCTTCTCGGCCGGGGCGCCGAACTTCTCGGCGAGCATCTTGTCCCCCGCCTCGCCCTCTCCGACGAGGCCGGCGATGCGGGCCCGCTCGCGGCGCAGGCGGAAGAACATCTTGGACCGGAGCGGCCCGGACCCGACGCCGACCAGGCTCCACGAGTGGATGACGTGGTTGAGGATGTACGCCCGGATCCAGTAGGCGGCGTACGTGACGAATCGGTTCCCCCGCTCGGGGTCGTACTTGCGGATCGCGTGGACGATACCGAAGTTCCCCTCGGCGATCAGCTCGGAGAGGGGGATGCCGTAGCGCCGATAGCTGACCGCGATCGACACCACGTGACGGAGGTTGGCCAGCGCCAGCCGCGCCGCCGCCCGTTGATCCGCGCTGTCCCGGAAGGCCCGGGCGAGCTCGGCCTCCTCCTCGCGCGACAGCTCCGGGATCTGTCGCACGTGGGTGATGTAGCGCGAGACGGCGCTGCTCTGATCTCGAGAGGTCTGCACGTGTCCCCCCAGTGTGATGTAGGTTACCGGCGTCGCGTCGTGGGCTGCACGCGCCTCGCCCACGGGAGATTTCGTCCCAGGGCTCACGGCCTCGAAAGGCTGGTGTTGCAGCCCGTATGCCGGCTCGCGCGCCCATCGGGCGGGCACCGCCTGCACCGTCCGCATCGGGCATACGTCACGGAACCGCTCAGGCAGTCTCCGTGATCGCGCGCACGCTGGAGAGGGAGGAGAGCCACCCGCCACGCGGGCCAAACCCTACGCGCTCGTCGCCCTCACGACCTCATCGGGGCCGGCGGCACGCTGCGGGGGCTGGGGCTGGGGAGGGGG
>Ga0302279_10007763_pt1 | contig 10842 bp, 9 predicted proteins | sample III_Bog_N3_3_FD_194541 | JGI IMG/M metagenome (GOLD analysis project Ga0302279, IMG submission 194541) | Peat permafrost microbial communities from Stordalen Mire near Abisko, Sweden - III_Bog_N3_3 | ecosystem: Environmental > Terrestrial > Soil > Wetlands > Peat | place: Sweden: Abisko...
CGCCTGCGTGCAGCGACTGCACGCCATAACCGGCCGCGCGATCCTCGTCCTCGGAAAACGGCTGGGGATCGATGACCTGCAGGCGCACCTTGCCGCCGGAGCGTGCCGCGACTTCCTCGAGGAACTCGCGCACGCGATTGGCGTAAGGCAGCATCAGCGGCGCGCTCTTGCCGGCGACGTCGCGCGAAAAATAAAAATAGAGATTGACCGGCTCTTTGAGCTGTCCGAGCACTTCCTGCGTCCCCGGACTCAAGGTGTAGAGCCGGTTCTGCGTCAGATCGATGCGCAGGCCCCGCAAGACGAGATTCGACACCATCACGACGGCCAGAAACAATATCGCAAGCGCGACGAGTCCCCCTATGCCGAATCCGGCACGCTGCCAACGGGCCTCTTGCATGCTCACTCCGCCTTCTTCATGTCGAGGACGAGCGCGGTCGCCGTCAGCCAAAACCCGATCAGCGCCGCGAAATAGACGAGATCGCGCACATCGATGACGCCTTTGGAGATCGCGTCGAAATGCGTCAGGAAGCTCAGGGAGGCGATGCCGTCGACGAAGGCCGAAGGCAGCACGCCACGCACGAAGTCGAGAACGAACGGGAACCCGGCGAGCAGGAACAGCAGTCCGACGAGCGCCGCCGTGACGAAGGCGATGACCTGATTGCGCGTCGCCGCGGACAGGCAGGTGCCGATCGCGAGGTAGCCTCCCGCGAGCAGCCAGCTGCCGACGTACGCCGCGACGATCGTGCCGTTGTCCGGCGAGCCAAGGTAATTGACGGTGATCCAAATCGGAAACGTGAGGGCGAGTGCGATCGCGGCGAAACACCAGGCCGCCAGGAATTTGCCGACGACGGCCTGCCACAGCGTGATCGGCAGCGTCATGAGCAATTCGATGCTGCCGCTGTTGCGCTCCTCGGCCCAGAGGCGCATCGAGATTGCCGGGATCAGCACGAGATAAATCCAGGGATGCCAGCGAAAGAACGGCTGCAAGTCCGCCTGGCCCCGCTCGAAGAAGCCGCCGACCTGGAACGTGAACACCGAGGCCAGCACGAGAAAGATCACGATGAACACGTAGGCGAGCGGCGTCGCGAAATAACTGCGCAGCTCGCGCTTGAACAGGATCACGGCGGCATTCATGCGGCGACTCCCGGACGCGTACCCTGGGTCAGGCTCCGGAACACTTCGTCGAGGCGCCCGGCTTCGAGATGCAGTTCCGGCACGCGCCAGCCGCTCTCGACGATCAGTGCGCTGATCGCGGGAAGAATCCCGGCGCCCGGCGCCGGGATGGCGGTCAACCGCTGCTCGCGGTCGTCGATCTCGACGGCGGCGACGCCCGCGAGCCGCACGATCGCGGCTCGCGCTGCGCCCAGGTCCTGGTCCCCCTCGAAGCGCAAGCTCACGGCATTGTGGTACCGCGATTTCGCCTCGAGGTCGATGATGATCGCGCGCGTGCAGACCTCGTGCACTTCCTCGAGGATGTGCGTCGAGACGATCACGAGCTTGTCCTTGCTGAGTTCGTTGATGAGGCGCCGCACCTCGTGTTTTTGGTTCGGGTCGAGACCGTCGGTCGGTTCGTCGAGGATCAGGACCTGAGGGTCGTGTATGAGCGCCTGCGCGAGCCCCACGCGGCGGCGAAAGCCCTTCGAGAGGGTCTCGACGACCTGATCGAGGACGTCCGCGAGCGCGAGGCGCTCGATCACGATGTCGCGCCGTTCGCGGCGCCGTGCGCCGGTGAGCCCGCGAACGTCGGCGATGAAGTCGAGGAACTCGGCGACCGTCATTTCGCCGTAGCTGGGCGCCCCTTCGGGCAGGTAGCCCATGCAGCGCTTCGCCGCGACGGGCGCGCGCTCGATGTCGTGACCGCACACGCTCACATCGCCGGCCGAGGGCGCGATGAAGCCCGCGATCATGCGCATCGTCGTGGACTTGCCGGCGCCGTTGGCGCCCAAGAAGCCGAGCACCTCGCCGGGCGCCACGCTGAAGCTCAAGTCGTCGACCGCTAACTTATCGCCGTAGCGTTTGCTCAGGTGGTTGATATTGATCATCGGCGCCTTGGATGAATAGACCCTTCGAAAGTTCCGCGAATTCTAAATTTTTTTCGCTGCCCGAAAAAATTTCCGCGGAAATTTAGCTGCGCCTAATTTTTTTATCAAGAGCCGCCCGGTTCTCGCGCAGTATACGACGAACCTCGATGAGCGGTGGCCGATCCGCCATCCGCGTGATGAGTTCGGGCAGTTCGAACCACCGGCGCCCCCATTGCAGCAATCGTTCGGCGTCGGCGAGAACCTGGATGCGCATCGCCTCGGTGACCGCCGCCGCCGCGGGCGGCGACGGGTCGGCCTTGTCGACGCGGCCGGAGAGCGCGGTCGCGCGCGCCGCCGGCGGGGGGTCGCGGTTGAATCCAAGCGACATGTCCAAGGAGAGAATCTCGGCCGCGTCCATCGCGGCCTGCTCGGAGAGCGGCGCAGGCTTGGCCGTTGTGGGAACGGGAGTTCGCACGACGGGGGCGGGAGGAATAGGCGCGCCCGCAGGCGACGGAGCCGGTGCTGCCGCAGGGGTAGGCGTTGCCGGGGCAGGCGGAGCTGTTGCCACGGGCGCCGTGCCGCTGTCGGCCGCCCGCGTGGCGCGCTCGACGGCGCGCAGCCGATCGGCGACGAACGGCGGCATTTCCCGGGTGCCCGTGACCGCGGTATCGGGCAGCGGCTCTTCGTCGTCGCTCGCAGGTACGGCGGCAGCAGCGTCGGCGGCCGGGGCCAGTTCACGCTCGCGTTCGGCAAGCGGTATGTAGCGCTCGATATGTTGAATGCCGACGAGGTTCGCCAGGAAGATCATCATCTCCAGCGAGTCCGCAAATTTTGAATCGCCCATGCGCACACGGTCCTCGACTTGCGTACGCAGCGCGACCGTGCGCTGGCGTGCGAGTTCGATGATCCAGCGGTTCGGTCGTTGATGCGCGGGCCAGTCCTGGATCTTCGCGTAGCTCGCTTCGTCGAGCGCCGAGTATTTGAGGTGCAAATCGAGGCTGCCCAACCATTTGTCCAATAGTTCGAGCATCCGCAGTTCGGCAGGTGTAGCCATAGTAGGGGTGACTCCGAATCGCACCCTAAACGATGCGTCGCCGAATGGCTAGCCGCCCGCCTGACTTGGCCGCGTCGCCCCCCGGGCGCTCGGCGGCGCGTTAGACTTGCCGCCATGTGTGGAATAGCCGGCATCATCGGTCCCGAGGCGGATCTCGACGCAGTCAGAAGGATGTCCCGACGCTTGGAGCACCGCGGCCCGGACGGTGAGGGTGTATGGAGCGGACCGTTCGCCGCGCTCGCGCACCGGCGCCTGTCGATCCTGGATTTGTCGGAGGCCGCGCACCAGCCGATGCAATGGGGAGCCAAGATCCTGACCTACAACGGCGAGCTGTACAACCATGCGTCGCTGCGCACGGGAAGGCCCGGCCCGTGGACTTCGACGGGCGACACGGAGGTACTCCTCAGGCTCCTGGCCGAGGACGGCCGCGCCTGCCTGGATCGTCTCGTCGGGATGTTCGCGTTTGCGCTTTGGGATGCAGATGCCCGCCGGCTGCTGCTCGTGCGCGACCGGCTGGGCATCAAGCCCCTCTATTATCGGGTGATGCCCGGCGGGATCGCGTTTGCCTCGGAATTGAAGGCCTTGCTCGAACTCGGCAAACCGCCGATCGATCGCTCCGCCGTGCGCGACTTTCTGTTTCACGGCTACGTTCCGGCGCCGAAGACCATCTATCGAGGCATCGCGAAGCTGCCCGCCGGGCATTCCCTCACCTGGGATAATGGCGGTATCAGCGTCGAGCGCTATTGGGATCCCTCGCCCGACCTGAGCGCACGCGGCGCGTCCGAAACGCTCGCAGATCTCGATGCCGTGCTGCGCACCGTGGTTCCGGAACACACGCTCTCCGACGTCCCGGTGGGAGTGTTTCTGAGCGCCGGAATTGATTCGGCCCTCACGACTCACTATCTCGAGCGACCCCGCACGTTCACGCTCGGCTTCGAGCGAGCGGCGCGCTCCGAGGCCGACGCTGCCCGTCAGGTTGCCGCGCACTTCGGCACCGTACACACGGAATTGACCGCCCAGGCGGCGGATTTCGGCGCAGCTCTCGAGACCATCCCCGGTTTGTTCGACGAACCGTTCGGCGACAGCGCCGCGTGGTCGAACTACCTGATTGCCGAGTGTGCGCGGCGCGAGGTCACGGTGGCGCTCTCGGGGGAGGGCGGCGATGAGATCTTTTGCGGCTATCCGCGCTACTGGTCGAACGTCGGTGCCCGCGCCAACGTCTTGAATCGGACGCTCGCCCGCTTGCTGCCGCCCCTGTCTCGATTGGGCGGCTCCATGCAGAGCCACGCCGCAGGCGGCCTTTCAGCCTATGCGGCCGCGCTCGGCGGCCTCACGGCCGCCCAGGTCGATTCGCTGCTGGGTTCCGAGTGGCACGAGGAAGGATACGATTACCTGTGGTTTTACCGGCAATTCTGGCGCGCCGACCTGGCGCCGCTCGTACAACTGCGATGGCTGGACTTGCACACCGACCTTGCCGAGGGGCTGCTCACGAAGGTCGATCGCACGAGCATGGCGCATTCGCTCGAGGTCCGACCGCCGCTCCTCGATCACCGCCTCGTCGAATTCATGTTGAGCGTCGACCCCGACTTGTTGGTCGACCGCCACGCGCGTCGCGGCAAGCTGCTCGTGCGCGAACTGCTGAAGCCGCATCTGCCCGAGGGGCATTTGCGCAGGGCGAAATCCGGCTTCGGCCTGCCGGTGCGCTCCTGGCTCAGGAAAAACCCCGGCATGCTGCGTGACGCCGTCGCGCGCTTGCGCGAACGCGGTGTGCTGCAGCGCTCGGTGAGCAGCGATTTCCGCCGCGCCTGGTTCCTGCTCGTGCTCGATCGCTGGTTCATCGCCTTCGACTGATATGGATGCCGAGCCGCTCGTACCGCGTATCCTGTGCGTCCCCGTGTCGGGTGCCTACGGCATGGGAGAATATGCGCGCTCGCTCGCGATCGCGCGTGCGGTGAGTGCACGCTGGCCCGATGCCGAAATCCATTTCGCGCTGAGCCGTGGCGCGCCGTATGCGGTCGATACACCCTATCCCTTCACCGTGTTGCCCGCGTCACCGACGTTTCACACGCCGGAGGTGGTTGCGCTGATCCGGGCGTTTGCCCCGACGCTCGTGCTGTTCGACAACGCCGGGCGCACCGCGCAGCTCGCCGCCGCGCGCGCGCACGGCGCGCGTGTCGTGTTCATCAGCGCGCGCCGCCGCCAGCGCCGCAAGGCGTTTCGCCTCAGCTGGATGCGCCTGCTCGACGAGCACTGGATCGCCTATCCGGCTCTCGTGGCGGGCGCGCTCGGCTGGAGCGAGCGGCTCAAGCTCTCACTTTGTGGGCGGCCGGTCGTGCGCTTTCTCGACGTCATTCTGCCGCCGCCCGATCCGAGCGCTGCCGCCGCGGTGCTCACGCGCTTCGGCCTCGCCGCCGGCGGTTTCGTCGTGGTCGTGCCCGGCGGCGGCACGGGTCACCCTCGCGCGCTGGACGCCGCGCAACGCTTCCAGGCGGCGGCCCTTGCCGTCGCGACGGCCGGGACGCCGACGCTCTTCGTCGGTCCCGGGACGTCCGGCGCCGGCCTGGAGCCGTCGGCACTGCGGCAATGCCGTTCCCTACCGCAGGCGGAATTGATCGAGCTCATGCGGTCGTCCGCCCTCGTCATCGCGAACGGCGGGTCGACCCTCCTTCAGGCGATCGCCTGCGGTCGGCCGACGCTCGCGATACCGATTGCCGACGACCAGCCGGCGCGCATCGAGCGCTGCGTCGCCGCCGGTGTGTGCGTCGCCGCGCCTCTCGATGCTCGCGCGATCGCGGCGCGCGCGGCAAGCCTCATCGCCGACGCCGCTCTGCGTGCTGCACTTGGCCGAAGCGCGGCGGCCTTGGGCCTCGCCGACGGTCTCGAGGTGGCCGTTCGCGCGATCGCGCGCTTGCACGATCTCAAGGGAGCCGCGGATATCGATCGGCGGGCGGTTGTCGGGGTGCATCCGGATGCCTAATGCCTTGCTGCTCGGCTACGGACTGCACCAGCCCTCGTTCCGGCACCGCATGCAGTCGCTCGTCGTGAGTCTTCAAGCGGCCGGATGGCAGGTTCATGCAGAGCAGTACCCGAGCGGCCGTTACGGCCTGCGCACGCTGGAGCGCCGCGCGCTGCTGCGCTGGGCCGACGTCGCCGTGCTCCATCAGATCAAGCTGAGCGGCCTCGAAGCGGCCCTGTTCGCGGCTTATTGCCGCAATCGCGTGTTCGACATCGACGACGCCATCTACGTGCGCAAGCCGCGCCGGCTCGGCGAACCCGCCGACGAATCGCGTTGGCGCCGCCGGAAGTTCGCCGCGACCTGCCGCCACGTCGATGTCGTCGCCGCCGGCAACGGCGTGCTTGCCGGGGTTGCGCGCCCATACGCGCGGCGTATCGCGATCCTGCCGACGTCGATCGCGGTCGCTGGCTACCGCAGGGCGCGTCCCGACGCCGATGCCCCGTCGACCGTCGTGTGGATCGGCAGTCCGGAGAATCTCCTCTATCTCGAGATGGTACGGCCGGCCTTCGCGCGTCTCGCTGTACGGTACCCTGCCCTGCGGCTGCGCGTGATCTGTTCGGCCTTTCCCGACTGGCCCGAAGTCCCGATCGAGCGCGTGCCGTGGAGCGCGGAGACCGAAGCCGACGAACTTGCGAGCGCCGCGATCGGCATCATGCCGCTCAGCGACGATACCTGGGCGCGCGGCAAGTGTGCGTTCAAGCTGTTGCAATACATGGCGGCCGGATTGCCGTGTGTCGCCTCGCCCGTGGGTGCGAACGCCGAGGCCGTGATCGACGGCCGCACCGGCTATCATGCGCGCGATGCCGGCGAGTGGGAGAGCCGCCTCGCCGCCTTGATCGAGTCGCCGTCGCTGCGTGCCGAATTCGGCGCCGCGGGCCATGCGCACGTGCAGGCGCGCTATTCGATGGCAAACTATCGAACGCACTACCTGGCGCTGCTCACCGAACTCGCCGCCCAGTGAGCCGCGCGCGGCGCGCGGCGCAGGGCAACGCTCGCCGCTCCGCGAGCAATTCGGTATCCTTGGGGCAGATGCCCGGCGCCTACATCCACCAGATCCTGACGCCCGCCACGCCGCGGGCACTGTTGGACCCGGGCTTTCACGTGCTCGACAACCTGGCGAATGAGCGCCCGGATTGGTTCGAGTATTGGCCGATGCGCAATTATTTGCTCGGTCGGACGCTCGACGAGGACGCCTTCTACGGATTTCTCTCGCCGCGCTTCAAGGCGAAGACCAATCTCGACGCCGCCGCGGTGCATGCGTTCATCCGCGCGGAGGGCGCGGCGGCCGACGTGATCCTGTTTAGTCCCAGCATTCACAATAGTTCCTACCATCTGAACGTATTCGCGCACGGCGAATCGGAGCATCCCGGCCTGCTGGCGCTCTCCGAGCGATTCCTGGCGCGCGTCGGGCGTCCGACCGACCTTGGGCGGTTGGTCTCGGATTCCCGTAATACGGTGAACTCGAATTATTTCGTGGCGAGACCGCGTTTCTGGCGCGAATGGCTCGCGCTCACCGAGACGCTGTTCGCGATCGCCGAGAACGCCGACGACGCGATGGGCGAGGAGTTTCGTACCCCCACGGCGTACCGCGGCGCGCATCAGGTGCACATGAAGGTCTTCGTGCTGGAGCGTCTTGCGACCTGGCTGCTCGTCACGCAGCCGGGGTTCGTCACGCGGGTGTCGGATCCCTTCGCGGCCCGCTCTCGGATTTACAAGCTGCCCGTGGCGATCGTCTGTGACGCGCTCAAGATTGCCTACGCAACGCAAGGGCGGCCCCAGTACCGGGATCTTTTTTTCATGGTTCAGGGCATGCGCAAGACCTTGAATTGGCAAGTTCGCGCGGCTGCCTTCTTGCGCACGAAACCGGTGGGTCCCGCGCTCGAAGCTCTCGCCGCGTATTGGACGAAGGCGGCCCGGTGACGCCCTGGCATCCCATGATCGTGCATTTCCCGCTGGCCCTCGCCCTCACGGCCGCGCTTGCCTTGTATGCCGCGCGAATCCTCCCCGACGCGCAGCTTGCGGCGCGACTGGCAAGCGTGGGGACCTGGAATCTTTGTGCGGCCGCGGTCGCTGCGTTGGCGGCGCTCGGGTCGGGGCTCGCTGCGGCCCTCGGTCAGGAGTTGAGTGTCGCCGCGCGCCAGGCCGTTTCGCTGCACCTAAAATGGGCGGTCTGCGCGGCATTCGGCCTGCTGCTGCTCGCGGTATGGCGTGGTGCCGGCAACGATCAGGACGCACGGCCGTCGGCACCCTTCCTCGTGATCTTGGGTCTGAGCGTCGCGGCGCTCATCGAGACCGGCTATCGCGGCGGCCTGAATGTCTACCTCTACGGCATCGGCGTCGCACGCTGAGCGGGCCTCGCGAGGTCACCCAGCGCGGCGACGAGCGGCCCCAGGTGGCCTCGCACCGCGGCCGCGCGCGAAAGGCTCGTGTGGTAGATCGGCCGGCGCACCTCGGCCACGCTCGACGTCCTCACAGGTCTGCTGGTGGCGAAGAAACGCAGGCAATCGTCGCTCCAGTCCAGCCCGAGAAACGTGAGCAGGCGCTGAGTTTCACGCTGCGGCTCGGCAACGAGCGATTCGTAATCGACTTCGTAGAAAACCTGCTGCGGCAACAGCTGCCGCCATTGTGCCATCAACGCGTGATAGGCGCGGTAATACCGGCCCAACTCGTCCATGCGATACGCGAAATCGAACGCGCCGACGAACAGTTTCGTGTACGCCGAGAAACACGTCTCGAGCGGATCACGCCGGCAATGGATGATGCGCGCCCGCGGAAAGGTCGCATGGATGCGCCCAAGATGCAGGAAATTCAACAGGTCCTTGTCGATGATGCGGTCCGCTTGGGGCGCGGCGCGGCGCAGCCGAGCGAGAGCCGCCGTCGCCGTCGCGAGCGGTTCGCCGGCGGCGGACTCGAACAAGGGCCGCAACTGCAGTAGTTCACCGCCGCCATGAACGGCTGGGTGGGATGCGAGGATTTGCTCGACGAGCGTCGAACCCGAACGCGGCATACCGACGATGAACACCGGAATTTCGGATGACCGCGGATCGTCGGGCCGCAGAGGGCTCGGGACTGCGGCCCCGTCGTGCCGCGAACCCGCCTCGATGGCATCCGCGCCGATCGCGGCCATCCGTCGCGTCGTCGCCGCGGCGTCATACTCGATGCTGAGGCGCTTCATGCGATTGCCCTCGTGCCAATGCGAAAATGCCGGCGTGAGGTCTTCGGCGTCGAAATGCGCTTTGCCGAGCGCGAAATGCAGCAGTAACCGATCGCGCTGAACGCCGGCTCGTTCGAGCAAGGATTCCATGGCGGCAAGGTCGGGGTCGCCCGCGACGTGGCGCTTGGCGTTGGCGCGGTTGTACCAGGCGTCCGCCAGCGCGGCATCCTCGCGAAGCGCGGCGTCGAAAGCCGCGACTGCCGCCTCCGGGCGGCCGAGTTGGTCGAGCAGGACGCCCTTGTCCGACAGCGCGAGTGCCACCGAGGCGGCGGTCGCGCCAGGCGATCGCGCCGCCCGGTCGAACGCCGTGAGAGCCAATTCTTCGGCGCCGTCGCCTTGCAATGCCAGCGCGCTGGCGCGCAGCAGTTCTGCGGACTCGATGCCACGCTCGAGCGCGGCGCTGCACATGGTGACCGCCTCGCCGGGTCGATCGAGCTCGCGCAACAGATGCGCCTGCAGCGCGATACGCGCGGCGTCGTCCGGCGTGCGCTCCCCGATCGCCTCAACGCGGGCGAGGGCCGCGGCGTAGCGCCCCAAGCGCATTTCGATCTCGGCTGCGCGCAGCGCATGGAGCATCACGTCGGGCTGGGAGCGCCGGGCCAGCTCCGCGTGCGCAAGCGCACGCTCCCCGAACCCCAACTCCTCCAGCAGCGCGGCGAAGTTGCCATGCAATTCTCCGTTGTCCGGCTGCTGCGCCAGCAGGCGTTCGAATTGCGCCACGGCTTCGGTGCCGTCTCCTTGCCGCGCGGCGAGGATCGCGAGGTTGGCGCGGGCTTGCCAAAAACCGGCGTCGCCCGCGAGGACGCGTTCGAAACACGCGCGGCTCTGCGCGTAGTCCTTTGTGACCAGGAGCAGGTTGCCCAGACAGAATCGGGCGAGCAGGGAATTCTCGTCGAGTGCGACCGCGCGGCGCGTTGCGGCGAGCGCTTTGTTGCGGTCGCTGCCGCTGCAAACGAGTTCTGCGTAACTGAGCAGGTAGAGGGCCGTGGTGTCCGGGGCCTCCGCGGCACGGCGCAGCAGTTCGGCGGCCTGGGCCGTGCGCCCTTCCCGATGGGCGATGAGTCCGAGCAAATGCAGCGCGCCCGGATCATCGGGCGCGAGGGCGAGCAGCGCGCGACAACCGCGGTTGGCCGCGTCGACCCTTCCCGCCGAGAAGTCCAAAATCGCTTGCCGCAGCGGCTTGCTCGTCACCGAACTACTATACCGCGGCGCCGGCCGAGCTGTCGCGCCGCTGGGATCGTTCTCCCGCCTATCGATCCGTGGCGCGGCGGCCGCTTTGTCTCTGACGTTGCTCCTGGCCGTTGAAGGGACGGGGGAAGTGCTCGCGATCGCTCTTGCGACGCGCCTTCGAGCGGCGATCTTGAAAATGCCGATACCGGCAATCGCAACTCTCTGCGGCACAATTGGCGAGGGGCAGGCGAGGTGCTTCGGCGGAGAGCCAGCGAATGCGCGCGCAATCGCGTGCCGCGCGGCAGGCCTGAGGTCCGCACACGATCCCTACCGCACGAAACGCCGTGGCCGCGCTTGCGCCGACCGA
>Ga0302279_10007764_pt1 | contig 10838 bp, 8 predicted proteins | sample III_Bog_N3_3_FD_194541 | JGI IMG/M metagenome (GOLD analysis project Ga0302279, IMG submission 194541) | Peat permafrost microbial communities from Stordalen Mire near Abisko, Sweden - III_Bog_N3_3 | ecosystem: Environmental > Terrestrial > Soil > Wetlands > Peat | place: Sweden: Abisko...
GGCAACAGGTGCGCCTCGCGGCGTAGTGATTGACCCGTCCTTCGACTGGGAGGAAGACAGGCACCCTCACGTCCCGCTTCATCGCATGGTCATCTACGAAGCCCACGTTCGCGGTACGACTATGCGTCATCCCGAGGTGTCCGAGGACACGCGTGGGACGTACACCGGGCTCGCGAGCGACCCGCTCATCCGTCATTTTCAGGAGCTCGGCGTGAATGCGATCGAGCTCCTCCCTGTCCACGCCTTTGTGGACGACAAGATGCTCAAGGACAGAGGGCTCAAGAACTACTGGGGTTACAACAGTATCGCGTTCTTCGCCCCCGACCCTCGCTATCGCACACGCGACTTAGGCGGAGACGCCGTGCGAGAGTTCAAGGAGATGGTCAAGCGCCTGCATCGTGCGGGCATCGAGGTCATCCTGGACGTCGTCTACAACCACACGGCCGAGGGGAACCACCTCGGCCCAACCATGTCCTTCAGAGGAATCGACAACCCCACGTACTACAGGCTATCGGCCGACGAGCCACGGTACTACTTCGATGTGACGGGCACCGGGAACAGCCTCAACGTGAGGCACCCTCAGTCGCTGCAGCTCATCATGGACTCGCTCCGCTACTGGGTGCTCGAGATGCACGTCGATGGCTTTCGATTCGACCTCGCCTCGGCGCTCGCGCGGTCGCTCCATGAGGTCGACCAGCTCTCGAGCTTCTTCACGATCATTCACCAGGACCCGGTGCTCAGTCAGGTAAAGCTCATCGCCGAACCGTGGGACATCGGCGAGGGGGGATATCAGGTTGGAAACTTCCCCATTCGCTGGGCCGAATGGAACGGGAAATACCGCGACGTGATGCGGGCGTTCTGGAAGGGCGACGGCGGCCTCGTGGCCGATCTCGCGTATCGCCTCAGCGGCAGCAGCGATCTCTACGAGAACGACGGACGGCGCCCCTATTCGAGCATCAACTTCATCGTCGCACACGACGGCTTCACGCTGCGCGATCTCGTGTCGTATGACCGGAAGCACAACGAGGCCAACGGCGAGGACGGACGCGACGGTACGGACGACAACGCCTCGTGGAACTGCGGCGCGGAGGGGCCGACCGACGACCCGGCCATCCGTGCGCTGCGGGCGCGGCAGCAGCGGAACCTGCTGGCCACGCTCCTACTTTCGCAGGGGACGCCCATGCTCTGCGGAGGGGATGAGCTCGGTCGAACGCAGAATGGCAACAACAACGCCTATTGCCAGGACAACGAAACGAGCTGGCTCGATTGGGCGCTCGACGACGAGCGCAAGGCTCTCCTCGAGTTCACCCGACGCGTGATCCGTATTCGCGCCGAGCACCCCGCGCTCCGGCGCGCCAAGTTCTTCAAGGGGCGCCGCATTCACGGGGCCGACATTCACGACATCATGTGGATTCGCAACGACGGCCACGTCATGAGCGACGAGGACTGGAAGACGACCCACACACGCGCGCTCGGCATGGTGATCGCGGGCAACGGTCTAGACGAGACGGGCGAGACCGGCGATCGCATCACGGACGACGATTTGCTGCTCGTGATCAACGGAGGCCACGAGGCGCTCGACTTCTCGATGCCAAACGTGGAACAAGGCGCGGACGACTGGGAGCTGATTCTCGACACGAACGACGACGGGGCCAAAGAGTCCATCGCGACCGGCGGAAAGACGCACCTCGAGGCCCGCTCGCTCCGGCTCTTTCGGCGACCGGCGAGTGGGCAGCGGCTCTCCGAGACGATCTGAGCCCGCGCCTCGCCTGGCCTTCCGCTGTTGCGCCTTCGCGTCGACTTCTGATCCACGCCGCCCGCCCCGCCCGTGCGAGAGTCTAGGAATGCCTGTCATCGTGAAGAGGTCGGTCGTGGGGACACTGATGACCTGCGCGTGGCTCGTCCTCGGGAGCGCCTGCGCGGGCGAGGTCCAGCCCGCCGCGGCGCCGCCGGACCCCCACACGCCCACGGCCGCCCCCACGCACGTCGCGGGTGTCGACGCGCGCGTCTGCTGCGAGTCCTTCGGCTACGGGTCGATGATGGTCGAGTGCTGCCAGAAGACCGCCTGGTCGAGGCCGAGCGAGTGCCACCTCCCGGACGACGACGTCGGTGGAGGAAAGCGCATCGTCTCGGACGACAAGTGCGCTAGCCCGAAGGAGTAACGCGCGCCTGGCTACGTACCCGGACCGAGCTGGTGGTATGACGAGCGCATGCACGCGGATCACGAGATTTTTCTCGAAGCGATTGCCGGCCGACGCAAGCTCTCGGTGCGGTTCTTCAACAAGGCGAAGGAAGAGGTCGTGCGTAGCTGCGCGCCTCTCGACTACGGGCCGTTGCGCGGCTCTCCGGATGTCGCGGACCGCTACCAGCTCTGGGATCTTGACGCGAAGCGGAAGCCCTTCAACGTGACGCTCCTCGAGGAAGAGGTGCTCGGGATGACCGCGCAAGACGATACGTTCGACCCCGCGACCATCATCACGTGGGCGTTCAAGCCACACGCCTGGCGAGTCCCGCGCGACTGGGCCGAGTTCAGCTAGCGAAGAATTTCCGTGCCCAGAATCGGCAAATCGCTCAACGAACGGTTCACGTCGACCGTGCTCACCTCGGAGCAAGCCGTCGCGCTGCTGACGGAAATGCTGCCGGCGCAAGGCAAGCACCTCGTCCAGGTGCGAGCGCGGGACCCGCGCATGATCGCGTGCCTCTTCGTGCGCGCCGATGACGCCACCGTTCGCCTCTGCCGAACGCTCGGCTTCGAGCTCACGCGCGGCGGAACCGGCGTCTTCGGGCTGCTCGGCGTGGACACCGCGCGCGTGTTCCTCGGTCTATCGGCGTCGCAGCGCGCCTGGCTGGAGGTTGCGTGCGGTCCCCGCGAGACGAAGGTGCTCCTCGTCTCCAAGGGGACCGCGCTGCTCTCGATCGAGGCGACCGACGGTAAAGTGCTCGTGCGCGCGCACGCTTGAGCGCCGATGCTCTAGGTCGTACTCGCCGGCTCCGTAGCCCAGATCGCGCCGTGCGCGTCCGCCTCGCCCGACGAGGGCGGGGTCGCGACGTAGTAGTACGCCGATAGCGACGCGCGAAAGCGCCCTTCAGGGCACGCGAGCGGCGCCGGGTGCCCATGCCAGTACGTATCGCCGTGTGCCATCACCACCATGCGATCGAGGACCGGCAGATAGCTCGCTTCGCAGCGCGTGCGGGCCTCGTCCCAGAGCTCGAGAGCGCCTCCCCACTCGGGGGCCCAGTCGTAGCCCAGGTAGTAGAGCACCGTGATGCGCCGCTCGAGATGGCGCGCGCGATCGCGGTTGAAGTCGGCGTGCAGCGCGAGATGCCCGCCCGGTAGCGTGAGGGAGAGCCCGGCCCCGCGAAAGTGCGGGTCGGGGATCAAGCCTTCGACGCCTGTGAGCTCGGAGAGGAAATCGAGGAACTCCATCCCGGAGAGCTCCGCGAGGAGGTGGCGAACACCGACGTGGACCCCTTCGAAGCCCGTACGCTGAAGCTGCCCGAGACGGCCGGCCTGCTCGCGGTAGTCGCGACGCATCCATCCCGGGTGGTCAGGCCCGGGAAACCCCGCGGCGAGGGCCTGCGCAATGCCGTCGCCAAGGAAGCCGTCGAACGCCGCGTGCGGATAAGGGCGCGCGTCGCGGTAGGAGTCGCGTCGTGCGCGTGAGAGAGCGCGGAGCTTCTTGCGATCGAGGAAAAAGCTCGGCGTGGAATTTGTCGCACCACCCACGGGCACGGTGGCGACGCTCATGACGCTCGGCCGGCTCCCATCGCGGACGAACCTGCCCGAACGAGGGGCAATTGTCGACCGCCCGCGGAGAAGATCGCTACTATCGGCGCTCGCTCCCTGCGAACACTACCCGATGACACGACTCGAGAGATGGGCCGCGGCGGCGACGACCGCCTTCGCGTGCGCCTGCACAGACCCTTCGACCCATGTCCTCGTCGGCAACGCGTTCGACCCCGGAGCGATGTGCCTCGAGCCCTCGATCGGCTTCGACATCGTCGACGGCCCGGACCCCGGGCAGTGCGCCCCCACCTGCGTCGTCGATGCGAAGTCGGGCGCGACGTTCGTCACGGTCATGTGCCCCCCCTACCCGATTCTCGACACGACGACGTTCGCCGACGCATCGACCGGAGCCGCCGACGTTTGCAAGGAGGCGCTCGCGGCGTGGAACGCGGAGGCCGTGTGCGGAGCGGACGCAGCGACCGTCGACAGCGGCTCGAGCGACGCGGCCGGCGATGCATCGGTCCATGCGGACGGGGCTTGAGACCGTGAGCGCCCCGTCGCGAGCACGCAGACAGTCCCAGCGTCGCGTCGACCTGTCGGCACGCATCGCGACGTGTCTCGTGGTGAGCGCGCTGGTCGCCTCGCACGCGCATTTCGCGCTCGCCGACGACCTCGCCGACGAAGCGGAGGTGCAGTTCGAAGCGGGTGCCGATCGCTACCGTGCCCACGATTTCAGCGGTGCACTCGAACACTTCCTCGCGTCGAATCGGCTCGTCGCGAACCGCAACGTGATGTTCAACATCGCGCGCGCCTACGAGCAGCTGCACCAGAACACGAGCGCGTACCGTTATTACAACCAGGCGCTCGAAGGGGAGACGGACGCGACGAGCCGCTCGCACGTGCAGCAGGCGATCGCGCGCCTCGCGTCGTCGGTGGCGGTGCTCGCGATCGAGACGGACCCGCCGGGAGCCAGCGTGTTCGTGGACCGGAAGGATCTCGGCTCGCGAGGGACCACCCCGGTGAAGCTCGGGCTCAATGCAGGGAGCTACAAGCTCATCATCGAGCGCTCCGGCTACGAGCCATCGGAGAGCCAGGTGTCCGTGACGCTCGGGGTGGAGACGCCGCTCAAGGTCGCGCTCAAACAGATCGTGGGGATGGTCCGCGTCGACGCCGAGCCAGCGGGGTCGGTCGTCCACCTCGAGACCGAGGACGCGGCGCCGATCGGGACGGCCCCGGCCACGCTCCCGATCGCGCCTGGACGGCACACGCTCGTCGTCACGAAGGAGGGCTACAGCGCCACGAGCGTCACGGTCGACGTCCCCGCGTACCAGAGCATCACGATTCATCCGCGCCTCGCCCCCATCGCCGGCGACCTCATCGTCAACGCCGATGTCCGCGACGCGCTCGTCGAGGTGGACGGACGCGCGTTGGGCTTCACCCCCGCCGTGCTCACCGTCCCGGTCGGTCCTCACACGGTGCGCGTCTCGCACGAAGGCTTCCGCGCGGTCGAAAAGACGACGCTCGTGAACAAGGCCGAGCAGGCCAAGCTTGACGTGCAGTTGTCGGAGATCACCGAGGTCACGGCGGCGTCGCGCGTGACGGAGAACATCGAGGACGCACCGAGCTCCGTCACGATCATCACCGGGCAAGAGATCCGTGCGATGGGCTACCCCACCGTCGCGGAGGCGCTCCGTGGCGTGCGAGGCATCTATGTCAGCAACGACACCAGCTACGACAGCATCGGGGTCCGCGGCTTCTCGAGACCAGGGGACTACGGGAGCCGCGTGCTCGTGCTCCTCGACGGGCACCCGCTCAACGACAATTACGTCGGGCAGTCGTACTTCGGCTACGACGGTCGCGTCGATCTGGCGGACATCGACCGCATCGAGGTCATTCGCGGCCCCGGGTCCGTCGTCTACGGCACGGGCGCGTTCCTCGGCGTCATCAACCTCGTGACGCGCAGTCGTTCGGCCCCCACGCACTCCGAGGCGGGGCTCACGGCCGCGGGCAACGGCGTCGGCGCCGCCCGAGTGATGCAGCAGGTGCGCTTCTCGCCCGACGCGGGTATCTGGACGAGCGTATCCGCCGCGCACGGCGCCGGCGCCGACTACTATTTCAAGGAGCTCGCGTCCGACCCGGCCACGGGGGGCAACGTGCGCGGCAACGACGGCTTCGACGCGGGGAACGTCACGGGCCGCGTCTGGTACAAATGGGCCACGCTGCAGTGGTACGTGAATTCGCGGAACAAGAACCTGCCAAGCGCGGAGTACGGCACGGTCGTCGGCGACAGCCGGCTTCACTACACGGATACGCGCGGCACCCTGGAGCTCCGCCTCGAGCCCACCCTCGGCAAGACGGTCGAGTGGCTCACGCGCGCGCACTTGGACCTCTACAACTTCGACGACTTTCTCCCGTATCTCGTCGAGAGCGGAGGGAACGCGACCGAGTCGTTTCGCGGGCAGTGGGCGGGGCTCGAGCAGCGCGTCGCCTACACGCCGAACAAGCTCTTACGCATCACGGTGGGAGGCGAGGTTCAGGACGACTTCAAGGCCGTGCAGTCGGGGGTCCAGGCGGGGGGCATCAGCGGAGGGGTGACGACGGCGCCACTCACCTATCTGACCCCCGTAAACCGCGCGTTCCAGGTCGGCGCCGGCTACGGCAACATCGACTTCACCCCGGTGAAGCAGCTGAAGGTCACGGGCGGCGCGCGCTACGACTACTACTCGAACTTCGGAGGGTCCCTGAACCCGCGCGTCGCGGTCATATTGAAGCCGTACGACGGCGGCAACCTCAAGGCGATGTTCGGAAAGGCGTTCCGCGCGCCGTCCGTGTACGAGCACTATTACAATTCACCCACGCAGCTCCCGGGCGATTGCGCGCAGGTCGACGTGAAGGCGCCGTGCCTGTCGCAGGCGGCGCTCAAGCCGGAGAACGTCTACTCGGGCGAGCTCGAATTCACGCAACGTTTTAGCCCCACCATCCACGCGACCGTCGCCGGCTATACGAACTACATCACCGACATCATCAATCTGTCTGGTGGTGGCACGAGCGCGAACCCGAACCAGTACGTGAACGTGACGAACCCGATCCAGACGTACGGCGGCGAGGTCGAGCTTCGGCGTGACTGGCGCGACGGCTGGATGGCGGCGGTCTCGTACTCCTACCAGGACACGGAGTACCTCGACAACACGACGACGCGCCTCCGCAACGTCCCGGACTCGCCGCATCACCTCGGCGCGCTCAAGGGGGCAGCGCCCATACTCGATCGCGTGCTCGTCCTCGCGACGCGCCTCACGTTCGAAGGGCCCGTCTGGGACAAGTACGATCAGCCTACCGACCCCGTCCAGACGCAGACGAACCCGTTCTTCATCTGGGATGTCGTCCTCTCGGGCGAGGCCGAGCGCTACGGCGTGCGCTACAACCTCGGCCTCTACAACGCCACGGACCAGAGGGTGTCACTCCCCGTGAGCCGAGAGTTCACGCAGGATCTCATCCAGCAACCAGGGCGCACTGTCCTCGCGCAGGTGTCCGTGAAGCTCTAGGTAGACGCGCTACCGCGTCATTTTGATGTCGTCGCTCTTGGGCTGCGTGCGACCGTTGCCCGCGGGCTTCACCGGCTTCGTGACGCCGGTCGAGCCAGTCGATACCGCCGCGCCCGACGTTCCGGACGGCGCCGCGGCTGCCAGAGGCGCTAGCTGGAACTGGATGCGAACGTCTTCGGCTGTCGGCACGAACGTGTGAGGGGCATAGCCCGGCAGCGACATCACGAGCCGCCTGTCGTTCGTCGACGGCACCTCGAGCTTCAGCGTCATCGGCGTCGTGCCGAGCACCTGGTCCCCCTCGCCGACGGTCGCCCCCTGCGGCGTCGAGTCGATCGTAACGGTGTGCGTCGTCGGCGCTGTGGACGAGGAAGCCGTTGGCCCGCTAACCGCGGACGCCGGCGCCTGGCTTCGCATCACGAGCACGCCGGCAACGGCCCCCGCGGCGATGACAGCGGCGGCCCCGACGAAGAGCAACGCTCGATTCGAACGACGTGGCGTCTGGCCGGTTGGCGCGAGGCTTCGCCCTGCGAACGCTCCGGCGATAGATTTCGATTGGCCGTCTTCGCGCGCGGAATCTGCCGTGAGCGAAGGAATCGACGAAGCGACCGGCGTCGCCCCGCGTCCCTCGCGCGAGGTCAGCTCCGACCTCTCCTGCACGACGACCGGCAACGCGACCGGACCCGTCGCGCTCGCGCGCTGCATCTGCGCGACCTGCGACTCGATGAGCTTCTTCATCCGCTCGCGGTCCTCGGCGAACCTCGTCGCCACGAGCTGCCCGGCGTCACGCACGGAGCCCCTCTCTCCGAGCTCGTCGAGCGCCTCCTCGAGCGCGCTCGCCATCTCGGCAGCGGTCGCGAACCGGTCGTTGCGGTCGCGTGCGAGCGCCTTCATGCAGATGAGCTCGAGGACCTGCGGCACGTCGGCGACGACCGTGCGCGGGCTCGGGATGTCGCCCGTCATGACCTTGTGGATGATCGCGATGTCGGTCATGCCTTGGAACGGCCGCCTTCCTGCGAGCACGTCCCACAGCATCATCCCAACCGCGAACACGTCCGAGCGGCGGTCGACCTTCTCGCCCTGCGCCTGCTCCGGCGACATGTAGTTCACCTTCCCCTTCATGACGCCGGTTTGCGTCTTGTTCGAGGAGCTCACGGCCTTCGCGATGCCGAAGTCGACGACCTTCACCTGCCCCGCGTACGTGAGGAAGACGTTGTGCGGGGAGACGTCGCGGTGCACGACCTGCAGCGGCGTGCCATCGAGATCGCACACTTCGTGCGCGTGATGGAGGCCCGCCAGCGTGTCGATGAGGATGCGCACCATCATCCCGCGCGACAGCTCACCACGCGGAAACTTGCCGAAGATGCGGTTGAGCGGCTGCCCCTCCAGATACTCCATGCAGATGTAGTAACGGCTCCCCTCGACGCCGACCTCCGTGGTCTGAACCACGTTGGGGTGGTTGAGACGGGCCGCGAGGCGCGCCTCGTCGAGGAACATCGTGACGAACTCAGGGTCGTCGGCGAGCTCTTCGAGAATCTCCTTGATGACGACGAGCTTGTTGAAGCCGACCGGCCCGGACGCCATCGCCAGGAACACCTGCGCCATGCCCCCTTGCCCAAGCTTTGCGATCGGGCGGTACTTGCTCGCCGTGGTCGCTCCGTCGGTCATGCGCTGGGCCCCGTGGCCGATCGGCGGAACACACGCATCGCCGGAAGCCTAGCGCAGCACGCAACGAGCGGGCTGACCTTTCGCTGAGCTGCCGCTCGCACCTTCGGTCACACGATGCCGCAACGAACGCTTACTTGCGCCGAGCAGTCGTCGTTTTCTTCACGCCCGCCACGCCCTCCTTGATCCACGGCAGCTTCTCGAGCCACCGCAGCACGGCCTCCTCGTAGCCGATGCCAAGCTCCAGCGCCGCCAGCTGGAACTCGTTCTCGGGCGCTCCGTCCGCCTCGATTTTTCGGTACTCCTCGAGTCGGGCGCGGTGCTCCATGCGCGCCTTCTGCAGGAAATGCCGCAGCTGCTCCGGGGGGACGTCGCGCCCGAAGAAGACCGTGAGCACGATCGGCAGCCGCAGAATGTCCGGCCCGGGCTCCTTCGCGATCCACGCAGCAAACGCCTGCTTGCCCGCGGCGGTGATGGCGTACGGAACCTTGTCGCGAACCCCCGCGCGCTTCTCCGTCACGTACCCTCCCACCGCGAGCGTCTTCAGCTCGCGGTAGACCTGGCTACGCGTGATGTTCCAGAAATTGCCGACGGACGCTTCGACCGCCTGGACGAGATCCCAGCCTGTCTTCGGGCCGTCCTGGAGGAATCCGAGGAGCGTCGCAGCGGTGGCGTTGAGATCGAGGCTTGACATTCCAATGTGGTTGGTCAAATTGGACGGACTGACTGTCCACATAGGACGGTCGCCGAGGAGGATAGCATCATGACGGCAGTGGCGACGGGGCTCGCGACGGCGGCTACGAGGGCGAAGGTGAGCGACAGCGTTGCGCGCCCCCTCGCGGTGGGTTTCCGATCCCTCGAGACGGAGATCATCGAGCCGCGAGAGCTCGAGGTGCGCGGCGAGATGCCGAAGGATTTGTCGGGGGTCCTCTACCGCATCGGACCGGCGCGACACGATGTGTACGGAGACCGGTTCCGTTCGTGGTTCGACGGCGACGGAATGGTCCATGCGCTCACCGTCGAAGGGGGCCGCGTGACGTATCGCAATCGCTTCGTCGCGACGGCGGGGAGGGTTGCCGAGGAGAGCGCGAAGAAGCGGCTCTACGGCGGCTTCGCCACACGCGGCCCCGGCAGCGCGATGGATCGCTTCCTCCGCCGCGGCGCTCGCAAGAACCCTGCGAACACGAACATCGTCTTCCACGCCGGCAAGCTCCTCGCGCTCTGCGAAGCTGGTCGCCCGCATCGCCTCGACCCCGAGACGCTGGCGACGATCGGCGAGGACGACATGAGCGGCACCCTTCCTCCGAGCACCGCCTATTCGGCCCACCCGAAGCTCGACCCCGACACGGGCGAGATGTGGAACTTCGGAGTGAGCTACGGCAAGGACGCGGTCATTCACGTGTACCGGACGACGAAGGACGGCCACACGAACGTCGCCGCGAAGGTGACGCTCCCCGCGGCCGCGATGGTGCACGACTACGCGCTGACGAAGACGAGGGCGGTCTTCGTGATCGCTCCCATCGTTCTGCCGCGCGTCCCGCTGGGTCTCCTCTTCGGGCAGCGCAGCTACGCCGAATCGCTCCGGTACCGCCCGGAGCTCGGGGTCAGCATCGCGGTCGTCGATCGCGCGAGCGGCGAGACGCGCTGGTGGAAGACCGACCCGTTCATGATGTTCCACACCGTGAACGCATGGGACGACGGGGACGACCTGGTGATCGACGTGTGCGCGTACCCGGACGCGAGCATCATGCGCACCATCGAGGACGTGATGGCGGGCGATACGCCGCAACCCGCGCGGGCCTACCTCGAGCGGCTTCGGCTCGCGTCCGCAGGGTACGTCACGCGGGCGCGGCTCTCGGACGTTGCCATCGAGTTCCCGCGGGTCGCGGGACGCGCGCGCATGAAGG
>Ga0302279_10007765_pt1 | contig 10837 bp, 8 predicted proteins | sample III_Bog_N3_3_FD_194541 | JGI IMG/M metagenome (GOLD analysis project Ga0302279, IMG submission 194541) | Peat permafrost microbial communities from Stordalen Mire near Abisko, Sweden - III_Bog_N3_3 | ecosystem: Environmental > Terrestrial > Soil > Wetlands > Peat | place: Sweden: Abisko...
GGGAGAGAACGCCGTCGCCGTCGTGAATGAAGTCAGGCGAAAGATCGACACGCTCCGGGGCTCGCTGATCCCGGGCGACGTCGAGCTGACGATGGCGCGTGACTACGGTGCGACCGCGAGCGAGAAGAGCAACGAGCTCCTCCTCCACATGGGCATCGCGGTGGTGAGCGTCGGGATCTTGATCTGGCTGGCCTTGGGGAAGCGCGAGAGCGCCATCGTCATGCTGGCGATCCCGGCGACGCTCGCGCTCACGCTCACTGTCTTCTACCTGTACGGCTACACGCTCAACCGCATCACGCTCTTCGCGCTGATCTTCTCGATCGGGATCCTCGTCGACGACGCGATCGTCGTCGTCGAGAACATCGCGCGCCACGCCCGCCTCCCGGAGAACCGCGGGCGGGATCTCGCCGAGGTGGCCGTTCGAGCGGTGGACGAGGTCGGCAATCCGACGATCCTCGCGACGATGACGGTCATCGCCGCCATCCTCCCGATGGCGTTCGTCGGCGGCTTGATGGGGCCCTACATGCGCCCGATCCCGATCGGCGCGTCGGCCGCGATGATCTTCTCGCTCATCGTCGCGTTCATCGTCACGCCGTGGGCGACCGTGCGGCTGCTGAAGCACGTCCACAGCGGGAACGACGAGGAAGAGAGCGCGCTCACGAGGTTCTATCGCCGGACGATGGGCGCGCTCCTCCGCGTCGCCAGGCTGCGGATCGCCTTTCTGGCGGGCGTCGTCGTGCTGCTCCTGGGCGCGATGTCGCTCGTCGCCGTGAAGTGGGTGCGCGTGAAGATGCTCCCCTTCGACAACAAGAGTGAGTTTCAGGTCATCGTCGACATGCCCGAGGGAACCCCGCTCGAGCAAACGGATCGCGTCACCCAGGCGCTCGCGGACGCGATCCGCATGCAGCCCGAGGTGACGACGTACCAGACCTACGTAGGAACCTCGGGGCCCTACAATTTCAACGGTCTCGTTCGGCACTACTTCCTGCGTCAGGGAGCGAACGTCGCCGACATCCAGGTGAATCTCGTCGAGAAGGGGGATCGCAAGGCGCAGAGCCACGTCATCGCGAAGCGCGTGCGAGACGCGATCCTCCCCATCGCAGCCCGCTTCGGCGCCCGCGTGAAGGTGGCGGAGGTTCCCCCTGGGCCGCCCGTCCTCGAGACGATGGTCGCGGAGATCTACGGCCCCGACTACTCCCGCGACATCGCGATCGCCAAGCAGGTGCGGGAGACGATGGAGCGGACGGACGGCGTCGTCGACGTGGACTGGTACGTCGAGGACGAGCAACCGAAGTACCGCTTCATCGTCGACGAAGAGAAAGCGGCTCTCGACGGCGTGAGCGAGGCGGAGATCGTTCGCGCGTTGCACCTGGCGAGCGCTGGTGAGAACGAAGGGCTGCTGCACGACGAGCGGGAGAAGGAGGACGTGCCGGTCGTCCTTCGCCTCGACCGCGCGACGCGCTCCGACCTCGACCGCCTGCAGAGCGTTCACGTGACGGGGCGCGAGGGGAACCTCGTGAGCGTCGGCGAGCTCGTTCGAGCCGAGCTCGTGACGGAAGAGAAGAGCATCTATCACAAGAACTTGATGCCGGTCGTCTACGTGACCGCGGACGTCGCCGGAGCAATCGAGAGCCCGGTGTACGCGATCCTCAAGCTCGGCCCCGAGCTTGATCGGATGCAACTTCCGGAGGGCTACTCGCTCGAACAGAACACGGCGTCCCAGCCGTTCCGAACCGACCGGTACGCGATGAAGTGGGACGGCGAGTGGCACATCACCTACGAAGTGTTTCGCGATCTCGGCGCGGCGTTCGCCGTCGTGCTCGTCCTCATCTACGTGCTCAACGTCGCGTGGTTCCAGTCCTTCAAGACTCCGCTCGTGATCATGTCGGCGATCCCGTTCTCGCTCGTGGGCATCCTGCCGGCCCACGGGGCGCTCGGTGCGTTCTTTACCGCGACTTCGATGATCGGTTTCATCGCCGGCGCGGGGATCGTCGTGCGCAACTCGATCATCCTCGTCGACTTCATCGAGCAGCGGCTCGACGAGGGGGTGCCCCTCGAACAGGCGGTCGTCGACGCCGGAGCGATCCGGTTCCGCCCGATGCTCCTGACCGCCGCCGCCGTCGTCGTGGGCGCCTTCATGATCCTGTTCGATCCGATCTTCCAGGGCCTGGCGATCTCGCTCATGGCCGGGGAGGTCGCCTCGCTGCTCCTGTCGCGAACCACCGTGCCGCTCGTCTACTTCATGATGCGCCGCGGCGAGGAGCGGCGGGCGCGCCGGCGTGAGCCGTTGGATACCCTCGGTGCGGCGACGCCTCCTCGGGGGGAGCTCACGCCGGCCGAGTGAGACGACTCCCGGCGGCCTGCCCCCGCGAGGCGTGCGCCCGCGCGGCTCACGTCACGCGCCTCGCGAGGATCACGGAATCGACGCCCGCATGCGTGCTCTGTAGGAACGAGATGTACCGCTGCCCCGGAGGCCGGCGTAGAAACGAACGATGGGAAGGCAGACGGCCGTCGTGCTCCACGTGCTTGCGCTCGTAGCCGTCGTGGTCGGCCTCGACGTCCTGTTCTTCAGGAACCGGTTCTGGGAGCGGCTGATGGTGAACGTCGGGGTCGTCCTGGTGTTTGGGGCGTTCTATCTGAGGTTCCTGAAGCGTCCATGAGCGCGGCGGCCGCAATGCGGCTCGACCTGCGTGATCGGGCGCCCGGCGACGACGAGGGCGCATCGAACGCATTCGCGAGAGGGCACGAGCTACGGCGAGAACGTAGCGGCAGCGGCGGGGAGGGTGACCCGGCTGGCCCTGCCACCTGTTTCTCGACCGTGCCACTCCTGGAGAATGGCAACGTCGCGATTTTCCACGATTCCGTCCTTGGCGCGTCCACTGCATCACCCGAAGCCATGGGGTACTCTTCGCGCATGGCCTCGCACTCCGCGACCGCATCGAACGCCCCGTATACGTGGGACGACTTCCTCACGCTCGAAGAAGACGACCTGCGTGAGCTCATCGACGGGGAGCTCGTGGAGGTCGAGGTGCCGACGCTCAATCATGAAGAGGTCGTCATGGAGCTCGGGACGGACCTCTGCCTCTGGGCCCGCGCACACGGGGGGCTCGCGCTCGCCTCCGGGTACAAGGTCCGCGTCTCGGCGCGCAGCGGCGTCATGCCCGATCTGCAGCTCTATCGGAAGGGGAACGAGGTGTCGCCCGATCAGAACCACGGGCTGGAGCGCGGTCGCGCGGATCTCGTCGTCGAGGTCGTCTCGCCGAGCAGCCGCCGCTACGACCGCGTGACCAAGCTCCGCTGGTACGCGCAGCTCGGCGTGCCCGAGTACTGGATCGTCGATCCGGAAGGGCGCACGTTCGAGCGGCTCGTTCTGCGCGAGGGGTCGTTCGTCATCGCGGCGTCCCTCGAAGGCGAGGAGACGTTCCGGCCGGAGAGCTTTGAGGGGCTCGAGATTCCGCTCGCGAGGCTGTGGGGGTGAAGCGCGCGTGCTCGCCTCGCCAGCCGAGGCCGCGGGACCGTCGTTTGGGGTGCTCACGGGCGAAGGAGTTGCTACGCTCAGATCGAATGCCGGACCGCAGTGCACGTGCTGAGGAACGCCGACGAACATGGACCGGCGGAGTCGCAAAGAACGCCGAGGAGATGGAATCGCGCTCCACCGAGTGGTGGCTGCGGATGACCGGCGAGGAGCGCCTCGGATGCGTCTTCGACATGTGGGACGAGCAGGCGAGCCTTCGGGGCCCGGCGCATGAACCTTCCTCACGACTTCAGAGAGCTCTTGGAGGAGTTCGATCGCGAGGGGGTTGAAGCGGTCGTCATAGGAGGCTACGCGTTCGCGTTTCACGCGCAGCCGAGAGCGACGAAGGATCTCGACTTGCTGCTCGAGGGGAGCGCCGCGAACCTCGAGCGCGCGGCGAGGGCGCTCGCGCGTTACGGAGCGCCGGCGAGCGTCGTCATCGCAACGCGGGGCCTCGGCGAGACCGAGGTAGCCTACCTCGGCCAACCGCCACTCCGCATCGACCTGCTTCGCAGCATCGATGGCGTCGCCGGAGCGGACGTCTTTCGCAACGCGGTCCAGGCGACGTGGGAGGGGGTGCGGATTCGCGTCATCGCACTGGACGATCTGATCGCGAACAAGCGCGCCGCGGGGCGGCCGCAGGACGTCGCCGACGTGGCGAATCTGGAGCGGGTGCGAGCGATGATAGAGCGGGGATAACCCGACCACTGGAGCGCGCGACGATCGCCTGGAGGTCGGCGAGCGTCGGCGCTGCGGCCGGGTAGCTCGCCGCGCGGATCCGCGCCGCGCTCTCCGAGGACGCGACGTTGGTGACGATCTCCCTCCCTCGGGGCGATTCGGCGAAACCCACTTGTGTCCCCCTGCGTAACGACGGCACGCGCTCGCGATCACACCAACGCGACGTGAGCGCGACCGCGGGGCCTGCATGTTTCCTCTCCGGCAGAGGCGCTGTCTCTCGAGCCACGCCCGGAGGGACCCGTGCGCCCGCACACCTGAAGGAGAACGACGATGCGCTTTCATTGGATGGCTCTGGCCTCTCTCGCCTCGATCTTCGCAGTGACCGGCTCCGCATCCGCTCGCGAAGCGGACGACGACCACGGGGGACGCGCGGTTTACGTGCTGTCGAACGACGCGGGCGCAAACTCCGTGCTCGTCTTCGACCGCGCTCGCGACGGCTCGCTCCACGCCGCGGGCGGCGTAGCCACCGGCGGCACCGGCTCGGGCGGCGGCCTGGGCACGCAGGGGGCCCTCACGGCGAGCCGCGACGGCCGCTGGCTCTTCGCGGTGAACCCGGGGAGCCACTCGGTGTCCGCGTTGCGGCGCGAGCACGACGGGACGCTGACGCTCGTTGACGTTGCCGACTCGGGGGGCGATCTCCCCGCGAGCGTCACGGAGTCCGGAGGGCTCGTCTATGTACTCAACACCGGCGCTCGCCAGAACATCTCCGGGCTCACGTTCGACGGCGCCCATCTGCGCACAATCCCGGGATCCACCCGCCCCCTGAGCAGCCCCGAGAACGTCGGCGCGGCCCAGATCGCGTTCACCCCGGACGCCGAGGCGCTCGTCGTCACCGAGAAGGGGACCAACCGGATCGACGGGTTCGTCGTTCGCCTCGACGGAACGCCGGGTGACGCGGTGGTGACGGCGTCGTCGGGCCAGACCCCGTTTGGCTTCGCGTTCGGCCGGCGCGGCACGCTGGTCGTCAGCGACGCTTACGGCGGCGCGCCGGGGGCCGGCGCACTCTCCTCGTACCACCTCGACGATGGCGCCAGTGCGCACCTCGTGACGGGCCCACTCGCCGACGGTCGCACCGCGCCGTGCTGGGTCGCGGTCGCGGACGAGGGGCGAATCGCGTTCACGACGAATGCCCATGACGGGACCCTCTCGTCGTTCGCGATCGGCTCTGACGGCTCGCTCACGCTCGTCGAGAGCATCGCGACGTCGATCGGGAGCACGAGCACGCCGTTGGATCTGGATGTGGCCGGGGCGTACGTGTACGTCCGCGACGGGGGGACCCAGGGGATCGACATCTTCCGGCGCGGGGCCGATGGGACGCTGACGAGCCTGGGCGCGATCGACGGGCTGCCGGCGAGCGCCAACGGCCTCGTCGCGCGCTGAGGAACGAGCGGCCAGAGTCAGCGTGTGCCCCCGGCTCCTTCACGGGAGACGGGGGCTGGCGTAGCGGGCGGTGCGGTCGGTCCAGCGGAACGCGCCCGCGCCAGAGGGAAGTCGATGGCGACCTCCGTGACCGAGGCGCGCCGGAGATCCCGAGCATCTCCCTTGGAATTGGCTGTCCGATGTCATCGCCTCTTGGTGACGCGACCGCCGCGGCTCCCTCACGAGAGCCGCGGCGACCGTACGTTCCTTCTCTCTAGTGCGCCGCTCCGTTCGCGATCCCGTTGATCCCGTTGATCACCGCCGGAACCGCGCTCGTCGCGCTCACCACGGGGGTCGTCCCCGTCGCCGCGGAGCTCGTCACCACCGCCACCGGCGCGGTCGTGACGCTCCCCTGCCCCGCTGCACCTGCAGCACCCGCCGTCGCCGAACCCGGCGCCGTCGCAGCCTGTTGCTGCTTTTGCTCCTGCAGCGTCGCCAGCGCGGCCTTCTCGGCCACGCGCTTGCGCGCCTTGCCGACCTTGCCGTGCGTCTGCGGCTCCCCCTTGGCCTCGGACTGCTTGTTGCGCTGCCGCGTGGCCGCGCCCTTCTGCGCGATGGCCGTCCGCGCGCCGAGCAGCGTCCCCAGCGAAGGGAGCTTCACGAGCAGCGTCGGGTCCGCGCTGACCGCGATGTCGAAGAGCGGGCGAAGCCGCTCCATCACCGGGCGAAGCGTCGCCCAGCCGAGGCCCTCCTGGTCGACGCTGTACGCGTCCCACGCCGAGCTGGCCGTGCGCATCGACGACCACTGGTAGACCACCGTGAAGAGCGCGAGCGTCTCTTCGTACGGCGGCGCGTACGGCCCCATCACCTGCGCGTAGCTCGCGAACTGCGCGAGGTTCTTCACGGCCTGCGCGAGGACGAGGAGCTCCGCCTTCTTCGGCGACACGCTGCGGTACGTCGCCCCGCTCTGGGGGACGTAGTCGCTCGGCACCGGCGGGATGACGGCGTTGCTGGGCGGCGGCGCGAGAGCGGCAAGCGCCGTCGTGCTGGCCGCCTGCGTGCTCGTGGATGCGACCGGCGCGGCGCTCGTGGGCGTCGCGGCGGCCGGTGCGGCAGGGGTGACCGCGTGCGACGCCACCTCCGAGGGCGCGGAAGAGTCGGACGTGGCGGCGTGCGAGACATGCGCGTGGGAAACGGTCTTCTTCGTGGTCATGGGCACCTCTTGGGTGGAAACGTTGGACTTGTGAGACTGGGAAGCGTGCGAATGAGAAACGGTCTTCTTGGCGGTCATGGGGATGGGCAACTCCTGAGACAGAACGGTGGAACGAGTGATGGACGAGGCTTCGAGGTCGATGGGTTTCATGCGGTGGACGCGACGCCGCGCGTTTGCTCCTTTCGTTGAACGCGGGCGTTGAGCTTCTGAAGGGCGTTGATGCGGAGCCGGCGCAGCCGGTCGGCGATGGCGACCCGGGCGGCCGGCGCTTTCCGCGCGTGGACGCGGGCCACGTAGTCGGCGACCGTCTCGTCGAGCGCGCAGGTGTTGAACATCAGGTCGCGCAGCTCGGCGCCCCCTTCGGCCTCGAGGATCTCGAGGACCTCGCTCGCCGCGACCTTCGCGTGCGTGCTCGCACCGTACGGGGACCGGTACTGCACCTCGTCGTCGAACACCTCGCCGCCCGCGTGCCGGCGCGCCTTGCGCTCGTCCTCGTAGACCTTCGCTTCGGTCACGATGCGCAGGCACCGGGCGACGTGCGACTCGGTGCGGATGCTGCGCGCCGCCTCGAGAAACGACAGAAGCACGGCCTGGTCGAGATCGGCGTCGTCGATGCGCCCCTGCGCTTTGCGCAGGTGCAGGAGCATCGGCGCGAACGCCTTCAGCAGGAGCGACTGCCACAGCGCGTGCCGCGTGCGCTGATGTTCGATGACGAGGGCGATGAGGATCGGGTCGCGCTCGTCGGCCGTCAGGCGAGAGCGATCGACGAGCACGGCGAGGACGTCGGCGATGGTTTCGTACGAGGCGAGCGCCGGGTAATTCGGACGGGCAGCGGCGTAGACGGCGGCGTGGCGCGAGACGTTGCTGGCGATGGCTTCGATGGCGTTCGAGAGGGTCTTCATGGTGGTTGGCTCCGGGCAGCGGGGGAACGTTTGCTGCCGACACCCCCACCAGTTACGGCGAGCGATGTTGTCGTGGGGCTGCCGCGAGGCTCTTTCGTGCGGGCGTCGCGAAGGCGCGGGCGTTCGGCTGCGCCGTGAGGGGCGCGCAGCGTCGAGCAGCCTCCGCACAGCGTCGGCACAGCCTGCGGGCAGTGCTGTTCCGGTGTGCGAGGCCCGGTCGGGGGGCCGCGAGCGCGCCCTAGAGAGGAGGGAGCGGGGCCGCGCGGAGCCCGACGAGGGCGCGAACGGGCGTCAGAGCAAAATTTTGCTTAGCCACAGCAGTGGGATCATGTGCCAGAGCAAAATTTTGCTCTGCCAGAGCAGTTGGATCGTGTGCCAGAGCAGTGGACTGCTCTGGCAGAGCAGTGGACTGCTCTGGCAGAGCAGTGGACTGGTGTCCGACAAGAGCGCGGTGGTGTGGCAGAGCAAAAAACTGGTGTGGCAGAGCAGTTCACTGGTCTGGCAGAGCAGTGGGATCACGTCGGACAGCAGTGGAATGCTCTGACGGGCGATCTGGGGGGGAGGCGGGCCGAGGACCGGTCGGGGGACGCGGTTCCGCGCGCTACCGCGCTCTTCGTGAAGGCCGACAAGCAGGTCGTGATGGTCGTGAAGAAGGCGAACGACATCGCGTACGCGCTCCCCGACGTCGCCGTCTGCGCCGACGTTGCGAAGCTGCGCGCCTCCCCGGCCTCCCGGACGACCCGGCCAAGCGTGGCGGGCTCGTGCGTCATCGAATCGGCTCCGCGCCTCTGGGCGAGGATCACTTCAAGCGCCTGGACGCGAACGGCGGCGGCGTGTGGAAGGATGCCGCCGAGTCCGTCGTAGGCCGAGACCAGCGCGCGCAAGTCGTCGCGCGTCCATGCCTCCAGTTCGAACTCGAAGTGGTCGAGCACGTCGAGGAGGATCTCGAGCCCGCGAGGATCGCCGTACCTGACGAGCAGAACGAGCCGCCGCGAGATCGCGGCGGTGAGGACACGCCGACTACGCGCCGCCGACGGCTCTCGTGTGCGCTTCAACGGAGCCGCCGCGAGATCGCGGCGGTGAGCGGCATCCGCTCGACCTCGACCCCGTGCTCGAGCATGCTTCAACGGAGCCGCCGCGAGATCGCGGCGGTGAGGACTGGGAACCGGACAGTGATCGTTACGCGGTGATTGCTTCAACGGAGCCGCCGCGAGATCGCGGCGGTGAGGACGATCCGTTGGATCTCGCTCGCGACGCGCGCCGGGGGGCTTCAACGGAGCCGCCGCGAGATCGCGGCGGTGAGCTCCGCGCCGACGATCGCCACGTCTCGGTTCAATGTGGCTTCAACGGAGCCGCCGCGAGATCGCGGCGGTGAGCCGGCCGCCGCCGAAGAGCGCGCCGCCGCCCGGGTTGCTTCAACGGAGCCGCCGCGAGATCGCGGCGGTGAGCCACGATCCATCGATCGGGCAGCGGCACCGCCGCCAGCTTCAACGGAGCCACCGCGAGATCGCGGCGGTGAGGGGGCTCCCCAGCTGGCGACGGACACCCGCCGGGTTGCTTCAACGGAGCCGCCGCGAGATCGCGGCGGTGAGCGGTCGGCCGAGGCGCCACACCAATCAGCGGGTGGACGCTTCAACGGAGCCGCCGCGAGATCGCGGCGGTGAGCGACAACGAACTTGCGTCTCGTCACGCTGGAGATGGCGCTTCAACGGAGCCGCCGCGAGATCGCGGCGGTGAGGACCGCCCGCTTGCACAGGCGGCACTCGCACGGGATGGCTTCAACGGAGCCGCCGCGAGATCGCGGCGGTGAGCGGACGCGGTTCGCGTCAAATTCACCGAGTACATCCTGCTTCAACGGAGCCGCCGCGAGATCGCGGCGGTGAGGAACGGAGGTCACCACGTCCACGACGACCGTGCTATCGCGCTTCAACGGAGCCGCCGCGAGATCGCGGCGGTGAGAAATCGACCATGCGGGGATTCGTCGGCCGCGACGGGCTTCAACGGAGCCGCCGCGAGATCGCGGCGGTGAGAGCACAACGGCCACCACCGCGCCACCACCGCGCACGCGCTTCAACGGAGCCGCCGCGAGATCGCGGCGGTGAGGTCGAACATGGCGGAGGTGCTACGTGGAGATAGTGATGCTTCAACGGAGCCGCCGCGAGATCGCGGCGGTGAGATCCAGCTCGCGCGCGACTACGCGCCGATGCATCAGGCTTCAACGGAGCCGCCGCGAGATCGCGGCGGTGAGTTCGTACTGGTGCCGTTCGCGCGCGATGCGCATCTCGCTTCAACGGAGCCGCCGCGAGATCGCGGCGGTGAGAAGAGTGATCAGGCTTGTGCGGGAAGGCGGAAGGTGAGCTTCAACGGAGCCGCCGCGAGATCGCGGCGGTGAGGCCTTCGGGTCGCCCGCGCCGTTGACGGTCTGATTGCTTCAACGGAGCCGCCGCGAGATCGCGGCGGTGAGTTCCGGGGGGCAGTCGATCTGGCCACTACTTACCTGTTGCTTCAACGGAGCCGCCGCGAGATCGCGGCGGTGAGCCGTCTGGCGTCAGTGCGTCGCCAACGTTGTCGAGCGTGCTTCAACGGAGCCGCCGCGAGATCGCGGCGGTGAGACGTAGGCGCCGGAGACGGGCGGGATGTTCACCGAGCCGCTTCAACGGAGCCGCCGCGAGATCGCGGCGGTGAGGTCCGCGACTATGCAAGAGTGCTGCGCGATCGAGTAGCTTCAACGGAGCCGCCGCGAGATCGCGGCGGTGAGACCCTTACGCGAATGCGTGGGAGGACATGGGCAACGGGCTTCAACGGAGCCGCCGCGAGATCGCGGCGGTGAGCCGCATGGCTACAGACGCGCCGCCGCGGACGCAGGTGCTTCAACGGAGCCGCCGCGAGATCGCGGCGGTGAGCCCGCGTAGGAGCCGGACGAGCCCACGTTGACGATGCTTCAACGGAGCCGCCGCGAGATCGCGGCGGTGAGGCCCGCCGTGCTGATTGGGTAGACGCCGAGCGCCATGCTTCAACGGAGCCGCCGCGAGATCGCGGCGGTGAGTCAGACGCCGGACGGCGACCTGCCTGCGGAAGAGTTGCTTCAACGGAGCCGCCGCGAGATCGCGG
>Ga0302279_10007769_pt1 | contig 10834 bp, 7 predicted proteins | sample III_Bog_N3_3_FD_194541 | JGI IMG/M metagenome (GOLD analysis project Ga0302279, IMG submission 194541) | Peat permafrost microbial communities from Stordalen Mire near Abisko, Sweden - III_Bog_N3_3 | ecosystem: Environmental > Terrestrial > Soil > Wetlands > Peat | place: Sweden: Abisko...
ATCATCACGCAGGCGAGCCACGCCGCCGGAGCGACGCCGTACTCGGCCGGCAGCGAGGCGATGCCCATGCGCCGGTCGCCGTCGACCGACTTGAAGTCGTTCAGCGTCATGATGCCGTGCGCGCCGAAACTGTACAGGCCGGCGAACACCAGCACACGCCAGTCCGGCATCATGCCGCCGGCCATCAAGGCCGCGCCGGTGATCCAGGGCAGCCCCTCGTAGCAGGCGCCGCAGGCGGCGTTGCCCCACCAGCCGTTCTGCTTCAGCCGCAGCGGCGGCGCGCTGTACCCCCAGGCGAGTGCGAGCCCGACCAGCGTCGCGCCGAACGCCCACAGGCCGAGCAGCGCGGCGACCATGAGCGAGACCGCCGTCCAGCCGATCGCGATATACAGGCCCCAGCGGCCGGGAATGCGGCCGGAGGGGATCGGCCGCCCCGGCTCGTTGATGGCATCGACATGGCGGTCGAACCAGTCGTTGACCGCCTGGCTGGTGCCGCACACCAGCGGGCCGCACAACGCGACGCCAACCGGGATCAGATACCAGCGCCCGGCCGGCACGCCGGCCGAGACGATGCCGCAGCCGAACGCCCACATCGGCGCGAACCAGGTGATCGGCTTGAGCAGTTCCAGCGCCGCCTTCGGCGCGAACCCCCGGGACTGCCCGCTCCGCCCCGCCGCAATGCTAATCCCGTCCATCGCCATCCAAATCCCCCAAGCCATAACGGCGCAGCTTCACGTACAGGCTCTGCCGGCTCAGCCCGAGCATCTCGGCGGCGGAGGCGCGGTTGTCGCTCGTCAATTCCAGTGCGGCCTCGATGCACATGCGCTCGATCACATCGGTCGCCTCGCGCACCAGATCCTTCAGCGCGACCCGGCCGATCAGTTCGGTCAGTTGCTCGACCGAGCGCGGCAGGTCGCGGCTGATGCGGCTTTCGGTGCGCAGGCGCGGGCCGACGTTGCGGATGGCGAAGCCGAAATTCGGCCTGGCACCGGCATGCACGACCGAGACGGCGGACACCTCGACCTGCACCGTGCCGCCGTTCTCGCCGCGCAGCGAGGTGGAGAACAGGCGGATCGCGCCGCGCTGGCGGACATTGGCGATCAACACGCTCAGATCGAGCGCCGACTGGCCGAGCCAGCGATCCAGCGACTCGCCGCGCGCCTGCTCCTGCGTCACCAGTTCGGCCATATCGACGAAGGCGGCGTTGGCGGCGAGGATCTGGCCTTCCGGGTCGGTCAGCACGAAGGCGTCCGGCGCGTTGTCCACCGCATCGAGCAGCAGCGCGCGCAGATCGGCGGCCGGCGCCGGTTGCGCGCGCACGCTGGCGCGGGCAAGCCGCACCAGATAGAGCGGCGTGCTGTCCTGGCGGAACGGCGAGGCAGCGAACGCGACCTCGTTGGTGCCGTCGACCAGAATGACGGTCAGATCCTCGACCTTGCCGCCGGCGCGGAGGGCGACAAGGTAGGCCTGCACCGCCGCACTGCTCGCCTCGGCGAACAGGTCGACGATCGGCTTGCCGACCAACTGGTCGCCGGAACTGCCGAACATCAGGCGGGCGGCCGGATTCGCTTCGGTGACGCGGTTGCGCGCGGCTTCCACCACCAGTACGGCTTCCGCCGAGGTCTGGAACAGCAGGCGGTAGCGCATCTCGACCTCGCGCAGACGCGCGTAGTCGCGGTCCATCGACTGCTGCGCGTTCAACAGGCGCTGCTGCAAGGCTGACACGGCGCGCAGATCGCGCCCGAAGGCGATCACGCGGCCGTCGTCGCTGACCGGGGCGGCGCTGTACAGCACCGGCACCGAACCGCCTTGCGGGTTGACATGGTTGAGATGACGCCAGCGCGGCGCCGTGTCGGTGCCCGCGTGGCGCAGCAGCGCCTCGGTCTTCGGGCGACTGTCGAGGGCGACGACGTCAATGAATGGCCGGCCGATCCAGGTGTCGGCGTTGGGCAGTTCGGCGGACAGTTCCTCGCTATGAAACGAGATATCTCGAATCACGCCGGCGTTGTCGACGATGATGGCGATGTCGGCGGCGGCGGCGAGCAAGGTGGCGGCCGATTCCGCGTCGAGGTCCCCCAAGGACGTCTGCGGCGTCAGAAATGCCTTCACGAGAGACGAGATCCTCCAGTGCAATTCCCGTTCTCCCGCTTGTGCGCCCTTCACCTATGCCTGTCAGCCGATTCCGTGCCGAGTCCGCGCCACCCCCGTACCGAACATGCTCACGATCTCCTTATCCTGGCGGGCGCACGCCCTGCTCGCGCAGCAGCGACAGCAGGGCATTCGCGCGCAGCACCGCCTCGCGTCCGTCGGCTGCGGTGGCGTCGGCGCCAAGCAGTGGGGCGAACTCGGGGTGGGCGATGAAGATGGGACCGCCGACCATGATGCGCAGGGCCGGGTTGCAGGTGGCGCGCCGGGCCGCGCGGATGGCCGCCGCCACGGGCTCCAGCCGTTCGCCGCAGCCGACGGAAATGCCGACGATATCGAAGCTGTCGTGGCGCACCGCACTGCCGAGGTCGCCCGGGGTTGCCAGCAGGCCAATGCTGACCAGCCAACCGTCGCGATGGAAGAACTCGCCGACGACCGCCATGCCGAACGTGTGCTGCTCGCCCGGCAACACCCGCCGTGCCGGCGCCGGCACCTGCGACAGCGGCACGATCACGGCACGGCCCAGCTCGCGCACGATCGATTGCAGGCGCCACAGGCCGATGGTGACTTCGGTGAAGTCGCAGAGATCCTGCTCCCACATCTCGCCGAGGCGGCGCGCCGCCGGCGCGAGCAGGTCGAGATAGAGCGACTCGACGGTGGCGCCGCCGGTGCGCAGCCGCTCCACCAGATCGTTCTGCGAGGCAATGTCGTTGGCCAGCACGTAGCTGGTCAGGTCGGCCACTTCGGTGGCGCCGGGCACGCAGGCCGCCGGCATCGGCGCGCCGGCGTGGCGATGCGCCACCAGCAGGCGCGGCACGATCTCGCGTTCGACGGCACCGGCAAGCAAGGCCGCGCGGTGCCGGTGCAGCTCGCCACGTCGGCCGGCCGAAGCGTGGGCCAGATCGGCCTCGTTCCAGCCGCTCATCGCAGTCACCTGTCCCGTGCTCACGCCCATATCGAACTCCCCCCGGGCAGTGGATGCGTTCCGCCCATTTGTGTCAAGTCATCTTTACGTCTAGTCCGCTTGACAAGTCGATTGCGTCGCGCCTAGCCTCCGAATGCGTGATCGAGACGCTAGGGGAGGCGAGATGGATCGCCTGCAATATCAGAAGGCTAAGCTTCATTCGGGCTTGGCCGGCGTGGTGAGGTCCAAGCAGCCATCGACGGCCAACGACACAGCGCAGCGCGCACCCGGGACGTTGTCAAGCCATGTTTACAATTAGCGTTTTCGGCCGCATGATGGGATCTGTCGATTGCTGCCCGTGGGGCGCAGCGGCGGGCCGCCAGGTGGAGCAGGCCGCCGAAACGCGCCGGCAGCGCCGCCGCTTCCTTTACACCCCGGAAGAACGCCGCCGCCGCGATGCGACGCCATGGACGCTGGTGCAGGGCGTGCTGGCGCCGGTGCAGTTCCTGGTATTCCTCGGCAGTCTGGCGCTGGTGCTGCGCTTCCTGTTCACCGGATCGGGCGAAACCGCAGCCACCGCCTCGATCGTCGTGAAAACCTTCGTACTCTACACGATCATGGTCACCGGCGCGATCTGGGAGCGCAAGGTGTTCGGCCGCTACCTGTTCGCCCCGGCGTTCTTCTGGGAAGACATGGTCAGCATGGTCGTGATCGCGCTGCACACGATCTACCTCTGGGGACTCGTCACCGGCGCGCTCGATGTGCACGCGCAGATGCTGGTGGCGCTGGCCGCCTACGCGACCTACGTGCTGAACGCGACGCAGTTTGTCATGAAGCTGCGTGCCGCACGGCTGGAGCAGGCCCGTTGGCCGGTCGAAGCGACGACGGCGCTGGGTGCGCGGTGATGGACGGGTTCGCCCAGGCGCCGGCACCGTCGCGTGGCTGTTCCGATGCCGTGGTGCCGATGGAGCGCGGCCAGCGCGAGGTGTTTTGCGGGCTGACCGGCATCATCTGGCTGCATCGCAAGATTCAGGATGCGTTCTTCCTCGTCGTCGGGTCGCGCACCTGCGCGCATCTGATCCAGTCCGCCGCCGGCGTGATGATCTTCGCCGAACCGCGCTTCGCCACCGCCATCATCGACGAGCGCGATCTGGCCGGGCTCGCTGACTGCAACGACGAACTCGACCGCGTGGTGACGCGGCTGCTCGACCGTCGTCCCGACATCAAGCTACTGTTCCTGGTCGGCTCCTGCCCGTCCGAAGTGATCAAGCTGGACCTGTCGCGTGCCGCACAACGGCTGTCGCGGCAGTTCATGCCGGACGTGCGGGTGCTGAACTATTCCGGCAGCGGGATTGAGACGACGTTCACCCAGGGCGAGGACGCGTGCCTCGCCTCGCTGGTGCCGATCCTGCCGTCGGCACCAGCGACGGCTTCTTCCTCGCTGCTCGTGGTCGGTGCCTTGGCAGAGGTGGTCGAAGACCAGATGCGCCGGCTGTTCGCGGCGATGGGTGTCGGACCGGTGGCGTTCTTGCCGCCGCGCTCGGCGCTGGACATGCCGGCGGTCGGCCCGAACACGCGCTATCTGCTGGCGCAGCCCTTCCTGTCGGACACCGCGCGGGCGCTGGAGCAGCGTGGCGCGCGGCGCATCGCTGCCGCGTTCCCGTTCGGCGTCGAGGGCACCACGCTGTGGCTGCAAGCTGCCGCCGCCGCCTGGGGCATCGACCCAGCGCAGGTGCAGGCCGCCATCGCGCCGCAGCAGGACCGCGCCCGCCGCGCGCTGGCGCGGCATCGCGACCTGCTCGCCGGCAAGCGCGTGTTCTTCTTCCCCGACAGCCAGTTGGAACTGCCGCTCGCGCGCTTCCTGTCGCGCGAGATGGGCGTGGAACTGGTGGAAGTCGGCACGCCGTATCTGCATCGCCAACACATGGCAGCCGAGCTGGAATTGCTGCCCGCCGGCACCGCGCTGGTGGAAGGGCAGGACGTCGAGCGGCAGCTGGACCGCTGCCGTGCCGCAGCCCCCGATCTGGTGGTCTGCGGCCTCGGGCTCGCCAATCCGCTGGAGGCGGAGGGGATCGCGACGAAATGGTCGATTGAGCTGCTGTTCACGCCCACGCAGGGCTTCGACCAGGCGGCCGATCTGGCGGAACTGTTCGCGCGGCCGCTGGTGCGGCGCGCAATGTTGCGAGTCTAGACCATGCAACTCACCCTCTGGACCTATGAGGGGCCACCGCATGTCGGCGCGATGCGCGTCGTCACCGCGATGGAAGGCGTGCATTACGTGCTGCACGCACCGCAGGGCGACACCTACGCCGACCTGCTGTTCACCATGATCGAGCGGCTGCCCAAGCGCCCGCCGGTCACCTATACGACGTTCCAGGCGCGCGACCTCGGCGGCGACACCGCCGAATTGTTCAAGAACGCCGCGCGCGACGCGTTCGAGCGGTTCCGGCCGGAAGCGCTGCTGGTCGGCGCGTCCTGCACCGCCGAATTGATCCAGGACGATCCGGGCGGTCTGGCGCGGGCGCTGGCACTGCCGATCCCGGTCGTCGCGGTGGAACTGCCGGCCTACCAGAAGAAGGAAAACTGGGGCGCCGCCGAGACCTTCTACCAGTTGGTGCGCGCCTGCGCCGGCAAGCATGTGCTGCCGCCGGGTGCCGAGCGGCCGGCGCGCGCGCGCGGTGCCGCGCCGAGCTGCAACATTCTCGGCCCGACCGCACTCGGCTTCCGCCATCGCGACGATGTGCGGGAAATCTCCATGCTGCTCGGGCAACTCGGCATCGCGGTGAATGTGGTCGCACCACAGGGCGCGCGGCCGTCCGATCTGGCGCGACTCGGCGATGCCGACTTCAACGTGGTGCTGTATCCGGAAACCGCCGGTGTCACGGCCACATGGCTGCAACGCAATTTCCGCCAGCCGCACACCAAGACCATCCCGATCGGCACGGTCGCGACGCGCGCCTTCATCGAAGAAGTGGCCGCACTCGCCGGCGTCGATGCGTCGCCGCTGCTCGCCGCCTACGGACCACGGGCGGCGTGGTATTCGCGCTCGGTCGACTCGACGTATCTGACCGGCAAGCGCGTGTTCGTGTTCGGTGACGCCACCCACGCGATCGCGGCGGCGCGTGTCGCCACCGACGAGTTCGGTTTCGTCGTGGTGGGGCTCGGCAGCTACAGCCGCGAGTTCGGCCGCGAGGTGCGCGAAGCCGCCAAGCACTACGGCGTCGAGCCGCTGCTGACCGACGACTATCTGGAGGTCGAGGAAAAGATCGCGGCCGCACAGCCGGATCTGGTGCTCGGCACGCAGATGGAGCGGCACATCGCCAAGCGGCTGCGTGTGCCGTGCGCGGTGATTTCCGCCCCGGTGCATGTGCAGGATTTCCCGGCCCGGCACTCGCCGCAGATGGGCGTCGAAGGCGCGAACGTGCTGTTCGACGCCTGGGTGCATCCGCTGATGATGGGGCTGGAAGAACACCTGCTGACGATGTTCCGCGAGGATTTCGAGTTCCATCCCGAAGCGGCGGCCTCGCACCTCGGCGGCACCGCCCCGGTGGCAGCGCCGGCGCCGCAGCCGGTGCCGGAACTGGTCGGCGCGGCGGCTGCGCAGCCGCTACCGACGCAAGCGCAACAGCAGGCCGCGCCGCTCGTGCTGGCGTGGTCCGCCGATGCCGAAAAGGAGCTTGGCAAGATTCCGTTCTTCGTCCGGGGCAAGGCACGCCGCAATACCGAGCGCTTCGCGCAGGAGCGTGGCCTGGCAACGATCACCGTGGAGACGTTGTATGACGCCAAAGCACATTTCGGTCGCTGAGGCGCCACCGATCCGGGTCGTCGTGGTGACGATGGACAGTCACCTGTCCGGGGCTGCCTTGCGGGCGCACGCGCAATTGCGCCGCCAGTTGCCGAACCTGGAACTGGTGCTGCACGCGGCCGACGAATGGGGCGAGGACGGGTCTGTGCTGGCGGCCTGCCTTGACGATATCGCGCGCGGCGACATCGTGATCGCGACGATGCTGTTCCTGGAGGATCATATCCGCGCCGTGCTGCCGGCGTTGCAGGCGCGGCGCGAGCAATGCGACGCCATGCTGTGCTGCATGGCGGCCGGCGAAGTTACCAGGCTGACGCGACTCGGCCAGTTCGACATGTCGCAGGAGGCGACCGGGGCGCTGGCGCTGCTGAAGAAACTGCGCGGCAGCAAGAAGGGCGCGCAGGGCGCCAGCGGTGCCGCGCAGATGAAGATGCTGCGCCAGTTGCCCAAGCTGATGCGCTTCATCCCCGGCACCGCGCAGGACGTGCGCGCCTATTTCCTGGCGCTGCAATACTGGCTGGCCGGCTCCGAAGAGAATATCGCCAACCTGATCCGCATGTTGGTGACGCGCTACGCCGCCGGCCCGCGCCGTGGCGCCGGTGTGGCGTTCAGCGCGGCGCTGCCGGTCGAATACCCGGATGTCGGGCTGTATCATCCGCACGTCACCGGGCGCATCACCGAGCGTGCCGAGGATCTGCCGCGCGGCGGCACTGCCGGCACCGTCGGCTTGCTGCTGCTGCGCTCGTATCTGCTCGCCGGCAACGCCGCGCATTACGACGGCGTGATCGCGGCGCTGGAGGCGAGGGGCCTGCGCGTGTTGCCGGCCTTCGCCAGCGGCCTCGACCAGCGCCCGGCGATCGAGCGGTATTTCGTGCGCGACGGCGTGCCGACGGTCGATGCGGTGATCTCGCTGACCGGGTTCTCGCTGGTCGGCGGCCCCGCCTACAACGACAGCCACGCCGCCGAGGCAGTGCTGGCCAGCCTCGACGTGCCGTATATCGGCGCGCATCCGGTCGAGTTCCAGACGCTCGACCATTGGCAAGCCGATCCGCGCGGGCTGACGCCGGTGGAGTCGACCATGATGGTCGCCATTCCCGAACTCGACGGCGCCATGTTGCCGATGACGTTCGGCGGCCGCTGCGGCCGCTCCGGCACCGAGCAGCGCTGCGACGGCTGCGACGGCAAGACCTGCGGGCGCAACATGCTCGCGCATCCGGAACGCGCGGACATGCTGGCGCGGCGGGTGCTGCGGCTGGTGCGGCTGCGCCGCTCCTCGCGCGCCGAGCGCAAGATCGCGCTGGTGATCTTCAACTTCCCGCCGAACGCGGGCGCCACCGGCAGCGCCGCTTATCTCGCGGTGTTCGAATCGGTGCTGAACACACTGGACGCGCTGTCGCGTGCCGGCTATCGCGTCGATGTGCCGCGCGACGTCGACGATCTGCGCAACCGCGTGCTGCACGGCAACGCCGCACACTACGGCACCGACACCAACGTCGTCGCCCGCGTCGACGTCAACGACCATGTCGCCAGGCAACCCTGGCTCGACGAGATCGAGCGCACCTGGGGCCCGGCGCCGGGGCGCCAGCAGAGCGACGGGCGCTCGTTGTTCGTGCTGGGCGAGCGCTTCGGCAACGTGCTGGTCGGCGTGCAGCCGGCGTTTGGCTACGAAGGCGACCCGATGCGGCTGCTGTTCGAGCGCGGTTTCTCGCCGACGCACGCGTTCACCGCGTTCTATCGCTGGATCGCCGAGGATTTCGGCGCCCACGCGGTGCTGCATTTCGGCACGCATGGCGCGCTAGAGTTCATGCCGGGCAAGCAGACCGGGCTATCGGCGGAATGCTGGCCGGACCGGCTGATCGGCGATCTGCCGAACTTCTATCTGTACGCCTCGAACAATCCGTCCGAAGGCATGATCGCCAAGCGCCGCGCCGGCGCGGTGCTGCTCAGCTATCTGACGCCGCCGGTTGCCAAGGCCGGGCTGTATCGCGGCCTGCTCGACCTGAAATCCTCGCTGGATCGCTGGCGCACGATGGACCCGGCGATGGACCCCGAGCAATTCAAGCTGCTGGCCGACCTGATCCAGGCGCAGGCGGCGGCGGTCGATCTGGCGCGCGCCGAGCCGACCTGGGGCGATGACGCCCAGGACGAAATCCAGCACCTCGGCGCAGCACTGCTGGAACTGGAATACACGCTGATTCCGCATGGCCTGCATGTGATCGGCGCGCCGCCGAGCGAGGCGGAGCGGGCCGACATGCTGGATGCGGCCGGCATCGTCGATCCGGTGCGCCGCGCCGAGGTCGATGCGCTGCTGGCGGCCGAGCCGGAATTGCCGGCGGTGGTGCATGCGCTGGACGGCGGCTACGTGCGCCCGGCACCGGGCGGCGACCTGCTGCGTACGACCGACGTGCTGCCGACCGGGCGCAACCTGCACGGCTTCGACCCGTTCCGGCTGCCGAGCGCCTTCGCCATGCGTGAGGGCGCGCGGCAGGCCGACCGGCTGCTGGCGCGCCACGCCGAGGACGGCAACGGCCTGCCTCAGACGGTGGCGATGGTGCTGTGGGGCACCGACAATCTGAAGACCGAAGGCGGGCCGATCGCGCAGGCGCTGTGGCTGATGGGGGCCGAGCCGCGCACCGACAGCTACGGCCGCGTCTCCGGCGCACGGCTGATCCCGCTGGCCGAGTTGGGCCGCCCGCGCATCGACGTGGTGCTGACCGTCTCCGGCATTTTCCGCGACCTGCTGCCGCTGCAAACCAAGCTGCTGGCCGAGGCGGCGCTGTTGGCGGCGGAGGCCGACGAACCGGCCGAGCAGAACTTCATCCGCGCCCATGTGCTGGCGTTCCAGGCCGAGCACGGCGGCGACATCGCCCGTGCGGCGTTGCGCGTGTTCGGCAATGCCGACGGCGCCTACGGCAGCAACGTCAACCAGATGGTCGGCAGCGGCGTCTGGGAGAACGAGGACGAACTGGCCGACGCCTATGTCGCGCGCAAAGGCTTCGCCTACGGCGTCGGCGGCAAGCCGGAACGGCAGGACGCGGTGCTGACGCATGTGCTCAAGGGTGTCGAGATCACCTATCAGAATCTCGACTCGGTCGAACTCGGCATCACCACCGTCGACCATTATTTCGACACGCTCGGCGGCATCAGCCGCGCGGTGCGGCGCGCGCGTGGCGGCACGCCGGCGGGTGTCTATATCGGTGACCAGACACGCGGCGACGGCGCGGTGCGCTCGCTTGCCGAACAGGTCGCGCTGGAAACCCGCACGCGGGCGCTCAACCCGAAATGGTACGAGGCGCTGCTGAAGCACGGCTACGAAGGCGTGCGCGAAATCGACGCACATGTCACCAACACGCTCGGTTGGTCAGCGACGACCGGCGAAGTGTCGCCGTGGGTGTATCAGCGCCTCGCCGAAACCTACGTGCTGGACGACGAGATGCGGGAACGCATCGCGACGCTCAATCCGAAGGCCTCCGCGAAAATCGCGAACCGGCTGATCGAGGCGCACGAGCGGCACTACTGGCAACCCGACGCGGCGACGCTTGAGGCACTGCGCCGCGCCGGCGAGGAACTCGAAGACCGTTTGGAAGGTATCACCGTGGAGATGGCCGCATGAATATCGCCGTAACGCCACCGCCGCGGACACGGATGATGTCCCGCAGCCGGGAAGACGGGGAGGGGAGCGTGCAGGTGCATCTCGACCCGCAGCAGAAGCTGGGTACCGCGCGTGTGTTTGCCGTGTACGGCAAGGGCGGCATCGGCAAGAGCACGACGTCGTCCAACCTGTCCGTCGCGTTCTCGAAGCTCGGCAAGCGGGTGTTGCAGATCGGCTGCGACCCCAAGCACGACAGCACGTTCACGCTGACAAAGTGCCTGGTGCCGACGGTGATCGACGTGCTGGAAGGCGTGAACTTCCACTCCGAGGAATTGCGGCCCGAGGATTTCGTCTATCAGGGCTATAACGGCGTGATGTGCGTCGAGGCCGG
>Ga0302279_10007774_pt1 | contig 10826 bp, 11 predicted proteins | sample III_Bog_N3_3_FD_194541 | JGI IMG/M metagenome (GOLD analysis project Ga0302279, IMG submission 194541) | Peat permafrost microbial communities from Stordalen Mire near Abisko, Sweden - III_Bog_N3_3 | ecosystem: Environmental > Terrestrial > Soil > Wetlands > Peat | place: Sweden: Abisko...
GGACAGGCCCCAGCGACGGGCCTTTCTCAATGAAGAGATTGATGCGCCTGCCATGCAGGCTGATCATCTGCGGGTCTTCGCCGGTGATCTCGAATCCGAGCTGCTCGACGTAGAACGCTGCGGCGGCGGTTGGGTCGGGCGCTTGGATGAGTATGTCTGTGCCGAAGGTGTTTGCCATGGGTGCTACCTCCTGGTGAAAAGAGTTGTCCAGTTTGTGGCGAAGGGAGGCAATGCGACCTTCGCAAACCAATCATCTTCCGCAAGTATTCCGGGAAGGTTTACCGGAAGCGTGTCAATCAGAATACGCCAACCCTCCATGTCCTCACCTACTTCGACAAAACCTCCCACGGTTTCGAATTCAAAACAGATCAAGTCGTACGAAAAGACGTCGCGCTTGAAGGCGGAGACCCTCACGACGTCGCTCCATGTGAATGCATCCTTCACTACAGAGCCGTCGTCTTCATAAGTAATGGTCCGCGTCATACCGGATGGGTCGCACAGAATCGCGCCGTGCCATAACCTTGTGCGAGGCGACCGCAGATATTCGGTCAGTCGAGTCAGCCAGTTCGACTTTGCAAGCTGAGTCTCCATTGAGAACCCTTTACCCCGCGAGTCAATTGGATCTCCACTGCGTCAACTCGCGGGATCAATCTCTTACCCGCGCTTTTTTCCGCCGGGAGAGCCGGTGCGCTTGGGCGCGCCGGGCTTGCCTTTGTAGCTGGATTTTGGCCCGCCAGGCCTCGGTTTGGATCGTGCGCCGGAGGCGGGCTTGTTGGGGCCTCCGAAGCTGGGCTTGGGCTTCCATCCGGGCTTGCTCGGCGGCCTGGAGCCTGACGGGCGCGGGCCGGAACCGGCTGCCGCGCGGGGCGTGAACGAGCCTTCGCCTGCGTCGCGGCGGAAGGGGCGCTTGGCGGGGCCGGAGGATTTCGATTCAAACGGGCGGCTGGGCGCTGCCCCGAAAGAGCGGCCACCTGGCTTCCGCCCTGCGGACGCAGACCTGTCTCCGGGCTTGCTGCTTGGGCGCGCGCCGCCGGGGCGGGGCATACCGCTGCTGGTGGTGAAGGGGCGAGCCAGGCCGCCTTCGCTGCGGAAAGGCTTGGATGCCCTGGGCCGGTCGGAGGCTGGACGATCGGGGCGGGAATAGGGAGCGCTAGGGCGCTCGGGCCTGGATCGGGGCGCGCTCGAACGCTCCGAGGTTGGGCGATCTGGACGAGAATAAGGCGCGCTGGGCCGGCCAGCATAAGGCCGAGGGGCGCTGGAACGGCTGGGCGCGGGACGATCCGATCCCTTGATCTCTTCGATGTGGAGGTTTGGCGGTCTCACCGGGCCAAAATCCTCGTCGCGGTCTTGCGTTTCGCGGGGCGGTGCGGGTGGCCGCTTGAAGGCAGGCCGGTCAGTCGCCCCAGGCTTTGACCATGCTGGTTTGCCTTGGGCCGGCTTGCCGCTGGCGGGCTTGTTGAATGAAGGCTTGCCGAATGCGGGTTTATCGCCATAGGTTCGGCGCGCGGCGGGTCTTTCTCCATCGGGCTTTGCCAGGGCCGGTCGCTCTCGGAAACCGCCGCTTGAGGCGGGCTTTGCTCCAAACGAGCGGCCAGCAGCGGGCCTGTCGCCATAGGTCCGGCCAGCAGGTGGCTTGGCGCCGAAGGTGCGGCCCGAAGACGGCCTGTCTCCGTAAGGCTTTGGTGTAAAGGGCCTGGCTGCGGGTGGTCGGCTTTCGCCGGTTTCGCCGCCGGCAAAGCGAGCGGGCGGAGGCGCTGACCGGTCGTCTTCTTGCCAAGCGGGGCGAGAGGAGGGGCGGAAGGCTGTATGCCGTGGAGAGCTGAAGTCCCGGCCGGCAGGGCGTCTGGGGCGCGATCCCTCTTCGGCACCACGGACCGGACGGACTCTGCTGCTGCGCTCATCGCCGCCCTCATTGAAGGCTCTCTTGGGGAGATAGTCCTTCGGGCCGGGGGCAGGCCGTTCTTCAAAAGACTTGGCGGCAAAGGCCTTCGTCGGGCGGGCGCCGGTAGCGCGCGGCAATACTGTGGGCAGCTTGCCGGCGTCAACCAGATTGCGGCGGCGGAGATCCTTGGATTTCGGTGTACGCAGCGTGCCGTCGGCTGCCTTGCGCAGCAGGTCGAGCTCGCTCGCATCCAGCTCACGCAGATTGCCCGGCTCCTGATCGAGGACCAGGGGGCCGTAGCCCACGCGGCGAATCTTCTCGACGAAGTGGCCGACCTCCTCGAACATCTTGCGCAGCTCGCGGTTGCGGCCTTCAATGAGAACCACTTCGTACCAGGGATTGTCGCCCTGGCGGACCTGGCGGATGCGGGCCGGCGAGGTCCGGACCTTCTCCGAGCCGGGCTTGCCGCGCTCAATGGTGACGCCGGAACGCAGCAGGTCGAGCTCGCCTTCGGTGGGCTGGCCGGCTACCTTGACCAGATAGGTCTTTTCAACACCGGCTGCGGCGCGCGTGAGTCGGTTAGCCAGTTCGCCGTCGTTGGTCACCAGTAGCAGGCCTTCACTCATATAGTCGAGGCGGCCGACGGGGTAGAGGCGCTCGCGCATCTTGTCAAAGAACTGCATCACCGTGGGCCGGCCTTCGGGGTCCTTGACCGTGGTGACGAAGCCCTTGGGCTTGTTGAGGACGAAATAGCGGAGGCGCTCATCGCCCTGGAGCAGCTTGCCGTCGACGCGAATATGGTCGCGGCTGGAGTCGGCCTTGGTGCCCAACTCCGTGACTACCGTGCCGTTAACCTGCACGCGTCCCTGCTCGATGAGTTCTTCGGCCTTGCGGCGGCTGGACACGCCGGCCTTGGCGAGGATCTTTTGCAGGCGCTCCAGCTTGGCGGGCGGACGTGGCTTCGGATTGAACTCCGGCTCGTCTTCTTCGTCCTCCGAGGCAGCGGATTCATCCGGCTCGGTGCTGTCTTCGGCTTCGATTGCGGATTTGGCTTCTCCGTCGGTCTCGTCTCCGATGGGGTCTTCGATGACGGCCTCGGGGATTTCTGCTTCGGGCGCGGAGGTTACTACGGGTTCAGTTGCAATGGGCTCGAGGTCGCTGGTCTTTTTAGTCTTGCTGGTTTTCTTGGCCATTTGGGGAATTCTCAGTTTCTGCCTGCTCTGTTGCGAGGGTCACAGCAGGCGCGGCATCTGCTGGGGTTTCAGTGGTGTGGCTGGCCGCCATCACGGCGGTCGGGGTGGGTTCCGGGGTTTCCAGTGGGTCGTCCAAGGAATCGCCTGGGAGCTCTTCATCCTTCTCTTCGAGCTCCAGGCTTAGATCGAGTTCTTCTGCGCGGGCCGGCTCTGGTTCGGCCGAGAGCTCCGGCTCGTCTAGTTCGAGGTCGGCAAGCTTCTCGAACTCTTCCATGGAGGGCAGTTCGGCAACATCTTTCAGGCCAAAGCGGAGCAGGAACTCGCGGGTGGTCTTATACAGGATAGGACGGCCGATGACCTGTTTGCGGCCTGCGGTGGCGATGAGTTTGCGCGCGAGCAGCGAGCCGAATACGCCGGACGAATCCACTCCGCGAATTTCGTTGACCTCGGGTGCGGTAACCGGCTGCTTGTAGGCAATGACGGCCAGAGTCTCAAGCGCGGGCAGCGATAGCTTGAGCGCCGGCTTGAGGCTCTTGACAAAGGAACGGACCGCGTCGTGGCATTCGGGCTTGGTGCCCATGCGAAAGCCGCCGGCAATCTCGCGAATCTCAACACCGCGGCCATCGGATGCGTAGCTGGCGATGAGCTCGTCGAGCAGTTGGCGGATGACGGCGCGGACTTCGCGGTCGCGCTGGCGGGCGATGCGGCGGGCTTCGAGGTCGGCATCGGCGGAGGCTTCAAGAGTGTCTGTTCCGGCCACTGGATTCGCATCGGGGGCAGGTTCCGCCAGGGGCTCGGGAGGCGCGCTGGATGGTTCAGCAGGCAGAGCGACGGCTACGGCCTCACCCAACTCCATGGAAACGATGTGCTCGTGAGCAGGCTGGGGCAAAAGGTAGAGCGTCTCGGAGAGATCTGAGGTCTGGGCCGCGGATTCGGCGGCCTGCGCGGCAGACGCGGATTCCTGCTCCGCCTTCCATTCGAGGGCGTCGGCGGTAAAAAGCGCGGCGAGCTGGGCCAGTGTGACCGGCTCTTCCGCTGCGTAGATGACTGCTTCCAGTTTTGCTTTCAGGCTCATCGTTAAATAGGTACCTTAAGTATGGTACCGGAAGTGGAGGAAGGCTGCGCGCGGATTGAGGCTGCGCGGCACATTCAAGGGTGAGAAAGAGGCTGATCCGAGGGCGAGTGGCGTTACGCCTGGACACATCCCGCCAGTCATAGAAGAATTTGGTGAACCATGAACTGTGAACCTCATCACTGTTCACTGACCACTGTTCACTACCGTTATGCTCATGCGCCAATCAAGGCGGGCGTGGAAAGCGAGTAGGCAGGCATGGTCGCCGATGCGGTTGCTTCAGCCGGAGCCGTTTCAGCCGGCACATGAGCCAGTTCCCACGCCGAGCGGTCCTTGAGCAGGCGGGAGACCAGAGCCGTGTGCATGGCGTGGCCAGCGCGCTCGGCTACGACATGGCCCTCGATGCGCCGCCCAGCCAGGGCCAGATCGCCGATCAGGTCCAGCACCTTGTGGCGCACATACTCATCGGGGAAGCGCAGCGGGCCGTTCATCGGGCCGTTCGACCCCAGAATGATGGCGCTTTCCGGGCCTGCGCCGCGGATCAGGCCCATGTCGCGCAGCTTTTTCTCGTCGGCCTTGTAGCCGAAGGTTCGCGCCGGTGCGATAGCCGCGCCATACGTCTCGGCAGCAAGATCCACATAGGCTCTTTGCTGGCCGATGGGCGCCGGGAAGTCAATGGCGTACTGGATGCTATAGCCGGAGCCCGGATAGACGCCGATGAACTTGTTGCCCTCGCGCACCTCCACGTCGTGCAGAATGCGGATGGTTTCGCGGCGGCGGCGCTGGGTGCGGATGCCGACTTCGAGAAAGGCCTGTACGTAGGGCAGGGCGCTGCCATCCAAAATGGGAAGTTCTAAATTGTCCAGCTCGACGATCACGTTATCCACTCCCATACCAATGAGCGCTGAGAGCAGATGTTCGGTGGTGGAGATAAGTACGCCCTGGCGCATCAGGCTGGTCGCGTAACTGACTTTGGCTACGTTGCGGCCGTTGGCGGGAATTTCAAAGTTGTCAAGATCCGTACGGCGGAAGACAATTCCCGAACCGGCTGGCGCGGGAAGCAGGCGCATGGTTACCGGGGCACCGGAGTGAAGCCCAACCCCCGTAAACTCGATGGGCGCGGCGATTGTCTGCTCTAGGTGCGCGGGATTAGCCAATACTTCGTTCTCCAGCGGCGCGAAACAGTGCGCACTGGTTAGACTAGACCCGCTGGCGCATCTCCGTCTTGTGGCATTTTTGCCACACTATGCGCTTGCCAGGCCATTTTCAAGGACTAAAATCCGCCGACTAGGCCCTCAGCCAACCACGCGCAAGCCCTTCGACGCGTACCGAGCGATCTCGATATCGGGACTCACTAGCGCGAGCCCTTCCGCAGTTGCCTGTGCAATCAGAATCCTGTCGAATGGGTCTTTGTGAATCGGCGGCAGCCCGAAAACTCCAGCAATATGTTGGGGACGCAGTATCAGCGGAGCAGCGGCCAGTTGTTCGAGCGCTTCGAACCACCAGGTTCGCGGATCACCCACATCCAAGGTGCCTTTCATGCTTTTGAGCATTACTTCCCAATACGAGACCACGCTGAGAAGATTCGGCCCGGCAAGAATCGCATTTCGCGCCGTCGTCGAGAGCGCATCCGGCTCGGAGAGAGCCAATAGAGCTGAGCAGGTGTCGAGGAGGAAGCCGTTCGCGCCGATACTGCCTCTCACAGGTTGCCTTCCAGGAAGCGGTCTGGATCGACGGGAGCGTCCCAGCCGGCCAACAGGCGAACGCGCTCCTTCATACCGCCCAGTCTCGCCTTGCGGCGTTCCGCAGGTGGCGGAGCTATTTGGGCGACAGGACGGCCATGGCGGGTAATGACCACTTGTTCGCCGCCCTCGACAATGCGGATAAGCTCAGTGAGACGGTTTTTGGCTTCCGCTGTACTTATATCCATCCTCCCATTCTAGCCATAATTTATAGCTATAGCAAGATAAGGATAATTGCGCCCAGGCCAGCCTATCGCTCACAACAGGCTCTAGAATCACTATGAAAGGTCAAACAGATGCTCACCCGCCCCGATCTTCCCGTCCCCTTGCGCGCCTTGCTGGCGGGGGCGCGACGCAAGGAATCCGCCTTGTTTGACCTCATTCAGAAACTGGTGCGGGCGGAGTCGCCCTCCGACGACAAAGCCGCCGTGGACGCCTGCGTGGCGTTGGCGGCAGCTCAGGCCAGGGCATTGGGCGGGCGTGTGAAGTTGCACCGCCAGCGCGGGTTTGGCGATGTGCTGGAGGCGCGATTCGGGCCAAAGGCGCAAAAGATCAGTTCCGAGCGCCGCATTCTTCTGCTCGGTCATCTGGATACGGTATGGCCGCTCGGTACGCTCAAGACCATGCCCTGCCGGCTGGCCGACGGCCGCCTTTGGGGGCCGGGCACGCTGGACATGAAGGCTGGGGTGGCCATGGCATTTACCGCCATTGAAATGCTGATTGAGGCCAGGCTCCTGAATCGAGAGATTGTGCTACTGCTCAACAGCGACGAGGAAGTCGGCAGTCCTGTCTCGCGGCCCATCACTGAGCGGCTGGCGGGCGAGTGTGCCGCCGTCTACGTGCTGGAGCCGGCGCAAGGGCTGGCTTATAAGACAGCCCGCAAAGGCACTGGAGATTTTCGCATCGACGTGACCGGCGTGGCTGCTCACGCCGGCGTGGACTTTGAAAAAGGGGCAAACGCCATTCGCGAGCTTGCCCGGGTGGTAGAAACCGTGAGCGGCTGGACCGACCTCAAGCGCGGTATGACGGTGAGCGTGGGACTGGCCGGCGGCGGTTCCAAAACCAATGTGATCCCCGCCGAGGCCTGGGCCGAGGTGGATGTCAGGATCGCCCGCAAAGCGGATGGGCCGCGCATCGAGCGCAAGTTTGCCGCGCTCAAGCCGGTAGACAAGCGCTGCACGCTCGCCGTGACCGGCGGCATCAATCGCCCGCCCATGGAGCGTACACGCGGAACCGTCCGGCTCTACGAGCGGGCAAGGATTCTGGCGTCTGAACTGGGCTTCACGCTGGAGGAAGCCGCGACCGGTGGCGCTTCCGACGGGAACTTTACCTCAGCGCTGGGCATTCCCACGCTGGACGGAATGGGCGCGGTGGGCGACGGGGCGCACGCCCGCCACGAATCGGTGGTGATTGAACACCTCGCAGCCAGAACGGCGCTTCTGGCAGGAATGTTGGCCATGTGATAATCATTGGGCGCGCCTGATACACTCCGGGAAAGAGCAACGCTGGAGATCAACCAAGAAATGAAACACAGTGTTTTGATTTTTGCGATGGCGGTTTCCGCCGCCGCAAGCGCCCAAACCCCCGCCAAACCCAATGCGCCGGCCGCTTCTGCGCCTAAGCCAGCCGCTACGGCATCCAAGGCGGCTGCGCCAGCCGCCCATTCCGCTACAGCTTCTTCGGCTATCAAGCTGCCCCCCGGCATTCCTCCGGCCAAGGGCGTCCTGAAGATTGCTTTTTCCCTTCGTTACCAGGACATTATCGTCGGAACGGGCGCCGACGCCGAGCCAAACAAGCTTTATAAGGTCCAGTACACCGGCTGGCGCGCCGCCGACGGTGTCAAGTTCGACTCATCCTATGACCATCGTCCGCCGCTGATGGACAAGGACAACAAGCCGGTAATGGGCGACGATGGCAAACCCAAGCTCGGCGATCCGCAGCCTTACCAGTTCGCGCAAGGAATGGGCGGGATGGGCCGGGGCGGTCCCTTTCCGGGGTTCGATCAGGGCTTTGAAGGCATGAAGGTAGGCGGCAAGCGGCGTCTCTTCATTCCTTCGGAACTGGCCTACGGAACGCACGCGATGCCCGACCGTGGTCCGGATCATCCAGGGATTCCCGCCAATTCCGACTTGATTTTCGACGTCGAATTGGTGGATGTGGCCGATCTTCCGATGCCGGCGAATCATCCCGGCATGATGCCCGGTGGACGCCCGATGCCCGGTGGAATGTCACCGCATCCGCCAATTCCGGGAGTTCCGCCAACCCCGGCGCAACCCGGCGCACCCGCAGCGGCGCCCACGCCTGCTGCTCCGAACGCTGCTCCTGCCCCAGCGGCATCGGCAACGCCTGCGACTCCGGCTGCACAGCCAGCCCCAACGGCTTCAGCCCAGCCGGCGGCAAAGTAAGGCTGAGTACAACGGCATTCAAAAGGGGCACGGCTGTAGCCGTGCCCCTTTTTCAACATTAGGCGATTTCACGCTCAGGCCACGCTCAGAGGCAACTCCGGCGTAGCCGCGATCAGTTGGCGGGTGTAATCCTGCTGAGGGTTGGCGCACAGGGCTACCGCCTCGCCGGTTTCCACCAGCCGTCCGCGCTCCATCACCGCGATGCGCGTGCACAGATAGCGCACCAGCGGCATGGAATGTGAGATGAACAGGTAGGTCAGGCCGTGCTCGCGCTGCAACCGCCGCAGCAGATTCACAATCTGCGCTCCCACACTCACATCCAGGGCCGAGACCGGCTCATCCAGAATCAGCAGCCTGGGTCGCAGCGCCAGCGCGCGCGCAATGTTGATCCGCTGCCGCTGCCCGCCTGAGAACTCGTGCGGATGCCGCCCCAGCGCCGATTCGTCGAGGCCCACCTCGCTCAGCAGTTCGATGGCCTTGGCGCGCAGTGACGCGCGATCTGTTCCGACGCCCGCTTCGCTCTGATGAATCAGCAGCGGTTCGGTGACGATATCGAGCACGTTCATGCGCGGATTCAGGGCGGCGTAGGGATCCTGAAAGACCGGCTGCATCTGACGGCGCAGGCGGTGCAGTTCGCCGCCGGATGCGCGCGCCACGTCCGTGCCATCCACGCGCACATTGCCCCGGCTCGGTTCCACCAGCCCCAAAATCATGCGCGCCAGCGTGGTCTTGCCCGAGCCCGACTCGCCCACCAGCCCCAGTGTCTCGCCCGGATCGAGAGTCAAAGACACATCCTCGACCACGTGCTGCCATTCCGTTCGCAGCCCTGCCTGCCGGGGATAGCTCTTCCAGACCGAATTGACCTCAACCAGAGCCATGCACCGATGTTAAATGCCCGGCGAGGTCATCAGTCCGCTCAGAGATCATGCGCCGAGTGCTGGAAACAGCGGGCCAGCCTGGCGAAGAACCCGCCTGGACGGAGTTGAAACCCCTTGGCCGGAGCGTTCAATTCAGACCTGCATAGCGCCTGGATTTCAGGCGGGAGGATGCTCTGAGTTTTTGATTCCAGCTCAGATTGGATGGGTATCCCACTCATGGACCCCGACCGCCGCGGTTATTCCAATCGCTGCTGCAAGAATCACGGCCGCGATAATGATTTTGCTTCCTGTGGAAAGTTTCTGGTTGTGGATCCCGGTGACCTGGGCATATTGGATTTCGCGCGGTGGTTCGGCGCCCTTCGGCTTCACCGCAAAGCTTTGCTCGCCGATGCTGACGATGAGCCCCTTGACATCGACGTTATCGCCCAGCGTTATGCGCACGCCCTGACCCACGCCGCGCGCCACGATCTTTGCTTTCATCGCCGCCGGATCGGCGGGCTTCTTTGCAGCAAAGGCGAGGTTGTTGCTCGCCAGAAAGGGAATTAACAGCAGCGCCGTGAAACGCGCCAGGCGTGAGAATTTCATATCCTTTCGACCTCCTGCATTGAAAATGGCGAAGATTTGTCCGGTCATGGCGCCCGCTGGGATACTGGCAGAACTCTGAATGGGCCTCGTGCTTGCTCTTGCGAATGGGTTTGACATCGGTCCGGGGAAGCGAACCTGCCCACACTATGCGGGCGGCGGCAAGGTAAGTCAAGAAGAAATGGAGAGGCCGGCCCGCTCTACTCCGGCGGGAGCAGGGGCAGAGTCAGGTTCTCTGCCGCTGCGGGGCGGATATGGGAGCGCCCGGGAGCGACGGTGATCTTTCATTCACACCGTCTTAGGACTAGAATGCAGAGAACTGGAGGGCGCGATGGCAACTGGAGCCGTGGTTCGGAAGCAGGACGAAAGCGCCGTGGAAGCCCCTAACGCGGTCTACATGAAGAAGACGTACTCCCCTGAGTTTCTGGCCGAGCAGGAAGCGATTGACAAGCGCGTGCGCGAAGAAGGCGCAAGGCGCATTCGCCGTTCGGTTGAAAGAGCCATTGCCATGGGCATCATCGACAAGGACGGCAACCGCCTGAAGAAGGAACTCCCCGCGGACATGCTGCCCGGTGCGGATCGAGACTTTGGGGGATAGTGGATGCCAACGATGTACGTCGTTGCCGGACCGTCGGGCAGTGGAAAGACGAGTGCGTTTCCCGGAAGCCAATTCGGCTGCGACTATTTCAACGCGGATGACCATGCGGCTCAGTTCAATGGTGGTTCTTATACCGGCATTCCCAGGTCGATTCGCGCGATTGTGGCGCCTATCTGTGAAAAGTTCATTCAGGATCACATCGCCGCCAGCAAGGACTTCGCAACCGAAACAACTCTGCGCAGCACAATCGCCTTCGATCAGATGAAACAGGCTCATGATGCCGGATTTGAAGTGCGATTCCGTTACGTCTCGGTCGACAGTATCACCACCTCAATCGACCGTGTGGCGACCAGAGCAGACATGGGCGGGCATAGCGGCTCAGAAGATACGGTTCGAAAGATACGCTCGAGCAGCCTTTGCAACCTCCGGCGCGCCTTTGACGAATTGGGAAAGACAATCGATTTCTTCGATCTA
>Ga0302279_10007779_pt1 | contig 10822 bp, 4 predicted proteins | sample III_Bog_N3_3_FD_194541 | JGI IMG/M metagenome (GOLD analysis project Ga0302279, IMG submission 194541) | Peat permafrost microbial communities from Stordalen Mire near Abisko, Sweden - III_Bog_N3_3 | ecosystem: Environmental > Terrestrial > Soil > Wetlands > Peat | place: Sweden: Abisko...
CATCGTCATCCAACTGGGCGCCATCCTGGCCCTGATGATCCTCTTTCTGGGCCGCATCGTGGACTTCATCCGCACCTTCCCCAAGGGCGAAAACGGCGACCGTAACTGGCTCAACCATCCCATCTCCCTCACCCTCATCGCCTTTGCCTTCACCTCCGTCCCCGCCCTCCTCCTCCACAAGTGGAGCGAGAAGAACCTGGGCAGCCTCAATGTCATCGCCATTGCCCTCTTGCTGGGCGGCATCGCCATGTGGATCGTCGATGCCTGGTCCCAGCGCCGCGAGCCCACCACCACCCACGTTGAGCAGATGAACCTCCCGCAGGCCATCTGGATCGGCCTCTGTCAGACCCTCTCAGCCGTCTTTCCCGGCACCTCGCGCTCCATGTCCACCATCGCCGCCGGCCAGTTGGCGGGCCTCGACCGTCCTTCCGCCCTGGAGTTCAGTTTCCTGCTCTCCATTCCCACCATGATCGCCGCCACCGTCTGGGACCTGAAAAAAGAGGTCTTCCCCCACGACGGCTCCGTCGCCCACGTCGTCATGACCGCCAACAACTGGATCGTCCTCGTCATCGGCTTTGTGGTCTCCTTCATCGTCGCCCTCGGCGTCGTCGAGTGGTTCCTCTTCTGGGTCCGCAAGCACGGCTTTACCCTGTTCGCCATCTACCGCATCCTGCTCGGCGCCGCCCTGTTGCTCTGGGGAGCCAAGTACATCGGAAGGTAATTCCGCCAACAACTCCCTTTCAAGAATGGCGCGGCTCATCCCGCGCCCTTTCCATGCCTCCATCCTCCCCGCTCCGCCTGGAATCCCCAGCCCTCACGCCCTCCCGGGGGTTTGCAGCAAGGTTCCCCCCGCTCCCTTTTGACCAAAATCACCCCTGCGGGCTGGGATAATAGAGACTGCTCTGGGATTCTCCCGCCGCTCCAGTGACTCGTTCGCTGAGGTATTCGGAGCGGGAGCGAACCCACCATGAAACCCATTCGCATTGTCCTATCCCCGACGCGAAGCCGCCCCCTGAACATCTTCCTGGGGCTGGTGCTGGTGCTGGCCGCGCTACTTCTCATCCTCGCCCTGGTCACCTATCACCCCTCCGACCCCTCGCTGAACACCGCCACCGGCCTCGCCGCGCCCCACGCCGTGCGCAACTGGATCGGCCTCTTCGGCGCCTGGCTCAGCGACCTGCTCCTCCAGACCCTCGGCTTCACCGCCTTCTTCCTGCCCCTCTGGCTGGGCGGCCTGGGCTGGACCTGGATGCGCTCCCGCCCCGGCGGCTCGCCCTTCCTGCGCTGGACCGGAACCTTCCTCGCCCTCGTCTTTTTGCCCACCGTGCTCGCCCTGCTGCCCTGGCGCTGGCTCTGGCTCCACGCCGTGCCCGTCGAAGGCGTGCTGGGCAAGCTGGTGGCCGGCCTGCTGGTCACCTACCTCAACATCCAGGGAGCCTGGCTGGTGGCTGGAGTGCTGGCCGCCGCCGGCCTCTACTTTGCCTCCGCCGTCAGCATCTGGGCCATCAAGGAAAGCCTCCAGGACCGCTGGATCCACGCCCTCAACCTCCACGACCGCTGGCGCAACTGGCGCGAGCAGCGCGCCGAACTCAAGGAAGAGCGCCTCGCCCAGCGCGAAGCCCTGCGCGAACAGCAGGACTCGCACGACCGCGACTCCCGCCGTACCCCCATCCAGCCCTTCATTCCCGGCACCATGCCCGGCGCCATGCCCGGCGGCAATCCTCAACCCCTGCGCGCCGCCCTCGGCCCCCGTCCCGGCTTCTTCGCCAGCCTCTTCCATCGCCGCAACCGCGCCCCTGAAACCGATCCCGAAGACATTCCCGCCTTCCAGCGCGCCGCCTTCAATGCCGAGGAAGAAGCGTCAAGCCCCTCCGAGCCCCATCCGCCCAGCATCTGGGAACGCGTCCCCGACGATCCCGCAGTTCAGCCCGTCCCGGTGCCCATCGAGACCAATCCCGGCCCGCTTTCCTCCCCCGTTCCCATCCGTGAGACCGTGCTGCCCATCCAGGCCCGGCCCCTCCAGCCCATGCGCCCCGCCTACCCCAAGCAGGAGCCCCAGACCAACCCGAGCCCTGAATCCCGCCCCGACCCGCGCTCCGACACCCATTTTGCCCCGGCTCCCACCCCCGAGGCCCCTCCCAGCGCCGGCATCGCCATCAAATTCCGCGCCGATGCCGAGGTCCGCACCGCCACCGTGCCCCCCAAGAACCTCAGCGGCTTCAAGCTCCCCCCCACCACCCTGCTCAACCCCGGCGACGGTCCGCAGGCCATCCGCGAGGACGAGCTGCGCGATGAAGCCCGCGTGCTGGTTGAAAAATGCGGCGAATTCGACGTCCGCGGACAGGTCGTCCAAATCAACCCCGGCCCCATGGTCACCACCTACGAGTTCAAGCCCGAGGCCGGCGTCAAGTACTCCCGCGTCACCGGCCTGGCCGAGGACCTCTGCCTGGCCATGCGCGCCGAGAGCATCCTCATCGAACGCATGGCCGGCAAAAGCACCGTCGGCATCCAGGTCCCCAACCACACCCGCGAAACCATCCACCTCCGCGACGTGCTCGAGTCCGAGGTCTTCAACAAGGCCAAGTCCCGGCTCACCATCGCCATGGGCAAGGACATCAACGGCCGCATCGTCACCACCGACCTGGCCATCATGCCCCACGTGCTCATCGCCGGCTCCACCGGCTCCGGCAAATCCGTGGCCATCAACGCCATGATCATGAGCCTGCTCTACCGCACCACCCCCTCCCAGGTCCGGCTCATTCTCGTAGACCCCAAGCGCGTCGAACTCGGCATGTACGAGGGCATTCCCCACCTCTTCACCCCCATCATCACCGAGCCCAAGCTGGCCGCCAACGCCCTCCGCAACGCCGTCCGCGAAATGGAGCGCCGCCTCAAGCTGCTGGCCTCCCGCAGCGTGCGCAACATCGACCAGTACAACAAGCTCTTCGAGGGTGGCATGCCCTCGCTCTTTGACGACGGCGAAGACGAGGAGCCCCTGCCCTACATCGTCATCATCATCGACGAGCTCGCCGACCTGATGATGCTCGACCGCTCCAACGTCGAGGAATCCATCACCCGCCTGGCCCAGATGGCCCGCGCCGTCGGCATCCATCTCATCCTGGCCACCCAGCGGCCCAGCGTGGACGTCATTACCGGCCTCATCAAGGCCAACGTCCCCACCAGAATCAGCTTCCGCCTGGCCACCAAGGTCGATTCGCGCACCATCCTCGACACCAACGGAGCCGAGGCCCTCCTGGGCCGCGGCGACATGCTCTTCCTGCCCCCCGGCACCAGCCGCCTGGTCCGCCTCCACGCTCCCTACGTCAGCGAAAAGGAGACCGCCGCGGTGGTCGGCTTCTGGAAGGCCCAGGGACAGGCCGAGTACGTCGAAGGCTTCCTCGAATCCCCCCGCGACGACCGTCCCAGCGTCGATGGCTCCAACCCCGACCCCGACGAAAACGACCCCCTCTTCGACGACGCCGTCCGCCTGGTCTTCGAATTCGGCAAAGCCTCCACGTCCCTCTTGCAGCGCCGTCTCCGCATCGGCTACGGCCGTGCCGCCCACCTCATCGACCTCATGGAGCGCGACGGCCTCGTAGGCCCCGCCGACGGCTCAAAGCCCCGCGAACTCCTCAAAGCCCCCGGCTGGCTCCACGAAGTCACCGCCACCGCCGACGAGTAACTTCGGCTCTCAATCCTCCCCTTCGCCCTCCGCCCCCCTGCCCCATCCTTTCCGCTTCTTTCTGCGGAAAGGGTCGGTGGTCCCGATCTTCATCATCAGAAACTGACAGCTGATCACTGGCAACAGATCGCTGATCCCTGACCCCTGTTCCCTAGTCCCTAATCCCTAACCCCTAGTCCCTAACCCCTAGTCCCTAACCCCTAGTCCCTAACCCCTAGTCCCTCTTTCCGCATCTATTCCTCAGGAGCCATTCCTCATGAAGAGATTGCTTGCCCTCTGCCTGCTCGGCTGCGCCACCCTCGCCGCACAGCAGATTCCCGCGGCCACCGAGTTGCCCGGCAGCCCCTTTTTCATCAAGAAAACCTGGGTCGTCGGCGGCGCGGGAAACTGGGACTACCTCACCATGGACCCCGCCGCGGGACGGCTCTTCATCGCCCATGGCGCCCAGGTGCAGGTGGTGGATGTCGAGACCGGACAGGTCGCCGGAACGGTTTCCGGCCTGCGCGAAGCCCACACCGTGGCTCTGGACCCCAATGGCGAGCTCGGCTACATCAGCGACGGGCAGGCAAACCAGGTCAAGGTCTTTGACCGGCGCACACTTCAGGTCGTGGCGGCCATTCCCACCGGCCCCGCTCCCCGCGCCCTGGTCTTCGAGCCCGAGAACCAGTTGCTGTTCGCCGTCTGCACCCCTCTGACGACGGGAAATCCCGCACCGGGAGCCAGCCCCGCTCGCACCCCGGCCGACCTCGAGATCAAGTCGTCGATTACGGTGATCGATGCCGAGACCCGCCAGGGTCTGGGCGAAATCCTCATGCCCGGAAGAATGGGATTTGCCGCCACCGACGGCCATGGACAGGTCTTTATCAATGTCGTGAACCGCAATCAGATCGCCCGGCTCGATGCCGGCTCCATTGCCGCCCTCTTCGGCAGGCGGGCGGACCGGGCCGCTGCCACACGCCTGGCCGACGCCCAGCCGCCCGCGCTCTCGCCCGCTCCCGCCCCATCCCGCTCAACCCCCTCCCGTTCAGCCCCATCGCACTCAACCCCGTCCAGCCCGGCCCATGAGAACACCGCGCCCTCCGTGCTCGACTGGAGCCATGAAACCCGCCTCCCCAACTCCGCCTCCAGCCGCTTGACCCTGTTTCCCCTGGGGCCCGATTGCCGCGAACCCAGCGCCCTGGCCGTCGATGGCAGCCACCAACGGCTGTTTGCCGCCTGCTCGAACATGAAGATGGTAGTGCTCAATGCCGGCTCGGGCGAACTGGTCACCTCCCTGCCCATCGGCCCCGGAACCGAGGCCATCGGCTATGACGCCGGCCACGGGCTCATCTACGCCGCCAACGGAGGAGCGCAGGGAACCCTCACCATCATTCGCCAGGACGTCACCGACACCTATGCCGAGATTCAGAACCTGGCCACCCGACAGCGGGCTCGCACCCTGGCGGTCAATTCCGCCACCGGCCAGGTTTACCTGGTCACCGACCTGCTGGGCGTCAAGCTCGATCGGCCAGGCGGCATCGGCACCCTCCAAACCCCTCCGGCAGCGGGCAGTTTTCAGGTGCTGGTCATCGGAAACTGAACCGGACAACGGACGGCGCGAATCGGCCCTCAGGGTGCACACTATATCCATGTTCAGTTTCGGCAAACAACAGCCATCTCCTACATTGCTGCTCATCGATGACGACCTGGTGAGCCGCGAGGTGATGGCCACGGTGCTCACCATGAGCGGCTACGCCGTGCACACCGCCGAAGGCGGCGCGCCGGCGCTCAAGTTGCTGGAGGACGGGGAGTGCGCGCCGGACGCCATCCTGATGGATGCGCAGATGCCGGGTCTGAACGGAGCCGGGCTGATTGAAGAACTGCGCTTGCGCAGCCGCGCCAGGGTGTTCGCGATGAGCGGTAGCCACGCGCCGCGCCAACTCCTGGCCGCCGCCGACGGGTTTCTGCTCAAGCCCTTCGGCGCCGACGAACTGCGCGCGCTGCTGGAAAAACACGATGCGCCGGAGGCTTCGGCCGGGGGCGCGGGCGGCGGGGCGGCCAGGCCTGAGTCCGTTTCCCCGTCCGGCGATCCGGTGGTCAGCGCCGCTACCCTGGCCCAGTTGCGGGGGCTCATGCCGGAGTCCTCGGTCAAGGAGATTTACCTGGCCGTGGTCACCGACTTGGCCGCCCGCCTTGAAGCTCTTGAGGTGGCCATCGTATGCGGCGATGCCGCCCAGATCCGCCGCATCGGCCACGCCATCAAAGGCGGCTGCGGCATGGCCGGCGCCATCGAGGCCGCCCGCCTCGGCGCATTGCTCGAAGCCTCGATTCCTTCCCACCAATCCAAGCCGGCATCCGCCCCCGGAATGGACAACCTCGATGACACTTCCCGCCTCCTCACGGAATTGCATGACGCCGCCCGCAACCTGAAGCGTATGCTGGATGCAGAGTTTCCTGCGTAGGAATCGCCGGCGCATTGTGCCGCGCTCACATTTCCTTCGCCAGGGCAGGGCCCCGCTGCAAGGTTGATTCCGGTGCTCAAAATAGTCGCCGGGGCGCTGCCCGGTCTGTGGAGGTTGGCCGCTCAAGTGGAACGACCGATTCGAATCGTGCTGGCGGATGACCACCCTGTCGTTCGCATCGGAGTGCGCAACATGCTCTCCGAAAGAGATGGCTTTGACGTGGTGGGCGAAGCCTCGGACGGGGACGAAGCCATCACCCAGACCCTGGAACTGGAACCCGACATCCTGCTGCTCGACGTGCAGATGCCGCGCCTTCCCGGCCTTGAGGCCATGCGCGCCATCATGAACGGCACGCCGACCGTCAAGATCCTGCTGCTGACCTCCACCATCACCACCCAGCAGATCATTGAGGCGCTGCACATCGGCGCGCGCGGCATCGTGCTCAAGGACGCACTCTCCGGCGACTTGCAGACCGCCATCCGCACCGTCGTCTCCGGCGACTACTGGATCGGCGGCAAACGCGTCGTCAACCTGGTCACCGCGCTCCACGACCTGATGCAACAGGCCGCCGTGCCGCCGCGCAAAACCTACGGCCTGACCCCGCGCGAGCTGGAAGTGGTCGGCTCCATCGTTGAAGGATGCAGCAACCGCGACATCGCCAAGCAGTTCGGCCTCAGCGAAGAAACCGTCAAGCGCCACCTGTCGAACATCTTCGACAAGACCGGCGTCTCAACGCGCCTGGAACTGGCCCTGTTCGCCATCGCCCACCATCTGGTCGAGCCCCAGTCAATCTGATCGAGCCCCGGCTGAAAGCGGCAGCCAGAGGCGCCTCGCCGCCTTACTCTTCGGCGGGCGGCTCCTCGGCCAGCTTCAAACGCTCTCGCGCCCGCCGCGCCAGCCATCCCCGCGTCCAGGTCGCCAGAACAAAACTCAGCGCGGTGACCACCAGCAGCAGCAGCAGGAAATACTGGGTCAGCCAGATCCGCATCATGGCATACCACGTGATATTGCCAACATGGTAACTCCCGCCCTCCACCGCATACGACGAGAATTTCTCCCCCTGCAACAGGCTCACCGCGCCGGTAATGTCGCGCGATTGCGAGCGGTCCAGAAACACATCCGCGAACGCCCCCGCCGACGCATCCTGTTTTAGAACGATCAAAACGATGGAGCGGTCCGGAGATGCCGGCGACTGAACCTCCTCGACCAGGGCGTCCGGAACCCCCGCGACATTGCTGAGCCGTTCCTCGGTCACGGCGTTTCCCAGCAGCCCGGACCACCAGCGCGAGCCGGCGGTTTCAAGGGACGAGATTTTTGCCGCATAGCCTTGCGCCTGCTTCAGGTGCAGTCCGTTGTTGTCCAGCGTCACAGGCAGCGAGGCATCCAGCGAGCCGAAGGCGGGCTGGTCGGCAATGGTTCCCAGAATGAGATAGTCCCGGGCCCTGCTGATCACCGTGTTCGGTCCGGCGACCTCCACTCCCAGCACCGGATAGCCGGTCTGCGCTCCGAAGTGGCTCATCAGGTGAAGATAAAGAGCCATTTCTTCCGCGCTCGGAACGGTCGGCAGCACCACCGTGGTCTGGGCCAGATCGGCCAGTTGCGTGAACGGAAACCCGGCATTGGCAAACAGCTCCAGGTTCGGCATCCGGGTCCACAACCCAAGATCCTGGAGGTCGATCGTCGAGTTGCAGAGAACTTCGCCCTTCAGCGCGGCGGATGCGGGGTTCTGCGTCGCCGCCCGATTGGCGGGAATGAAGTCGAAGTTGAACAGAACCGTATTGCCGAAGGGCCGTAGGTCGGCAACCGGCACCAGAATCGCCCGCTGCCCCTCGACGAAATCAGCCCCCGGCAGCAGCGGAATCTCACTGACCAGCAACCCATTCACCACCACCCGCAAAGCCGACCCCGCCGCCGCCTGCAAGGCGTTATAGCGGTAATGCAGATGCATCGAGAGGTTCTGCTTTTCTCCATAATTCAGGTTGGGCGGAACGTGGAAATAAAGCGGGATGGGGCTCGAACCGTCGGTCGCCAGCATATCGCGGTTCTGGCAACTGGCCAGCGGAGCGGAGCGGCGGTTGGGCAGCCAGCGCGGAGCGTCGTCAACGGCGCGCGCCGCGGGCATCGCCAGGTCCGGAACGGGGGTGGTGTCGCCGCTCAGCGCAATCCCTTCCGCAGCGGAAGTGGCCGAAGCGCTCTTGGTCAGTGCCAGCGTGCGGGCAACCATCAGCAGCCGGTCCTCATCTTCCCCCGCCAGCACCAGAACGGTTCCATTGGGATCCGAGGGGTTGGCTCTCAGCGCCAATGACGAGCCGGGCTCGCCCTCCATTTGCAGAGAGGAGCTCAACTGCGAGGGATCGGAAGTGAAAACGATCGCGTTGCCGGTGGGAATCGCTCCCACTGAAACCACAAAACGCACCGGCTTGGTGCTGGCCAGAACTCCCAGCCACGAGGCCACGATGCCCGCCGCCTCGAGCGACTTGGGGGTGGGCTGCGACAAGAAAACAAACGGAACCGTCGTGGTGTTCTGCAAATCCACATCGAAGATCGGCAGCGGGAGCTGGCTCAGGTTGTTCTGCCACAGCAGCCGGTCGCCGCTCACCTTCAGCGTGGAACCGGGCGCGATGCGGGCCAGGATGTGCGCCCTGGCCTGGTCCTCCTGTTGCATAATCCCGCTGCCGGTAAATTCAAAAGTGAGAACGTTGCTCCGCACCAGCAGCGTATCGGGAACCTGCACCTCCACCGTGCTGAAGCCGCCGTTGCCCCCCGAAGCGGGCGAGGGCGGGAGAGTGGTCACCAGAACCCCGTTGAGGATGATTCCCAGCGTCGTGCTGTGCGGGTCCAGCCCCGGATCGATGCTGTAAAGCAGCCTGAGCGTGGCCGTCCTGGGCATCATGGCGTAGGAGAGCGTGAAACGCAGCGAATAGTAAGAGTGGGGCCCGCGCATCTCAATCGCATGGGTCAACCCCATGTCCTTCAGGCTCAGGAGTTGCACCGGGGCGGCGTCCGCTGAGGAAGCCTGTGCCACGCCGTCGAGGGGCGAGCCACCGGCCGAGCCGGCGCCCAATGGGCTGGTTGAATTCCGGCTCTGGCCGGCCGCCATGGCCTGCACGCCCAGGGCCAGCGCCACCAGCAGAACGGCGGCCGAAACCGGCGCCGCTTTTACCACCGCCGCTTTCTCCGGAAACAGGCTTCGCGCCACCTGGTAAAGCCCGTAGAAAGAAAGCCGAATGACGCGCAGAAGGCTGATCAGCGGCCGATCGGCCTCCTTCTTTTCCAGCGGGCTGATCCATGCGTCCGCGCGCGAGTAGAGCGCCCTGGTCAAGGTCTCCTGTTCGGCGATCGTGGGCACCGAGAACGCCAGGCGAACTTCCCTGTTCTTCAAGCCCACAACCTTGGCCCCGATCTCCGCATCCCCGGCCTGCTCGGGAAAAGCCAGCCGCAGATTGTCTCCCAGGGCCAGGCTGGAATCGTCAAACAAGGTTACGGACGCGCCTCCGATCGACATGTCCACCGACATCGCGTCGATCTGCCGTCCGTCGGTCAGATCGATCCGCACCGGGATCTTGGCTTCGATGCGAACCGTTTCGCGCCTCTGTTTCTGCTCATGAGCCACCGCGGCGGCCACGCCGAGTATGACCATGTTGAACAGCACCCAGACCACGTTCATAATCACCGCGCCCTGGTGCTGATTGTCGGTCACCAGCAGCCGGTAAGGCGCCGCCGCCAGGCCCAGCAGGTTCACGAGCAAAAGCCACTTGGTCGGCGCCGCGATCTTGCTGTCGAACTTCGTCCGCCCCAGCGTGCTGCCCTTGTCCGTCACATTGAACTTGCCCAGTTTCGGATTGATCATGGCCAGCAGCGTGGGCGCCAGAATGTAGGGTGCCAGCACCGACTCGTAGATCTCATTCCAGAACGAGTGGCGATGCCGCTCCTGAATCCGGGAGTTGGTCAGGCTCGACAGAATCAAATGCGGAAACGCGTAGGCCAGAATCGCCAGCCAGTAGCCGGGAATGATGGTCCTCGCCAGCAACAGGTAAACCAGCGGCGCCAGCAGAAAAACCAGCCGCGGAACCGCGTAAAGAAAGTGCGCCATGGCGTTGAAGTAGCAAAGGCGCTGCGAAAGCTTCATGCCCCACGCAAACAGCGGATTGTCGGTGCGCAGAATCTGGATCATGCCCCGCGCCCAGCGGACCCGCTGGCCCACGTGCGCCGCCAGGCTCTCAGTGGCCAGTCCCGCGGCTTGCGGAATATTGATATACGCGGTGTTGTAGCCCCGCTTTTGCATGCGCAGCGAGGTGTGCGCGTCCTCGGTCACCGTCTCCACCGCGATCCCTCCCACCTCGTCCAGCGCCGAACGGCGGATCAGCGCGCACGAGCCGCAAAAGAACGTCGCGTTCCAGAAGTCGTTGCCGTCCTGCACGATGCCATAGAACAGTTCGGCTTCATTGGGAATGGTCTTGTACTGCAGCAGGTTGCGCTCAAAGGGGTCCGGCGAATAGAAGTGGTGCGGCGTCTGCAGCATGGCCAGCATCTTGTCGGTCAGCATCCAGCCCAGCGTCATCTGCAAGAAGCTGCGGCAGGGAACATGGTCGCAGTCAAAAATCGCCACGTAAGGCGAATGCATGGTGGACAGCGCGTGATTGATGTTCCCCGCCTTGGCGTGCCCGTGCTCCCGGCGCGTAATGTAGCCCACCCCGGC
>Ga0302279_10007781_pt1 | contig 10820 bp, 13 predicted proteins | sample III_Bog_N3_3_FD_194541 | JGI IMG/M metagenome (GOLD analysis project Ga0302279, IMG submission 194541) | Peat permafrost microbial communities from Stordalen Mire near Abisko, Sweden - III_Bog_N3_3 | ecosystem: Environmental > Terrestrial > Soil > Wetlands > Peat | place: Sweden: Abisko...
GGAAGCGACCGGGGCGGCGGAGCCGCCGCCGGTGAAGGCGATCCACCGGGGTAATGCGGCGCGGAAACGGCCAGAGCAGGCGTCGCTGTTCGATGGGTGAGGGCACCCGGGACAGAGACGCCAGACAGCGGACTGGACGATCAATGGGGCACGCCGCTAGGGTACGGCTTCAACCAGAGGCTACCATGACTCCAGGTTTTTCGCGTCTTTCTGTCGCCGGCTACCGCCGCCTGAAGTCGGTGGACATTGCGCTGCGGCCACTGAACCTCCTGATCGGCGCCAACGGGGTGGGTAAGAGCGCCGTCCTGGACGTAATCCGATTGCTGGCTGCGTCCGCGAATGGACGCCTGGCCGCTGCAATTTCGGAATTGGGGTCGTTTCAATTTCTGCTGACAGCGGACGGCGCAACAAAAGCCATCACTTTTGGAGTTCAAATCGATCAGACTGACGCATCTCCGGTTGACTACGCACTACAGCTCTCACCCGCTGGCTTGTCGTATGCCATTGATCGCGAATATCTTACCCCCCGCGTGGCAATTGTCGTACCGCCGCAGCCGACCTCCACCATTTTGAATCCGGACGGTATGCCGTTATCATCGCCCCACAATCCCATCGACGCCGATTTGTCGCGAGTCAAGTACTTCCTTGGTGGGAAATACATCGAACCCGACTGGGAATACAAGTGGTCTGAAACCGCATTATCCCAAACGCCAAAGGCCATTCATGATGCTGAGGGTTTTCGGCATGCACTGGCAGACGTGTCCGAAGTTTACCATTGTCTCGACGTATCCAGGCGCGCTCCGGTCCGAACACCGCAAATCCTGTCTCCGGCGCAGACGCCGGGCACAAACGGTGAGGACCTCATTTCGTGCCTGTACACCATGCGTGAAACAGCACGTGAACGTTTTGACACGGTCGAGGATGCCTTGCGGGCGGCCTTTCCGGCTATGGAGCGGCTTGACTTCCCACCGGTCGGCGGCGGTCTCGTGGCGCTTGGGTGGAAGGAGCACGGCTTCTCGAGGCCCTTTTACGCCAGCGAACTGTCTGAGGGCACATTGCGCTTTCTGTGGCTCGCGACCTTGCTGCAAAGTCCGGGCCTGCCACGCATCACCTTGATCGATGAACCGGAAGTGAGCTTGCATCCGGAAATGCTGCGATTACTGGCAGAACTGATGCGCGAAGCATCCGAACGCAGCCAGCTCATCGTCGCGACCCATTCGGACCGGCTCGTCCGGTTCCTCGAACCAGCGGAACTGCTCATCTGCGACCGGGACGATGCCGGCATGATGACGGTTCAGTGGGCCGACGCATTGGACCTCAAAGAGTGGCTGGAGGACTACACGCTCGACCAGCTCTGGAGTAAAGGCATCCTCGGGGGCCGGTCGTGACGCTACGCATTGCGATCATTGTCGAAGGCAAAACCGAAGGCGCTCTCGCACCTGCTCTGCAAAATTTCTTGAAGGAACGCCTGGCAGGTCGGATGCCGAAACCGAGGTTCTTCCCAGAGGACGGCAGGCTACCGACCGGTGAGAAGCTAAAGGGGGATGTTGAACGGCACCTCAAAAACAATTTTGTCGCGGTGATCGCGTTAACCGACGTCTACACGGGCAGCCGGCCACCTGAATTTACCAATGCCGGCGACGCGAAGGAGAAAATGAAGCGATGGGTCGGACAGAATCCCAAATTCCATCCTCATGCCGCGCAATACGAATTTGAGGCGTGGCTGCTGCCGTACTGGTCCCGCATTCAAGATCGATCGGGCAACCGTCGCCCCCCGTGGTCCCAGAACCCTGAATCTGTCGATCATGACTGCCCGCCGGCCAAGCGTCTGAAGAAGTTGGTCAGGAGCGGCAGCAACAAGCGCTCCTATGTGAAAACGCGCGACGCGAAAGCCATCCTTGAGGGACAGGATCTGGCCCTCTCGGCAGCCCAATGCCCGGAACTCAAAGCCTTCCAGAACACCCTGCTCTCCCTCGCGGGCGGCGCCACGATTTGACCGCAGCCCCCATCCACCTCGCCGGCGAGCGCCTGATGCTCGACCCGGCCGGCGCCCTGATCTGGCCCGCCGCGGGCCTCCTCGCCGTCTCCGACCTGCATCTGGAAAAAGGCACCGCCTTCGCCCGCAAAGGCATGCTGCTGCCGCCCTGGGACACCCACGCCACCATCGACCGCCTCACCCTGCTGCTGCGCCGCTGGCGCCCGCGCATCGTCGTCGCCCTGGGCGATTCGTTCCACGACACCGCCGGCCCCGCCCGCCTGCCGCATGGCGAACGCGAGCGCCTCACCGCCATGACCGCGGCTCACCGCTTCATCTGGGTGCTGGGCAACCACGATCCCGCCCCACCCGAGAACCTGGGCGGCGAGGCGCACGAGAGCTACGCCGCCGGTCCGCTGGTCTTCCGCCACCAGGCGAGCCCCGGCGCCACCGGCGAGATCGTCGGCCACCATCACCCCAAAGCCGCCATCCCGGCGCGCGGCGGTTCGGTCAGCCGGCCGTGCTTCGTCGCCGACGCCCAGCGCGTGATGATGCCGGCCTTCGGCGCCTATACCGGCGGCCTCGACGTACGCGATCCCGCCATCAGCCGCCTGTTCCCCCGCGGCGGGCGCGTGTTCCTGCTGGGGCAGGACCGGCTGTTCAGCTTCGCGCTGGGCGCCACCGGCCACGAGCCAAAACGCGCGACACAGCCCGCGGACCGCACTATATGACAGCGGTGTGATGACCGCACCCTTCATCCCCCCCAACGCCAGGATCCGGGTCGTCGGCGACGTGCACGGCGAGGCCACCGCCTTCGCCTACGCCGCCGCGACCGACCGCTTCGTCGTTCAGCTCGGCGACCTGACCGACCATGGGCCGGACAGCGCCGGCACCTTGCGCATCATGTTCGACCTGATCGACCGCAAGCGGGGCCTGTTCCTGCTGGGCAACCACGACCTGAAACTGGCGCGCGCCCTGGCCGGCCATCCCGTCCGGATCGAGCCGGTGCTGCAGGCCACCATCGACCAGATGGATGCGCAACTTCGCGATCGGATCATCCTGGAAACCCACCAGGCGCCGGCCTGGCTGCGGCACGGGGGGGCACTGTTCGTGCATGGCGGGTTTCATACCGCCATGCTGGACCAGCCGGTCGCGACCCCGGGCCTGACCCGCCCCTCCGGCGCAATCGCCCGCGCTTTATACGGCGAACCGACCGGACGCACCCAGCCCGATGGCTATCCCGAACGCAGCCTGCGCTGGGTGGACCGCATTCCGCCGGGCCTGACCGTTTATTGCGGCCACGACCGCCGCAGCACCGATGGGCGCCCCTATGCACGCCCCGGCGCGGCCGGTGGCAATGCCGTGTTCCTGGACACCGGCGCCGGGAAAGGCGGGCACCTCTCCTGGATCGATTTACCATAGCAATTGTTGCCGCGCCCCGGGACGCGGCCTAAAATGACGCAAGATAATCCAGCCAGGGAGAACGGATCTGAGATCCATGTCAAGCTTCATCAGCCGTCTCGTCGGCCTGTCGGAGCCCGCTGTGCCCCGGGACCGGCTTGAACGCATCAACCAGATCCTGCGCCGCCGTCTGGACGACTCGGTCGAGGACGTCTTCGACAGAGCCTGCCTGCATGGCGACCTCGACACCGCGGCGGAACTGTTGGACGTGCTCAAGGCCATGCACGCGCGGCGTCAGGTCCGCGCCGGGCCGGAACGGCGAACCAGCGACCAGGCCATCCGGCGTGCGAGCGAGGAACTGGCGCGGCGAAAACTGGCCAAGCCACCCGCATCGCGGCGCGACAGGGGGTAGGACAAGCACGCGGTCCCATGGCAAGATAGAACCCGATGCGCCAGCTCCTGCTCCTGCGGCACGCCAAGTCCGCCTGGGATGATGCCGCGGTTCCCGACCGGGACCGAGCCCTGAACGCGCGCGGCCGCCGCGCCGCGGTCCTGATGCGGGAGGCGATGCGCGATCTCGGCCTCGCCCCGGACGTCGTGCTGGTCTCGCCGGCTCGTCGGACCCTGGAAACGCTGGAGGCGCTGGAACCCTGGGACGATACCCCGCTGGTCGAGCCGCTGGATGCGCTCTATCTGGCCAATAAGGCGACCCTGCTCGACGCCTTGCGCGCGATCCCGGAAACCGTGCGCAGCGTGCTGCTGATCGGCCATAACCCGGGCATGCACGATCTGGCCCTGACGCTCGCCAACGGACGGCCGGTCGGGGACGCGGGCCGGGCCCTGGCGAAGGGCTACCCCACCGGCACCCTGGCCGAGTTCACCCTCGCCGGCCCCTGGCACACGATCGGCGCCGGCAGCGGGCGGCTCGTGCGGTTCGTCACCCCCAGGTCGCTGGAAGAGGCTGCCGGCCAGACCGATGGAGCTTGAACTCGTCCTGCATCCGGACGACGCGGGCAAGCTGCCGCATCTGGCGCTGATCGAAGCATCCAAGGCCGGGCGGATCCAGACGCGCGCGGCGCGCATCATCTGGCACGACGGCGCCGACCGGGACCTCGCGGGGGACGGCCTGTCGCTCGCCGAACATCGCGGCACCTGGCGGCTGGAGCGGCTGACCCCCGGCGCCGATGGGCTTTGGCCCCCCGGCACGCCGCCGCCCTGCCTGGCCGAAGCCGATCAGCCCGCCGCCCTGCCGCACGGCCTGCCGGATCCGCTGACCCCCGTCGCCGCGTTCGAGGGCAAGACCACCACCGTGCCGTTGCTTGTCGCGACGGAGCCGGTCTCGCTGGTCGTGCTGCGCGGCGCGCTGCGGACGGTCGCCGCGGAGCACCCGGTGTGCCGGCTGCGGATCGATGGTGCGGCGGCGGCGGTTCGGGCGATCGCGGTGGCACTGGCCGGCGAACTGCGCGCCGCGGTGCCGCGCGCCAGCCTCGCAGCGGAGGCGCTGGCCACCGCCGCGGGCTCCTCCCCGGCAGAGCGCCGGTTGAGCGCGCCGGTTTTGCCGGTCGCGGTCCGCGGATCGGTGGCCGCGGCCTTTCGCCATGTGCTGGGTCACCTGACGGATGTGATGCTGCACCACGCACCCGCCGCGGCGGTCATCGGCGGGGAGGATAGCGAACCGGTGCATCAGATGCGGGTCGCGGTCAGGCGCGCCCGATCGGCGATGGCGATCTTTCGCCAGGCCCTCGCCTGTCCCGACTTCGACGCGGCCAACGAGCATCTGAAGATCGTCGGGTCCCGACTCGCCGCCGCCCGGGACTGGGATGTGTTCGTGACCGAGACCGTACCGGCCGTCGCCGCTTCATTGCCCGGTGACACCAAGCTGCCGCCATTGATCGCCGCGGCGCAGCGGCGGCGGCGGGAGGCGCACACGGTCCTGCATGCCTGGCTGACCGGGTCCGAGTTCCGGGTGCTTTGTGTCGAACTGGCCTGGCTCGCGGCTTCGGACGATTGGGTTCCCGCGCCTGCTTCGGCCGACCCCGCTGAGCCGACCCTGCCCGGGTTTGCCGCGCCCATCCTGCGCCGACGGTGGAAGAAGATGCTCGCCGCGGGCAAGGAAATCGAGACGCTGGACGTCCCAGCCCTGCACGGGTTGCGGTTGCGCACCAAGCGGACGCGTTACGCGGCGGAAATTTTCGTGACATTGTACCCTGGCAAGGCAACCCACAAGTTCTTGCGCCGGTTGAATGCCCTGCAGCAGGTTCTTGGCAAATTGAATGATGCGGCGGTTGCCGAACACCTGTTGCGTGATCTGGTCGGGGGCTCCACACGCCACGGCTACGCTGCCGGCCTCGTTTTGGGATTCACCGCAGCCTCGGCCACGACCCTGCGGCCGCGTATTCTGCGGGCCTGGGCGAAATTCGAGCGCGTCGCGCCGTTCTGGACCTGATATGCAGGCTTGACCGGCGGTCACCACTTCCGGCATCGGGGCAATACGCAAACCTGGGGACCGACCGCCGTGTCGCTCAATCACAAACGCCGGATCTTTCGTCCGGCGATCGCGCCGTTGCGTGGCACTGCGTTGCCGGGCCGCGGCTGGGCGCTCGCGTTGGCCGGCGGCGCGTTGACTTTGCTGGCTGGCGTGTGGATGGCGGTGCAGCCATCGCAGGCGCCCGCCCGCCCGCCGTACGAGACCTCGCTCGCCGCGGATACGGCGCAGGTGGCGGTGCTGGATGGTGGGACCTTGCGCCTCGGCGACCGGGTGGTGCGGCTGGCCGGCATCGACCCACCCGCGCGGGGCGAGGCCTGCCATGGGGTGGACGGCGCCGGCTTCGACTGTGGCGTGGCGGCGGCGAATGCTCTGGCGGCACTGGTGCGCGACGGTTCGGTCGCCTGCACCCTGCGCGGTCATGATCGTGTCGGGCGTCCTTTGGGCCGTTGTGTCTCCTGGGGGACGGCGTTGAACCTGGCATTGGTGGCGGCCGGATGGGCGCGGGCGGACCGCACCCAATCGGACCTGGCCCGCGCCGAGGATGACGCTCGGGCCGGACACCGCGGTTTGTGGGCGGGGGCGGGGCGGTAGCAGGGGGCGTTGCGGGCGCCGCAACGGTTAGAGCATTTTCACCATGACTGGAAAGTCGTCCCCCATCGTCATGGCCGGGCTTGTCCTCATAAGCGCTGACATAAGGCGTCATCAGACGCCTTGGCTCATATCGCGTTCGTTGGCGGTATAACCCGTTAGCATCGTAAGCGGGAACGGTCGGGCATCCCCGGTGATGTGTGCGAGTCCGTTATTTTTTAGCACGGAGAAAGAATGAAGCGCCACGGAGGTCAATCCTGCCGGACGTTCACCGAATCGGGGGGCAGCACGCTGAACGGATCCTCGAGCGCGCTCTGTCCGGATCTCGGACTGCCTGACATCGAGGACGCCTCCGTGGCGCTCCGTGCGCTTCATTCTTCGTGCTAAAAATGCGGATTTGCGGACGTCGCCGGCGGCGCAGGCAAATTTCCAGCAGGGGTTCGACCGGCATAACCAATGACGAACGCGACAAGAACCATTGCTTTCCGTCATGGCCGGCACAAGGGGCGGCCATGACGGAAAAAACGCGCTCTGCCGCCCGATTTTCCAGTCCCGGCGAAAATGCTCTAGCCGCGAGCGGACATCAGTGGAATGAGGTCGGGCATTTCGACGTCGATTTCCAGGGTCGCGATGTCCTCGCTGCGGTCCAGCTTGATGTGCACCTTATCGCGGTCGACCTTGATATGGCGGGCAATCACCGCCAGGATTTCCTCCTGCAGGGTTGCCAGGAGCTCGGAATGACCCGCGGCGCCACGCTCATGTGCCAGCAGAACCTGCAAGCGTTCGCGCGCGACCGGGGCGCTGCTCCGGCGGCGGAACAGGGCCAGAAGGTTCATGCCACCCTCCGTCCGAACAGTTTGCCGATGAAGCTGCGGTGTTCCAGTGGCACGACGATCTCCAGCTTTTCGCCGCGCAGCCGTTTCGCCGCGTCGAAGTAGGCCCGCGACGGGGCGCTGACCGGGTTGTTCAGGGTGACCGGCGAACCGAGGTTGGAAGCCCGCAGCACTTCCTCACTTTCCGGAATGATGCCCAGCAGCGGGATCGACAGGATCTCCAGCACATCCTCCGTCTTCAGCATCTCATTGCGTGCTGCCCGACCGGGATCGTACCGCGTGATCAGCAGGTGCTTGTCGATCCGCTCGCCTTTTTCCGCTTTCGCGGTCTTGGAATCCAGCAGGCCGATGATCCGGTCGGAGTCGCGCACCGACGAAACCTCCGGGTTGGTCACCACGATCGCCTCGTCGGCGTGGTACATGGCCAGCAGCGCGCCTTTTTCGATGCCGGCGGGGCTGTCGCACAGCACCCAGTCGAATTTCTCCCGCAGTTCGGCGATGACCCGAGAGACGCCCTCGGGGGTCAGCGCGTCCTTGTCGCGGGTCTGCGAGGCGGGCAGCAGCGACAGGTTATCGATCCGCTTGTCGCGGATCAGCGCCTGCGCGAGCCTGGCGTCGCCTTGCACGACGTTGATCAGGTCGAACACCACCCGGCGTTCGGCACCCATCACCAGGTCCAGGTTGCGCAGGCCGACGTCGAAATCGACCACGACCACGTTTTCCCCGCCCTGGGCGAGCGCGGCCCCGAGAGCGGCGGTGGAGGTCGTCTTGCCGACGCCGCCTTTGCCGGATGTCACGACCAGGACCTTGGACATGTGCGTACCCCCGTTAAGGTTCAGTCGAGGACAGTCATCTTCATGTGCTGGCCGTCCAGCCAGGCCTGCACCGGCCGCCCGATCAGCGCGGCGGCCATGGTGTCGGCCGTCTGATAGACGCCGTCGATCGCCAGCAGTTCGGCGTGCATCTTGCGGCAGAAGATCCGGGCTCGGCTGTTGCCCGCAAGTCCCGCAATCGCTCGGCCACGCAAGGCACCATAAATATGCACCGATCCGCCCGCCATCACCTCGGCCCCCGAGGCAACCGACCCCAGGATGGTCACGTCCCCCCGCTCGAACACGACGGACTGACCGGACCGGACCGGTTGGTCGATGACCAGGGCCGTGGTCTCCGGGACGGCGGGGGCGGCGGCTGGCGCGGCGGCGGGTCGGGGTTCATCCGGCACTTCGATGGCGCGGCCAGGCTTCCCGGCACCCGGCAGCGGACGCCCCCAGGCCTCCAGCCCGGTCCAGGCGGGGTGCGCAGCCTCGGTGCCGATGATGTGGATCCCGCGCTGCTCGATCTGGCGGATGAAAGCGGCAACATCGGGATGCTCGCGCGGGACCAGGCCGAGATCGATGACAACCGGGCGCCCGTCGAAAAAGCTGGGCGATCGCTGGATTTGGGTGTCCAATGCCACAAGCCATTCGTCGAGCGGCAACTCCGGCGCGAGGACGAGCGCCATGATCGAGCGGCCACGCAGGCGAATGAAGGGACGGGTCTCGGTGGTTGTCACAGGCCGGACGTACAGCCCGGGTGGGGTTGGGTCAATGGGAATCGAATCGGGCGACACAAAATACTGGGGATAACCCAGGGTTGGCACCGCTAGCTGTTGATCAGCGGGGCTGAGGGCGGTTGCAATCATCCAGCTTTGACAATTCGCGCTGGCGGCACGGCACCGCCGCGCGCTATGACGCGCCGCTTGCAGCGGCGGATGAGGCCTGCGTGACGGCTTCCCGACCTGGACCAGGAGACCCTGATGCACGATACGGCCGCTCCGACGGCGCTTGACAGCGGCCTCCAGGATGGGCTTGCGGCGGCGCGGGCGGCGTTGGGCCGCGGCGACCTGTCGGCGGCCCTGGGGATCTATTCAGATCTGCGGCGGCGTTTCCGGGGCCAGCCCGAACCCTTCCAGCAGGCGGCGGCGGCCCTGCTGGATGCGGGGCATCATGACGAGGCCGATCTGCTGCTGGAAGTGGCGCAGGAGCGATTTCCGGCCGATCCCACATTGGCCATCGACCGGGCCCGGGTCGCGCACCGGCGCGGCGACCGGGGGGAGGCGCTGCGTCACTGGGAACGGATGCGGCGCACCTTCCCGGACCATCCCGGCGGCTATGCCGGCGCCATCGCCACGTTGCGCGATGACGACCAGCCGGAGGCCGCGAATGCGCTGCTGCGGTCCGCTCTGGGGCGTTTTCCCGACGACGCGTATTGGCAGGGCGAGGCGGCGGCGCACCTGGACGCGTATCGTCCGGCGCCCGAACCGGCGATGGTGCCCGTCGCGGCGGAACCGCCCGAACCCGAACCGGTTGACCCGGGACTGCGGCGTGTCGATCTGGCAGCGCTTGCGGTCACACTGGAAACGCTGGTGGGTGCCACCGACTTCAGCGCGCCGGCGGACATCGTCTATACCAACTTCCCGATTCTGGATCCGGTTGCCGGCAAGCAGCATCTGAACGAACTCTATGTCGCCCGCGAACACCCCATGGCGGCCATCGCCCTCGGCAAGCTGCCCGCCGACACGGACCTGATCGTCGCCGGTGGCGAGGATTTCATCCCGGTGCATCAGGGTCGCCTGCTCAAGGATCAGGTGCCGGCCTATTGGGCCGAAGATGCCATTCCCGATATTTTGAGCCGTACCCGGCCGTACGTGGACATCGATGGCAGCGCTGTGCTGATTGCCCGTTTCGGTTTGCGGACCTGGGGGCATTGGCTGGCGGAATTGCTGCCGAAGATGATCTGCGTCGAGGCCGCCTATCCCGGCAAGCACCGATTCGTGTTGCCGGCTGCCGTGTTCTCCGATCCCGTGCTGCGGCCCCTGCTGGAATCCATCTGGTATCACGGGATCGACCTCGCGCGCATTGTGCCGGTGATGCCGGACACGGTGTACCGGTTTGGCGAACTTTACGCGGTCAGTCCGGCCTGGAGCCGGAACAAACTGCACCCTGGCGTGGCGGCCCTGGTGCGCGCGCGCATGCGGCCGGTCCAGCCGAACATGCCGCGGAAGGTCGCCTTCCTGCGCACCGAGTCGGAAACCCGCAATATCGCCAACATCCAGGCGGTGACCGCGTTGCTGAAGCGGCAGGGCTTCACGATGGTGGAGATTGGCGCCCTGCCCTTCGCAGACCAGGTTGCGACGTTCGCCTCGGCGGAAACGATCGTTTCGGTACTTGGATCGGGACTGGCTGGACTGCTGTATGCGCCGCAGGGTGTGCGGATGCTGACGCTCGCGCCAAGCCGCTGGTGGGACCTGTTCTTCTTCGCGCTGTTGCAGACGCGCGATGGCCGCCTGGCGGATATCCGCGGCGTGCAGGACCCGACGGATCGGCGCAACCCCGCGGTTGCGCGTTTCGTGGTGGAGGTGGCGGAGATCGAGAAGGGGCTGAAGGCGCTGAGGGATTAGCGCATGGGCGTTACAATAGTGGGATCGAGGCCACAGCCGTTGCCAATACCGCATAGCGGGCGCGGGCCCGCCATCCACGACTTTACAGCGCGCAGC
>Ga0302279_10007783_pt1 | contig 10819 bp, 25 predicted proteins | sample III_Bog_N3_3_FD_194541 | JGI IMG/M metagenome (GOLD analysis project Ga0302279, IMG submission 194541) | Peat permafrost microbial communities from Stordalen Mire near Abisko, Sweden - III_Bog_N3_3 | ecosystem: Environmental > Terrestrial > Soil > Wetlands > Peat | place: Sweden: Abisko...
CTCCATGGTACCCAATACAGGACGGCCGAAGTGGGAGTAGGTCCTGGGAGGCAATCTACTGGAGGTGGATGTGCCTCGAACCCGGACCTACTCCCGCTTCGGCCGTCATACCGAAACAGGTACTTTACTGCGCCTTGGTTGTTACTGCGCCTGATGTTGATCAATAATCTCGGATAGTTTTTCGGCTAGATCGCCAAGAGGCGTGCAGGAAATTGCCTTCCGGAGATCATTCGACAGTTTCTCCTTCCACTCCATTTCCCGAACAATTTCGATAGACTTCCCGAGACCAATTTCCGTTGCTGCGGCAACCAGCTTCCTCTCGTTGAGAGATCTTCCATCAAGCCAGGTCACCTTCCCCAACTGCTGCCTAAATAGCCTCAATGCTGCCATGCGTGCCATTTCGGAATCTCCTCAGAGGTTGTTACGCGCCAGTATTCCGAATTTACTGATTATAGGCGGAAGGCGGCCCATCTCTTTGCGTGATCGCTGAGTCGTATTTTCGCACGCTCGATGATGCCTTCACGAATATCAGTGAGACGGCCCCATTCGTGGGACCCGCGACGAAGCTCCTGACGTACTTCCACGTGAGGTCTTTGGGCCCAGACTCTCATGACTTGACTCATAGGCGGACCCTCTTCAGGCGTGACACAATCTTGGCGGTAACTTCGACCTCGTCACCATCCTGAAAGTCCATATCCATGGTTTCAAACAGACCCAGATCGAAGTGGGAAAGTCCGTCACCTTTCAGGGAGAAGACGTATCGTACATGAGGGTCATCGCCTCTTGTATCCCTCGTCACTTCGAGGATCAGTGTCTTGCGCGTAGCCGTGGTCTTGCGAACCCTCTTGCTTCGCTTCGGCTTGACCGGTGACTCTTTATAGCCTGAGACAGTCGGAGTCACCCCATGAACGTGAGGCATGACCGCCTCTGAACAGTTGCACGTTTCGCCGAAACCAGCCGGATTCGCCTTGAAGGCGAGGGAAGATGCCCCGATCACGGCAGTTTCGTCGACACTGCTGGACTCCCCGCAGTTGTCGCAAAATCCCTCGCTGTCTATGTGCATGAGATGTTCCCCTGATTCGATGCACTTCTTGAGTGTCGGCGTCGCCATCATGCCACCTTCTTGTCGCCCCGGATTTCCAGGACTCGGCTAAGGTATCGGGTTCGTCGGACCTCCTTGGCTTGGAGATCACTGAGCCCGAAAGACTTGGGCTTCTCCACGTCAGAAGAGATGCCCTGGATGAAGGCATCTACGGATAGTCCGTACAAGGCCATCGCGGTCTGAAGTTTCATGGGTTTCACGTGTCCACCTCCACCGATCGATACGAGATGGACACGTCGATCTACACGTTCAGCCTCGATAGAACGGGTGCATCATCATGGGATGCATCATCATGGGATTCTTGCGCGCGTCGTCGAGATCACTCTTCAACTTGAAGTTTTCTTGTTCGAGCTTCATGAACGACGCGAGCCCATCACTGTATCCTCGCGCGAAAGCTGCAGTCTCCTCGAAGATGGGCCACAGACTGGACGTCTTCTGAGTATGAGCTAGAGCCGTGGTGACCAGAGTTTGGAGATTGTAGTCTTGAATGTCCACCCAAGTGAATGGTTTGAATGTGGGCTCCATGAAGATGGACTGGATTCCATCCTCGAACGCGATGGAGATCTTGAAATGCGGGTACTTCTCCGAAAGCTTCTTGGCGACGTGTGCTGTATGGTTCGTGAAGTTCGTGCTGTTGTACGACAACACAGCCTTATCGTACGTAGTAGCTTGACTCGCACGAGTCTTGGCTAACATCTCGTTGGCCCTGTTCACATCCGCAATATAACCATCTCGTTCAGACTTGCTCATCTTTACCATAGTTCGGTACCTCCACTCGCTGATACGGTCCGGTCCGGTCGATCTACGACTTGTTTCTATCTATGACTCCATGAGTTTATGTACGAATCGTAGATCGCAAGAATGCTCTTTTGTGAGCCTACCAGCTCGGGTTCTAGGGTCTACGCCTCCAATTTGGATACCACAGCGCGTACAATTCCAATACTCCCGGGTGACCCACCCACCAGGCTTACCACGACCACGCACTTTTTTGGTGATGGTTTCCCATTTATGGCGACACATCTTCAGACTTCCATGACCATTTGGGTAAGCATTAGGTCACAATCGTGAAGCAGACTTGCTGTCTTCGGATGATCAGGATCACGAAGGTAGGTATACACTATGTCGAACTCCTCAGGTTCAAGTTCCGTCATTGTTTCACAACGGGAACAGATCCATAAAGAACCATAAGGCTTCGGTCTTTTGAATTCTACTTGATGATAATCGTGCAAAGCTCACGGCTTGAGCCGAAGATGAGTGGGAGTTTTTCGGCCAGCGCCTTTCGGTTGGGCACTTGGCTATTCGGTGGCAGCACGATAAAGGCCGTGCGCTTCTTCCCCTTGGTTCGAGTGTAGCGTGCAATCGCTGCTGTGACTACTTGAAGCTGGCTCGGGTCCACCATCTCCAAGCCGTTGATGACGACTCCAGTGCCATCATCAAGCTTGTCGAGTGCGCCATCGGGGAACTTGACTTTTTGATCTAGTGACCTTGGAATGCCATTGAGCTCTTCTGGAGTCATCACTGACATCTCAAACGAGAACGGCTTGAGCCCTAGGGACTTGATGGCTTCCATGCACATCTCATGCTTGCCACAACCTCGCTCCCCAACGACGAGAACGACTTCGTGTTCTTTGACAGCACGAGCTAGCTTTTGAACTTGATCTTTCATGTGTCTCCTTGCGCGATCTTTTTGCGGAATACTTCCGGATTCATCGAACATGCCGAATTTTTCTTGCATCACCGCTTTGAGCGTCTTCAGTGACTCGCCTGAAGCTGGATTGGAACCAGGGATGTTCCACATTCTCCGAACAGGAGCCTTGGCTCTGATCGCATCCTGCTTGTTGAACTCGTCCAGAACAGCCATGAGCGACCTCGCAGATGGCTGGCAATACTCAGTCTCGGGAATCCCTCCGGGAGGAGGGTTCGGAATAGGACTGTTGAGATAGGTCGCCATCTGGAGAACGGATTGGATTCGACGATCGGTCTCCTCGTTTGTGAGATGGGAAGACCCGATGACCGGATAATGGGCTGCACACACTCCTTCCCCCTCCATCGGCTCTGGACACGGCTCTCCCTTCTCGAAGGCGTCGATGGAGCGATTGGCTTCCGCAAGAACGTCGGATGGTACTCCCCGGTGCACGGCGACGTATTTGAGATGCAGACGCTCATGCTCGGCGATCACAGATCGCTCCTTCGGAGTCAGCTCCTTCGTGAATTCGGGATTCCAGTAGAAACCGGGCTTTCGATTCTCAGACATGCGTACCACCTCCACCGTCCGATACGCGCGACGGCTGACAATTTGCGATCTTATCCCATATCGCTGTCAAATTCATTTCTTGCCACGAACAATTTCAACATGGCGACCGCCTTTACTACGGGCTTCAGACGCATACCTTTCTGCGTCCTTCTTGTAGAAGGTATTTCGTGGAAAGAAACCCTCCGGAAAATCCCAAGAGAGACGAGGTCCAGGAGCCGGATCCCATTTCGGGTGCTCCCCCGGTGGGACTGCCAATACCGTCCATTTTGCTTTCGCGGAACTCTTCTTGCGATTTTCGGGCATAGTACTGCCTGTGTAAGTAGGTGGGTTCATGGATTATTCGTGTAGTCCGGTCCAAGACCGGCATCTTGGAGAGCCCCTGCGATGGCCTCGATAGTAGATGGGTCCCAATGGGCGTCCCTATCTCCATCAGGCCAGAGTGTGTTCTGGATAGTTTCGACTAGTGCAACTAGATCATTGAGGTCTAGTTCGCTCGGTGCGTGGAGCCTAGCCATTTAGAACCCCACCGGGAGTCCGAGGAAATCTTCTCTCACAAGCTCAGACTTCTTCAGCTTGAGCTTCTTGATCTTGAGCCCATGCTTCTTAGCGTACTTCTTCATCGCCTTGGACTTGCCGACCCCATGGCTCCCGAAGTTTACGAATCCTGTGATCATCATGGCACTACCTCCACCCGTTAATACGCGACGACCTCACTGATCTACGCGATCGAGTGAGGTCGTCTGCTGCAAAGATGCTACAATTGTAGCGGACTTGCTATTTCTTGGCGTCACGACGAATCTTGTCGTCGTGCTCCTTCTGGTCATGTGCATTCAACTTCGGACCAGCCTTCATTTCCGCGGCTTCGCGCTTCAGTTTATCCGCATGCTCTTGCGTGTTGTGGTCATTCTTGACGGGATTCGTTTGCGTTGTCATTTGCGTATCTCCTAGGATCCGAAAAATCCGGACAATCTAGGAAACTGCATAAACTGGACCTACAGTAGTTACTCACACCATGATTTATGGATCATCGCTTGCCGTCGTAAGCGTCCACGTACTCCATGAAACCGTCGTACGAGATCTCTGCCGCTTCTGTATTATCCACGTATGCGGAGATGTATTCATCATACTCATCGCCCAGGCCCTTGGCCAACTCCGCCTCGATTGCCTGATCGACATCGTCGTCTGAACCATCTTCTGAGTCGTCTTCGTCCGAAGACTCGCCAAGCAGACAAGCTCGAACGACGGCCGCATCCGGAAGGTTTCCCCTGTAAGATCCGTACTTGGTCTCATTCAGACCAATGTCTGCAATTTTCATCCTTTGGTCGATTGGTAGGCCATTGAAATCCAGCTTTTCATCGAACTCCCACCCTTGGTATGCCTCGACCACGGCCTCTACGATGGCCATTTCATAATCTCGGTCGGACTCCATCTCCTCAATGTCATGCTTCTTGAGTTCTCCAGCTATCTCGTCAATGAGGGGGCCGCTTGCAGCCTTCCATGCTTCGAGCGTGGGACCCATGATCTCTGTCCAAGAACCCTTATACGAATTCGTCATGTCGCCGCCTCCACCCACAGATACGCGCGCGATCGTGCGACTTGCGACCTTTGCTGCTATTCTAAATAGATCCATTGTCATACCTCATCTGCGTTCTGGTCTTCGCCTTCTTGATCGCCATCATATGATGTCAGTTCTGACTCAGAATGTTCTTCATAGTGTTCTTCCAATATAGATTCGGACGCCCCATAGTCCAAAAGAACAACTCTACCGGAAGACGTTTTACCCCATTGGCCTGATCGACTAAGATCACTTACAGCCAAACCCTGATCTAGTACGGATATTATCAGATTTATCATATCTGGTGATACTGGATCTTGGGATCTATCAACTTGGGTTCTGTTGTGGTTCGATGATAATTCTTGATAATAATTATCAATCCATTCATCATTTACTTCATGAACCCCATCCCAAGAGGCTGATTCTGCTAAATTCAGAGCTTCTTTTAAATCCGATCCCGTTAGACTTTTCCATTCAGCCCAATCTTTGATGGGACGTACCAATTCGGAAATTATCCATACGAAATCCGCTGCTGAGTCAAAAATTTTAGCTACAATTGGTTTCGTTTTTGGACTTGTATATAAATCCACTTCATATTCGTTCTGAGCAACACCTGCATCGAGATCACCTCCCCATTTCTTTTCTTTAGCTATTTTCAATACTTTCCCACTGGAAAATATAAACGCTGCTCTAGATGAGCCAGTTCCCCCATCAATCTGTTGAAGTGTAGAATGGGCATACTCTAACATTCTAAATTCTTCTAAGTCTCTGAATACTTCCATATCGAATTTGCCACCTTTGTGGCGGATTGATTCAATTGGCATTGCTGCAATACGAACAGCAATTTGAAGAAGATTCATGATATCTCTATCCCCTAAAATAGGCTTAAATCAAGCCCACGCGGATCCGGGTCGCGGAAGTTGTCGCGATCCGCCCGTATCAGGTTGTGTGGGCGGGCAGTCCACTCAACCCAAACGCAACAGGAGCCACACCATGAGCAGCATCAAGTCGTACCCCTTTACCACCAAGTCCCAGATCCGCAGCCGCCTTTCGACGGACCCCACGTTCGTCCTTCAGTGCCTCGGGGTGCTTTACAACATGCAGACCGAGACGGAGCAGGCGACCCGCTCGACGCGCGTGCGCAATCGATCGGGGTTCATGTCGTCCCATGCGGTCCGAGGCTCGGCGCTGGCCGTCCGTGCGGTGGACGGGGCACTCACGATCGAGGAGACCGAGCAGGCAGCGAGTCTGGTTGGTCACTACACGAGGCAGCTGGCAGCTCATTTCCGAGCAAAGGCCATTGCAGCCAATCCGGATCTGGCCGAAGCTGCACGGGTGTTCAGCGCAGGCTGATCCATCCTGAAGCCGACAACCCAGCCGATCTCCCGCAAGGCGCAGATCGGCTGGGTTGTCGCGTATTAACGATCGGAGGTGGCACCATGGAAGTTCGAGCTATGAACAAGCTGGAGCCAGAATATACTTGTGAAGCTTGTAGGCATCCAATAGAGTACCATCAAACTCCTCCATCAGATAGTAAAGATCAAAAATCGTTATACTGCCATTCATGCCGTAGTTATTGTGGGGCTAAAAGCAAATGACATTCAAGCTGCATGGCATGAGAGACCCAAATACTGTCACGAGAGAAGAGTTTCAAATCTCTTTCGTAGAAACTCCGTGGTCAACATGGAGGCATCTTCTCTGTACCGCACGCAATCCTGATGGAAAGGAAATCCCTCAGTCATTCGAAAATTTTTGGAGGAGTTTTCAGGTCGCACTGGAGATGACACCAGAAGATGATGATGAGACAGACTTTCGAGCAACACAGACCTGGATCTATGAGGTCATGGAAGTCTTCAAGCTGGACGCGTAAGTTCTTCGGAATAATCTGAAATTGATTGAAGCCTGCGAACGATGTGGGTTGATCGCCACAACTTACATTAGAAGAAGTATGAGTTGATCACTCCGAAAATTCTGATGCAGGCTCGTTCGCAGGCTTGAACCAATTTCACTAGCAAAGGAGTCACATGGATCTCGTCCGACAAGCATCTGTCAAACTCGGTCTCGCATTGGCCCGCTCTCTTCGTGAAGGAGACGGTACGCCCGTTGAGGCTGACGACTATCTGAACGACACCTCTCGCGAGGTCGTCGAATCCATGGTCAAGAAGCATGGGAAGGTGTTTTTGGGTCGATTCAACACGACCAACGAAAATCCTCAGTCCATCGATGTGTTGTGGACTCCTTCCTTGTCGCCCGTCTTGAACTTCGAGGCAGACTTCGTCGTTCCGACCCATGATCAGGTTCTGGTCAAGATGTTGCTTGCTCGATTGAAGCCAGGTTGCGCGGCGGATTCGGCCGCAATTAGTCTCATTCAGAATCGGATCCGCGAAATTGGTGGCGAATTGTTGTTCTGGTCATGAGTGGGAACGAACTTTCGGTTGGTCCTGAAATGCACAATTGGGTTCTCAACGGTCATCTACCGGAACGCTCGTCGGCGGTGACGTGGGTGTGCACGAAATGTGGACATAAAATTCAAACTTGGGCCACACCAAGTCCGACGTTACTTGTAATCGATCCTAGTCTGCCACGTAGACGAAAATCAGGGAGTTCATTTTTCGTCAATTGCGATGAACTAATTATGCTAAAGGTAATGGAAGACTGAGGACCAACGACGTTTCTGTTCTGCCGTGACATTGAAAGACTCAGATGCTTCCTTGATCGGTTTATAGACCGACTTTTCCATTTGAGCAATACAATCAATTAGCTCTTTCGTCGGCGATTCGTCGGCGATTAGCTTGAGTTTCTCGATAATCTCTTTCAAAGATTCTAGAGATTTGTCGATTGAGGCCAGGTACTCATCACTGGTGTACTCGTGATGACGTTCTTCGGTAAGCTCTTCGATCAGAGCGGCCTGTGTTGATGTGTTTTGTAATATTGTTCGTAAATCTCGTGCAACCAAGGTCCTATTCGGATTCTTGGATGCATCAATTTTAGCGGCTATACGCCGTAAATTGTATACAACTTCCAGTGGATTCATGACCTATCAATATGGACCCATTAGGAGACTAGAGCGGAATTTTACAATAAAGTAAAATTCTGGTATACTTGAATCAAATATCTGGCATACATTCGGCTCAGATCGTAGATCTAGTGATTACGCCCGTATCGGGACGTGGAGGTTACATATCATGGGTGATAAGGGTAAAATTCGAGTTGAGGCTATTGAAGAAGGACCGTTGAAGTTGTTTCGTCCACATCGCCAGTTTTTCGGTCATGGTGGACGCGGTGCTGTATCCAAACCAATTTTGTTTGAGTTGGAATATGATGACTCCGAGAACCTCGCATATGCATTATGCGACGACTCTGAAATTCTTCCTGGGCGTTCAGCAAAATCTTCGGAAATTCCTGGACTTGTACTTACTGTAGAACCTGATTTGTTTGGGACAGACGCGGATCGACTGGCTGCAGGCAAAAGAATTTTCAGGAAGCTGGAATGGGGCGTTTGGCAGCCTTACAATTTAGAAGATATTTAGAAGTGCCGAAGCACAGATGGGAAAAAGACTTAAACTCAAAGTCCCTATATTATACAAGATGGGTGTGTTCCAGGTGTGGTGCAATCGACAAGATCACATCTGGTGATAAATCACCGGCCAATCAGCTAAGAATTAATGGTCTTGATTGTGCTCAGACTCTTTTTATCAAAGTGCATAATTCTTAATTAAGATCATGGAGTCTTCCGGGAACTCAAGAGTCGATCCCGTCAACCCACCATACGTGGTGGCATGAGGCACACGTGTATTTGTAATCCTCGTATCCACCGCAAGATGACTCCCAGACTTGGTAAGTTACTGAGCCTGTGTCACATTTCTTACAAGGTCTATCGGACGGCTTGGACTTTTCAAAAGTCCCTGCAGATTCCGGCATTGGATTTATGTGCATTTGGTCTTTGAATTCGTAAGAATTAGATGACAGATTCGTCCAACTACCTGGGCTTCTTCTTTATGTATTTCGTCTGGTGCGTACATACCATACCCCTCACCCGGTAGAGATGATAATCCAAATCCGAGATCGCCTGGTAGTGGGTAATTAATGACGAAACCGTTCGTCCCGTTGGTGCAATTGATGAAGTACTCACCACCAACGGACGGTCCATCTACCTGAACTTTGAGGCCAACTGCCCCGATAAGTGCGACTAATTTATCGACAACTTGTTTCGGGGTCATATGGCGGGTCGGATTTGCCCGACATAACGTTTCGTGACCTTGCAACCCACAATTTTTTCCGGAATCCTTTTCATCAGTGCCATTTCCGAGACGTAGACAAATAATTCATCTCTATACCATCCCCAGGCTAATCCTGCACGCATAAATTCTTGAGGAATCTTGGGTGGTGTTTGTTTCGACCTGATCGCTCCTTCCGAGCTACATGTGACCCATCCAGCCGGACGCAACACCTTATCAAGAGTCGGATTCGGATTCGCGAGAAGAGTCTGAATCCGTTCTTCCGTTCCCTTGACTGTCTCTTTGGCGACGATCTTCGCCGCAGACGCAACTTCATTCCAGGTGGCCTTTTTGACATGGATTACATAATGCCAGCGGTTGTCCGTTCCTCCCAAGGTTGGGTGGGGATTCAGACCGCCACCCCGCGGCCAAAATCGCGATCCGATGTTCGTCACCTTGAATACCTTGCCGATCTCATCGTTGCGGCAAGTGCAGGTTACAAAGTCGCCTTTTTGCATGGCAACTGTTTTCATGTTCGGTTCTTTCGATCGTGTTTTCGTTGAACGCTCTTTATGATGGCGGCCACCTTACGTCTGGTTTTTCGGTTCTGAGGTGGTAACTCTTTCTCTGGTTCCTTAATTCTTAGATTGGTGGCTTCGTAGACTACTGGACTTTCCTTCTTTTCATCAGGCATCATGCTTCTCCCTTACGAATCCATCGTAAATATTTACGTACCATCACGTAGATAAGTCATTCGTGAAATTCGGAAGTTCCATCTAAGATTCCATGATCTGGTAAATTATAAATTCCTCACAATTGAACGAATTTATCGACGTTGATTCTGGCGACCAAACAGTATAACGCATTACTTTTTTATCATTCCTTGGCGTTTTAGAAACTGGGCCATAAGTCCAGTCACACTTCTTACACCTCCAGTAAGGAGTCATTTCGACCCATTCATGGAATTCCGGCCCTAAGGATTTCTGTCCCATCTATTTTATAGAATCTCGTGCGGATACCCCTCGGCTACATTGTACGAACTGGTACTCAATGATTATCCAACTTTTCGGAATAACCGGGGCTTTGAACTTCTTGCCAGCCCATTCGGCATCTTTATGATCATATGGATGACCTCGTCTATATAACTTTAAGTGGGACAGTACTTGACCCATTGAAGTCCAATCCTTTCCCGTTTTACTGAAGGAAGGGTAATACCCACCAGATGAGAATAATCCGGTGTCTTCATCCATAATCTTAAAGACATGCCCGTTTTTGCTTATCATTATTTATCCATGACCTTATAGGCTATATACTCTTCACAATTGAAGAGTTTCTCTCCTGACACGGAACCGTCCTTCTCGTAATCAAATATTGAGACCTTCTTATCATTTTTCGGTTTAGTTCCAATGGGCCCATAAACCCATTTGCACTTTGTGCATTTCCAGTGCTTTATCTCACGACGTAGCAGTTTTACTGGATACTTGCTTGAATTAAGTGGCTTCCAATCATGCATATTAACTGTTCATGACTCTAGTTAGAATAAGTTGTTCACAACCAAGCCTTGATGTATGACCAAATAAATCAGTGTAGACGATATACAAACTCGGTTTCCATGTGAGTGTGAGTATGGACAATTGATGACCATATTTATAGCAGCCACAATTTATACATTTCTTACAACCCATCCAAGC
>Ga0302279_10007784_pt1 | contig 10818 bp, 8 predicted proteins | sample III_Bog_N3_3_FD_194541 | JGI IMG/M metagenome (GOLD analysis project Ga0302279, IMG submission 194541) | Peat permafrost microbial communities from Stordalen Mire near Abisko, Sweden - III_Bog_N3_3 | ecosystem: Environmental > Terrestrial > Soil > Wetlands > Peat | place: Sweden: Abisko...
TCCTCCTCTATTTCACGTCGGGGACGACGGCCAAACCCAAGCTCGTCGTTCACACCCACGCCAGTTACCCCGTCGGACACCTGTCCACGATGTACTGGATTGGCCTTCAGGAAGGGGACGTCCACCAGAACATCAGCTCGCCCGGCTGGGCCAAGCATGCGTGGTCCAGCGTGTTCGCTCCGTGGAACGCGGGAGCAACGGTCCTCGTTCACGACTACGCGCGCTTCCACGCCCCACGGACGCTCGCGCTCCTCAAGGAGCACCAGGTGACGACGCTCTGCGCGCCCCCCACGGTCTGGCGCATGCTCATCCTCACGGCGCTCGGCGACCGACCCAGCCACCTGCGCGAGATCGTCAGCGCCGGAGAGCCACTCAACCCCGAGGTCATCGAGCAGGTCCAGGGCGCATGGGGTCTCACCATTCGCGACGGCTACGGCCAGACCGAGACGACGGCGCAGGTGGGCAATCCGCCGGGCCTGCCCGTCAAGTCCGGATCGATGGGAAAGCCGCTTCCCGGCTACGACGTCGCTCTCCTGGATCACGAGGGGCGGCTCGTGTCCGAAGGGGAGGTCGCGCTTTCGCTCTCCCCGAGGCCGCTTGCGCTCATGGCCGGTTATCTCGACGACCCCGGTCGCACCGATGCCGCGACCGCAGGGGGCTATTACCGGACAGGCGACGAAGCGCGCCGGGACGAGGATGGCTATATCCACTTCGTCGGCCGCGGCGATGACGTCTTCAAGAGCAGCGACTTTCGCATCAGCCCGTTCGAGCTCGAGAGCGTGCTCCTCGAGCACCCGTCGGTCGCCGAAGCCGCCGTGGTCCCGAGCCCCGACGCGGTTCGCCTGAGCGTCCCCAAGGCGTTCATCGTCCTGGCTCCCGGAGCCCCACCGAGCCTCGAGACCGCCCGCGCCATCTTCGAGCACTGCAAGGACAAGCTCGCCCCCTACAAGCGAGTCCGCCGGCTCGAGTTCGCGTCGCTGCCGAAGACCATCTCCGGAAAGATCCGGCGGGTCGAGCTTCGCGGGCTCGAGGCCGGACGCCGCGCCCGCGAGGAGCGAGGCGCGAACGAGTTCTGGCTCGACGAGGTGCTGCCGCACGGGCGGTAGGAAAAGCGGGTGTCAGTTCGGGTGGAAGCCGGCGAGCTTCCACAGCGCTGCCGAGTCGTACGTGCGTCCGCGTGCGACGACGAGGGCCGTCTTGCGGACGTTGTGGATGTCGCTCAGGGGATCGCCGCTCAGGATCACGAGGTCCGCGCGCTTGCCGGCCTCGAGGGTGCCGAGCTCCCGGTCGAGATGCATGAATCGCGCGGGCACGATGGCCGCCGCCTGCAGGGCCTCCATCGGGGTCCATCCCGCCTGGACATAGAGCTCCAGCTCGCGATGCAGGGAGTGTCCGGGGACGGTGATGTCCGTGCCTGGAACGACGACGACCCCTCGCCTGTGAAGCTCCGTCATGAGCCCCATGTACTTCGCGAACGCCGCCTCGGCACGCGTCGCGAGCGCCGGTGGCTCTCCGTCGAGCGTCGCCGCGAGCTCGGGCGGCAAGGTTCTGATGCCGGGCTCCCGTCGCGCATCTTCTTCTCGGGTGTGGAGCAGCTGCTCGAAGAGCGCCAGCGTGTCGTCGATCACCACATGATGCGAGACGAGCAACGCGAGCTCGCCTGCCATCGCGGGGGCGGCGAGGTCCACCGCCGCGAACCTGTCGAGGCGGGCCTCGCGCGACAGCCCGTGAGTCACGCTGTCGGGGAGCACCGCGTCGAAGAGGTAGCGGACGTGGCTGATCGAATCGTACCCCGCGAGGATCGCCTCCCGCGAGGTCATCCCGACGGGCACATGGCCCACCGCTCCCATGCCGTGGGCGTGCGCGTACGCGATGATCGGCTTCACCAGCGAGGGGTCGACATGCGAATAGATCTTCACCTGCTGGCAGCCGGCCTTCTTGAGCCGGTCGATCACGGGCGCGATCTCCTCGCGCTTCGTGATGCGAACGGTTCCGATGGCTCCGTCGCCGCCGCCGTCGACGATTCCCTGCGCCAGCACCCGCGGACCGAGCCCCTTGCCGCTGTCGATGGCGTCCCGCACGCCCATGATGAACTCGAGAATGTTCCCCATGTCCCGGACCGTCGTCACCCCCGCGGCGAGGTAGACGGAGCCCTGCTCTACCTGCTCGACGTGGGCGTGCATGTCCCAGAGTCCGGGGATGATCCACTTGCCGCTCACGTCGGTCACGGTCGCGCCTGCCGGAATCTTGACGGCATCACGCGGTCCCGCGGCGACGATGCGATCGCCGAGGAGCACGAGCACGGCGTCGTTGACGGGCGGGCGCCCGGTGCCATCGATGAGCGTCCCCCCGACGAACGCGACCGAGCCCGCGGCGACGCGCTCCGCGCCCTTGGCGGCCTGCTCGAGCCACGCGACGCCGTCCGCTCCCGCGGCGCGCGTCAGCTGCGGCAGAAGGCGGGCGAATCCATCGCGCGTCGCTTCGTGATGGTCGAACTCGGCGTCTCGCGTGACGACGGCCGCGAGCTCACCCTTGTCGTCCAGCCATGCGTCCTCTCGTCCCCAGAGCAGGCCGCTGACGCCGATGTGCTCGAGCGTGACCTTTCCCGATTCGGTGTCATACGTCTCGCGACCGCGCGACTCGAGCGACACCTCCCCTTCCGGAAGCATCTGCATCTTCGCGGGCCGGCCGTGCTGGTTCCATGCGCGAAGCATGAGGCTCTGCGCGAGCATCGGCGCGTAGCCCGAGGCGGCGATCGCGAGCCCGTCGGGGTGAACCATCCTCGCGGCGGACGCGGCGCGCGAGACCTGGAACGCGCCGTCGCGCGCGTCGACGTGGTCATCCAGGGACGAGTGCCGCGAGGTCGACCCCCATGCCGCGTAGGAATGCAGCGCACCGGTCGGATCGAACGCGAAGCGCGCCGCGAGCGGCACAGGAGTCTTGCGATCGACGTACGAGAAGATCGCCTTGGCCTCGACCTCTCCGTCCGGGAGGGTCACGAAGGTGTCCTGCTCGACGCCCACCTCGACGGCCAGCTTGTAGAGCGTGAACGTGACCGCGTCGCCGGGCAGCGCCGGCGGCGGAGACGTCAGCATGGGAATGGCGCTGGCGACGGCCGGCGCAGCCGAAGGGGCCGCGCTCGCGATGGGAGGGGGCGAAGGAGCGACCGGAGGCGCGGGCAACGGCGCGGGCGCGCAGCCATAGACGGACAGGAGCCCGATCGTGATGCGGCAGCGAACGCGCATGCGTGCGACGATAGCCGAGGGTGGCGGTTCGTGGTTCGTTCGTCGCGCACGCCAGCCGAGAGTGGCGTAAGGAGTCGACATGGGTTCACCTGACGCTGTCGCCTTGCTTGCCGTGGTGAGCTGCCTCATTGCGGGTTGCTCGTCCTCGGGAAGCGGAGCCTCGAAGGGCTCCGATGCCTCGACGACTCCTGACGCCGGCGGGAGCTCCGATTCATCGTCGGGCGGCCCCGCCGACGCGAATCTCCCGTGCGATGTCGGTGAGCTGCTCAAGCCCGCCGAGGTCACGCGGGTCACCGGCTGGCTCAGCAACACGAGCAGCGGCCTCCCGGCCTACGCGTACACGAACATCGATACGTACTTTCCCACCGGGAGCACGAGCGCGGACCCTTCCACGGGCCACTACCCTCGCGCGGCGCTGGTCAACGCGATCGTCGGAGCCTGCTCTGCGTTCGCGCCGCGGCTGCCCGACTGGCAGGAGTACTGCGAGGCCCTCTTCACGTCCGAGATCGTCTCCGAGAGCTCGTACGAGCCAGGCACTCCCACGGCCGGTCCGCCCAGCTCGACCTCGGTGAGCTACGACTCCTACGCCACGATGAACGGCGACAACGATCCGACCGTGGGGCTCTTGCAGGTGCGCTTCAGCTCGACGGTGCAAGACTTCAACGACTACGGGCCGATCGCGACGATCGAAGCCATCGGGTGCAGCTGGCCGGCGGCGTTTGCCGCGCAGTCCCAGAACAGCACGTTCTGGACGTCGCAGGGAGGCACGGTGACGTACCTGACCTTCATGGAGAACCCACTCTGCAACATCCCACTTGCGGCCTGGTACATCCTGCAGAACGCGACCGGCAATGGCGGCGCGAGCCCGGTGTATTCCCAGGCCTACTGCGCCGGGCAAGGCATCGCCGGCAATGTCGTCGACGGCCTGCTCTCGTACCTCGAAGGGCCAGGCTTCACGCGCAGCTCCGCCGCCTCCGAAGCCGCCAACTCGTATCCGGCCGGCGTCAAGACGCGCTTCATCCAGCTCGTGGGCGGGACGCTTCCGAGCCCGGATCCCTTCGAGGTGCTGCTGTCGCCCGATACCTGCGTCTTCTGCAAGTGACGCGTCCGCCCGAAATTCACCCCTGCTCGAGATGACCGTGTACGACGCGCGCGAGCCATTCGCGGAATCGAGGCGGCGCGCACTCCTCGTCCCGAGCCGCTTTCCGGGCACTGCCGCCGGTCCGATCCATCACCGACATCGCGAGGAGCGCAAGCGCCGGAAGCAGCACCGTGAAGTAGGTGTCCTCGAACGTGGGTAGCCGCTTGCGCGACGCCTTTCCGTTCCTCTCCTTGTGCAGCGCGCACCGGACCTCGTGGACGGCGAGTGCCAGCGACCGCACATGGAGCTGGTCCAGCGTGGCGCCCCCGTAGCCTTCGAGCGCGAGCCAGAGCACGGCGCGTGCGTGCCCGCCGGTGACGAGGGTGTCATAGACGCGGTCGAGCAGCTCGGCGACCTTGTCGGGGCCTTCGGGCGCCATCTGCACCGCCGCGAGAAGGCCGGCATGGAGTGAATCGAGGGCGCGCGCGACGACCGCCTCGACCAGCCCCTCTCGACTCCCGAAGTGGTGCAGCACGGTCGGATGCGACAGACCGGCGACGGCCGCCACCTCCTGCAGCCGGATCCCCGCGGGTCCGGCGGCGACCAGCTGGATCTCGGCGGCGTCGAGGATCGCGTCCCGCGCCTCCTCTGCGGTCCGTCGCCTGCGCGACGGCGGAGCTTTCGAGACGGGCGAGCGAGGCATCACGGGGAGTCTACCTCCGGGCGGCTCTCACGGGACGCCGACGATCCGGACGTCGGCCCCCCCATTGACAATCCTGTAGATAGCGCTATCTACAGTCTTGTCAGTATCTCTCCTGGAGCCACCCATGCTCGATGCCTTCTCTCTGCCGGCCTTCGATCTCCCGCGCGCCGGTCGTGCGCTGTCCGCGCTCCTCAAGAACCCCGATGATTTGCCCCAGGTGTTCACGCTGATCGAGTCGATGTCCGGGACGGCACCGCATCGGCTGTATCTCGGTCTCAAGCGGCGAGAGGCGGGAGCACGGCTGCTCCGCGAGCAGCCCGACATCCTCCCCATCCTCAAGGATCGCGATCAGCTTCGCGCGATGCCGGAGGGGTCGCTCGGTCGGGCTTACCTCGACTTCGTCGAGAGCGAGGGCATCTCTCCGGAAGGAATCCTCGATGCCAGCCTCGTCGGCGCCGCACCGAGCGAGCGCAGTGAATCGTTCGAGTACATCCACCGGCGTCTTCGCGATACGCACGACCTCTGGCACGCGGCCACCGGCTACAAGGGGGACGTCCTCGGGGAGCTCGCCCTCCTCGCCTTCACCTGCGCGCAGAACTGGAACACGGCCATCGCAATGATCGTCCTTGCGGGGCTCGCGAAGGGGCTCGGACGCGACAACGTCGGCCTCATCCTGGACGGCTTCCGGCGGGGCCTCCGGGCCGAGTGGTTTCCCGCGCAGGACTGGGAAGCGCTGCTCCCGCTGCCGGTGAGTGAGGTGCGCCACCGCCTGAAGGTCGACGCGCCACCGAGCTACCTGCCCGTGAGAACCACGCAGCTTCGGGCGGAGGGGGTGCTGTAGTCGTCGCGGTCACGCCGCTCGCCGGCTCAGGATCCAGCGCCGCGCGCCCCACACCGCCGCGACGACGAGAATGCATCCCACCACCATCTCGATCCAGACCATGACGGGAATGGCGCGCGTGAGCTCCCAGAGCTTCTGTCCGAAGAAGCTCACCAGGAAGAGCGGCAGCAGGTAGCCCGCGAACGACCCCCAGAAGTGGGTCCAGAAACGCACCTTGGAGACCCCGAAGAAGGCGTGCAGCAGCGGGGGCATCCAGAAGACGAGGCGGAGCGTGAACACGGTCACGAACGCACGCGCCGCGAGCGCGTCGTCGTATCGACGGAACCGCATGGGAATCCGGCTCTCCACCCAGTCGCGGCCGACGAAGCGCGCGAACGAGAAGCCGACGACACTGGCGGCCATCGTCCCCGCCATCGAGAGCGCAAAGGCGACGGGCCAGGGCCAGATGAGCGGCGCGGCCATGACGAACACGGTGCCGGGAAGCCCGAACGGCTGGAGCACGGCGTACGCCACGACGAACGCGAGGTACCCCCACGCGCCGAGCTCTACGAGGGACCGCTGCAGCGCCGCAGGGTCCGAGAACTGACGCAGGATGCCCAGCTCGTACGCGACACCGAGCGCCGCGGCGACGCCGAGCACCGCGAGCAGCCTGGGGAGACTCCGCCCCGACGCCCGCGCAATTGCCGAAGGCGGCGAGGCGGGGTAGATGTCACTCATGAGCGTCCGCATCCAATACTGCGTGGCTTGAAGCTACAAGCCCCGGGCGGTCAGTTTGGCCGCCGCCATCAAGAAGGCCAGAGGCTACGACGTCCAGATCGAGCCGGGCGATCGCGGAGCCTTCGAGATCTGGAAGGACGATACGCGCGTCTTCTCGAAGCTCGACCTGGGGCGATTCCCCACTTCGGACGATGAGGTTCTCGCGCTTCTGTAGCACGATGGGCCGATGAGCTCGCCGAAGCGTGACGGGAACGTCGCCGCGATTGCCATCACCATCGTCATCGTCGGGGGGCTATTCGTCTGGTTCCGCGTCGTGGAGCCGCGGGTCGGGTCGTGCAGTGTGCAGGAGGTCTATCGCACCGCGGCCCCAGGCGGAGACCTCCTGCTCTCCAAGGAGCTCTGCGGTAGCAACGGGCGCAGAAGCTTCGGCATCATCGAGCGATTCTCCCTCGTCGACCCGACGACGGGGCAACGGGTGGCGCGCGCCGTGATGGGCGGGCTCCCGTCGTACCTCGGGCAGGCGGGGAGCCTCTGGTTTCTCGAGGATCAGTCCGACCTGACCACGCGAGACCCCCTGACGCTGAAGGAGCTCGCGTCGAGCGATGCGATCCGCGCGCGCTATCCCGCCCTCGGACCCGGGATTCACGGAGCCAAGGTCGACCCTGTCGCGCAGGCGGTGAGCGTGACCGACAACCAGGGGCGCGTGGTTCAGATCGATGGCCACGACTTCGCGCGCGTGCCCGGCGCGCCGCAGCAGGCTGCGCGCCGGACACGCTGGAAGCTTACCTCCGGCGGCGACCGCGCCTCGCCCGTCAGCCCCGATGGAAAGACCCTGGGAGTCTCGTTCCTCTCGCCGCAACTCATCGATGAAGCCGCGGACCCGCCGAGCGTCCTCATCGCCTCGCGCGAGAGCCTCGACAAGACCGCGCCCCTCCGGGTCGATCGCGTCGGTGCAGACGGAAAGACACTCTGGACGACGACGCTCTCTGGGCAGACCAAGCTCTGGTCGGCGTTCCTCCTCACCAGCACGCTCGCGCTCGTCACTCGGGTGGACGACGACTACCGGCTCACCACGCTCTCGCTCTCGGACGGGGCGAAGGTGGCGCAGTACGACTACTGAAACCGAACTGTGAGCGGGAGGAGTCGGAGCCCGCAGTCGCCCAGAACCGCCAGACCCCGGCCCTTACCAGGTGAGGGTGACCTGCCCGTTTCCGGTTCTCCCTCCTTGCTGCATCACGACTCCCGACGCCGAGCCCGCGGCAAACGACGAGCCTCCGCCTCCTCCGCCCCCGGAGCAGTTCTGTCCTCCGCTTCCGCCGCCGCCGCCGAAGTAGCCGGCCCCTCCTCCTCCGCCTCCACCTCCGCCCCCGGCACCGCCCGCGCCTGCCCCGCCGGTGCCACCGTTGGTGCCTCCGCACGACCCCGTGCCCCCTCCGACACCGCCTTGGCTCGGGGTGCCGCCCAATCCGCCGGTGCCCGTGTCCGTCCCTTTACCGCCGTTGCCGCCCGTGGCCGCACCGCCGGCGCCGCCATTGCCCTGGTCGGCTCCGCCCCCACCGGCCGCGACGACGACGCGGTTCGACAGTCCGCCGCCGCCGAGGCGCACGTCGGACTCGCCACCGCCCCCGCCCCCGCACGCCGTGCCGGGCGCACCACCATTGAAGCCACCTGCGTAGCCGTTGCATCCGCTGGCGGTCGTCCCGGAGCCACCCACGACCACGGCGAGGACTGCGCCTGGAGTGACCGCGAGGGTCGCCGCCGTGGCTCCGCCCTGCCCGCCGGTCCCGCCATTTCCGCTCGCCCCCCCCGACGCGCCAAATGCGGAGATCGTCACCTGCGTCACGCCGGGAGGAACGACGACGTCCTGCTCCGAGCCGGCGTAGCTGAGCACGACGGTGCCGGAGCACTGGTTCGAGGTGCACGCCGGGGTGCAGACGGCGGCAGCAGGGCACGTGCCGGTGCAGTCGAGGCACGTGCCGGTACCGCACGCGTTGGCGGCAGTCCCCGGCTGACACATCATGCCATCGCAGCATCCCCCATGGCACGTCAGCCCGCCCGAGCAGCTACCGCTGCAGATGCCCGTCATCGTGTTGCACGCTTCGTCCGGAGGACAATCCTCCGAGCTTCCGCACCCGGCGTCATGGCCGGCGTCGTGGCCAGCGTCATGGCCGGCGTCGTGACCCGCGTCGGCCGAGCGCGCGTCGACGGAGCCATGCGTGGCGTCGCCGATGGATCGGTCTGCACCACCCGAGTCTCCTCTCGTCGAGGCGTGCACGTCGGCCGACGCCGAGTCGTCGTGACTCCCACGCGCGTCGGGGGCGGTGCGTGCGACATCGAGCGTCGCGTCCTGTGAAACGCCCGAGTCCACGCAGTCGTCGCACGAGCCTTCGGCCGAGAGGCCGCATCCCGTGAGCCACGTCACCGCGGCCATGAGGGCGACGGCGGGTACGTCTCGCGCAAGGACGCGCGCGCCGAAACGCTGCATCGATTCATCCTAGCACCCTTCGCCGTGCTCCCGCGCCAGGCCGTCGCGTCCCACGGCTCCGCCTTGCCCGTGAGCTCGACCTCGAGCCCCACCACGCGCGTGTCGGCGTCCAGCCTCGGCACCACGCGCGCGACGATCGAGAGGAAGAACCTGTGGATGGTGCGCGCCTCTCCTCGCCGACGCAGTCCTCCTGAAGGCGCCCCGCGCGACCGTGTTACACCGAGCTCGTGCCTCCGTCGCAGCGCTATCGGCCGATGCCGCGCATCCAGGAGCTCGGCCCCGACTTCTACGACGTCGTCTCCGCGGCGCGCTTCCCGCAGCACACGCTACGCTACCGGAACGACCGCGCTGCGGCCGCCGTCGGCCTCGACACGCTGACCGACGCCGAGTGGATTCGTCACTTCGGATCCTTCGAGCCCCTGATCTGCAACCAGCACGAGCCGCTGGCGCTCCGCTATCACGGTCATCAGTTCGGTGTGTACAACCCCGAGCTGGGCGATGGGCGTGGCTTTCTGTTCGCGCAGCTCAAGGAGGACGGACGGCTGCTCGACCTGGGCACGAAGGGGAGCGGCAAGACGCCCTGGTCGCGCGGCGCTGACGGACGGCTCACGCTGAAGGGGGGCGTTCGCGAGGTCCTCGCGACCGCGATGCTCGAGGCGCGCGGCGTATCCACGTGTCGGTCCTTCTCGCTCATCGAGACAGGAGAGCGATTGCAGCGCGGCGACGAGCCGTCCCCCACACGCTCCTCGGTTCTCGTGCGCCTCAGTCATTCGCACATCCGGTTCGGGACCTTCCAGCGCCTCTCTCATCTGGGCGAGCGGAGCGCGATGAAGCGCCTGCTCGAGTACGTCGTCCGCCACTACATGCCCGAGCTGGCCAGCGCGCCAGACCTTCCCTTCGCGTTCCTCGAGGAGGTCTCGCGGCGGTCGGCCGCTCTGGTCGCGAGCTGGATGGTCGCCGGCTTCGTGCACGGCGTGCTCAACACCGACAACATGAACGTGACGGGCGAGAGCTTCGACTACGGCCCTTACCGCTTCCTCCCCGCGTTCAACGCGGATTTCGTCGCCGCCTACTTCGATCAAACCGGGCTCTACGCCTACGGACGCCAGCCGAGCGCGGTCCTCTGGAGCGTCTCTCGCCTCGCCGAAGCCCTGCGGCTCCTCGCCCCCGAGGCCGATTTCGTCCCCGTGCTTCACGGCTTCGAGGCTGCGTACCGGAGGGCGATCGGGGAGCAGCTTCGTCGGCGCCTCGGGGTGGAGTCGCGTGGAGACGACGACGACGCAGCGCTCGCGAACCTGTGCTTCGAGTTCATGGACGAGAGCAAGGTCGGATTCGATCAGTTCTTCTTCGACTGGCATGGAGGCCCTGCGTCCGCGGCTCGGGCGATGGCGGGGCCGGCGCGAGACCAGTATGTGGTGCCGGCGTTCTTGCCCGTGCAGCGCGCTCTTGGGGAGCGAGCGCCGACGACTCCGGCGGTTCTCGCCTTGACCTACTTCCAGCAAGCTCGGCCCGAGACCTTGCTCATCGACGAGATCGAGGCGATCTGGGCGAGGATCGCGGAGGCCGACGACTGGTCGGCGTTCGAAGAAAAGATTGCCCGGATAAGCGCGATTCCGACGGCCTGCTAAAGGGTGCGGGGCTGGGGCTCGCTCCGCTGCGGAGACTCAGGCTGCGAGATGGGACCCGCTCCCTGCCGCCCCGACAGGCCGAAGAAAGTTTCGCCTCCGCCAGTGGGACAGATGGACG
>Ga0302279_10007788_pt1 | contig 10812 bp, 8 predicted proteins | sample III_Bog_N3_3_FD_194541 | JGI IMG/M metagenome (GOLD analysis project Ga0302279, IMG submission 194541) | Peat permafrost microbial communities from Stordalen Mire near Abisko, Sweden - III_Bog_N3_3 | ecosystem: Environmental > Terrestrial > Soil > Wetlands > Peat | place: Sweden: Abisko...
CTGTCTTGTGTTCGGTTGCACGACCGACTCCTTTACACCCCCGAGTGGAGCGCAGCATAATAGCTTCCAGTCCAGTAACGTCTCCGTGCGCTGCAGTCTCGCAACCCCATCTCTGCCTCTTTTCTCGATCGAGCCCTAATGACGATTCTCCGCACCGCCGTCGCTCTTGTTCTCGCTAGCTTCGCCTCGATTCTTCTCGCGCAGAGGCCGGTTCCTGTAATAAACCCAGTGCTGCCGGCCCCGAGCGAGCCTCTCGTCGCCGATGTGCATGCCGCGCCGTATCGCCCGTCGATCAACTACACGGTAAATACCGGTCATCGGCGCGTCGATATACGCAATGCGACTCTCGTGAACCTGATCGATTACGCCCACGGCATCGAGGATGACGATGGCCGGGAGGATGCTTCTATCGTCGGCGGTCCAAGCTGGCTCGACTTCGACCGCTTCGATGTTGCCGCGCTTGTTCCTTCCCTCCAACCCGCAATCCCAGACACCGGCCAGCCGAATTTTGGGATGTACGCCCCTGGTACGAACGGCACGGTTCGACCTGTTGTGGAGCGCATTCTCGAAGAGCGGTTTCACCTGAAGTTTCACAACGAGGACCGGCCGCTGCCCGGCTACGTTGTGACCGTGGCGAAGGACGGCGCGAAGCTGGCCGAGGCGAAGGACCCGACAGGACCAGGCGCCTGCCAGGCAGCCCGGGAGAAGGACAATCCGGGGCGGGTCACTACTACGTGCACGTCGGAGACAATCGGGCAGTTCCTCACCTTGATTGGAGGCACCTTCCGTCATCCGCTGCTGGACCACACGGGGCTGACGAAGCCATACGACTTCACTCTCAGGTTCTCGTCCGAGCAACTGTCGACCCGGCAGGACACCATTAATGCCTACATCGAGGAATTGAACAAACAGCTTGGGATTGTGATGACGCTAGGTGACGTGCCGCAGCCCGCCCTCGTCGTGGACCATGTGGACCGCACTCCGACTGCGAATTCTCCGGAGACGGCTAAGCTGTTGCCGGGGACGCCGGAGTTGGAGTCCGAAGTGGCCAGCATCCGGGTCGCAAGTGCGACCGATCCCAGAGCACAGATACATCCAACCGGTTCGCAGATCACGTTCAGCAACTTCACTTTGGAGGAGCTTGTGATTGAGGCGTGGCAGTTGCCGACGGGCGCCGCGATGTTGGGAAATGTTCCGCCTGGGCTGGATCGGGTGCGTTACACCATCCTGGCGAAACTGCCGCCGGAGGTGGATGGCCGCACGCTGGTGCAGCACCAGGACCCGCTCGACAGCATGCTCAAGAAGCTATTGACGGATCGATTCCATATCCAATCCCACTGGGGCGAGCAGACGGCGGACGGATATGTGCTGCTTGCGGGCACTCCGAAGATGAAGAAGGCCGATCCGAGTTCGCGGACCTACTGCAAATACGGGCCGGCGGAGGGCGAGAAGGACGTGCGCAGGGTGGATTCGCCGTTCAATGGGATGTTTCACTGTCAGAACGTGACAATGGCACAGTTCGCGGACCTGCTTTCGGCCGTGGCGAGAGGGGACATTAAGAACCGGATCGTGGACAAGACCGGCCTGACGGATTCGTACAATTTTTCGCTGTCTTATACGGGCGGTAGCAGGCTTCGGCTGCAGGAGGCTGCCGCGCTGGCGGCGGCGAAGCAGGCCGGAGAGGCGACAGCGGGGCCGGTTGAGGGGCTGGCGATCGACGATGCGGTGCGAAAGGAGCTTGGCGTGAGGCTGGAGAAACAGCCATTGCCCCTTCCCTTTCTGATCCTCGACCACATCGACGAGACGCCGACGGAGAATTGACCCTTCAGACTTCGGGAGACATGGGTTTTGGCAAGGTTTGATTGCCTCGGATTTCCGGGTACCCACCGGGAATGTGGCCAACGCCGGCAAGATTTATACCTTTGCCCTCTCGGAACAGGTGCGAATGCTATGGACAGTGCGCCAATTTGAAGCGAACTGACTGAACTTGCTCAAAACCGCCGGACATTTCAGGTACTCTGGATTGCTTCCGGGTGGCCGGTGACACACCAGCGATCTGCGGATTACCATGCACTGGTGGTGCTTCCCACTGACCTGTCCATGAGGAGGAAATGGCGGTGAAACAATCCCAGCGCGGGCTTTCGTCCTGGCTGTTGTCAGTCGCGGTGTTGGTGGGCGGATCAGTCGGGGTAGGCGCGCAGGACGCTAGCGTTCCGCACATCGAAATTCCGCCACCCGTGCAGAGTGTTCGCGCCGCGCATCCCGTAATGGGGATGATCCAGGCGCAACAGGACGGGTTTCCGGCCGAGATCCGCACGATCACGCAGGGCGCAACCACCTGGATCGAGCAGGTGACGCTGATCAGTCGCACGCGCGCGGAGATTGTATCCGCCCGTGTGGGATGGGCGTATGCGATGCCCGCGGGACTGGAGTTCCACCAGAGCGACGTGCTCAAGCTACAGCCCGGGCTGCTGGCTGGTGGGACGTCGTTCCCGCTGCAGGGCCTGAATGTGCCCCCGCGCGCCGACGCGAGAGACCTGGTGGTGTTTGTGTCACAGGTGACCTTTCCGGACGACTCGGTCTACAACTACGATCAGGCGAAGGTGGCAGCGTTCTACACGGGCTGCTGCACTGGGGCAAATGCCGGCCGTGTGCCGCCAGTGCCGCAGGGGCGCCTGCAAAAGGGCATGCCTGGAGGCGAGATCGACACTGGGATGATCGTGACGACGGAGCTGAAACCGATCGCCTTCGACGTAGTGTCGTTCCGGCGAACGGACAAACCGGGTGCAGGACGGGAGTTTCCTCTCGACGGCGACTTTATCGCGTACCACGGATCGCCGATCGAGAGTCTGATCCTGTTCGCTCATATTGGCCCCAAGGGATACACGTCGATCGCCAGCGCGGGCGAACCGGATTGGGTCAGGACGGATTTCTACGACTTTACCGCTAAGGTGGCCCCGGAAGACGTTGCCGAATGGAAGAAGATGACGCTGACCGACAAGCGCGCCATGGTCGGCTACTTGTTGGCCGATGTACTGAAGCTGAAGGTGCACCCGCAAGGGGAGCCACAACCTGTGTACGACCTCGTGGTCGCCAAAGGTGGCCCGAAGCTGATGGACTACCACGCCGGCGATACCGTGACCGTCCCCGGCCGGACGCCGATTGACGGCTATGTGATGGGGCGGCTGAACAGCCCGTTTTACCTGAACGGACAGGATGCGACCATGGCTGACCTGGTGAACAACCTCTCCATGCCGGGCCGCGCGGGCCGGGTGGTGATCGACAAGACCGGGCTTACCGGCACGTATGACTTTGTGCTGGCTGCCCCGCCGCTGTCTCTGCCGCCAGTCCTGCAGCAGGCGGTGGACGACGCGGGCGTACCCACTCTACAGGAGGGACTGAAGCAGTTGGGCCTGGCGCTGGTGCCGTCCAAAGGTCCGGTGGATGAGATTGTGATCGATCACATAGAGCGGCCAGATACGAATTAAGAATCGAGGAGCAGAATCCGCGCAACTCGACTGCGCCCAATCGTAAGCGGTTTGTCGCACACCGGAAATAATCCTGCGTTGGCGGCTTGTGGTTTGTAGTGCACGAGATGCGGGTTTCGGTAGGTTCGATCGCCTCGGACTTCAAGTCGACTTACTACTAATGCCAAGGCTCCCCATTGCGGCGGGGGCTGTGACAGCGTAAAAACAACACTGATGCGAAAACGTACGCGGTACTCGCTGCTGGTGGTGCTGGCTCTGGTAGGGGCGCTGGCTGTTGCGGTGTGGCTGCGCAAAACGGCACCGCCTGAGGCTGCGCGACTGCTGCCGGAGTCGGACGCAATTGTCTACGTGGACCTAAGGCCGCTGCGCCTCGCGACCCACTTTGAGCGCAATCCGGTTCCGCACGGCCCGGAATACCAGCTCTTCGTCGATTCGACCGGCATTGACCCGGAACGCGACCTGGATGGCGTAGCGTTTGCGTTGCACCGCATGGACGACCCTAACGGCCCTAACGGCCCGGTTGCCTATTCGGAGGTCTTTGAAGGCCGCTTCGACGGTGCGCGGCTGGCCCACTATCTCGGCGGCCTGGCTGCTTCGCAGGAGGAGTACGAGGGCCACATTGTGTACACCATTCCTATCGAGGGTCGCCAGTTGCGCATTGCGCAGCTTGGCTACGACACGCTTGCCGCGTCGAACATGCCCACGTCGGAACAGATCCACACCATGCTGGATCGCTACCGGGCTGCAGCGTCGCCGTTTTCGGGGTCGTCGTTGCTGGCGGCGCATTACCGCGACGTGCCCCTGCTCTCGGGCGCCTGGGCCATCGGCCACGTCGGGCTTCCTTTCTCGGAAAAGGGCCGCATTCAAGTCTTGGGAATGGAGCTGCCGCTGGCTGAGGACGCCACGTTTGTGGTCAGCCTTCGTTACGGAGTCAGTGCGCTGCACCTGAGGGCCGAGCAGTTCGCGGCCAGCGAAGCCGATGCCGCCCGCTCGGCCCAGGCTCTGAGTGGCCTGGTGCAATTGATCCAGGCGATCCAGCCGAAGGCGCAGGGACGGGCAGACAAGCCGGACGCCGATGCGCTGCGCGAGTTTACGTCTTCGCTCAAGATCGAGCAGCACAAAGATCGCATGGTCCTGACCGCAAACCTTCCGGTGGATCTGATGAAGAAGCTGGCAACGCCGATGGGCGACGCGGTATCGGGGACGCCTGAGGCGGATACTAATCCTGGAAGCGGGGCGGGGCGGTAGAATTCGGCTGTGAATTGAAGATGAAGCCGATGGAGCGGGTGCATCGGGTCACTGCCGCCGGGCATCTGAAACTGAGTGATCCACCAAGGAGAGCAACTTCCGCATGCGCAGACGACGTAATTCATCCACCGCGACGAACCTTTCCATGTTCGCGCTCTTGTCGTTCGCAACGCTGTTCGCCCAAGTCAGTGCCCAGGAGCCCAAAGTGCTGACCGGGCAGGCTGCTTTTACCGACTGGAACCAGCAGGCGCCGGGCATTCGCCACAAGATCACGATCGCAGACCTGCCCCAGCCTTACGCGACTGAATCCTCGAATAACCAGCCGCGGGTGGTGCCGCGGCCAGCGAACGCGTGGCCTATCGCACCTGCTGGCTTCAAGGTGACGCTCTACGCCGGGGGCGATAACGCGCCGCTGCAGCGCGCTGATGCCACTGAGCACATGGCCCAGGCTAAAGGCACCTTCACCCAGCCGCGCCTGATCCGCAGCGCACCCAACGGAGACTTGTTCCTATCCGATTCCGGTGCCGGAACGCTCTACGTTCTTCGCGGTGTCGGTGCCGATGGCAAGGCTAGCCAGATTGAGAAGTTTGCCACGGGCCTGGACCATCCCTTCGGCATCGCTTTTTACCCTGCGGACAATCCGAAGTACATCTATGTTGGCAACGCGACCACCGTGCAGCGCTTTCCGTACCATTCCGGCGATCTCCACGCGACCGGGCCGGTTGAGACTATCGTCCCTGACATTCCCGGGTACGCGCAACTCGCGGGCGGCGGCCACTGGACGCGCGACGTGGTCTTCAGCAAGGACGGCCAGCATATGCTGGTCTCGGTCGGTTCCGGCTCCAACGTAGACGACGCGGACACCCACGCCGGCGAGTTCCACCGCGCCGATGTGCTGGAGTACACGCCCGAGGGCAAGTTCGTCGAGGTCTACGCGCACGGCATCCGCAACTGCGTCGGCGAGGCGATCAACCCCGCTACCGGCTCACTGTGGTGCTCGGTCAATGAGCGGGATGAACTCGGCAACCACCTGGTGCCCGACTACGTCACCTCTGTTCCCGAAGGCGGCTTCTTTGGGTGGCCCTGGTACTACATGGGCGGCCACCCGGACCCGCGTCTGCCTAAGCCTTGTGCCGACGGCACCGGGCCGAATCCGCAGGTATCCGCCCCTCTGACCGCGGAGCAGGCTGCGGATTGCAAGCGCGTAGACCTGGCTGCCAAGGTCATTACGCCCGACGTGCTGGTCCAGCCGCACATGGCGTCGCTGGAGATGGTCTTCTACCCGAACATGGTCACGCTGGGCTCCGGCCCTCAAAAGACCGATCCGGGCTGGTTTCCGTCTTCCTATTCGGGCGATGCCTTTGCGGCCGAGCATGGGAGCTGGAACCGCGCCAACCGCACCGGCTATGAGGTGATCCGCATTCCCATGCACAATGGGCAGGCTACGGGTGAGTACGAGGATTTTCTGACCGGCTTCGTCACCTCGGATGGCCAGGTCTGGGGGAGACCGGTCGGGGTCGCGGTTGCCAAGGATGGCAGCCTGTTCGTCAGCGACGACGGCAGCCGCTCCGTGTGGCATGTGACCTATACGGGCAAGTGATCTGCGTCCTGCCGGACGGGCCCACTACGCGTGGGGCGGGCGTTCACACGCCTTTTTACTGCTTCGCATGGTCCTCCCATTGGTCGGCACGGAATCTCGCTTGCGACCATGGGGAGTGGCTACTCGAAGCTCAACCGCGTGACGAAGTGAGCTAGGAGCCGCCGCCAATCAGGTCGGAGCCCAGTCCAGCGATGGTTTCACGCAGATACTTGTGCGGGTTCACCGGCGTGTTGTGGATACGGACCTCGTAGTGCAGGTTTGCCCCGGTCGTGCGGCCTGTCATCCCGACGTAGCCGATCACCTGGCCGCGGACAACAGTCTCGCCAGCCATCACGGCAAAGCCCGACATGTGGGCATAGCAGGTCTCAAGCCCCTGGCCGTGGTCGATGATGACTTCGCGGCCGTAGCCGTTCTGCACCGCCGCAGACTTGACCGTGCCATCAGCCGTGGCGCGGACGGGAGTCCCCACGGGTGCGGAGATATCAAGGCCGGTATGGAACTCGCCTTCCCCGTTGTGCAGCACGGGGTCTATGCGCTGGCCAAAGCTGCTGGTGATGGGTCCGATGACCGGCCACAAGGTGGGTGCGTCGACGGAGAGGTCCGTCCCGCCGAGGCCGGAGAGCGAAGCGAGGGACGACTTGCCGTCGATTGCGTGGTTGGCAGCGCCGCTCACCGCGGAATCGCGCAGGCTGTAGAAGGTGTCGAGCGACTTGTAGTAGCTGTCGTCGGTGAAGTTGGAGGCCGTATCGGAAATCAGCGCACCTTTGGCGGCCTTATCTCTGGACGACGTCTTCAGTCCGATGTGGCCCATGGGCGCGGCGAGCTTGCTTGCGGTAAGGCCATAAAGCGCGGAGACCTCAGTCGCCAGCGAACCGAGCGACGCCGCCTGCACGTCTTTCTCGTGAGCCTGTTTCTCCAGGTGCGCGTAGTCCTTCTGCAGCGTGTCGTGGTCGTTACGCAACTGATTGAAGCGGGCTGTCTTGATCAGCATGCGGGAGTAGGAGCCCGCCAGGCCCGTGACCGTAAACGCCCCGATAACCGCAACAGCTATAAACACATAGGCATAGTGGAGAGGGACGGGAATCTTGCGCACTCTGCCACTTTCATCGCGGCTGACGAGAATGAGGTAGAAGCGCTTTTTGAGACTAAACCGTTTTGAAATCAAAACACGACCCACGTCCTGGATTGACCGTTCCCGCCAACTTGCGGACAGAACGGCACTGAGAGAAGGGAGCCAGGGAATGAACTCTTGCAATTGCCATTCGCGATTGCCGACTGGCTTGCACAATCTCTCTCGGACGTTACTTTGAATCTTAACAGCCGCGGGGAGCAAGCGCAATCGGATTGCCACGCAATCGCCCGATAAGTTGTAGGATTTCCGTAACTCTTAGCGATGGTGGTTAGTTTCGCTCTGTGTTCGCCTATCATCTTAGCGGTTGATCAGCGGAATCGTTGGGCGGGTTATGCTTGGCCTCACGATGATGAAGAAGGGGATGGGCGAGTTGGAGATGATCGAACGCATTCGCTCCGGGTGGGGTGTGGGCGCTGGATCGATCGGTCGCGGGAGCCGGGGTCCGGCGGCGAAGATCGTTCTCGGCATTGGCGACGACTGCGCCATTCTGTATCCGCCGAAGGGGCACGAGGTCCTGGTCACCACCGACTTCACGCTGGAAGGACGCCACTTTCGCCGCGATTGGCATCCGCCGGAGTCGGTGGGCCACCGGGCTTTGGCGCGCGGGCTCAGCGATCTGGCCGCAATGGGTGCGCGCCCGCTCGCCGCATTTCTCTCGCTTGCGCTGCCGAGGGAGATGCTCGCCACCGCTAGCGGGCGCCACTGGGTCGAGCGCTTCTTCACCGGCCTTCGCGGCCTGGCGGATGAATTCACTGTCCCGCTGGCTGGCGGGGACACCAGCGAATCGCCGTGCGGGATGGTACTGGCGGACATTGTGCTGGTGGGATCGGCGCTGGCTGGACGCGCGCTCAGACGTAGCGGCGGACACGCCGGGGATGCGCTTTACGTGACGGGGGCACTCGGTGGTGCGGCCGCTGAACTTGCGCAGATGGGGCGGCGCGGCAAAAAGAGGCAACCCACTTCTTCCCGCAGAGCCGGAAAGGATGGGCCACCCGGCTTTGTGGATCATCCACAACTTCTACCCCAGCCGCGCGTCAGAGTTGGGTTGGAGCTGCTGCGCCGCCGCCTTGCTACCGCCGCGATCGATCTGAGCGACGGACTCTCCACCGACCTCGCTCACCTCTGCCGCGAATCCGGCGTCGGTGCGGAGGTTGTGGCTGGCAAGCTGCCAATTCACCCGCTTGCGCAGGCTGCAACCGCACGCGCGATCGATCTCGCGCTGCACGGCGGGGAGGACTATGAGCTGCTGTTTGCCGCTCCGGCTACCGTGCAGATGCCGCGGAGCGTGGCAGGGGTTCGCGTCACCCGCATCGGTTGCCTGGTGCGTGGGAAGGCGATTTCGCTGGTCGACTCCGCCGGGCGCAAACTGCCTCTGAAGCCGGGCGGCTGGGAACACTTCGCCGGAAGGCATTAGGATTAGGCCAGCACCTATGCATGACTCGACCAAGATCATTCGTTCCACACTGACCCGCGCGGTGGCAGGTGAACCGCTGCATCCTGGCCCGGTGTTCGCCGCGCCGTACCATACGCCCGGCGATCCTAACGATGCGCCCTACAGCTATGCCCGCTCGCACAATCCGACGTGGACCGTGCTGGAACGCGCTATCGGCCAGATGGAGGCGGGCACGTTTGCTCCCGGCCATCCTGAAGAGGGTGCGAGCTACCGGGCGAATGCGCTGGTTTTCGCCTCGGGTATGGCGGCCTGCGCCTCGGTTTTCGGGGCTGTGTTGCGGCCGGGCGACGTGGCTGTGCTGCCGGCCAACGCCTACTTCGCCGCCCGCCAACTCATGCAGGGCTACTTCGAAAAAATGGGCATTGTCCTGCGCCTAGCGCCAACTGCTAACGACGCCCAGGGCGATCACCTGGAAGGCGCGCGCTTGTTGTGGATTGAGACGCCGAGCAACCCTACCATGGAGATCTGCGATATCGTCGCGCTGTGTGAGCGTGCGCACCGGGCGGGAGCGCTGGTCGCCGTCGACAACACCACTGCGACGCCGCTGGGGCAGCGTCCGCTTGCGCTTGGCGCGGACTTCTCGGTCGCCTCCGACACCAAGTCGATGACTGGGCACAGCGACATCCTGCTCGGCCACGTCGCTACGCGCGACCGCGAGTTGCTGCAGAAGATTGAGGAGTGGCGCACGCTGGTTGGCGGCGTCCTCGGCCCGATGGAGGCTTGGCTGGCGCTGCGGTCCATCGCCACCCTGCCGCTGCGGCTGGAGCGGAGTTGTCAGAACGCTCAGCGCATCGCCGAGTACCTGACCACGCGCCCGGAGGTAGCGAGCGTGCTTTATCCCGGACTGCCCGCGCACCCGGGCCATGCTATCGCCGCGCGCCAGATGCGGTATTTCGGCGCGGTACTCAGCTTCGAACTCGCCGACAAAGCTGCCGCTGAAGAGTTTTTCGCCAAGGCAAAGCTGGTGACCGAGGCGACCAGCTTTGGTGGCACCTGCACCTGCGCCGAGCGCCGCGCGCGCTGGGGAGGCGATAGCGTGCCCGAAGGCTTTATCCGCCTGAGCGCCGGGCTTGAGGACGCGGACGACCTGATCGAAGACATCGGCCAGGCGCTGGACTCTCTCACCACAGACGTGGTGCGCTGATGGCGTTCGGCGAGGACGCGCTGGGCTTCCCGCATGATTGGCGGGCGGAGGTGCTCGCCGAGCCGCCGCTGATTGCACCGGCACGGCAATTCACCTACCCCCGGCAGGTTGGGGGCGAAGAGGACGCGTTGGCTCGTGGGGCGCTGCTCGTTCTCGTGCATCCGACCGGCGGAGGGACGTTTCTCGCCACTTGTGCGCTGGGCTTCACAGATCCGTCTATGCCCAGTGGCGTCTATGCTTGCCCCCAACCAAGTGAACTCTGTGCGGTTGCCGGCGGCTACGCATACGTCCTCGATACCGCGGCGCCTGAGCGCTCAATCCACATCCCGCTAAAGCCGGTCGTCGAGGTCCTCGTGCTGGCCGCGCACAGCCTGCTTATTTTCTTGGGGTTCCATGCGATCGTCGCGTGGGGCAGGGAAGGGCTCGCCTGGGAGACTGCGCGGTTGAGTTGGGAGGGAATCCGCATCACCGGCGTGGTGGGCGGGGAACTGCACGGCTTCGGCTGGAACCTCAGCACCGACAGGGAAGTCGAGTTCGCTATCGATCTGCGCACGGGCGCACACGTCGGCGGAGCGTTTGGAACGCCTCACCCCGCAGCAACGGCGTAGAACGTTAGCGCAGCGTCGCCCTGCTTCAGCGTCCGCGTCTGGACTAGTTCACCGTAACGGTCCGCAAGCGGCGTTTTGCTGCTGTGCTCCACGACCACCATTGCATCCGGCGCAAGCATGGCCCGGCCGCGCGCACTGC
>Ga0302279_10007789_pt1 | contig 10812 bp, 7 predicted proteins | sample III_Bog_N3_3_FD_194541 | JGI IMG/M metagenome (GOLD analysis project Ga0302279, IMG submission 194541) | Peat permafrost microbial communities from Stordalen Mire near Abisko, Sweden - III_Bog_N3_3 | ecosystem: Environmental > Terrestrial > Soil > Wetlands > Peat | place: Sweden: Abisko...
ATCAGGCAGCCGCCGGGCCCAGGTTCGACGTGAGGGAAGATCGCGATCTGGTTCGGGCCGAACGCTTTGACTTCCAGGTTCAAACCAAGCACGCGATTGTAAAAAGGGAGCGACTTACTAAAGTCCGCCGTGGGGATTTCAAACCACTCGACGGCATTGGGAGATGTTTTGTTCATGCAGTGATTGTGCCGGAAGCCTCCTGACAGCGTGGTGTCAGGAGACTTCCGCGCAAAACGGGGCAGTTTCCACATTTCAAGGCCTGAACGTGCGGGTTTTTTGCGGGGCGGGGCTTCCGCCCTTCGTGCCTGGTTCGGCAATGTGGCGTACTGACAAGGTCGACTGGATACGCGGCGAAAGCCGCGTGCTGCCGTCGCACCACAACTCCGGTTTTTCCACCAGCGCCGAGGCCCGCCAGGTGGCACGGGCTTCAGCCTGCGGGCCCGGCGAAGCCGCGTACACCCGCCTACCTCACCATCTTCCCCATCCATTGCACAATCCAGTCCTGCGTTGCCGCGGGCAGGCGGGTGAAATCCCACGGCTCGTAAAGCCCGAGCCGATCCTCGGCGCCATTCAGCGCGTAGATCTTCTTAGCCTGCTCCACGGCGGCATGAACATCGGCCACGTTCCCGTCGCGATCCAGTTGCGGCTCCACAATCAGCGCCGGGCGCGGCGCGATCGTCGCCATCAGTTCGTTGTAATCGAACGGCAACTGCTGTTCATGTCCGATGAAGAACCCCAGGCGCGGCATCAACCCGCGTTCCACCGAATAGCGCGCAATGCCTCCGGTTCCCTTCGCAGCCGTGTCCGTCCGCATCGGAGTGAAGCCCGAAATCGAGACCACACCCTTCACGCGCGAATCGAGCGCGGCCGTGTAAAGCCCCACCATGCCTCCGATCGAATAACCGAACAGAGAGATGTGTTGCGAATCCACTTGCGGGTCCTTCTCCAGCGCATCAATCGCCGCCCGCGTGTCTTCCACCATGCGGCCCATCTGCGACCAGTGCGGATAACGATCGTAGAAAGGCCCGGTTTCCGCCATACGGCTGCCGAACCCGCTCTGGTCGAAAGCCAGCACGGCGTAGCCCGCCTGTGTGAGCGCAAGAATCGGATGGAGGTCGTTCCGGTAAACCCACATGTAGCCCAGCGGATAACTGTACCCATGCAGCCAGATCACGGTGGGCAGCTTCGTGCCGGTCGGCGTATTGGCCGGATAGTAAAGGTCGCCGCGCACGCCATAGCCGAAAGTGATGCTTTTCGACGCCGTATGGCTCGCCTGCGGCTGCAGCCAGCCGAATGAAGTGCCGCCGCGCTGGATCACCCACTGGACAAGATCCGGAACCAGTTGCCCGGGGTTGGAATTCGTAACCGCACCGCGACCGGCAACTGCCGGGGCAGCGCCACGGCCCGTACCCGATCCACCGCGTCCGCCCAGCGCCAGTCCGGAACCGCCGCGTCCACCGAGAGGGAATCCACCACGACCCGCGGCCGGCGGCATCATCGCGGGTTCATCGCCCAGCATCCAGGTAATCGACTTACGAATTCCGTCGGCCTTTCCGGCCCAGTCGGAAATCGATGACACGCCCGAGAGAATGGCATTCGCCGCCTGGCGCGGGTACTTCGTAAGATCGAGAGTTTCGTTACTGTTCGCGCGCCACTTATCGAGACTCCACGGGAACAGAAAGTGGTTATCCCACACCCGAGTGGATCGCCCGAACTGAATATCCAGCCAGTCGATGCAGGCCTCCTGATCGTTCGACCCGTGAAAGCCGGGTACGCGCAATAACCCCAGCCGTTCGGGGTGTCCCAGCAGCTTGTAGACCTTGAGCGCCGAATAGTAAGCCTGCTCGTCGCCCCACGTATTGGAAACCTCGTCGTTCAACCCATACTCAATCAGCACCGCGCGAGGAGCGATCCAGGCGATCAGCAGATTTCCGTCGATAGGCAGTCGGTCTTCGCGGCCTGAGAAAAACCGCAGCCGCGGGATGAACCATGTGGGGAAGGATCGCGTAGTCGTCTCGATGCTTTCGCCTGAGTTCCGTTCGCCCGCCTGACGCCACGGCACCACGCCGCCCACGCCCGTGCTGGCCGGGATCACAGCCGAGATACGGTCGTCCAGCGCCGCCCCGTAGGCCGCCATCTTGCCATCCCGCGAATAGCCGAACAACGCGATGTGCCGCATATCCACTTCCGGCAGCGTGGCGAGGTAATCCACCACCATGCCCGCGGCCCAGCCACGTCGCGGCAAGAGCGCGAAATCGTAATCGGGATACAACTGGGCCAGCGCGGCGGCGTCGTCCATCCCGTCGTTGCCGGCGAAGCCCGCGGAGATGTAACCGCGCCGCAGAAGTTGCGGTCCCCACCCGGCCAGCGACGGCGCCATGAGCACCGGGAACGGCCCTTTGCCATCGGGGATCATGACCTGCACGCGCATGGTGCCTTTGCCGCCCGGCCCGAACTCCAGTCGCACGTTGCGGATCAGATAACCTTTGCCGTGGGTCTCATCCAGCACCACTGCACGGTCCAGCTTTGGGCGCTGCGGAAAGGTGCCGGTTTGGTACTTCTCGAAGAGCTTGCGGATTTCGGCCCGGCGCGATTTCCATTCCACCGGCGTAGTGACCGGGCGTCCATCCAGAAACTTCAAAGGATCGGGCAAACCATTTACTCGCGGAAGCGCATCGAAATCCGGCGGCAGTTCGCCGGTCTTATCGAGCCACTGCCTGAAGGAAGGCACATCCGGAAGAATGCCCTGGAGTTTGGTCAGATATTGGCGGCGCTCATCGGGAGTAAGTGCCCGTAGTTGCGGAAACGCAACCAGCATGAGAATGACGGCAACAAAGATGCGGCGCTCCATGAAAGTCTCCTGAATTTAACTGAACGAATAGTATCAAAGTGATAGGGTTTAGATTGTGCCGCCGCGGATCTCCGTAGTCGTCAATACCCTGAACGAAGAGAAGAATCTTCCCTTCGCGCTCGGCTCCGTCCGCCCGTGGGTAGATGAAATCGTTGTGGTGGATATGCACAGCGAAGACCGAACTGTCGAGATTGCCCGCGAATTTGGCGCCCAGGTTTTCCTGCACGAGCGCATGGGCTTCGCCGACCCGGCCCGGGCGTTCGCGCTGGCTCAGGCAACCGGCGACTGGATTCTGGTTCTGGATGCGGATGAGGTAGTGCCCTTTCCTCTGAGCAGGAGGTTGTTGGATATCTCAACCAACGACGCCGCAGACGTGGTCCTCATCCCCTGGCTCAACTACATCCTCGGCGAGCCACTGATGCACACGATGTGCGGCCCGCGGCAGTGCCTGCAGCGGCGGTTCTTCCGGAAGAGCCACGTGACCGCTACCAGTGACATACACAACTTCTTTCACGTCGCTCCCGGCAGTCGCGTCACATCCATCGGGTATGAGCCGGGCCTTGCCGTCGCCCACTTTGCCACCATCGACATCCGGCGTTACATCGAAAAGCTCAACCGCTATACGACCATCGAGGCCGATCAGGCGCGGGACCGGGGCGAAAGGGTCACACAACTGGGCGCGCTGATTAAGGCGGCCAAAGTGTTTGTGACGTACTACGCGATCGGCCGCGGCTACCGGGACGGCTGGCGTGGATTTTACGTCTCACTGATCAGCGCCTTTTCTGAAATCCTGAAGGCAGCCAAGCTTGCGGAATCATCGGTTCCTGCGCATCCTGAGTCTGTCGAGGCGTACTATCGCCAGGAGGCGGAGAACCTTGTTAAGGCCTGCCAGCCGTCACGCTCATCGTCTGCCTCCGGTTAAACTGGAAGTTCCCATGCAATCCTGGCTGACCTGCTTCAACCCCGCTTGTCGTGCGCGCTACGACATTAACGATGTCATCTACAACTGCCCGAAGTGCGGCGGCCTGCTCGAAGCGCAGTACGATACTGCCGCCATCGACGCCGCCGCCCTGAAGCGCACCTGGCGCGAACGCCGCATGTCCAATGCCCCGCTCGAACAAAGCGGCGTCTGGCGCTACCGCGAGATGTTCCCTTTCCTGGACGACTACTCGCACGTCGTCACCCTGCGCGAGGGCAACACGCCCCTGCTGCAATCGAAGCGCGCGGCGGCTTATGGTGGGCTTGCGAACATCACGTTCAAGCACCAGGGCTTCAACCCCACCGGTTCTTTCAAAGACAATGGCATGACGGCGGGCGTCGCTCAGGCGCGGCGGCTCGGCATGAAGCGGGTGGCGTGCGTTTCCACGGGCAATACGTCGGCCTCCATGGCAGCCTATGCCAGCGCGGGCGGACTCGATCCGCTCATCTTCATCCCCAACGGCAACATCTCTTATGGCAAGCTGGCGCAGGCGCTGGAATACGGCGCGAAGACCTTTCAAGTGGACGCCAACTTCGATCAAATCCTCGCGCTGGTGCGGGTACTCACGGGGAAGCTCGGCATCTACCTGCTGAACTCGATCAACCCGTTCCGCATCGAAGGCCAGAAGTCCATCGTGATCGAAATGATGGACCAACGCGACTGGAAAGTGCCCGATTGGGTCGTGCTGCCGGGCGGCAATCTCGGCAATGTATCGGCCTTCGGCAAAGGCCTGCGCGAACTGTATGCGCTCGGCTTTATCGACCGGCTGCCGCGCCTTGCTGTTGTGCAGGCTGCGGGCGCGTCGCCGTTCTACGAGTACATGTTACACAAGGGCGAGAAGCCCTTCGAAGCGCAGGGACATCCGGAAACGCTGGCCACCGCAATCAAGATCGGCGACCCTGTCAGTTGGCCCAAGGCGCAACTCGAGATCGAGACCTCAAACGGCGTGGTGGAAAGCGTGACCGAGCAGGAGATCGCCGATGCGAAGGCCGTGATCGGGCACAGTGGCATCGGCTGCGAACCTGCGTCGGCGGCCACGCTGGCCGGCATCCGCAAACTCAAGCTGGGTCGCGATGCCGACGTGGTCGCGGTGCTCACCGGCAACGTGCTCAAGGATCCCGACTACATCTACCGCTATCACACGGGCGCGCTGAAGGCGCCCGATGGATCGCCGATCAAGCCGAACTTCGGCAACGCGCCTATCGTGGTACCCAACGACGCGGAGAAGATCACAGCGCTGCTACAGTAGGCATCACGCTGGATCGTGATCGTGGCGCATGCGAGTCCGTGGCCGCAGACGGCGCGTGGAAGATGCTTCGGTGGAACCTCGGTGCTCGCGATCTTAGGCTGATCGCGACCGCCATCGTGGCGCATGCGAGTCCGTGGCTGCGGACGACGCGGAGAAGATCACGGCGCTGTTACAGTAGTCCTCATGCTTCGGCGGACCCTCGGCACTCGCGATCTTGCGCTGTTCGCGATCGCCACCGTGGTCGGGTCGCGCTGGATTGCCACTGCGGCTCATGCGGGTCCGGGAAGCCTGATCCTCTGGCTGGTGGCGGCAATCTGCTTCGCGGTGCCGCTGGCAATCGCTACGGCGGCGCTCACGGTGAAGCATCCTCATGCCGGCGGAATCTACATCTGGACCCGGCACGATTACGGCCCGTGGCACGGCTTCCTGTGCTTCTGGCTGTACTGGCTGGGCTCCGTCGTCTGGTTCCCCGGTGCGGCCCTGTTCTATGCGGGGGCGGCTTTTTTCTCTAACACCCCGGCCGGCGGAATCGCCAGCCGAGCCTGGCTTCTGGTCGCGGCGCTGGCCCTGATCTGGATAGCCCTCGGCCCCAATCTTCTGGGCGTTAGATTCGGTCAGCGACTGGCCGACCTGGGCGCGGCCGCATCCTGGGTGCTCGCGATGGTGCTGGTCGCTGCCGCTTTCGTGTTCCTGAGCCACCATGCTTCGGCCACCACTTTCCACCTCATGCCTGTGGCGAACTGGGACACGGCGGTCGGTTTCGCGACGCTTGCCTATGCCATGACCGGGATGGAAGCGGTCGGGCTGATGGGCGCCGAAATCAAGGACCCTCAGCGCAGCCTGCCGCGGGCGGCGGCGATCGGGTCGGGCTTTGCGACGCTCTACTACGTGGGCGCGACGGCGGCGGTGCTGGTGATGCTGCGCCCCGATCAGGTCAGCGAACTTCAGGGTCTCACGCAGGCCGGCGCCGCTTCCGCCAGTGTGCTGGGGCTACCCTGGTTGCCTGCGGCAATCGCAGTCCTGCTGGCCTGCACCGCCATGGGGCAGTTTGGCGCGCTCGGGGCATCCAATGCGCGGCTGCCCTACGCTGCCGGTGCGCATGGCCTGATGCCAAAGGCGTTCGGGAAGGTTCACCCGCGTTGGAGCACGCCGCATATCTCGATCCTCGTGATGGGCGGCACGGCGAGTGCCCTGCTGCTGGCGATGCAAATCGGAGACACGCTGCGGGCGGCCTATGACGCTATCGTGTCGCTCATGGTGATCGTCGGCTTCCTGCCTTACGTCTATATGTTCGGGAGCGCGTGGAAGGCGGGCAAGCGCCTCAGTGCGGCGTCCGGGATGGCGGTCACGGTGATCGCGATCGTGTGCTCCGTGGTGCCGCCTGGCGGGGTTACGAACGTGTGGGTCTTCGAAGGGAAACTGGCGCTGGGGACGGCCGTTTCGGTGGGCACGGCGTGGGCGATTTACCGTCGCAGAGCGGCCGAGAGTTCGTTGAACGTCATGAGCCCGGGGTGATAGAGGGTGACGTTTCCGGCGGCGTTCAGGAGCACAAGGGTCGGGGTGGTGCTCACGCCGTAGCGGACGAAATTGGCTTCGTTTAAAGGCGTCTCGATGTTGCCGAGGCCCGCGTAATAGATGGAGTAAACCTTGGCGATGTACGGCGTCTCAATGGCCAGCGGCGCGTCCGCTCCGCCCGCCACATAGCCGTAGTGTTGGGTGGGCGCGATGACTTCGAGGCCCTTCGATTTATAGGCCTGCTGGATCTGTTGGATCACGGCGATTTCCTGCTTGCAGTCCGAACACCAGTGCGCCCAGAAGAAGAGCAGAACCGGATGGCCGAGGTGCGCGGTCAGAGGGCGGGGCCGGGGGCCGGCGACCCATTGCGCGATATCGAGCGGTGGCGCGGGCTTGCCTTCGAGCGAGATCAGGTTGATGTTTTTCTGGATGCGCGGCGCAATGGAGCTCGTGCGCCACTTCTGCATTTCGGTCTGAAGATAGCCCACGGCCTGATCGCGCTGGCCTTGCGCGGTGAGAGCCTGGGCGGTTACTTCGATGGAGGCTCCGAGAGCGAGGGGGAGGACGTCGTCCGCGTCGAGTTTGCGGTGCGTGAGCATCTTCACGCACTGCGCGTGGACGTCGTTAGCGTTGTCGAGCGCGGCTTTGTAGTTCTTGGCCGCGAGCTGACCGCGGCCGATCCACGAGTCGGCCTCGAGGTACGCGGCATCGGCGCCTCGTTGGGCGCGGTATTGGACGAGGAGTTTGTTGGCTGTCTCGAAGTCGCCGGCTTTGGCGGCTCCGGCAACTTCGGCTGCGATTATGGATGCGCCGTGGGCTTGGGTGGGGACCAGGGCGGTCAGGGTGGCCAGCAGAATTGCGGCCGTCGCGAACGCCTTGGCAATCGCTCCCTCGCGGGCCCAGAGGGAACCCCGGCTCCTTACCATGGCGGTTTGGCGCGCGAGCGCGGTTGACGACGGGCAGAACTCGGCTATCGCCGCGTGTGCGGATTGGCATGCCGAAGACTGTTCGGTTACGGCCTGCGGACTGGCGAACGCGCGGGCAACCGGTTGGGCTGCGGTGGGGCGCGCGGGGGCGACTGCTTGCCCGTCGGAAAAGCGCCGAGATGAGTCTCGGCGCCACGGTCCCCTGGTGAGCGGGGGACAAAGGCGACGCTTCGCGTCACCTGCGCCGATTGCCAATCGGCCCGCAGGTTGGCAACCTGCCCCACAGCTGGCGGCAGAACGGCCAGCACTGGAAATGTGGATTACGCCGTCAGGCATGGTGCATCGGGGCGACCACGGCGAATTCGAGGTCGCTGCTCGCCTCTTTATCGGCCTCGGCGTTTCGGCCCAAGGTCCGCAAAGCTGCCGCGGTTACGGTCTCGGCGCGGAAGCCGAGACGCTTCATTACTTCATCGCCCGGAGCGGAAGCGCCGAAGCGGTCGAGGCCGATCGTGATGCCATCGGTGCCTGCCCAGCGGTCCCAACCGAACGTCGTCCCCGCTTCCACGGTCACGCGCGCGCGGACCGCTTTCGGAAGAACGCTCTCGCGATACGCCGCGTCCTGCGCTTCAAAGAGATTCATCGAAGGCATGCTGACTACGCTGGCATTCACGCCGTACGTTTTGAGCTTCGCTTTCGCCGCCACGCACAACTGCACTTCGGAACCAGTGCCGATCAGGATTACGTCCGGAGCCCCGCCATCTGCGGCCGAGAGCACGTACGCGCCATTGACAACACTGCCGGCTTGCGCGGCGGAACGATCCAGATGAGGCACGTTCTGTCTGCTGAGCGCGAACAGCGTCGGGCCATTGTGGTTCACCGCGAACGACCATGCCTCGGCGGTCTCGGTCGCATCGGCCGGACGAATCACGGTGAGGCCAGGGATGCAGCGCAGGCCGGCAATCTGCTCCACCGGCTCATGCGTCGGGCCGTCTTCGCCCACGCCGATGCTGTCATGCGTGAACACCCAGAAGGTCTTCAACTGGCTGAGCGCGGAGAGACGAATCGAGGGCTTCACGTAATCGGAGAAAACCATAAACGTTGCGGCGAAAGGCAGGATGCCGCCATGGGCGGCCATGCCATTGACCGCCGCGCCCATCGCGTGTTCGCGCACACCGAACGCGATGTTGCGCCCATCGTAACCCCACGGACCGCCGACCGCGCCCATGTTCGACGCGCCTTCCACGACCGGCTGGAAATCGCCCCCGCCCTTGAGCGCGGTGTTGGTGGAAGGGTTGAGATCGGCCGAGCCGCCGATGATGTTGTGGATGCGCTTCGCCAATGCGTTGAGCACTTCGCCGCCCGCTACCCGCGTGGCCACGGCCTTATCGGCAGGGGTCCACTTGGGGAGGTCGGCGGCCCAGTCTTCGGGGAGTTTGCCCGAAACGTAGGCCTCGAACTCGGCGGCTTCGGCGGGGAACGCCGCGCGATAAGCTTCAAAGCGCGTCTTCCAATCGGCTTCCGCCTGCGCACCCGCCGGGATGGCCTCGCGGAAGTGCGCGACCGATTCTTCCGGCAGGAAGAACTTCTCTTCGGACGGCCAGCCGAGCGCCTTCTTCGTCGCGAGCAATTCCTCTTCGCCCAGCGGACTGCCGTGCGAGGAGAAGTTATCGTGCTTCTTCGGACTGCCGAAACCGATGTGCGTGCGAACCAGCAGCAGCGACGGGCGATCCGTCTCCGCCTTCGCCTGCTCAATGGCGGCGGCAACGGCGGCGGTGTCATTCCCGTCTTCCACCGCGATGGTCTGCCAGCCGTAGCCTTCGAAGCGCTTCGCAACGTCTTCGGTGAAGCAAAGATCGGTGCCGCCGGCAAGCGTAATGCGGTTGTGATCGTACAGATAAATCAGCTTGCCGAGGCGCAGGTGGCCGGCGAGCGACGCGGCTTCCTGCGTGATGCCTTCCATGAGGTCGCCATCGCCGCAGATGGCGTAGGTGTGGTGGTCGACAATCGTGTGGCCGGGCTTATTGAACTTCGCGGCGAGCCATGCTTCGGCGATCGCCATGCCCACACCGTTGCCGAAACCCTGACCAAGCGGGCCGGTGGCCACTTCGACTCCGGGCGTGTGGCCGCGTTCGGGATGCCCGGGCGTCATGCTGCCCCACTGGCGGAAGCGCTTGAGCTCCGCAAGCGGGAGTTCGTAACCGGTGAGGTGGAGCAGGCTGTAGAGCAGCATGGAGCCGTGGCCGGCGGAGAGCACGAAACGGTCGCGATCGATCCAGGCGGGGTCCTTCGGGTTGTGCTTGAGGAATTTGGTCCAGAGCGTGTAGGCCATGGCAGCGGCGCCCATGGGCATGCCGGGATGGCCGGAGTTGGCCTGCTGAACGGCGTCGGCGGACAGGATCCGGATGGTGTTGATGCAGAGGTTTTCGAGCGCGATGGGGTCGAGTGTGGACATGGTCAGTTTTCAGTTTAACTGTTATGAGTTGTCAGTTTTCAGTTATCAGTTTTCAGTTTCCGGACGTCAGCGTTGGTTCGTGATGCACGGGGAAGTTTACGCTTCGGGCTATGAAGCAGAGTTTGGATGCTTCTTCATGGAGTTCGATCGCTTTCGCGGGGTCTGAGGTCGGGGTGATGCTCACTTTCGGGCGCAGGGTCACTTCCGTGATGCGGGCGGAGATTTCGTCTTCGATCATGGTGCCCGTGGCGTTGTCTTCGTAGGCGGTCACTACTACGTTATTAATGGCGCAGAGATGGAGGTAGCTGAGGAGGTGGCAGGAGGAGAGGCTCGCCACAAGGAGTTCTTCGGGGTTGTAACGGGTCTTGTCGCCGCGGAAGTGAGGGTCGGAGGAGAGTTCGAGCGTGACGGTTTTGTCGGGCGCGGCGATGGCGTGGTCCCGGCCGTAGGCGTTGTAGGCGGAGGTGCCTGCGCCGCGGTTGCCGGTCCAGTTAAGGTTGATGGAGTAATGGTGGGTTTTCATTGTCGTTTGGAGTTTGCCGTTTTGGGCGGCGGGGGTGTGTCAGCTCTCAGCTCTCAGCCTTTTTTGAGTGTTGCGTCTCATGCCTCGCATTCGGGTTTTGAGTACCGCTCCTTGACAGGCGCGGCTCGGTAACATTTGTTGGCGCGGAGAAACTCCGCTGTCGCCGCCCGCCCCGCCCTGGCTGACAGCTGACCGCTGATCGCTGACCGCTACTATGAGAGTACATGAGTCCCGGACAACAGGCGCAGCCGAAGCTGCCCATCGCTGGCGTTAAGAATCTGATCGCAGTAGGTAGTGGAAAGGGCGGAGTCGGTAAG
>Ga0302279_10007791_pt1 | contig 10810 bp, 10 predicted proteins | sample III_Bog_N3_3_FD_194541 | JGI IMG/M metagenome (GOLD analysis project Ga0302279, IMG submission 194541) | Peat permafrost microbial communities from Stordalen Mire near Abisko, Sweden - III_Bog_N3_3 | ecosystem: Environmental > Terrestrial > Soil > Wetlands > Peat | place: Sweden: Abisko...
GATAGCCTTGGTTACGCGACGGGCGGGGTTGCTCAGCATGTCCCTCACGGCATCCACGTAAGCATCGATGCCGGCATCGGGATCGACCGGCCAGCCGGTTTCGGCGTCGATCAGATAGGGCACCGCCCCCACCGAACTGGCCACGATCGGCACGCCCAGCGTCGCCAGTTCGATCAGTATGTTCGGCATCCCCTCCCACGCCGAGGTGAACAGCCAGCCGTCGCAAGCCTCCAGCGGCAGATCGGTGGGCGACTTGAACGGGCCGTTCATCCGGATGTTGCGCGACAGCGTCGCCATGTCTGGCTGCGCGTCGAGCACGGCCAGGCCCCAGCAGAGGAAATCGACATCCGGCATGCGGGCGGCAACCTCCACCAGGATGTCGAACCGCTTCTGGTAATCGAGCCGGCCGCCCCATAGCACCGTCGGCCGGAGGCGGCTTTCGATATGGGCGAGACTGCGTTCCGCCATGGTTGGGCTGGGCGGCTTCACCCGCGTTGGCGTGTTCAGCGGCATCATCCGCGCGGCCAACTCGGGCGGCAGTTGATACATGCGGGTCAGTTCATTGACCAGATACTGGTTGTCCGTCATCAGCCCCGCCAGATAAGGTGCTGTGACGGCAAAGAAATCAGACGGGTAGCCAATGCGGCGGCCGGATTTGGTCTGGTCCCAGCAAAACAGATGCCCATACAGCCGCACGCTTTCGGCGAGCCGCTCGCCGAACCGCCGCAGACACCGCCAGCCAAGCCTGCTGTTGATGTTGAACACCCGCTTCGGCGCCAGGCCCAGGAACATCGTATACAGCAACTGCTCGGCCAGGGTATCGCCGGCGTCCTTGAGAATGTCGGAGACATCAACGACGTCGATCTCCGACGGAATCCATTCCGGGCGCTCGTAATGCGGATTATCGGTGCGCAACAGCAGCACGCGCTCGTTCGGCAGGATGCGGCGCAGCGACTGGATGAACTGTCCTGTCAGCAGATCGGAGCCGCCGGTGCGGATCCATGGCACGCAGACGATGCTGTCATACTGCGAACGCGGCAGCCTGGCCCTGAGCGCGCGGTGCGGCTCGGCCAGCGGATTGTAGAAAGGCGGCATCATCACGATGTTGAAATCGTCGAGTTCGCCGACGGCGGGGTCGAGCGCCTGGGCCTGCGCCATGATGACGGCGAGTTCGCCCGATGCCATCACCGTGCGCAGCCGGTTCTGGCTTTCGATCAGCCCGCCGATGCGCGCCCGTTCCTCAGGTGCAAGCCGGGTGGGGATCTCGCCGGTGGCGATCATCAGCCGCTGCCGCACAGCAGACCGGGAGGCTGCACCAGCGGGACCCGCGATCCGCACCATCGCCAATTTGTTGAACGGGCGTCCCTCAATAACGCCGTGGCGGATGAAATGCTCGAACGGCCAGATCTTCAGGCCGACAAGGTCGGGGTTGACGCTGAGATAGGCCTCAGGGTCGAACACCGGCGTCGGCACCACGTGGGCCGCGAAGCCGTGCTCCACGAAATGGCGCAGCGACGACAGGGCGTCGATACCGGGCAACCCGGCCTTTTGGGCGGCTGCCAGGTAGAACGCCGCGTCAAACAACGGGCCGATCCGGTCGCCGCGCGCAAGCCCGACGGCGATGAAATGAATGAGCCGATCGAGCATGCCCGCGTCGGACGCCAGGGCGCCACCGCCGTCGTATGCCTCGGGGATGAACAGCGCCAAGGCGGTGTCGATCCCGGCATGGCCGATGGTGCCGGTCCAGGCGTGGCAGGCAGCCAGCAGCGCGTCGAATTGCGAAAGCGAGATGTCGTCCGGTGCGATGTCGCATCCGAGTATGCCGGCAAGGGTGGGATTCGGCACCACTCCCTCGTCCAGCCCGTACATCAGCAGCCGGAAATAGCCCGGCAACCCGACGCCGCCGGTGATCCGCGCCGCACAGTAGGACTGATCGAACCAGGCATTCGGCTGGAGGCCCTCGTGCAACCCATGGCACAGATAGTGCTCAAAGCTGAAAACCTCGGCCGGATCGAGATAGCCATGAACGGCCATGTAAAACGCGGCGTCAAAGCGCAGCGTCGGCACGATGCGTCTGACAATGCCTTCGCGCAGGTAATGCACAATCGGCGCCTCGGCGCCGATCGCCGGGCAATCCGGGCGTGCCGCCACGAGCTTGCGATAGAAAATGGTGTCGAACAGCGGGCTGGGGTCGATGTCGGCGTGCTGTCCGGTTTGCAGAAAATGGGCGAAGGCGGCAAGTGGAAGTGTGTCGTCTGGCAGTTGCGCGGATCGTATGTAAAAAGCCGGCACGAACAGGGCAAACAGGAGATTGATCGCCGAGGGCGACTGGCCGGCACAAAGATCGGCGTAATGTGCCTTCAACGCCGGATAAGCCTCGCCGAACGCCGCGACATCGCGGGCCCAGGCAGGGGCGTGCTGCGTCACCTCGGCGATGACAGCGCACGGCGGCTGGCCGTCGCGGGCGTTGCGCAACAAGAACGCCAGCAGAGATGGCCGTCCGGGGCGGCTTTCGGGAGCGCTGCCGACAAAATCCGGGTCAAACCACGCGTTGGCGCGGCGTTCCTCGAACAATCCATAATCGAGGAAATGCAGGAAGCCGAAGCCGCCGGCAGCGGCGACGTCGGGGTTGGACGCCAGATAATAGGCTGAATCGAAGCACGGCGTCGGCACGATGTGGGCTGCAGCCCCTTCGCGCAGCCAATGCACCAGCGGTGGCTCATCGGCGGCAAAGTCACGCAGGCCGCGGGCTTTAGCCTGGGTACGGTAAGTGTCGGTGTCGAACAGCGGCGAGCACGACAGGCCGCTGGCAAGGCCCGTTTCCACGAAATGTTGCAGGGCCGAGATATCGCTGGTGGCTGCCGGCAATCCGGCCTGCATCTTGTAGAATTCAGGCAGGAACAGGTTTGCCAGCCGCTCTGCCTGGGCATCGGTGAATGTCTCGGCGAGCCGGTTGAGGCAGGCGGTCGCAGCGATGCTGGCCTTGATTGTCGCCGCCGGATCGTTGCTCGGCCAGTCGATCAACCGCAGGTCACGGGTTGGGCTCTCGCCACTGGTATTTTCCTGCACAAACTGCAGCAGGGCCGGCAGTCCCCACGACGATGGCGGCATCCGCCCTGCAATCCAGTGCGGGTCGACCCCCATGCTTGGTCGGCGTTTTTCGGTGATGCCGTATTTAAGAAAGTGCTGGAAGCCGAAATAGCCGGCGCTGGCCACTTCCGGGTAGGCGCGTCCGTAATAGGCCGCATCGAACAATGCTGTCGGCACGATGTTGGCGGCAAGGCCAAGCCGCAACCAATAGCCCAATGCGGTCTCTTCGGTCTCCGGCGGTGGCAGTCCGGCCGCGCGGGCGGCCGCCAGCACCGTCTCAGCATCGAACAACGGTGACGGCGAAAATCCAGCCGGCAGACCGTTGGTTACGAAATGCTCGAACAATTCACCATCGGAAAGTTCCGCCGGCAACGCAGCTGCTTCGCGGTAGAAGGAGGGGACAAACAGTCCCAGGGACAGCAACAGGTCTTGGTGCGAATGATCGAGCATCTGGCCCTACTTGCAGTCAAACGACAGTCGCGGCCGGCTTCGCCTTGGGGGGCGGTCGAATGGCGCGGGCCAAGGCCTCCGCCCGCTCGCCCGGTTCCGCCGCGGGATCGAAGATCAGGATCGGCCAGCCGCGGATGCGTTGATCGAACAGCGCCGCGTTGTCTGCGGTGCCGGTGACAACCACGTCACTCAACAACTGTGCGGCCAGCGAGGCTTTGGCATCCTTGGTGGGGTCATCAAGCCAGGCCACGATGCGGGCAGATGGATTGTGCAGCCGCGCGGTAATTCCGTAGGCAGCCGCCGCCAGCACGCCATGCAGCACGATCACCCGAAACAGCCCGGCATGACGACCCAGCAGGTCTTCGATGCTGAACAGCAATGGAGTTCCCAGCACTTGAACCCCTGCGGCGGTCAGCGCCTCGGCGGCCTCGCCGGTGGTCGGCAATCCGCACATGGCGGCCACGGCCAGGCGCATATCCAAAGCCTGCAGGCTCTCCACCATCGCCCGGGCGGCACTCTCGGCGGGCAGATCGAAGCCGATGAACAATGCCAGCGGCCGTGGGTCTGGCGTCTCCATCTGCAGCGGGGTGCCGTCGAGCGTTTCGGCCCAGCGCGCCTTGAACAAGGCGCGGGTCCGGCGGCCGTTGTCGGTGTCGCAGGCGGCCTGCAGCAGGCGATCAGTTTGGCGTACCATGAAATCGGTCATCGCCGAAAGCTCGGGGCTGCTGCTGGCGGCCTCGATCTCGGCGGATAGGATCGCCTCGAACTCCTGCCAGGCAACCGGCCCGCCGGCCGGTGCCGCCGGCAGCGACCAGGGCGAGTGCGGCAGATGCTGGCCGTCGCTGGCGCGGCGGACACTGATGGTGTGCGGTTTGCGTGGATCGAGCGGCGTTGGGAAATACAGATGAAACCCAACCCAGCCGCGCCCGTAACCGGCGGAAGCAAGATCGCCGCGCTGGCGGTTGGCGAGCAGGGGTGCCGGCGGCTGATCGTCGATGATTGCCTCCAGCCACAACGGCTTGTCGGGATCGGCGAGATTACAGGCCCAGCCCCAGAACTTATGCCAGTCACACTCGTCGAGATTGCCGACCAGCGCTTCTTCGACAACAACGGCTGCTGCCGATTTTTTTGGTTTTCTCATGCCCACCAAGCTAACGCCGTGCGTCGTTGATCGCAACGGTCGCCATTGTATTCATGTTACAGCAGACCGCTCGCCGCGGCCGCGCCGAAGGCGATCAGAATCAGTGCCGAGAGGCGGTCGATCCAGCGCATCATCCCCGGGGTCAGCGCCCGTCGTGCCAGGGCAATCGCGCTGCACAGGCACAGCCACCACAACGCCGAGCCCGCGAAAACGCCGACGACCATCCAGGCCGCGCCCTCGTGTTGTCCGGCCAGTCCGAGGGCTCCGAAGGCCGCGATGAAGCTGAGGATGGTGGCCGGGTTGGTCAACGTCAGCCCGATCGCCACGCCGTAGGCGCGCGCCAGTCCCTGGCCGCTGGCCCCTGCTTCTCGCGCCTGGCGCGGTGTTCCGGCGGCACGCCAGGCCTGGATGCCGAGCCAGACCAGGAACGCACCGCCGATGAGGCGAAGCGGCAGGGCGTAGGCGATCATCACGCTGGTTACCGCCGAGAAACCGAAGGCGGCGATGGCGCCATAGGTGGCGTCACCGGTGGCGATGCCCACGCCGGTCGCAAGACCTTGTGCCCAGCCGCGCGCGAGGGTGCGGTTGATGCACAACAGGCCCAGCGGCCCCACCGGAGCTGCGATGGACAGGCCAAGCAGCAGGCCGACGCCGAATACGGATGCGGCCATTGAAATGCCTTTCGAAAACAAAAAAAAGCCGCCGTCGGGTTGCCCCAACGGCGGCTCGTTTGGGACGAATTCTGCGTTCAGGCGAGCTTGAGATTGGTGGCGGCTGCCTTGCCGCGCTCCATCGCCACTTCGTAGGTGATCTTTTGGCCGTCATTGAGGCCCTTCAGGCCGGCGGCCTGGACAGCGGTGATGTGCACGAACACATCCTTGCCGCCGTCAGACGGCATGATGAAGCCGAAGCCCTTGGTGGCGTTGAACCATTTCACTGTTCCGATGGCCATGGTCATTGTCTCCTGAACGTCGCAGCGGGTTCAAGCCGCCGTTTGTGTTGGTTGCGGGCGGTTTGTCCCGGTCGGTCGAGAGCGACTTGAGGGACGGGGCGGTTGCACGGGGCGACATCGCGTCGCTTTCCGGCCAACCGATGGGGAGGAAGCGGCGATCACGCCGGCTTCAGATTGGTCGCGGCTGCCTTGCCGCGTTCCATGGTGACCTCGTAGTTGATCTTCTGACCCTCATCGAGGCCGCGCATGCCGGCCGCCTGCACGGCGGTGATATGCACGAACACATCCTTGCCGCCGTCAGACGGCATGATGAAGCCGAATCCCTTGGTGGTGTTGAACCACTTGACCGTCCCGATAGCCATAGCTGCGTCTCTCTCTTCAAGAATACCCACACACGCGGGTGCGTGTGAGTGAAGTCAACCGGGTATTGGAGTTCTTGAAGCCACCCGCCGAAGACAGCACAGCAGTCGGGAAAGTGCAGCAAGCCTAGCCAGAAACTCGATTGCCTCAATATGTGACGCAGAATCCCGCGTGGGTGTCAACGAAAACACCACAATTGTAACGAAGCGGTCGCGTTGGCGTTTCGGGCATGAAAAAGGGGCGGATCTTTCGATCCGCCCCCATCTCGTTAGGCTTGGCGATAGAGGCGTGGATCAGAAATCCATGTCGCCCATGCCGCCGCCCATGCCGCCGCCGCCACCGCCGCCGGCCTGCTTCTTCTCAGGCTTTTCGGCGATCATGGCTTCCGTCGTCACCAGCAGGCCGGCAACCGAAGCTGCGTCCTGCAGGGCGGTACGGACAACCTTGGTCGGATCGATGATGCCGGCCTTGATCATGTCCTTGAACTCGCCGCTCTGTGCGTCGAAGCCCCAGTTGTAGTCGTCGTTCTCCATTACCTTGCCGGCGATCACGGCACCATCTTCGCCAGCGTTCTCGGCGATCTGGCGCAGCGGGGTCTGCAGGGCGCGGCGGACGATCTCGATGCCAACGCGCTGGTCATCGTTGTCGACCTTGATCTTGGCAAGGTTCAGCGAAGCGCGGGCGAGAGCCACGCCGCCGCCGGGGACGATGCCTTCTTCAACGGCCGCACGGGTTGCGTGCAGGCTGTCGTCAACGCGATCCTTGCGCTCCTTCACTTCAACCTCAGAAGCGCCACCGACGCGGATAACGGCAACGCCGCCAGCCAGCTTCGCCAGACGTTCCTGCAGCTTCTCGCGATCGTAGTCCGAGGTGGTTTCCTCGACCTGCGCGCGGATCTGGGCGCAACGACCCTGGATGTCGGCCTTCTTGCCGGCGCCCTCGATGATCGTGGTGTTTTCCTTCTCGATAAGGATCTTCTTGGCCTTACCGAGCATGGCGAGCGTCACGGTCTCAAGCTTGATGCCGAGGTCTTCGCTGATCACCTGGCCACCGGTCAGGATCGCGATGTCTTCCAGCATCGCCTTGCGGCGATCGCCGAAGCCCGGAGCCTTGACGGCCGCGATCTTCAGGCCGCCACGCAGCTTGTTGACAACGAGGGTAGCGAGAGCCTCGCCTTCGATGTCTTCAGCGATGATCAGCAGGGGACGGCCCGACTGAACAACGGTCTCGAGCAGCGGCAGCATCGGCTGCAGGCCCGAGAGCTTCTTCTCGTGGATCAGGATGTAGGGGTTATCCAGGTCCGCGATCATCTTGTCAGCGTTGGTGATGAAGTACGGCGACACATAGCCGCGGTCGAACTGCATGCCCTCAACGACGTCGAGCTCGGTCTGGATGCCCTTGGCTTCTTCGACGGTGATGACACCCTCGTTGCCAACCTTCTGCATCGCTTCGGCGATCATCTTGCCGATGTCGGTCTCGCCGTTGGCGGAGATCGTGCCAACCTGGGCGGTCTCGGCCGAGGTGGTGATCTTCTTGGACTTCTTGCGCAGTTCTTCAACGACGGCCGCAACCGCCTTGTCGATGCCGCGCTTCAGGTCCATCGGGTTCATGCCGGCGGCAACCGACTTGGCACCTTCGCGCACGATGGCCTGGGCCAGCACGGTCGCTGTCGTGGTGCCGTCGCCGGCGAGGTCGTTGGTCTTCGAGGCCACTTCGCGCACCATCTGGGCGCCCATGTTCTCGAACTTGTCGGAGAGCTCGATCTCCTTGGCGACGGTGACGCCGTCCTTGGTGATGCGCGGAGCGCCGAACGACTTGTCGATGACGACGTTGCGGCCCTTCGGACCGAGCGTCACCTTCACGGCATCGGCGAGGATGTCGACGCCACGCAGCATGCGGGCGCGGGCGTCACTGCCGAAGCGAACTTCTTTTGCAGCCATGTTTCGTTTTCCTTAAACTTGGTGGGTCAGACAGCTGATGCAGCGAGGCTCACTTCTTGGAAGAAGCAGGCTTGCCCTCGACGATGCCCATGATGTCCGACTCTTTCATGATCAGCAGATCCTGGCCGTCGAGCTTCACCTCGGTGCCGGACCACTTGCCGAACAGAACGCGGTCGCCGGCCTTCACGTCGAGAGCCACGATCTGGCCCTGTTCGTTGCGGCTGCCGGGGCCGACTGCGATCACTTCGCCTTCCATCGGCTTCTCTTTGGCGGTGTCAGGGATGATGATCCCGCCTGCGGTCTTCTCTTCGGCGTCGAGGCGCTTGACCACGACCCGGTCGTGCAAGGGACGGAATTTCATACGCGTCGCTCCTGGATAATGCGCAGCCACTGTCGCCAGAACCGCGGCCCGAAGCACCGATAGTTCCGCGTGTGGCCAGTTGTTAGCACTCCCCCTCAGGGAGTGCCAAATAGGTAAGGTCGCCGCATGGCGTTGTCAACGCTATCGGCAGCACTCTTCGCAAGAGAGTGCTAACATGTTGGCAAGGTTGATAATTTTCTTGAAGAAAGCGGGGGTGTTCGTGTCATCGTGATCCGAGCCGCATCTGGTGCCTTCGCACGGGGCGGCGAGCCGAAAGGATCCATGGCACGAATTGTGAGGAGACCCCGCATGCACGAGATGTCGAAGATCGAGCGCCAGCTTCACGGATATCGGCTGACAACGGCCGAAATCCTCTACCATCTGCCAGATCACCCCGCCGTGCTGCAAAGCTACGTGTGGCAGGACCTCGACATCGCGCCGAAATTCCCCGTGCTGAACCGATTCCTCGGCTTTTGGACGCGTGAGATTGAAGGGCGCCTGCACTCGGTGCGCGTGGCCGCCACGAGCATCATCAGCCCAGGCGAGTGGCGACATGTGTCGCATGAGCTACGGCTGCACTGAGGCTGCCGTCTCGTATCAACCAAACTGGCCGCCGGTGGAATTTCCACCGGCGATCGGGCCGGTTGTTAAGGCTGGCCGAAGCCGGCCCCGGTGTCAGCGGAGGGGCGTCAGCGGCGGTAGGTGCCGTTGGCGATTTCGTTGAAGTCATACGGGCTGATCCGCAGGTCGCGCAGATCGCGCTCGTCCATCGACTGCAGTTCACGCAGCGCCTGCGCACGAGCCTGACGCTCGGCAAACCAGGCTTGGAGGTGGCTGAAACGCTCGCGAACGCGAAGAGAAAGCGAGGGGACTGCTTCGTGCGTGGCGCCGTGCCAGAAGGTGGCCATAACATGGATCCTCATGTTGCATCGCAGCAAATGCTGCAACGCACCATAGCTCCTGGTGGCCCGGATATGTCAAGCGTGCTGACCTTTCCGGGCCGCCCTTAATCGACAGTCCAGACCCGCTATTTATTGATGACCGCGGCCCCGGCTTTGGCACACACTTCGTCCTGCGAGCCGGCGCCGCCGGACAGGCCAATGGCGCCGATCAATTTGCCGCCTTCGACCAGCGGAATGCCGCCGCGCGAGCCGATCACGCCATCCAGCGTCAGCTGGTAGACCAGGCCGCCCTGCATGCCGTTCTCGAACGCCTTGGTCTCGCGCCGATAGCGCGCGGCGGTGCGGGCCTTGTGCTGGGAGACCTCGATGGAGGCGAGTTGGGCGCCGTCCATGCGCTGGAACGCCACCAGATCGCCGTTGGTGTCGACCACCGAGATGTTCATCTTCCAATCGTGCTTCTTCGCCTCGGCCGCCGCCGCTGCGATCACCGCTTCGGCGCGCTCGACGCTGATGGCGGCGCCATAGGGAATGTCGAACGGCATTTTATCGGGGATCACGTCGAGCATCGGCGTGGGCGAGGGCTGGGCCGCGGCCGGCAGGGCGGCAAGAGCAGCGATGGCAACAAGCGGCAGCATGAAACGCTTCATGGTGGGCTCCCTGGTGTGTCGGGCTTGGGCCCGATCTTCTGTGTGCCGGCGATGCCGGTCGGCCGAGCCTGCCGATGTTGCGATGGCAGGACAAGAGTTAGCTTCGAACGACGTTGATTCTGGTCTCTCTGCCCCGGTTTCCGGTATGAATGACCATGCCCGAAGCCCCGAAAACCATCGCGGACCTGTCCCAGCTCTCCTACGACGCCAAGCACATCGGCGCCCGCAGGGCGCTGGTGCATCAAACCGACGACATCCAGGTCAGCGTCTACGTGCTCGAACCCGGCGGCTGCATTCCGCTGCATCGGCACACCAGCAGTTGGGACGTGTCTTTCGTCATCGAAGGCGAGATCGAGGCGCGTTTCATGGAAGGCGAGGGGGTACGAACTGTGCGCTGCGCGCCGCAAGCCATGAACCTGGTACCCCCGGGCACGCTGCACGAAATCGCCAATCCCAGCGCCACCCAGCCTGCCAAATTCCTGCTGATCCAAAGCCCGTCGCGCGGGTTCGACTTCATCAAGGCATAGTCAGGCCCGCTCGGCCTCCTATATGAGAGGCCATGCCCTTCGATCCTCCGCTCACCACCGTGCCCGCAACGCATCGCGCCGTCGCCATCTGGCTGTTCATCATGTGCGCCATGATCCTGGTCATGGTCGTGCTCGGGGGCGCCACACGGCTGACCGGCTCAGGCCTGTCGATCATGGAATGGGCGCCGATCATGGGCACGCTGCCGCCGATGACCGACGCCGAATGGCAGCGGCTGTTCGCGCTGTATCAGAAGATCCCGCAATACGCGCTGGTCAACCAAGGCTTCGGCATCGACGGCTTCAAGCACATCTTTTGGCTGGAATGGACGCACCGGCTCTGGGGCCGGCTGCTCGGATTCGCCTTCGCCGTGCCGCTGCTGTGGTTCGCCGTCCGCCGCCAGTTGCCGCAGGGATTGTGGAAGCGCCTGGTCGGCCTGCTA
>Ga0302279_10007792_pt1 | contig 10809 bp, 11 predicted proteins | sample III_Bog_N3_3_FD_194541 | JGI IMG/M metagenome (GOLD analysis project Ga0302279, IMG submission 194541) | Peat permafrost microbial communities from Stordalen Mire near Abisko, Sweden - III_Bog_N3_3 | ecosystem: Environmental > Terrestrial > Soil > Wetlands > Peat | place: Sweden: Abisko...
GTCGGGGCGGAGGTGGTGGGGTCACTCATGCGGCGGGCAGGATCGCCTGATTTGTCGCTTTGGGAAACGCTGGGGCTGCGCCATAGAGCCCGCCATGACCCAGAAGGCCAGTTCCGAGACCCAATCCCTCACTGACAACGATATCGGCGCGGCCCTGGCCGAGATCGCCGCCGAGGCCGCGCGGCTGATCCTGCCGCTGTGGCGAACCGGCCTGGAAGTGATCGAGAAGTCCGACAAGAGCCCGGTGACCGAGGCCGACCGGCGGGCCGAGACGCTGATCCTGGAGGGTCTGGCGCGGCTGTTCCCCGGCGTGCCGGTGATCTCCGAGGAGGACGCCAGCGAGTTCGGCACCCCGGACGCGATCGGCCCCAGGTTCTTCCTGGTCGATCCGCTCGACGGCACCAAGGCCTTCGTTCGCGGCGATCCGCATTTCACCGTCAACATCGGCCTGATCGAGGCCGGCCGGCCGGTGGCGGGGGCGGTGGCGGCGCCGGCCAGCGGCGAGCTGTGGCACACCACCGCCGGCGGGGTGCTGAAACGCCATGACGGCGGCCCGGCCGAGCCGATCCATCCGCGGGTGTGGCCGCAGGGCGAGGCGCTGGCCCTGATCAGCCATACGATGAAGGAAGAGACCGCCGACAAGCTGGCCGAGCAGTACCTGTTTCACCGGCGCGAGCCGATGGATTCCTCGATCAAGTTCTGCCGCATCGCCGAGGGTCGGGCCGACATCTATCCGCGCCACGGCCCGACCATGGAGTGGGACACCGCCGCCGGCCACGCGGTGCTGATCGCCGCCGGCGGCAGCGTGACCACCCCGGAGGGTGAACCGTTCGTCTATGGCAAGGCCGATCAGGGGTTCAAGAACGGCTGGTTCGTGGCGCGGGGTCTGTAGGCCGGCCGTCGCGTTCAGGACGCGAACAGCGAAGAGACCGCCAGATAGCCATAGAAGCCGGCGGCGAAGCAGACCGCCGCCACGACCACGAACGGCCGCGCCACATCCGCCGGGGTATCGATATCGACGCTGCGCCGCATGGGTCTGGTCCTTGAAGGTCGCCCGACCAAGACAGAACGCTCAGACTCTGGCGAAGTTGCGCCAGCCACGCGCGTAAATTGCCATGATTCGGCCGCAATTGAACGCGGCCGCCGGTTCGGGCGAAGGGGCCTCAGCGGCGGGCGAGCATCAGCATCTGGGCGCGTTCCTCCAGCTCGTAGGCGACTTCCAGGCTGGGCGACTCCAGCGCCGCGTCCAGGGAGCGCTTGGTCAGGCGCAGGGCGTCGGGGCGGGCCTTCAGCATGTCGGCGGCCAGGCCTTCGCCGTAGGCGTCGAGCTCTTCTTCCGAAGTGACGGCGCAGACCAGGCCGGCGGCCAGCGCCGCCTCGGCCCGCAGCGGCCGGCCGGCCAACAGCATTTCCCGGGCGCGGGAGACGCCGATCGCCCGCTGCAGCCGCCAGCTGACCCCCAGTTCGGCGCCCGACAGGCCGATGGCGATGAACGCCGGGTGGAAGGCGGCGCTCTGGCTGGCGACGACGATATCGGCGGCGAGCGCGATGGTCAGGCCGCCGCCCGCCGCCGCGCCGCGCACCAGGGCGATGATCGGCTGCGGGCAGGCGCGCATGGCCTTTTGCATGTCGCGCAACGTCCAGTCGCCGTTCGGGCCGTCCTGCAGCGCCTCGGGCGTGCCGCCGGCCTTCAGGTCGGCGCCGGCGCAGAACGCCCGCCCGGCGCCGCGCAGGATCACCACCCGCACCGCACGGTTGCGGCGCAGCCCCTCGAAATAGGCCAGCAGCGCCTCGGTCAGCGGCTGGTTCAGCGCGTTCAGCCGATCCGGCCGGTTCAGGGTGACCCGCTGGACCTCGCCCAGGGTCTCCACCAGCAGGATATCCGCGTCGGCGGTCGTTTCGCTCATGGCGGCGTGTCCCTCAGGCCGGGTTCCGGGCGATAAGCTGGCGGGCGATGATGATCCGCTGCATCTCGTTGGTGCCCTCGCCGATCATCAGCAGCGGCGCGTCGCGGTAGAGCCGCTCGATCGGATATTCCTTCGAATAGCCGTTGGCGCCGTGGATGCGCATGGACTCCGTCGCCACCTCGAAGGCGGTCTCGGTGGCGAACCACTTGGCCATGCCGGCTTCCATGTCCACCCGGCCGCCGCGGTCGTAGGCCTTGGCGGCGTCCTCAACCAACAGCTCGGCGGCCCGGGTCTTGGCGGCCATCTCGCCCAGCTTCAGCTGGATGGCCTGGTGCTGCGCGATCGGCTTGCCCATGGTCTGGCGCACCTGGGCGTAGGCCACCGCCTCCTTCAGCGCGCGCCGGGCGATGCCGACGCCCCGGGCGGCGACGTTCACCCGGCCGATCTCCAGGCCGCCGGTGGCCATCAGGAAGCCCTTGCCCTCCTCGCCGCCGACCAGGCTGAGCCGCGCATCGCACTGGTAGCCGTCGAAGGCGATCTCGCCGGTGTCGATGCCGCGGTAACCCAGCTTCGGCAGCTTGCGGCCCCGGGTCACGCCCGGCAGCTCGGCCTTGGTGTCCATGTCGCGGGTGGGGCAGATCAGCATGCTCATGCCGCGCCGGGGCGGGTCGGTGGTCGGGTCGGTCTTGACCAGCACCGCCAGGATGTCGCCCTCGATGGCGTTGGTGATCCACAGCTTGGCGCCGGTGACGCGATAGATGTCGCCATCGCGGCGGGCGACGGTGCGGATGCCCTGCAGGTCGGTGCCGGCGTCCGGCTCGGTCAGCGCCAGGCCGCCGCGAATTTCGCCCGTGGCGAACTGCGGCAGCCAGTGCTCCTTCTGCGCCTGGGTGCCGAACTTCTGCACGATCAGCGCCATCATCAGGTGGCTGTTGAAGAAGCCCGTCAGGCTCATCCATTCTTCGGAGATCCGCGCGACGATCCGCGAATAGGTGGTCGCCGGCAGGCCGAGGCCGCCGTACTGCGGCTCGATCAGCGCCCCGAACAGGCCCATCTCGCACATGTCGTGGACCAGCTCGGTCGGATACTCGTCCGCCTGCTCGTACTTGGCGGCCACCGGCGCGACCTTGCGGGTCAGCCAGCGGTCGATGGAGTCCAGCAGCGCCCGCTCGTCGGCCTCGCTGATGGTGGGCGCGGTGATCGACAGGGTCTCGCTCATGGCTTCACCAATAGTCCTTCATGATTTCGCCCACCCAGGCCGGTTCGCGGATGTCGCCCCGGGGCAGGAAGCCGCGCATCACCGGTTTCAGGTCGATGACCGGCGTGCCGTCGATGGCGTCCAGTCCCTCGACCTCGACGCTGAGGCCGTCCACCGAAACGATCCGGCACGAACAGAGTCCCAGCCGGTTGGGGCGATTCTTGCCGCGCTGGGCGAAGATGCCGACCAGCGGCCAGTCGGTCCGGCCGCGGGGATGGCGCGCGCCGTATTCGATCTTGTCGGCCGTCACCTTGTCGAACAGGAAGATCACCTCCAGGTGAGAGAACTCGCTTAAGCCGGCCAGGGCGTCCGGCGTGAACCGGGCCGGGTCCAGCTCGATGGCCGCCCGGCTGGCGCCCCAATCGTCGTCGATCGGCTGCTCGCGGCCGCCGCGCACGTGACCGATCGGGGCGATCTCGAAGTTCATGATAGCGGCTGGCCCACGTGGCCCGAGCCGCCCGCGGTCAGCAGGCCCTGGCCGGGCACATGGTTGACCTCGAGCCTGACGCCATCGGGATCCTCGAACAGCACCGAATAGTAGCCGGGGGCGAAGTCGTCGTCCTTGGGCGGGTGGACGATCCTGGCGCCGATGGAGACCAGGAAGGCGTGCACCTCGTCCACCTCGTCCCGCTCCCGCGCCCGGAAGCAGACGTGATGCAGGCCGACCCGGTTCTGCACGAACCGCTCGCCCACGTGGTCCGGCGAGGGCGCGCGGACCGCGAACCCGGTGCGGCCGCCGACGCAGTAGTAGACCGCGCCCGCGTCCATCACCGGCGTCATGCCCAGGAAGGGCAGGAGCTGGCGATAGAAGGCCCGCGCGGCCTCGAAGTCGCCCGCGGTGACGAAGATGTGCGCAACGCCGTTGATCTCCATGAACCCACCTCTCCTAGCGACTTCTGTATGCGCCCTGCCCTGGCGGTAGCCAACCGGAGGGGCTTGCCGCCGACTTAGGAACGGATTGAACTGACCCCAAGCCCAGAAAAGGCGCCGTCGATTTCAAGAAAAGACATTTGGGAGAAGACCATGAGCTACGAAGCCATTCTGTATGAGACCCGCGGTCCGGTCGCGATCATCACCTTGAACCGGCCCGAGCGGCTGAACGCCATCGGCGCCGCCGTCCGTGAAGAGGTGCACGAGGCGATCCAGGCGGCTCAGGCCGACGGCGCGGTGCGCGCGGCGATCATCACCGGCGCGGGCAAGGGTTTCTGTTCGGGCGCCGATCTTTCCGGCGCCGCCGCCCGCATGGCCGCTGGCGGCGCCCCGGCGGCGCCCGACGCGGCGGCCGCGGACCGGCTGGACGAGATGGGCTGGGTCGGGCGCTGGGCCAAGCGGTTCGCCCATTTCGACAAGCCGCTGATCGGCGCGATCAACGGGGTCGCCGCCGGCGCCGGCATGAGCATGGCGCTGGCCTGCGACGTCCGGGTCGGCTCGACCAATGCGCGGTTCAAGACGGTGTTCGTCGAGCGCAACCTCTCGCCGGACTCCGGCATGAGCTACTTCCTGCCCCGCATCGTCGGCTATTCCCGGGCCGCCGACCTGGTGTTCTCCAGCCGCGCGGTCGGGGCCGAGGAGGCCTACCGAATCGGCCTGCTGGACCGCCTGGTCGAGCCCGAGGCGCTGATCGACGAGGCCGTGGCCCTGGCCAACGACATGGCCCAATGGCCGCCCCTGGCCGTGCGGATGGCCAAGCGGGTCTTGCAGCACAACCAGGACGCCCAGCTGGACGACGCCCTGCGCTACGAGAGCGTGGCCCTGAATTTCGCCCGCAAGGCCACCGCCGACACCAAGGAGTCGATCGCCGCCTTCGCGGAGAAGCGGAAAGGTGTCTATACGGGAACGTGAGGGTCGAAACGTCGGGCAAGCGTGCGTGGTTCGAGACGCGCTGCGCGCTCCTCACCATGACGAAGGTTTTGCAAGTCCAACGATCTCGCCATCCTGAGGAGCCCGCGACGCGGGCGTCTCGAAGGACGCAAACTCAGGCCGATCCTGAAGCCGCGGCGCAGACGTCGCCGGAAGATCGCTTCACCAACCTCCATGTCGGCGGCATAAGGGCGGAAGAACAGGAGACGCCCCATGGCCCTCGACGCCGGCGAGACGCGCAAGACCTTTCAGTGGGACGATCCCCTCGACCTGGCCTCGCGGCTGACCGAGGACGAGCGGATGATCGGCGAGGCGGCCAGGGCCTACGCCCGAGGCAAGCTGCTGCCCCGGGTGGTCAGCGCCTGGCGCGACGAGCGGTTCGACCGCGAGATCATGACCGAGATGGGCGCCCTGGGCTTTCTCGGCCCGACGCTGCCGGAGGCTTATGGCGGCGCGGCGGTCAGCCACATCGCCTATGGCCTGATCGCCCGGGAGATCGAGGCGGTGGATAGCGGCTACCGCTCGGCGATGAGCGTGCAGTCATCGCTGGTCATGTACCCGATCTACGAGTTCGGCTCCGAGGAGCAGCGGCAAAAGTGGCTGCCCGGCATGGCCCGGGGCGAGTTGGTCGGCTGCTTCGGCCTCACCGAGGCGGACGGCGGCTCCGATCCGGCCTCGATGCGCACGGTGGCCAAGGAGACGCCCGGCGGCTTCATCCTCAACGGCGCCAAGATGTGGATCACCAACGCCCCGATCGCCGACGTCGCCCTGGTCTGGGCCAAGCTGGACGGGATCATCCGCGGCTTTCTGGTCGAGCGCGGCTCGAAGGGCTTCGAGACCCCGAAGATCGAGAACAAGCTGTCCTTACGCGCATCGATCACCGGCGAGATCGCCCTGCAGGACGTGTTCGTGCCCGAGGAGGCCATGCTGCCGGACGTGCAGGGCCTGCGCGGGCCGTTCTCCTGCCTCAACAAGGCCCGCTACGGCATCGCCTGGGGGGCGATGGGCGCGGCGGAGTTCTGTTTCCACGCCGCCCGCGATTATGTCGGCTCGCGTTCGGTGTTCGGCCGGCCGCTGTCGGCCCGCCAGCTGGTGCAGAAGAAGCTCGCTGACATGCAGACCGAGATCGCCCTGGGCTACGAAGGCGCGCTCGCCCTCGGCCGGCTGATCGACCAGGGCGCCTGGGTCCCCGAAGCCATCAGCCTGATGAAGCGCAACAATTGCGGCAAGGCGCTGGCGATCGCCCGGGAGTCCCGGGACATGCACGGCGGCAACGGCATCTCCGGCGAGTACCATGTGATGCGCCACGCGGCGAACCTGGAGACGGTCAACACCTACGAGGGCGCCCACGACGTCCACGCCCTGATCCTCGGCCGGGCGATCACGGGCGAGAACGCGTTTTAGCGGCGCATCGAAGCCGCCTCAGCTCTTCGACGTCTCGCCGACGAAGCTCACCGGCACGCCCTTGGCGACGGCCTTGCCCAGGGTGGCCGCGTCCCAGTTGGTCAGGCGCACGCAGCCGTGGGAGGCGTTCTTGCCGATCTCGGTGGGATCGGGCGCGCCGTGGATGCCGTAGGTTTCGACAGTGAGCGCGATCCAGGTCGAACCGACCGGGTTGTTGGGCCCGGGCTTGATGGTCAACACGCCGCCGGCCTTGTTGCCGAAGGTCAGCCGCTTCGGGTCGTAGGTGTAGTCGGGGTTGGGGGTCACGGACTTGACCGCCCACACGCCTGAGGGCGCCGGCCGTTCCGTGCTGCCGACGGTGGCCGGAAAGGCGGCAGCCAGCTGGCCGTCGGCGGCGTAAGCGCGGACCTCGTTGGCGGCTTTATCGACCTCCACCCTGGCGATCGTCGGCAGTGGGTCGGCGCCCGGCCGGGTGACCAGGATCGTCGTGCCGGCGGCGGTGAAATCGGCCTTCGGATTGAGTGACCGTAGCAGCGCCTGGCTCATGTGGAACCGCTCGGCGAGTTCCTGCACCGGGCTGCTGTAGCCGAGGTGATCGAGCTTGGCCTGGGCCGCCATCGTCGCCGGCAGCGCGCCGATGAACGGCCCCTTCTCGTCGTCGGCGGTGATCACATAATCCTGCATGATCGGCGCGGTGTCGGCGGCGGCCAGCGCCTGGAAGAGCGCCGGGTCGAGGGTCTGTCCGGCGGGTAGGGCATGGGCCAGCCGATAGGCCGTGATCGCCCGGTGCAGGTTGGAGCCGTCGCGGCCGTCGATGGCGCCGGGCGAAAAGTGCGCCCGGTCGAGCAACACCTCGACCTTGATCAGGACCGGTGCGTTGGCCCGGAGTTTCGCGGCGGTTGGCAGCGCGGCCGCGTCGATGGCCTGGCCGACGGGGTTTGCGGTGGCGCTCGGCGCCGGGACGTTGGCGGAGATGTCCATCGGCGCCGGCTGGCTGCTGTTGGCGGCCGGCGGGGCAGTGTTCGCCAGGGCGACATTGGCCGCCGGCACGGTGTTGGCCGAGGCGGACTTGGCGGGCGCGGCTGGTTGTTTAAAGTCATCGCAGGCGGCCAGCGCGAGCAGCACCGCGACCGGCGCGGCGGAACGAAAAACTTGACGCATGGATCGGGGCCGCTCCTTGAGTCCCGAAGCAAGAAGGTCGCGCAACGCCTTAGGTTCCGGAGGGACTGGATTGTCGATCGGCCGCCTCATCCCGCCGGCCCTGGCAGTCCTGCTCCTGCACTGGAGTTTCCCGGCCCGCGCGCAGGAGACCTGCGCTGACGGCCCCCGCGCCGCCGCCGCTCAGAACGCCGCGTCCTTGACCCAGAGGGTCTGGTCGCCGTTCGGGCGGCCGGAGGCCGGCTGGGAAATCTATGAGCCACTGGTGGCGCATGAGATCGCCACGGGGTGTCCAGCCTGGTCGCCGGGGTTCGCCGCCAGCCTCGGCCGCTGGCAGGCCGCCCGGCGCCTGGCGGCGACGGGCGCCATGGATCAGCCGACGTTCACGGCCCTGAAACAGGCCTGGGAAAGCCGCCGCCCGTTCGTCGCTGAAAGCCGCAGGGCGTGTCCCAACCCGCCGGACCCTTCCATCCTGGCCAACGCGACGCCCGAAGAAGGCTACAGCCGCAAGCCCATCCAACTCCTGCCCCAGGCGCTGGCCGCCTATCGCCGGCTGGTCGCCGCCGCGCGCGTGGAAGTTCCGGCCGTGGCCGCCGATCACCGCCTGCTGAGCATCTTCTCCGGCTACCGAAGCCCGGCCTATGACGCGGCCCGATGCGCCACCGAGGGCAACTGCCAGAACATCACCCGCGCGACCTGTTCGGCCCATCGCACGGGCCTGGCGATGGATCTCTATCTGGGCGCCGCGCCCGGCTTCGCGCCGGATTCCTCCGACGACGTGGCGCGGCTCTTCCTGACGCGGACCGCGGCCTATCGCTGGCTGGTGGGCAACGCCGCCCGCTTCGGCTTCGCCAACTACCCGTTCGAGCCCTGGCATTGGGAATGGACCGGCGGCGGAGGTTAGCGACGATCGGTGAGAACGCTTTCCAGCCGCCTATTTGGCTCGACCAGGGAACCGGTCGGGGTCTTTGCAGCCGGTAGCGCGACGCTCCGCGCCCGGCGGATGCAGACCGGCCAGGAACGACCACGCCGTCTTGGTCCAGCGGGCGTCCGCCAGGGCGTGGTGGCGGGCGCCGGTCTGCGGCGGCAACGCCACGCCGCCCAGCTCGATCGACCACTGCTCGATGTCGAGGCACAGCTGCGGATAGTGAAACGGCAGCTCGGTCATCGAGCCGAACAGCCAAGTGAACAGGATCCAGTCGTAGGCGGGAAAATAGCCCCAGAACACCGGCTGTTCATCGCCGTCGGTGAATTCGCGGACCGCATAGCCGATCTGCTCTCGCGGCATCGCCTTGCCGTCGAGCTGCGGCCGAATTGTCTGCAGGGTCCACTGGCTGGCCTTCGACCAGTCGACCTCACTGCTCTCGGCGTAGAACTCGCGCCCGTCCTCGGCCACCAGCCCGAGGCTGATCAGGTCGATCGAGCACGGCTGTTCGATGAATTCGGTGTCGATCCAATATTTCATGCGGCCAGTTTGCCCCGCATGACGCCGGGCGAAAGCGTGAACCGGCCCAGCCGCGCCGCAAACCAGCCCGGCGCCCAAGCCGCGGGTCACTTCCGCGCCCCGGCGCCCCGATGCTAGACCCGCGCGGGTCAGGGGAGCTCGATGACCGATACCACCGCCAACGCCGCGCCGGCCGCGCACGCCTCGATGCGCACGGTGGTGGCCGCATCGGCCGCCGGCACCGCCTTCGAGTGGTACGACTTCTTCATCTTCGGCAGCCTCGTCCAGATCATCTCCAAGACCTTCTTCGCCCAGCTCGGGTCGACGGCGGGCCTGATCGCCAGCCTGGCGCTGTTCGGGGTCGGCTTCGCCTTTCGGCCGTTGGGCGCGCTGATCTTCGGCCGCGTCGGCGACCGGATCGGGCGCAAGGCGGCGTTCCTGATCTGCGTCTTGATGATGGGCGGCGGCACCTTCCTGATCGGGGCGCTGCCGAGCTCGGCGCAAGCCGGGGTGATCGCGCCGATCCTCTTGATCACGCTTCGGATCATCCAGGGCACGGCGCTGGGCGGCCAGTACGGCGGCGCGGCGATCTTCGTCGCCGAGCACGCGCCGGCGGGTCGGCGGGGCTACTACACCGGCTGGGTGCAGACCTCGGCGGCGTTCGGCCTGATCGGGGCGCTCAGCGTGATCTATGTGGTGCGCCGGGTGGTGGGCGAGGACGCCTTCCAGGCCTGGGGCTGGCGGCTGCCGTTCTTCGCCTCGTCAGGGCTGGTGGCGATCTCGATCTGGATGCGGCTGAAACTGACCGAGAGCCCGGCGTTCCAGAAACTGAAGGACGCCGGCCAGGCGGCCAAGGCGCCGTTCCGCGAGGCGTTCGGAAACTGGAACAACATCAAGCTGATCCTGATCGCCTTCTTCTGCCTGATGTGCGCCCAGGGGGCCTATTGGTACACGGTGTTCTTCTACTCCGACGTGATCATGGAGAAGTTCCTCAAGGTCGAGGGCGACTACGCCAACCTCTTGATCATGATCGCCGCCATCGCCAGCGCGCCCTGCTACGTGCTGTTCGGCTGGCTGTCGGACAAGGTCGGCCGCAAGTGGGTGATGTGGTTCGGCATGACCCTGGGCGCGCTGGCGCTGTTTCCCGGCTTCATGCTGCTCAGCCAGGCGGTCAATCCGGCCCTGGTCGAGGCGACCCAACGAACCCCGGTGGTGGTGGTTGCCGATCCGGCCGACTGCACGCTGCAGTTCGACCCGCTGGGCAAGGCCAGGTTCCTCTCCAGCTGCGACATCGCCAAGAGCACCCTGGCCAACGCCGGGATCGCCTACGCCAACCAGCCCGCCCCGGCCGGCAGCCTGGCGAGCGTCAAGATCGGCAAAGTGAGCATCGCCTCGATCGACGGGCGGAGCCTCGCGCCGGCGGCCCTGAAAGCGGCCAGCGCCAGGGTCGGCGCCCAGCTCACCACCGCCCTTGCCCAGGCCGGTTTTCCCACCCACTCCGACCCCGCCCGGCGCAACACGCCGCTGGCGGTGGGGGTGTTCCTGGTGCTGGTGATCGCCGCCACGGCCCTCTACGGCCCGATGGCCTCGGCGCTGGTGGAGCTGTTCCCGACCCGGGTGCGCTACACGGCGCTGTCGTTCCCCTACCACCTGGGCACCGGCTGGATCGGCGGCTTCCAGCCGGTCGCGTCGTTCTCGATCGTGGTGGCTACCGGGGATATCTACGCCGGCCTCTGGTACCCGGTGATCTTCACCGGCGTCAGCGTGGTAGCTTGCCT
>Ga0302279_10007793_pt1 | contig 10809 bp, 9 predicted proteins | sample III_Bog_N3_3_FD_194541 | JGI IMG/M metagenome (GOLD analysis project Ga0302279, IMG submission 194541) | Peat permafrost microbial communities from Stordalen Mire near Abisko, Sweden - III_Bog_N3_3 | ecosystem: Environmental > Terrestrial > Soil > Wetlands > Peat | place: Sweden: Abisko...
GGCCCTCTCACCTGAGGAAGGCGACAAACCGGAGGGTGACCTGGGCTCTGCCATCGACGAGCCCATTGGTTCCTTCGACGCCTTCAGGGCCCAGCTCAACTCGGCGACCACCACCGACCAGTGGTCGGGCTGGGGTGTTCTGGCCTGGTAGCCACTGGGCCGACGCCTCCTCGTCGAGCAGGTCTACGACCACCAGGGCGACACCGGTCAGGGGGCGACGGAGCCGTAGTCGGCGAAGCCCGACGGGTCGTGGCGCCCGAAGGTGCCCAACTCGAACAGCCCCCAACCCTCCTGGTCGCCGAGGGTGGCGTGGGCCACGTGGTCGAGGAGGCCGAAGGGGATCATGGCCGCCACGTCCGGTTCGGTCAGGTCGATGTCCACGCCCTCGACCCAGTCGCGTCCCTTCCACTGACCGTGGGTCCACGTGCCCCCGTACCCGGTGCCGGCGTTGAGAGCCACGAAGCCCCGCGTGTCGACCTCGATGGTGAGGGGGGTGCCGTCGGGTTCGGTCAGGTGGATCGTGGCCCCCTCGGGAAACCGGGTGCCCGACCGGTAGTGCACGTCGATGCGGGGCCACCCGAGCTGCTCGGGTCGCCGGCCGGACGCGGCCGGCCAGACCCGGACGGCGTCGTTGAGCCGGCGGTGGCCGTCGGGATCCTCCTGCACGATCACCACGATCATGAAATCGTCGAACCGCAGGGGCACGTAGTTCCACCAGAAGCCCTCGATGGGCTCAGCGGCGTCGCGCGCCGGGGCGGCGGGCTCTCCGACGGGACGAATGCCCCACGAGCGGTCGCGGGTGCCCATCCACACCGCGGGGTCGACGGCCACGGTGGTGCCGTCGAAGCGGAGTTCACCCTCCCAGCTGCCCACCTGGGCGAACCGCTGGGCGTCGAGCACGACCCGCGAACCGGGCTGCCAGAGATGGTGTACCTCGTCCACCGCCGGAAACGATGCGGTCCACGTGAGGTCGCATCCGGCACCGTGATCGTCACCTTCGCAGACGAACCGCAGCCGCTCGAGCGGCTCGATGACCTCGATGCGGAAAGGACCCACCGACGGCTTGAGCCGGTCCACGTGGTCCCCGAGCGCGTCGGAGGCTCGGACGGTGATCTGGCGGTCGCCGGTGCGGACGGTCAGGAAGGAGTCGATGACGCCCAGGTTCGGGTAGAGCCCGAATCCGAACAGCGCCATAGGGTCGCCGTTACCTCCATGGGCGTTGAAGTACCACCGGTCGTAGGCATTGGCGTCCGACGTGGCCACCTCGGCCATCGACAGGGGCACCTGGTGGATCGGAAACTCGTCGAGTGGGTGGGGCACGGGTTCTCCATCTGGACGGGACGGCGACGGCCGTCAGTCATCGGGTCGGCTGCAGGAACGTCGTGACGCTACCCAACTCACCGCCGCTCCGCGCCCACCGTGGATCGGCACCATCGCGGGGCCCCGGCGTTCCTGCCGTGGTCGGCCGATTCCGGGTCGCTATCGGGTCGGACCGGGGGTGCCAGGCCACGGGCCCGGCTCGTCGAGGTGCCTATCCCGGGCTTCAGTCCTCGATGCTCTCCACCTTGCCCCGCCGGATCGCGGCCCGCAGCGCTGCGTGGTCCCGTTCGTTCTGGTCGGCGTAGCGGCGGGCGAAATTCCGCATGGCCTTGGTGAAGACGTCGCTCTTGCCCATGTAGGCGTCGATGGCCACGGGATCGCCGGATCGGGCGTGCGCCCGGGCCAGGGTGTTGCCGCAGGCGGCAGCGAACTCGACCAGCACCGGCGCGATGAGGTTCGTGGTGGGGATGAGCTTCATGTCACGGAACTGACGGACGTAGAAATCGCGCTCACCCAACGAGCCCCAGCCCACGAAGATGTCGGTCGCGCTCTGCACCATCCGCTTGCCGGCGATGACCCGGGCACCGTGGTTGTCGTGCTCGCTGGCGTAGGTGAAGGATTCGTAGACGGACGTTCCGGCCTGCTTGCACTGCAGGAAGAGCGGGTCGCCCGTCGCACTCCCCTCGAGCAGCACCAGGTACACCACCATGCCCACGCTGCCGACCCCCACCACCTGGCGGACGATGTCCACGGGGATGAAGCGGTCGAACAGCTTGCGGCGATCCTCCTGCAGTGTGAGTCGGTACTGGCCCAGCAGGCCCTCGACCACATCGCCCTGTTCCTCGTCGTCGAGCGTGACGCGCAGTGGGGGCTGCGGCGTGATGCGCGCCCGCCCGCGCCGCTCCGTCGTCAGCTTGGCGAAGGCCCCGCGGCTCGTCCGAGTCTCCTTCTTCTTTTCGAACTGCACCTTGACCTGACCTCGGTCGGCCTGCTCGAAGGAGTCGATGAACTGGTCGAAGCGTGTGCCCTCGTACCAGATGTCGAGGATCGGTGACGTCGCGTAGAACCGCATCCGGTTGCGGTAGGCGTCCACAGCCGCGGTCACCGCGGCGTCCGACCTGCTCTGTTTCACGCCGTTCTCCCGGGCGGCCACCACCAGGCTCGCCGCCAGGCGGGCCACGTCCCACTCGAACGGGCCGGGCAGTGTCTCGTCGAAGTCACGCAGGTCGAAGTTGAGATTGCGCTCCGGTGTGGCCCACAGGCCGAAGTTCAGCACGTGTGCGTCCCCACACAGCTGGACCTCGATCCGGCTGTGCGGCCGCGAGGCGAGATCGGCCGCCATGACGGTGGCCGCACCCCGGTAGAAGTTCCACGGTGAGAGCGCCATGCGCTGGTGCCGGAGTGGGGCGAGCTCGGGAAGCCGGATCTCGTTCTGGGCCAGGATCCTGTCGACGGGGTCGTGGCCACGGTTCTGCTCGTCCCACACCCCCAGTTCGCTGCGGGGAGCCAGCACCCGGGCCTGCCGTCCGATCTCGCGACGCTCGACCGCAGTTGCCGCCAGATCGTGCTTGGCGCCGACCAGTGTGGGTGTGTTCCGGGTGTTGCTCATGGCCGTTCCTACCCCCTCCGATCACCAGTTTGCCCGGTCGGCGGACCCCGGGGCCAAACCGACAGAGGAGTCGGACGGGAGATGGACCAGACGGCCTCGAGCCCCGGCGATCCGGATGTGGTCCAAACGGAGTAGGGACGAGCTCACCAACCACACTCGGAGCAGACCGAAAAGTGGGGGCAATGCAGGGCCTGAACGGTCGGGGTCGGTTCGTGTCTCAGCTCGAGCTGGTATACCGATTGACAGGAACAGTTTTCAACGCTCCACATCGCAGCGAAATATCATTCGCACTGTCGCTCCAGATACTTGGTGACCCGAGGAAACACCAGGGATTTCTGTTGAGCCACTTCCTCAAGCCTTTTCCAGCCACGTCTGCCGACCCTGGCCGTTCGGTCGAGGGGACCAACCCGGACCACCCGTCCGATGACCGCGACGAAGATCCTGTCCGGGTCGCGGATGCTCGTTACCGTCTCGAGGTCATTTCCTCCCGCGATGGTGGTGAAGGTTCCGACGCCATGGGCAAGTCAGGTGGTCGGTCGCCCGTCCAGGCGCCACGACCGACCAAGTATCGAGACACCGTGCGCGACGGGGAGCCCAATGAGTACGGGTGTTCCTGTGCTCGGTCCGTCCAGCAATTCTCAGCTACGAGACGACGATCCCTCGGGACAAGCGGATCCCTTGGATCCCAAAACGAAAGCGACTGTCTGACCATGTGGTCGAACGCTGCGGAGTTCCTAGATGGAATCTACGAGCCTCTGACCACCGGGTATTACGTCCAGTCTCTCCGGGTCGAGGGCCGGATCCCGGACGACCTCAACGGGACCCTCGACCGCAACGGCTCCAACGCAAAGTACGGGCCGAGCAACGTCGAGAACTTCCATTGGTTCGACGGGGATGGGATGGTGCACGCCTTCCACCTCAACGATGGCTGGGCCCGCTACCAGAACCGGTTGGTGCAGACCGAGGGCCTCGACGTCGAGGACGGGGAGGGGCGCTCGCTCTACAACGGGATCTACAGCAACGCCGCTGTAGCTCTGCCACCGCTGCCGGTCGGTGCGCCCGAGTTCAAGTTGGTGGCCAACGTGAATGTGGTGGCACTCGGAAGGAAGAGCTTCGCCCTGCAGGAGTCTGGCGACCACTGGTACCAGATCGATCCGGTCAGCTTGGACGTTGTGCGGACCTCTGATTTCGATGGCCAGGGCCCGCACTGGTCAAGTGGAGGATGGTGCCGGTCACATTCGTCATCACCTACGCGCTGACGGCAGTCATCATCCCCCGCGAGACGGCCTGGTTGCCGAAATCGTGGTCGTTCTATGAGTCGAACGTGATCACCAGCGTGCCGCTCGCGTGGGCCATCACGTATTCCTTACCCCTCGTCTGCCGCCTCCTCCGGCGCTGGCCGTACTGACCGAACCCACCAGTCACAGCGCCGGCAGTGAAGACGGCCGGTCCAGCGATGCACCGCAGTAGCCGTACCAGTAGCCGTAGCGCCCCACAGCCCTGCCAGCGGAGATCCGTCACCGCACCAGATCAAAGGACGACTTGATGACAACCACGGGAATGATGCACACCGGTACCGAGGAGGTGACCGCCGGCCGGGCGTCCAATCACGACATGCGATGGTGGATTCTCGCCGTGCTGGGCTTGGCCCAGCTGATGGTGGTCCTGGACACCACCATCGTCAATATCGCCCTTCCGTCCGCGCAGAAGGCCCTGCACTTCTCCAATGCCGACCGGCAGTGGATCGTGACGGGCTACTCCCTGGCCTTCGGCAGCCTGCTCCTCTTAGGCGGTCGCATCGGCGACATCGTCGGTCGCAAGCGTGCCCTTCTGATCAGCCTGATCGGCTTCGCGATGGCCTCGGCCGTTGGCGGGGCATCGACCGGCTTCATCATGCTGGTGTGTGCCCGGACTGTTCAGGGCGCCTTTGGTGCCCTGCTCGCCCCCTCGGTGCTGGCTCTTCTCACCACCACATTCAGCGACTCGCGCGAACGGGCGACGGCGTTTGGCATCTACGGGGCCATCGCCGGCGCCGGTGGCGGCATCGGGCTCCTGCTCGGTGGTCTCCTCACCTCGTACGTATCGTGGCGGTACTGCCTCTACGTGAACTTGATCTTCGCCGTTCTGGCCACCATCGGAGCGCTCCGATGGCTGAACAACGACCAGGCGGCGGATCATGACCCACTCGACTTCCCTGGCCTGGTCATGGTGACCGGTGGCCTATTCTCCCTGGTCTACGGCTTCTCTCACGCCGACACGACCTCGTGGACCGACTACTGGACCATCGGGTTCCTTGCCCTCGGTGTGATCATGCTGGCATCGTTCGCATGGTTCGAGACCCGGGCCAAGTTCCCCCTGCTACCTCTGCGCATCGTCCTCAACCGGACCAGGGGTGGATCGATGTTGGCCATGTTCTTCACCAGTATCGGGATGTTCGGGTTCTTCCTGTTCATGACCTACTACCTGCAGGACACCCTGGGGTGGAGTCCGGTCAAGACCGGTTTCGGGTTCCTCCCCATGGTGGGTGCCCTCATCGCCATGTCTCAGGTGTCCAATCGCGTCCTTCTGGCCAAGTTCGGCCCGAAGATCATTGTCCCCATCGGCCTCCTGCTGGGCGCTGTGTCGCTGTACGAACTGCACGACGTGGGTGTGGCCACCGCCTATGTGACCCATGTCCTGCCGTACATCATCCTCCTCGGCTTGGGCTTCGGTCTCACAATCGCTCCAGCATTCAGCACCGGGACCCTGGGACTGAGCCCACAGGACGCCGGGGTGGGATCGGCCGCGGTCAACACCAGCCAGCAGATCGGGGGCTCGATCGGCACCGCCCTGTTGAACACCCTGGCGGCCAGTGCCGCTGCCGCCTACCTGGTGGGCAGGACGGTCACTGCGGCCACCGACAAGGCCTCCGCACTTCGCGGCTACACCACTGCGTTCGAGTGGTCCGCCGCCATCTTCGTCGTCGGAGCGGTGGTGGCCGGCCTGGTGCTGAAGAGGGGCAATCTGGCCGCTCTTTCCGGGAGTGACCAGGAGGTCCCGACCGGCACTGTTGCGGAACCTGCTCGTTCGTCAGCGGTATCCCAGCCTGAAGGAGCAGTCATGAGGATCGGAATCATTGGTGCTGGCCATATCGGTGGCACGCTCGCTCAGCGGTTCGTGGCCCTCGGACACAGTGTGGCGGTCGCCAACTCACGGGATCCAGAGACCATCCAGTCCCAGGCTACGGAGTGGGGCGCTTCGGCGGTATGGGTCAGTGACGCAGCTCTGGGTGCCGACGTGGTGATCGTCACCGTTCCGGAAAAGGACGTCCCCGACCTCCCCGACAACTTCCTCAAGGGTGCAGCCGACGATGTGGTGGTGATCGACACCGGCAACTACTCGAGGGAGCGCGATGGCCGAATCGAAGAGATCGAGGCGGGGATGACCGACAGCCGGTGGGTCGAGGAGCAGATCGGGGTGAGTGTGGTCAAGGCATTCAACAACATCCAGGCCGAGCACCTCCGCGACCTGGGAACGACCCAGGGGACAGCCGGCCGGATCGCCCTACCCGTGGCAGGGGATGACGTCCAAGCCAAGACCGTCGTCATGGATCTCGTGGACGCGTTGGGATTCGACCCGGTCGACGGCGGTGGCCTGGATGACACCTGGCGCCAGCAGCAGGGCAACTCGGCATATGGCGCTGATTTCGACGCAGACGAGCTACGTGAGGCACTGGATGGCGCGACGCTGGCCGGTTTTGCGCGTACCCGCAGCTGATCGTGCCCGGAGGGTCCCTGGACCCGGCCCTGGCCGGCGTCGACGGGGTCCGCCCCGATCGCCACGACGAGATCGTGCAGTGGCTCATCGACGAATCGGGAAGCACGCAGATCGAGGCCGAGATGGAATGGAGCTTCACCAAGGCCGAGATGATCGAGGCTTCCAGCTACTCGTCGGCACCCCTTCGGTTCTTCGATGAGACCGGATGAGCCGAGGCCCAAGGGTTTGCAGAATCCTCGCGCCGCGACACGAGTCGTAGTCGCCGCCTCAGTCGGGATCGTCGCCGGTGGCCTAGCGTGCATCTTCACCGCCTGGCAGGCGGCGACACTCATCGGCTGGGACGCCGGAGCTCTGCTTCTTGTGACGTGGATCTGGTGGGTGGTTGGACGACTGAGTCCCAACGAGAGCCGAACCCACGCCCGGAGAGAGGACACCAGTATTCGGTTGACCGAGCTGATACTCCTCGGAGCCGGTGTCGCTGTCCTGGCTGCCGTCGGATTCGCCCTTGTTCGGGCCGGCAATTCCACTGGGGCAACAAAGGCCTACCTGATGGCTCTGGGCATTCTGAGCGTGGCGCTCTCGTGGAGCCTCGTCCACACGGTTTTCACGCTGCGTTATGCAAGGACCTACTACTCGGAACCGATCGGCGGAATCGACTTCAATGAAGTTGATCCGCCCAACTATCTCGACTTCGGCTACCTGGCGTTGACGATCGGCATGACGTACCAAGTGTCCGACACGAATCTGACGGCCAAGTCGGTTCGGTGGACCGCCCTCTCCCATGCGCTGCTCTCCTACCTGTTTGGTGCCACAATTGTTGCGCTCGTCATTAACGTGGTGTCCAGCCTCCTCCACTGACCTGAGGCGTAGTGACTCGCCAGTTCACAGGCACCGTGTGCGTCATCGCCGTGAGACCTCAGTGAGTTCGTGTCCTCCCGGGAGTCACTGTTAGTCATAGCCGAGAAGTGGAACGTGGCTGCCTGCAAGAACGTGATGACCGACGGGTCGCACTCCGTCATCTGGCCGTGGACACAACAACGGACCACTAGTCACGGTCGTGACGGATAGTCCCTGGTTGTCGGCGATGTTTCGAGAACCTGTCTCCGGCGTCGTGAGACGGCACACCAGCGGAGGGAGGGGGATTCGAACCCCCGGAGGCTTGCACCTCGCGGCTTTTCAAGAGCCGTGCATTCGTCCGCTCTGCCATCCCTCCGAGCGCTCGTCAGGGTAGTCGGCGACCGGATGCCCCCTCAGGACCCGGGAGCCGCCACCTCGGCCCGCAGGCCGTCCAGCCACTGTCCGGCCCGCTGGCGCGACTCGTCGACCTCGGCCCGGATGGCCGGCCCGGCCGCCCCCGAGGCCGGGTAGGACCCGAGGAACTTGACCCCGGCCAGCTCCGTGTGGAGGTCACCCAGGCAGTCGGCGACCACGGCGTTGGCCACGTGGCCCTCGAAGTCGATGATGAAGCAGTAGTCACCGAGCGCCTGCTTGGTCGGTCGCGACTCGAGCTTAGTGAGGTTGATGTTCCGGGCGGCGAAGTGCCCGAGGATGGCGTAGAGGCTGCCCGGGTGGTCCGCGCTCTGGAAGCAGGCGATGCTCGTCCGGTCGTGGCCGGTCGGCGCCGGGATGCCGGTCCGGGCCACCGAGATGAACCGGGTCTGGTTGTCCGGGTGGTCCTCGACCCGCTCGACCAGGATCTCCAGTCCGTACAGGCTGGCTGCCAGGCGGGGGGCGATCGCCGCCGTCGGGCGTCCCGTCAGGGCGGCGTCGCCTTCGCCGAGGAGGCGGGCGGCGTCCGCGGTCGAGTTGGTGGCCACGAACTCGACCCGGGGGAGGTGCTCGGTCAGGAAACGCCGGCACTGGGCGGTGGCCACCGGGATGGAGGCGACCCGCTCGATGTCCGCGAGGGCCGTCCCCGGTGCCGCCATCAGGTGGAGGTGGATGTCGAGCACGACCTCACGCTGGATGCGGAGGTCGAAGTCGAAGACCAGGCTGTCGATGATGTCCCGGACGGTGCCCTCGATGGCGTTCTCCAGCGGGATGAAGCCCAGGTCGACCGAGCCCTGCTTGACCGACTCCAGGACGTCGACCAGTGAGGAGTAGGGCGTGATGTCCGCACCGGCGTAGGCGGGCTCGGACAGGAGGGCTTCCTCGGTGAAGGTCCCTTCGGGTCCGAGGAAGCCGATCCGCACCCGACCGTCCCCGGACGGCTCCGGAGGTGCGTCGTGGGCCATGGACAGGCAGGATAGTGAACATCATGGATGAACTCGCGCTGCAGCGCCTCCTGGATGACGTCCGTTCCGGGGCGTGCACCCCCGATGACGCCGTCCTCCGTCTCCGGCGCCTCCCCTTCGCCGATCTGGGGTTCGCCAAGGTGGACCACCACCGGTCGTTGCGCCAGGGTCTGCCCGAGGCCGTCTACGGACAGGGCAAGACGGCGGCCCAGTGCTCGGCCATCGTCGGCGAGCTGCTGACCGGGGGGTTGTCCGCGGGGACCCCGTCGGCGGGGTCACCGGTGATCCTCACCCGGGCCGACGACGAGCAGGCGACGCTGGCCATGACCGACCATCCCGGAGGGGTGCGCACGGTCACCGGTCGGGCGACCGGGGCCGACCAGATCCGCGGCGAGCTCTCGACCATCGTGTGGCGACCGGCCGGGCCACGTCTGGCCAAGACCCTGTTGATCACGGCCGGCACGTCGGATCTGCCGGTGGCCCGTGAGTGCGAGGCCACGCTTGTGGCGCTCGGGTTACGGCCCACCCTGCTGGCCGACTGCGGGGTCGCCGGCGTCCATCGATTGCTGGCGTCGGCGGACGAACTGGCCGAGACCGATGCCGTCGTGGTCGTCGCCGGCATGGAGGGGGCACTGGCCAGTCTGGTAGGAGGGATCACCCCGGCGCCGGTGGTGGCCGTGCCCACCAGCACCGGGTACGGGGCCGCGCTCGAGGGCGTGACCGCCCTCCTGGCCATGCACGCGAGCTGTGCGGCAGGCATCACCGTCGTGGGTATCGACAACGGGTTCGGGGCGGCGTGCGCGGTCGCCCGGATGCTGCCGTGACCCGGATGCCGGCGTGACGTCGGGCATTCCCGCCACCGGTGCCCCCGGGGGTGCCGGCCGTAGCGTCGCGTGGTTCCACTGTTTCGCCGGGATCGCCGGGGACATGGCCCTCGGGAGCCTCATCGACGCCGGTGCCGGGCTCGACGAGGTGCTGCGGCTGCTCGAGCGCCTGCCGTTCGGTGGATGGGCGCTCGAGGTCGAACCGGTGCTGCGGGGTGGCATCGCCGCCAGTCGGGCCATCGTGACCGTGCAGGACCACGTGGTGGTGCGGACGTATGCGCACATCGTGGGACTGGTGGAGGAGGCGCGCCTGCCCGAGCGGGTGGCCGCCCGGTCGCTGGCCACGTTCGCCGGCCTGGCCCAGGTGGAGGGAGCACTGCACCGGCGTCCGGTCGACCAGGTCCACTTCCACGAGGTGGGCGGGCACGACACCATCATCGACATCGTCGGGACGGCGGCGGCGCTCGAGGTGTTGGGGGTCGACGAGGTACGGGCCAGCGCGGTGGCCACGGGCACGGGCATGGTGCGGGCCGCCCACGGGATGCTGCCCAACCCGGCACCGGCCGTCGTCGGTCTGCTGCGGGGCATCCCCACATGGGGACGCGACCTGCCGGTGGAGCTCACGACCCCGACGGGGGCCGCCCTGCTGGCCGCCCTGTCGTCGGGGTTCGGACCGATGCCGGCCATGGAGGTCGTCTCCCAGGGGTTCGGCGCCGGGAGCCGTGAGCTCGACGAACTGCCGAACTGCACCCAGGTGGTGGTGGGTACCCGCACCGGTGCGACGGGCGACCCCGAGGCGGACGCCGGACAGCCGGTGGCGGTGCTCGAAGTCACGGTCGACGACGTCACGGGCGAGCAGCTGGCCCACACGGTGGCCGCCGCACTCGACGCCGGGGCCCATGACGCCTGGCTGTCGCCGGTGCTGATGAAGAAGGGTCGGCCGGGTCACGTCGTGCACGTCCTGTGTGACCCGAGCCGGGTGGCGGGTCTGCGGGCGCTGCTGCGGGCCGAGACGGGGTCGCTGGGGGTGCGGATGACCACCGCCGAGCGGTGGCCGGCTGCCCGG
>Ga0302279_10007794_pt1 | contig 10802 bp, 10 predicted proteins | sample III_Bog_N3_3_FD_194541 | JGI IMG/M metagenome (GOLD analysis project Ga0302279, IMG submission 194541) | Peat permafrost microbial communities from Stordalen Mire near Abisko, Sweden - III_Bog_N3_3 | ecosystem: Environmental > Terrestrial > Soil > Wetlands > Peat | place: Sweden: Abisko...
ACCAACCTGAAGATCGCGGTCGATCAGGTGCTCCAGGCCGAGGCGCGGACCACGCTCGCCCTGGCGCAGTACTTGCCGTCGTTCGGCGGGTGCAGCGGCAGCGCGGGGCTGATCTACGGCTGCTCGAACCCGTCGTTCACGCACCAGGTCATCACCAACGCCGTCCAGCCCACGCCGGGCCAACAGCTCGTGAACACGTCCCGCTTGCCGGTGCCGAACGTGCTGAGCGGATCGGTGACGCTGTCGCAGGACATCATCAACGTGACCGAGTGGGACCAGATCTGGATCAACAAGCTGGCGGAGCGCGCCACGCATCAGACGGTGGAGGACACCAAGCGCACCCTCGAGCTGGCGCTCGCGACGCAGGTCGTCGCCGTCGTGACCGCCGAGCGGAGCGCCGAGCTGAACCGCGGAGGGCTGCGCGTCGCCCTCGAGCAGCTCGAGCTGACGCGTCGAAAGGCCGCGGACGGTGCCGCGACGGGGCTCGACGTGGTTCGCGCGCAGCAGAACGCGGCGAACGCCCGAGCCGCGCTGGTGGCGGGAGACGAAGTGCTACGCCAGGCGCGTGAAGCGCTCGGGCTCGCACTGGGAATTCCCGAGGAGACCGGCGTGGTGCCCGGGCTCCGCCTCGATGGGTTCGCGAGCGACGCGCTCAACGCGTGTCATGCCGTGGCGTACGTCGATGAGCGTCCGGACATCGCCGCCGCACGCACGAATCTAGAGGTTGCCAAGCGTAACCTGCGAAACGTCTGGTACACGTACCTGCCGACCCTCAACGGCCAGGCCTCGATGAGCGCCACCACCGCAGCTCCCTCCGGGTATCCCAATCCCACGTTCAGCATCAGCGCGGTGCTCACCGTGCCCATCTGGGACGGAGGGACGCGAATCGGCAGCATGAAGAACGCTCGCGCGGCCGAGGACATCGCCCTCCAGACGCTCGACGGCCTGAAGCGCGCCGCCATCATCCAGATCGAGCAGGCGCAGCGCGGCATCGAGGTGGCCGAGGTCTCCGCGCGCGTGGCGCGCGAGCAGCGTGATCTCGCCGCCGACAACGATCGCATGACGCAGCTCGCCTGGTCACATGGGCAAGGGACCAGCGTCGATCTGGTTACCGCGTCCGAGGCACATCGCCAAGCCGAGCTGGCGCTGGCGGTGGCCGACTTCAATGTCGTCAAGGCGCGTCTCGCCGCGACACTCGCGCTGGCCACGTGCCCATGGTGAAGCGCATCGTCATCTGGCTGGTCGTCCTCGTCGCGCTGGGTGGCGGTGGGGCCGCGGCGTGGCGCTACCACGTGCAGCACCAGCCTCCGCCCTACACCTTCCAGACCGAGCCTCTCGCGAAGCGCCGCATCCAGGGCAAGGTCACCGCCACGGGCACGCTCCTCGCGACCGTGACCGTCCAGGTGGGTACGCAGGTGTCGGGGCGCGTCCAGAAGCTGTTCGTCGACTACAACTCTCCGGTGAAGCAGGGGCAGATGGTCGCGAAGATCGATCCGCTGCTCTTCCAGTCTGCGCTCGAGCAGTCGAAGGCCAACTTCATGCAGGCCCAGGCCCAGCTCATCAGCAGCAAGGCGCAAGCAGAGCTGACCCAGAAGCTCTACGCACGCCAGCTCGCGCTCCAGAAGGACAACCTCGCGGCGCAGCAGGACGTCGATACCGCCCAGACCAACGCCTCGGTGGCCCTCGCGACAGTGGAGGTCAGCAAGGCGAACCTCGCGCAAGCCCAGGCTGCGCTGCACACCGCCGAGACGAACCTCGACTACACGAACATCGTCTCGCCCATCGACGGCACGGTGATCTCGCGCAGCGTCGATGTCGGCCAGACCGTGGCGGCCTCCCTGTCGGCTCCCGTGCTCTTCACGATCGCCCAGGATCTGAAGAAGATGCAGGTGAACACCAACATCTCCGAGGGAGACGTGGGTCGCCTCAAGGAAGGGATGACCGCGCGCTTCACCGTCGACGCCTTCCCGGGGCAGCGCTTCAAGGGGGTCATCAGCCAGATCCGGAATGCGGCGACGACCCTGCAGAACGTCGTGACCTATGACGCAGTCATCGACGTCGACAACTCCGATCTGCGGCTCCGCCCCGGGATGACCGCCAACACGACGGTCGTGTACGCCGAGGAGGACGAAGTCCTAAGCGTGCCCAACACCGCGCTGCGATTCCATCCTCCTCCCGAGATCTCCGAGGCCTCCCCCGCCACGTCCTCGAGCGCGGAGCACCATCACCATCGGCGTGATCACGACGCTGGCCCGGGCGGAGGAGCCGCGCCGGCGCCGTCTGGCTCTGCCGAGTGGCATCACTCCGAGCGTTCGCCAGACGCTCCGAAGGAAGAGTCGCGCGTCATCTGGATCCAGGTCAGCAACATGGCCCATCCCGTGACGGTGAAGATTGGCCTGAGCGACGGTTCGTACACGGAGGTCATCGGCGACGTCCACGAGGGCGACCCTATCATCGTCGACGCCACGTCGACCGCGAAGGGGGGCGGCCTCGGCGGTCCCGGCGGCGGTGGTGGCGGTGGGCAGCGGCGCGGGCTGTTCTGATGTCGCCCACAGCGAAGGCACCTGCGAAAGCCGAGCACCTCATCGAGCTCGTCGACGTCGCGCGTGTCTACGCAACAGGTGACGTCGAGGTGCGGGCCCTCGACAAGGTCTCGCTGACGATCGACGAGGGGGAGTTCGTCGCGGTCATGGGCTCGTCGGGGTCTGGAAAGTCGACGCTCATGAACGTGCTCGGGTGCCTCGACCGACCCACGTCCGGGCGGTACATCCTCGACGGGCGCGAGGTCTCTTCGCTCGACAAGAGCCGTCTGGCCGAGGTGCGCAACCAGGTGCTCGGGTTCGTGTTCCAGAGCTTCAACCTTCTGCCCCGCACCACCGCGCTCGAGAACGTGGAGCTCCCCTTGCTCTACCAGGGCACGCCCACGAAGGAGCGTCACCAGCGCGCCAAGGAGGCGCTCCGGCGCGTCGGCCTGGCCGAGCGGATGGACCACGCTCCGAACCAGCTCTCCGGTGGCCAGCAGCAGAGGGTCGCGATCGCGCGGGCGCTCGTCGGGCGACCGCGTGTGATCCTGGCTGACGAGCCGACGGGCAACCTCGACTCGAAGACGACGCTCGAGGTGATGGCCCTCTTTCAGGAGCTGGGCTCGCAGGGCATCACCATCGCGCTCGTGACGCACGAACCCGAGGTCGCCGAGTTCGCATCGCGCGTCGTGATGGTGAAGGACGGCAACATCATCTCGGACAAGGCCCAGTCGCCGCGGCTGGCCCAGGTCGCGGCCACGGCGGTGCCGGCGTCATGAGCGTCTGGCAGACCCTTCGAACGGCGCTCCGGGCCATCTACCGGAACAAGCTTCGCTCGTTTCTGACGACGCTCGGAATCATCATCGGCGTGGGGGCTGTCATCGCGATGATGGCCATCGGCGCCGGCGCGAGGGCCGACATCGAGGCGACGTTCGCCGCCATGGGCACGAACCTGCTCATCATCCAGCCCGGCTCCAACACCTCGAGCGGGCTCCGCGGTGGCTTCGGTTCGATGCCGACGCTGACCATGGACGACATGGCCGCCGTCCAGCGCGACGTCCCGAGCGTCAAGGTCGTGGCCCCCGTGCTCCGGTCGAACCAGGCGCTCATCGGGGAAGAGGCGAACTGGACGACCAGCGTCACGGGGACGGCCCCCGAGTACTTCATGATTCGAAACTGGCCGATGGACAGCGGAGCCGCTTTCACGCAGCAGGACGTGGACACCGGGACGAAGGTCGTCGTGCTCGGCAAGACCGTCGTCGAGAAGCTCTACGGTCTCAACGCCGACCCCGTCGGTCAGTCGCTTCGCATCGGCCAGATTCCCTTCGAGATCGTCGCGGTCGCCTCGACCAAGGGCCAGTCGAGCACCGGACAGGACTTCGACGACGTCGCGTTCATCCCCTCGAGCACGTACGCCCACAAGATCCAGGGCCGCTTCAACAACTACCTGCAGGGTCAGATCTACGTGGAGGCCATCTCGGAGCCTGCCACGGCGCGGGCGCAGAAGGAGATCACGGCGCTCCTCCGAGATCGTCACCATCTCGGGCCGAGCGACGACGACGACTTCTCCATCCGCAACATGAGCGAGATCGCCAACGCGCGTCAGCAGTCGACCAACACGATGACGACCCTGCTCGCGAGCGTGGCCGCGGTATCGCTGCTCGTCGGCGGAATCGGCATCATGAACATCATGCTCGTGAGCGTCACCGAGCGCACGCGCGAGATCGGCCTCCGGATGGCTCTCGGAGCCAAGCCTCACAACATCCTGTCGCAGTTCCTCATCGAGGCGATGGTGCTGTCGTCGGCCGGCGGGGCGCTCGGCATCGCGTTCGGCGTCGGGATCGCTGGATGGCTCGCGCGCTTCTTTCAGTCCACGAGCCGGATCCAGCCGGAGGTGATCATCATGTCGGTCGCCTTCTCCGCGACGGTCGGCATCGTGTTCGGCCTCTACCCGGCGCGCAAGGCGTCGCAGCTCGACCCCATCGACGCCCTTCGATACGAGTGACCGGGAGCTCGCGTCAGCTCGCCGCCAGGGCCCGGTAGCGGAGCATCATCTCCATCACCACCATGCGCGAGACCTTGGCCCCCGGGCCGTCTTTTTCGACGAGATCCAGGGTCTTCTGGGCGAGGTCTCTCGGGAATGACGTGAACGCGATGAATCCACGCGGCGCGCCCCCGCGCTCGAGCGCGTCCGTGTAGGCCTGCGCTTCGGCGAGGTCGCCTCTTGCGAGTTTGATGATGTCGGCGCGCGCAACGCCTCCCGGGAGAAAGCGTCGCCCCTCGGAGGCGTCGTCGTGCTCGTCCTTCAGGATGTTCACGAGCTGCAAGGCTTCCCCGAAGGCGCGCTCGTGCGCCCGGAGAGCCTTTGCCTCGCCCGCCAGGATCGGGGAGTCGTGGAGAAAGAGCGACGTCAGCAGCTCACCGACGATGCCAGCGACGATGTAGCAATAGCTCTGGAGGTCCGCGAGATCGAGGAGCCGGACGAAGCCGTCCGCGTCCGATCGACCAAGGACGTCTGCCATCCCGTCGGCGCTCCGAATTGCGTGCTCGACCACGATGTGCCGCCGCGGTGGGGTGAGCGCCTCGACGGCGGCGAGCACTTCACCGATCGCGCCGATGAGGCGCAGGTACCCCTCGTGACTCGAGGGGGACTTCGCGAGCCATTCGGCCGAGAGGGAGCGCGCCCGCGACTGCCACGCGCCCGTGTCGCGGAGGACGTCAGACCAGGTTCGAAGGGCCGCGATGCGGTCGTCGCGGGTCCATGTGCTTGCGTCCTCGAACGTGTCCGAGATGCGAAAGAGCAGGTAGGCTAGGCATGTGGCGCGCCGCGTGGGCTCAGGCAGGAGCGGGATCGTGAGCGCGAACGTGCGGCTTGTCTCGAGCAGGAGATCGTCGAGCTGGTCCATGACGGTGCCCCCCTCATATACCGAGTCGGCCTCACCGACACGCGGCGTCTTCGTCCCGCTGGCGACGGCGGTGCTCCTCGCGGCGGGTTGCGATTCCCGCTCCGGTCCGGTGGCGGTGCCCGAAGTCTCTCCGGCAGCGCGTGCGGTGAGCTCGACCGCGTGCGGTGAGCTCGGGTGCCGACAGTACGACTCTCTCGCCGAGGCCTTCAAAGACGCGCTCGTGCTGGCCCGCCCTTCCGGGAGCACAGCGGGTGCCTCGACGCCCCTCATCCTCGCGGTGGGCGAAGCCCATGCGCAGAAGGGGGCTCTCGTCCCGTCGTCGGCGAGCCGCTTCGCGTCCGACCTACTCCCCCTCCTCGCCGGTCGTGCGTCGGACCTCCTCGTCGAGATCCAGGCTCCGCCCGCAGGCTGCACCAAGGTCACGCGCGAGGTGAAGAAGAAGCAGGAGGTCGTCACCACCGCGCAGGCTTCGAACGACCAGAACGAGTACGTCGCCATGGGAACCCGGGCGCGGGCGCTCGGAATTATCCCCGACGTCCTGCGTCCCGCCTGCTCGGATCTCGACGCCATCGAGGCGGCGGGCGACGAGGCGATCGACGTTTCACTCAAGACCATCGAGCGGCTCACCCTGGGTCAGGTCGAGAAGCTCGTGACGCGAGCGCAGGCGTCGCCCGCTGACCAGGGCAAGATGGTCGTCACCTACGGAGGAGCCCTGCACAACGCTCTTCATCCGACCGCCGAGCGCGCCGCGTGGAGCTTCGGCCCCGCCCTCGATGCGTTCACGCAGGGGCGGTACATCGAGCTCGACCTCTATGTCCCCGAGTTCATGGACGACAGCGAGCCGTGGAAGCGGCTTCCGTTCTATTCGCACTACGACCGCGTGCGGATGGGGAAGAAGACGACGATGTTTCGTGATGGCAACAGCGTGGTCATCATCTTTCCGATGACACAGCAGAGGGGTCAGGAGCCGCCGTGAAGAACGTCCTCGTCGTCGGCGCCACGTCGACCATCGCGCAGGAGATCGCGCGACAGTACGCCGGGGAGGGCGACCGCCTCTTCCTCATGGGTCGTGACGAAGGGCGCCTCGCCGAGATCACCGCGAACCTTGGCGCGCAGGTGGCCGGAACGATCGTGGCGGATTTCAACGACACCTCCGCCAATGCCACTCGCGTCGCCGACGCCGTGCGTGCCCTCGGGCGGCTCGATGTGGCCGTCGTCGCCCACGGGTGGCTCGGCGATCAAGTGACGAGCGAGCAGAGCTTCGCCCACGCCGACGACGTCATCCGGACGAACTTCACCAGCGTGGTCTCCTTCGTCATCCCCATCGTCAACGTTCTCGAGGCGCAACGCAGCGGTACGCTCGTCGTCATCTCCTCGGTCGCGGGAGACCGAGGCCGTCCAAGGAACTACACCTATGGCGCTGCGAAGGGGGCGCTCTCCCTCTACCTGCAGGGGGTGCGGTCACGCCTGTTCGGCGCCGGGGTGCGCGTCGTGACGATCCGCCTCGGCCCCGTCCACACGCGGATGACCACCGACCACCCGAAGAATCCGCTCTTCAGCGAGCCGCGCGCCATCGCCGCGGCGATCGTGCGCGCAAGCCGTCGAGGACCGGACGACGTCTACGTGCCGTGGTACTGGCAGCCGATCATGGCCACGGTCCGCAGCCTTCCCGAGCGACTCTTCCAGCGACTCTCCTTTCTGGCGGGGCGCTAGTGGTCGCCTCCTCGGGCGAGCCGCTCTGGCGCGCCATCTGCCAGGCCTGCCGGAGACCCGCCAGCGTCTGCTACTGCCGGCACGTCGTCCCGGTCGAGACGCGGACGCGGGTGGTCGTGCTCCAGCACCCGTGCGAGCGCGACAAGCCCATCGGGACGGCGCGCATGGCGACGCTTTGCCTCCCCGAAGCCGAGCTTCACGAGGGCGTTCGATGGGACGCCGGCGTGCTCGATCGCGTGCTCGCCGATCCCACGGGCAGGGGGAGGCCGCCCGTGCTGCTCTACCCGGGGCCCGGCGCCATCGACGTGATGCGCCATCCGCCTGAGGCTCCCGTGACCCTCGTCGTGGTCGACGGCACCTGGTGGCAGGCCAAGAAGCTCGTGCGCGAGAACCCGCGCCTCGCGGCGCTTCCTCGGTACGCGTTCACGCCCGAGGCGCCGACCGAGTACCGCATCCGCAAGGAGCCCCGCGAGACCTACGTGTCGACGATCGAGGCCCTGGTCTATGTGCTCGGGGCTCTCGAGCGCGACCCCGGTCGCTTCCGCGACATGCTCCGCCCCTTCCGCGCGATGATCGATGCGCAGATCGCATGCGAGCGGGAGCACCATGGCTCTCGCATCCGTCATGCCCGCATGCGGATGGCAAAGAAGCCGTCGCGCCCGGCGATCCCGCCCGAGCTTCGCGAAGGCCCCAACGGGGTCGTATGCGTCGTGGGCGAGGCCAACGCGTGGCCGTACCGGGCCCGCGAGCATGGAGCCGTCTACGCAGACGAGCTGGTTCACTGGGTCGGCTACCGGCTGGGCACGGGGGAGAGGTTCGAGCGGGTCGTCGCGCCTCGTGGCCCGCTGGCGCCCCGGACGTCCAGCTATGTGGAGCTGTCGCCCCCCGAGCTCGCGGCCGGGGTCAGCGTCGGCCAAGCGGTGACGGCGTGGCGGTCGTTCGTTCGTGAAACGGACGTCGTCTGCTCCTGGGGCCACTATGGAGCCGCGCTGTTCGCTGAATCGGGCGGCTACCTGCCGCAGCGTCGGATTGACCTTCGCACCGCGGCGCGCGTCTTCGCGAAGGCGAAGGTGGGGACGCTCGACGAGCTGGTGGAGCGCCTCGGGCTGTCGGTCTCGGCGCCGCTCGCGGGTGGGCGTGCGGGACGGCGACTCAGCCAGGTGACCTCCATCGCGGCGCACTTCGTGGCGCTGGGTGCCGTCTACGCGGAGCACTGAGCGTCATGCGCCGATTCGTCCTCATCGGTCAGAAGGCGAGCGCGAGCCCCGGCTTCTCGCTCGACGACGTCCCCGGTACGAGCGGACGGCTCGACGTTCTTCTCCGCTGCGTGCGCGCGTCGCTCCTCGTTTCCCACGGCCTGCGCCGTGACACGATGGTCTATCTGGTGCTTCTCGGCGGCGACGTCGGACCGCGCGTGGTGAGGATCGACGGAAGGGCCGCGGAGTACGTCAGACCCGACGAACGGAGCCTGGCAGGGCGTGTGAAGGCGATGCTCGAGACCCGATCGGAGGGGGGCTTTCTCGCCGAGCGTCAGGGGATGGCCGTGGCCGACGGCGGCCTCGAGGTCGTTCTTGAAGACCTGGGGGCAGGGGAGCGTTACGTGCTCGACGAGATCGGAGACGACGTCCGGACCACCGCGCTCGACGCCCGTGACGGGGTCTTCTTCGTGGGTGACCACCTCGGCTTCGACGACGCAACGCGGCGGGCGCTGGCCGACGCGCGGCTGATCCGCGTCGGTCCGGTGAGCGTTCACGCAGACGACGCCGTCACGCTGGTGCTCAACGAGCTCGACAGACGCGTGGTGTAGCGCGCCGATAATTCGTGGCAATTTGAGGCGACTCTCGCCGCCGAGCGCGCCGCGCGCACACCCTTCCAGACACCACCAAGCCCCTGCGCGAGACGTCGGACGCTCGACTCTCCTGCGCGTCCATCCCACACGCGGAGCTCAAAATCTCCGTGGCCAGCAAGACTTTTCCATTGCATTCATGCCCTCTCGGGCCCTAGCTGTCCGGGTCAACTGACAGGAGAAATCGATCATGGCGAAGCCGACCGCAGCACCGAAGAAGAACAAGCCGCTCTCGAAGAGCGCGATCCTCCAGGCCGTCTCGGACGCGATTGGTGAGGAAGTCTCTCGCAAGCACGTCAAGCACGTCGTCGAGACGCTCGTGACGGTTGCCCACCGCGAGCTCAAGAAGACCGGTGCGTTCGTGCTGCCGGGGTTCGCGAAGTTCGTCGTCGTGAAGAAGCCGGCGCGTCCGGCCCGTGAAGGCATCAATCCCTTCACCAAGGAGAAGCAGAAGTTCGCCGCCAAGCCGGCGAGCAAGTCCGTGCGTGCGCGCCCCGTGAAGGCGATCAAGGACGCCGTTAGCTGATGGTGACGTGAGGGGGGGACGCGATCGAGGTCTCACCCGGTGTGAGACCTCGACGTCGCGGGGCCGAGCTCGCTCGGCGCGCTTTTGGGCTCAAGGAACGCGTCCATCGGCCGTTCGTAGGAGTCATGAACATCCAGCCGGCGTCCTTGAGTGTGACCGTCGGCCCCGTGACGGGTGCGGAAGGCGCGCGAGGTGTGGGGGCCGCGAATGCGCCGGCTGTCGGGCCTTCGGCGGGGCAAGCGGCCACCTGGTGGGTCTCTCCACCAGGGCAGTTCTTCAGCGTCCTGTCCCAGGTGTCGCAGCAGTATCCGATCGAGCTGAAGCAGGCCATTGCGCTGTTCGCCGAGGGCGCGATCCCGGTCGGCGCTGCGCCGCCAGAGCAGCAGGCCCTGGAGTTGCTTGCCAGCCAGATCTCGTCGAGCGCCCACCTGTCGGCTCCGAGCTACCAGTCGTACGGACATCCGCCGCCGTCTCCGACGCTGAGCGCGCCGAATGTCGCGAGCGCGACCGTGACGCCGTTCTCGCGGCTCGTGACCACGATGCGGCAGCTGAGCGAAACGAACCCGTCGCAGTTCACGACCGTCGCGACCGGCCTTGCGGAGAGCTTCTTGGCGGTCGCCAGCGCGCCGACGGGTGCGGGCACGGCGGACATGGCGAACCTCGCGAGTCAGCTCCAGCAAGCCGCACAGCGACCTCCCGGCGAATCGCGTCCCGACGAGCCAGACCCTGGCCCCATACCCGAGCCGGTCATCGCCGCAACGCGTGTCCGGACCACCTGACGCCGCAGGCTACCTTCCGTGTTTGCCCCCGGGCGGTGACTTCGGGTGAGGGCGAGCACTCTCGTGGGTCGCGGGGCGCGCGTCGTCGGCGATGTGAACGATGTACGCCACAGTGGCGCTCATCCATGCGAGGAGCACGAAGCAAGCGACGACCGTGAGGGTCGTCCAGAGGCGCTTCTCCTGGGCGCGCTGCTTGAGCGCCACGTCGAAGGTCGCCTGCTCGGTGCGGGCAGGGTCGACCGTGGGGCGCAGATCGAGGCCGACGATGTTCTCCGCGGCGCAGTAACGGCACTGGGTGACGCCGCCGAGGCCGGCGCCCGGAAGCGGGCCCTGACACATCCTGCAGCGTGAAGGCTGCCCCTGACGGGCCGGAGCGAGCGCTCCGAAGCCGAGGGTCAAGAGCTGGAGCGCTCCGCGATCGGCGAGCCGCGCGCGGGCGATGAAGAACCCCGCGACGACGGCCGCGAAGGGGAGCAGGAGACAGAAGAGGTCGGATCCCTGAAACCCATC
>Ga0302279_10007795_pt1 | contig 10800 bp, 7 predicted proteins | sample III_Bog_N3_3_FD_194541 | JGI IMG/M metagenome (GOLD analysis project Ga0302279, IMG submission 194541) | Peat permafrost microbial communities from Stordalen Mire near Abisko, Sweden - III_Bog_N3_3 | ecosystem: Environmental > Terrestrial > Soil > Wetlands > Peat | place: Sweden: Abisko...
GGCGAACGGAAACGTCGCCCCGACACGCGTTATCTCGGGCGCGAGTACCGGACTGTCATTCCCGCGTCGCATGGCGACCGCGCCGAACGGTAACCTCTATGCCGCGAACGCGCAGAGCAACACGATCACCGCCTATGCTCCCGGCGCGACCGGGAACGCGGCACCCGTCGTCACTCTCGGCGGAGGCACCACCGGCATCACGGGCGCCGACGGCATCGCAATCGATACGAACGGCCGTCTCTATGTCGCAAATTGCGGGACGTGTTTCCTTGCGAGCGGCACGCCGTCCATCTTGGTGTTCGCATCGGGCGTGAGCGGAAACGTCGCGCCGATTCAGACGATCGCGGGTTCGAATACCGGGTTCACCGACATCACCGACGTCCAACTCGACCACTCCGGCAACATCCTCGCGTCGGATTATGGAACGAACACGGTGTTCATCTACCCGACGTCGGCGACCGGGAACGTGGCGGCGTCGGCGACGATCTCCGGATCGAATACGCTCATCGCGAGTCCGGAGTGCGCGGTCTCCGATGCGGCCGGCACGATTTACGTGTGCAACAGCACGAACAACACGATCACCGAGTACGCGGCGGGATCGAGCGGCAACGTCGCGCCGATCCGTACGATCGGGGGTGCGAATACCCTGTTGGACAATCCCACGCAGATCAGCTTCGACGGTTCGGGCAACATCTACGTGGCCAACCCGGGCACGAGCAACGCCATCACGGTGTACGCGCCGAACGCGAGCGGCAACGTCGCGCCGATCCGGTACATCGCCGGATCGAACACGACGCTCGCCGGACCGATCGGCATCACGCTCGGACCCTTCAGCGCGACCACGTTCGGCCACGTCCGCCGCTTCTGAAGCCGGAAATGAAGAAGAGCGCGGTCTAGTTGAGACCGCGCAGGACGTCTTTCACGGAGCCCGTCATCTTGGGACCCCAGCCGGCGAAGGCATCCGGCGTCGGGACGCTCTGGATGAGCCGGCTCGACCGACGGTCACCGGCCACATCGGCGGGGACCACGGCCACGTTCTTGTCTTGGTTTTCCACGGGAACTGGTCTTTTCTGTAATCAGCTGGCGCCGCAACGCGCGACGCGCCCGCTATCGTATCGTGGAAAATCGGTACGTACGTACGACTTTCGCCACAGGAACCGGGGCCTACGCGGTAAGTGTGAGGAGCACTTTGCCCGGGGTTCCGCGGGCCACGGCGCGATAGGCATCGACGCCCCGTGCGAGCTCGAAACGCTCCGCGACGTGCGGCGCGCGCAGCCGGCCGCTTTCGAAGCCCGGGCGCAGGCGGTCGAGGATCCGCGCGGCCGCGACCGAGTCGAACGCGCGCGAATCGACGCCGATCAAGCGTAGCCGCTTGTGATAGAAATCGAGGATGTCGAAGCTCGCGCGCCGTTCGCCCACGGACGCGATGATCGCGTAGCGGCCGAGCGCGCCGAGCAATCCGAGATTCGTTTCGAAGAGCGGTGCGCCGACCGTATCGAACACCGCGTCGACGCCGCGTCGGCTCGTCAGCCGCGCGACGGCACCGGCGAGATCGTCCGTGACGAGCAGCGCAACGTCCGGGCGTAGTTCCGCGGGCACCGTGAGATCGGGCGCGCGCCGGTCGACCCCGATCGTGCGCGCCCCCATCCACCGCGCGAGCTGCACGACCGACGAACCGACGCCGCCCGCCGCGCCGGTCACGAGAATCGTCTCGCCGGCCTCGAGCGCGAGCGCGTCGTGCACGCCGGACCAAGCCGTCACGAAGTTCACACCCGCTGCCGCTGCATCGTCGAATCCGAGGTTCGCAGGCTTGCGCGACACGCCGTCCGCCGGCAGCGCGACGAACTCCGCGTGGGTGCCGTCGCGTTCGAAGCCCACGTCGCCGCCGGCGCCCCACACCTCCGCGCCGAGCGCATCGCGCGGCCCCTCGACGACGACGCCGGCGAAGTCGCGACCCGGAATACGCGGAAGCGTCGTGCCCTCCATCTTCCCCGCCACGTTCTTCACGTCGCTCGGATTGACGGACGCGGCGCGCACCGCGACGAGCACCTCGCCGGCGCGCGGAACCGGCCGCGCGACGTCCGCGTACGCCAGTTCCGCGAGCTCGCCGAAGCGCTCGAACCGCAGCGCTTTCACCGCGAGACTAGCCCGGAAGCGCCGGCAGCTCGGGGAACTTCGGTAAGCCCGTCGTGAACGTGAGCGCGCCGCGCACCTCGTCGTAATCGGCGAACACGCGGTCGCCGTCCTTCACCTCGCCGCCGAGAATCTTTCGGCCGAGCGGTGTTTCCAGTTCGCGTTGCACCGCGCGTTTGATCGGCCGCGCGCCGTAGATCGGATCGTAGCCTACCTTCACCAGGTGCCGCACCGCGCCGTCGGACACTTCGAGTTCGATGCGCCGGTCCACGAGCCGCTCGCGCAGCCGGTCGAGCTGGATCCGTACGATCTTCTCGAGTTGCACTTCGCTGAGCGCTTGGAAAACCACGATCTCGTCGATCCGGTTGAGGAACTCGGGCCGGAAATGTCGGCGCAGTTCGTCGAGCACCGTCGCGCGCATCACCGCGTATTCGGCGCCGCCTTCGCTTCCGGAGAAGTCGAGGATGCGGTTGCTGCCGATGTTCGAGGTCATGATGAGGATCGTATTCTTGAAGTCGATCGTGCGCCCCTGACCGTCGGTGAGACGGCCGTCGTCGAGGATCTGCAAGAACACGTTGAACACGTCGAGCGAGGCCTTCTCGATCTCGTCGAAGAGCACGACGGAGAACGGACGGCGGCGCACGGCTTCGGTCAGTTGACCGCCCTCGTCGTAGCCGACGTATCCCGGCGGCGCGCCGATCAGGCGCGAGACCGAATGTTTTTCGCCGTATTCCGACATGTCGATGCGCACCATCGCGTGCTCGTCGTCGAACAGATAGCCGGCGAGCGCGCGCGCGAGTTCCGTCTTTCCCACGCCCGTGGGCCCGAGAAAGATGAACGAACCGAGCGGGCGATTCGGATCGGACAAGCCGCTGCGCGCGCGAATCACCGCTTCGGCCACCGCCGTCACCGCTTCGTCTTGACCGATCACGCGCTTGTGCAGTTCCTCGTCGAGCCGCAAGAGCTTGCGCATCTCGCCTTCGAGCAGTTTCGAGACGGGAACGCCCGTCCAGCGGCTGACGACGTCGGCCACGTCTTCCTCGGTGACTTCTTCTTTCACGAGGCGCGACTGGCCGTCGCCGATCTTCGCTTCTTCGGCCGCGAGCTCGCGTTCGAGGTCGGCGAGCTTGCCGTAGCGGAGCGCCGCCGCGCGGTTGAGGTCGTACTGGCGCTCCGCCTGCTCGATCTCCACGCGCGTCTGCTCGATTTGCTGCCGCGACACGCGCAAGCGTTGCACGGCATCCTTCTCGGCTTGCCAACGCGCGGCGATGCCGTCGGTCTGCGAGCGCAGTTCCGCGATCTCGTGTTCGATGCGCCCGAGGCGTTGCTTCGAGGCCTGATCTTCCTCTTTCTTGAGCGCTTCGCGTTCGATCTCGAGTTGCATGATGCGGCGCGACGCCTCGTCGAGCTCCTGCGGCATCGAGTCGATTTCGGTGCGCAACTTCGCCGCGGCTTCGTCGACCAAGTCGATCGCCTTATCCGGCAAGAAACGATCCGCGATGTAGCGGTTCGAGAGGGTCGCGGCGGCGACGAGCGCGGAATCCTTGATACGGACGCCGTGATGCACCTCGTAACGCTCGCGCAAACCGCGTAAGATCGAGATCGTATCTTCGACGCTCGGCTGATCCACGAAGACCGGCTGGAAGCGGCGCTCGAGCGCGGCGTCCTTCTCGATGTACTTGCGATACTCGTCGAGCGTGGTCGCGCCGATCAGGTGGAGTTCGCCGCGCGCGAGCATCGGCTTGAGCAGGTTGCCCGCATCCATCGAGCCTTCGGCCTTGCCCGCGCCCACGACGTTGTGCAACTCGTCGATGAAGAGCAGGACGGCGCCCTCGGACGACGAGACGTCCTTGAGCACGGCCTTGAGGCGTTCTTCGAACTCGCCGCGAAACTTCGCGCCCGCGATCAGCGAGCCCATGTCGAGCGAGATGATCCGCTTGTTCTTGAGCGACTCGGGAACGTCGCCGCGCACGATGCGCTGCGCGAGACCCTCGACGATGGCCGTCTTGCCGACGCCCGGCTCGCCGATGAGCACCGGGTTGTTTTTCGTGCGCCGCGAGAGCACTTGCACGACACGCCGGATCTCGTCGTCGCGCCCGATCACGGGATCGAGTTTGCCCTGCTCCGCGGCCTGCGTGAGGTCTTGCCCGTACCGTTGCAGCGATTGATACGTGCCTTCGGGATTTTGCGACGTGACGCGCTGATTGCCGCGCACCTCGCGGAGCGCGCCGAGCACCTTGTCGCGCGTGAGGCCCGCGTCGCGCAAGAGTTTGCCGGCGGCCCCGGTATCCTCGACGAGCGCCAACAGTAGATGCTCGACCGACACGTAATCGTCCGTGAGTTTCTTGGCTTCGTCGCCGGCCTGCACCAGCACGCGGCTGGCCCGGCCGCCGAACTGCGGCTGCACGTCGGCGGAACCGGAGAGGCGTGGGAGCGACGCCATCGCTTCGGCGGCGCTCTTCGCAAACGGCTCGACCTCGATCCCGGCGCGCGCGAGCAGCGCGGGGACGACGCCCTGATCTTGTTCGAGGAGCGCGGTGAGCAGATGCTCGGGTTCCACGCTCGGATTCCGTTCGCGCAGGGCCCGGCTAAAGGCGTCGTTCAGCGCCTCGCGGACGCGCTCGGTCATCTTTTCGGCGTTCATTCTAACCCCATATAACCCGTATCGGGCCCGGAAACGTTGCGCCGTATACCGAACCCCGCGCCATGGAGCTCGCCGAACGCCGCGCGCCGTCGGCCCCACCCGCGATTCGCGCGGGTGCCTTCCACGCGTACTTCGTTTTCGACGTCGCCGATACGATCGATCTCGGGCAGCTTGCAAGCGTCGGCGGCGAGGGCGTGGCGCGCGCCCCGCTGCAACTGCGTCCCGAAGCCTCGTCCGGTTTCATCGAGTTCGAAACGCTTCCCGTCGTGGCGCGCCTCCCGGCCGGCCCGAGCGGCGTTGCGGTCCGCGCGAAGATCTTCGACTACGGCATCGTGTCGATCCGGCTCACCCTCCCATTCGCCGGAACGTGGGCGGCCTACGCCGCCTTCACCCGGCGCCTCCGTTCCGACGACGAACTCGCGCAGCTCGCGCGCACCACGCTCGACGCCGTGCTCGCGGAGATCGCGCGCGCGCTCGACGAACCGCACGCGCCGCTCGTCGAAGATTACTTCATCTTCGAAGTGGAGTCGTTCGTGACGCCGGTCGGCGGACCGCAGTTGCTCCGCGACTTCGGCGACGCGCTCGCGAGCCTCGTGCTCTGCGAGGAGCGGCGGCTGACGCCCGCCGAATCGCTCGAAGCGCTCCGCATCAACTTCGCCTACTTCGACGACGATCTCTCGGTCGTGCAGTGGGACACCGCGTTCGTGTTCGACCGTCGCGACGGCTCGCAGGCCACGCTCGACATCCTCGAGTTCGCCAACACACAGTTGGCCGAGCTCCGCACGTACGACCGCCGGCTCGACGCGGAACTCGACACGATTTACGCGCTCGATCTCAAGCGCCCGACGCGCCGGTTCGGACGCAAACAGGCGCAAGCTGCGGCCGATCGCTTGCGCTATCTGATCGTCGACATCGCGGAACTGACCGACCGCTCTTCGAACGCGCTCAAGATCATCGGCGACGCGTACTACGCGCGACTCTACCGCGGCGCGGCCGGGCGGCTCGGCCTCAAGGACTGGCAGAAGCAGATCGATTCGAAACTGGAAACGGTCAACGAGATGTATCGCTTCTTCACCGATCAAGCGCAGGCGTCGCGCAGCGAGTTTCTCGAGATCGTCGTGATCCTGCTGATCGCGTTCGAAGGCGTGGTAGGCTTGCTCTCGCTACGGCACTGACCGCTCAGAGCGAGCAACGCGTGCGATAGTCGGCCTCGGCCGCCGTACCGAGGCGCTCGACGAAATCGCCGATGCTCGAGCGGGCGATGCGCCGCCCGACGACCACGTCGAACATATCGCCCGGCACGCCGCCCGGTACGGCGTAACGACCGGACAGCGAGAGGCGGCACGTTTCCTCGGTCTCCGGGCTCGCGGTGAACGTGCCTTGGAAGCGCGGAAAGGCACCGCTCGCTTCCGGCACCCACGAGATCTGCAGCGCATCGGGAGCGCCGTGGCCGAGCACGTAACTCACCTCGGCTTCCACCGTCTTTTCCACCGCGATGCCGCCGGTTACGGCGTGCGTGGGAAGCCGCAGACGGATCGTCGCGGCCGCGACACCGCGGGCTTGCGCCTGGAAGTACGTGCGCAGAAAAGCGAGCGTGAAACTCGCCGGCGCCTGCAGCGGAATGCTCACGTTTAGCTGCCGCACGCGCCCCGCCCATCGCATCTCATCACGGCATGCTACGCAGGGCCTGCGAAGGGCTTACGAAGCGGCTTCACACGATCTTCACACGCGCCGCGCACGAAGCTGAGACCATCTCGGTACGATGCTGAAATCGATACTGGTCGCAACCGACGGCTCGGCGAACGGTCATCGCGCGGTACTCTTCGCGACGAGCCTCGCGCGCGAGCGCGGCGCCTCTCTCGTGTTCTGCAACGCGATCGACGCGGTGGCCGCGATCGCCCCCTGCGCGGGCGCGGGCGGCCTCGGCAGCGACATCATCGTCAAAGAACTCGAAGACGCGGCCGTCACGATTCTGGCGCGCGAAAGCGAACCCGCAAAGCAGGCGGGCCTCCACGTTACGAAGGTCGCGCCCTTCGGCCGCCCGGCCGACACGATCGTCACCTACGCGGCCGATCACGATTCGGATGCGATCGTGGTCGGCACGCAGGGCAAGCGCGGTCTCGAACGCTTCTTCCTCGGCAGCACGGCCGCCGACGTGTTGCGCCACAGCGACGTTCCGGTCTTCGTGATACCGCCCGAATGCACGTCGCAGAACGTTCCCCTGCGCCGCTTGCTCGTGGCCATCGACGGATCGGAGGCGAGCGACGCCGCCTTCGATTTCGCGCTCGAACTCGCAGCCCCGACGCACGCGTCGATCGTGCTCTGCAATGTCATCGATACGCGCGACCTGCACGACACGGATCGTGAGGTCTTGCTTCGCGACGCCGATGCGTTGTTACGAACACGCGGCGAGATCGCTGCGGCGCACGGGCTCGCTCACGAACTTTCCGTGGCCGAGGGCGAGCCGTCGCGCGCGATCGTAACCGCGGCGAAGACGACCGGCGCCGAAGCGATCGTGATCGGAACCCACGGTCGCAGCGGCCTGCAGCGCCTGTTCCTCGGCAGCGTCGCCGAGTCGGTCTCGCGCGACGCCGAGGTACCCGTGGCGGTCGTTCGCGCCTTGCGACGCGCTCGCGCTCAGGGTGATGGCAAGGGATGGGCCTCAGCGCTGTCCTCACCCTGAGCCTGTCGAAGGGTGAGCTTGTCGAAGCGCGCCCTTGAGCACGCGGAGGTCGCCCGAACGGATCGTCACACCGGTCGCATCGAAGAACTCGAGAAGCGGCACCGCATACTTGCGCGACGTGCCGATCAGATCGCGAAACGTCGACATCGCGACTTGCTTGTCGCGCCGCAGCGCGGCCTCGAGCTTCCCGCGAATTTCCGCGATCTGCGCGCCGCGGTAGACGGCGTCGTGTACCTTGACGAGTGCTCCGCTCGCGAAGAGCGTATCGAGCGCCGCCGAGAGCCCGGCGATTTTGGCGCCCCGCAGCGCCGCGAGTGTCGCGTCGAACGCGACCGGTACCAGCGGCTGCGCCGGGTCCGGCGCGAACAACGATTCGAAGAAGGCGCGCTGCTCCGCGGTGAGACTCGGCACGAACGCCGGCGTTGCATAGTATCCGGCGCGATGCGCGAGGCGCCCCTCGTCGACGAACGCGTTCAGCACGCGCGTCAGGATCGGTTCGGGAACGTCGAGCACGCGCGAGAGCATGAGCGCCGTCGTTCCGAGCATCCACGGGCTCTCGCGTTCTGCTGCTTCCAAGCGCGCCGACACGCTTGCGTACAGCGCGTCGGCGACGGCTGCCTCGAGATATGCGGCCGGCTTCTGCAGGCGAAGCACGCGGCCGGCGTCCACGAGGTCGCCGAGGATCTCGCTCGCGCGCTCCTCGCGCACGTTCGCCGCGGCGCCCGCGCCGGCCGCCGTGCTCCCCGTGAGTCCGGCCGCGCGGAGCGCGCCGAGAAGTGCCGCGACCTCCGGCGCATCGGCCGATTCCGCCGCGCCGGCGTCCACCGCCAGGTCGGCCTCGTGCGCCTCGCCGAGGGCGGCGATCGTTCCGCCGCCGAGCAACGTCTTCGGCGACATGCGCCGCAGCACGAACGCGGCGCCGGGGAACACGACGGCCGGCTCGCGCAGACGGAGCAGCGCAGTCACCGGCGCGACGCCCTCCGGTACGCGCGCGAAGACGAGCGTCCCCAAGATCTCCGCCGAGCCGAGGTACGCGCGCACCGGCGTGCGCCGCTTCAGGATTCCGAGCGCGCTTGCGAGCGCTGAGAAGCGCACGCTCGCACTCGCGCTCGTCGTAAACTGCGCGCTGGCGAGCACCGTGCCGCGCGCGATCTCACTCGTTTCGATGCCCGGCAGGTTGACCGCCACGCGCGCACCGCCCGCGACGCGCTCGCGCTTCGTTCCGAAGACCTGTAGGCTACGCGCGCGCACGTTGCGACCGCCCGGTTCGAGCCGCAACTCGTCGCCCACGGCGATACGGCCCTGCATCAGCGTGCCGGTCACGATCGTGCCGTGGCCGGGCAACGCGAATACGCGGTCGATCGGCAGATAGGCCGGCGCCTCGGGCGCACGCGGCGGCAGCGCGACGAGCGCGTCGTGGATCGCGACGCGGAGCGCGTCGAGGCCCGCGCCCGTCACGCTCGAGACCGCGACGCACGGCGCGTTCTCCGCGATCGTGCCGCGCAACTCGTCGCGCACGAGCTCTTCCGCGAACGCGAGTTCGTCCGCATCGAGCGTGTCGGACTTGGTGAGCACGACGATCGTGCGCGCGACGTTGAGGTAGCGCAGGATCGCGAGGTGCTCGAACGTCTGCGGCTTCGCGCCCTCGTTCGCGGCCACCACCAGCAGCAACAGTTCCATGCCGGCGGCGCCCGCCAACATGTTGTGCAGGAAGCGTTCGTGACCCGGAACGTCGACGATGCCCGCTTCCACGCCGTCGGGAAAGCGCAGGTGGGCGAACCCGAGGTCGAGGGTCATGCCGCGCAAGCGTTCTTCGATCCAACGGTCCGGATCCGTGCCGGTCAGCGCGCGCACGAGCGACGACTTGCCGTGATCCACGTGTCCCGCGGTGCCGAGGACGTGCATCGCGATTAGGAGAGCACGCGGACGATCGCGGACGCGACGTCCGCATCGCGCTCGGACGGAATCGCTCGCAGATCGATGACCACGTCATCGCCTTTCGTTCGCGCGATCACGCGCGGGGGGAAGACGCGCAGGCGCTCGGCGAGCAGGTTCGGCGACATGCCCCTGCGGCGAAACGCGACGCCGCCTGAAAGCACGGTCGCGAGCGGCGCGCTCCCGCCGCCCGCGTATCCCTCGGTCTCGACGGCACGCACGCCGACCTCGGCCATGTCCGGACGCCAGAGAAACGCGTATTTCACGTTCTCCGCGATGCCGCGCGCGCGCGCGATCAACGCCTGCGGCCCCAGTCGCAGCATCGCGTAGAACGGAATCTCGTTGACGTCGCCGTCCCGCAGATAGAGGCGCAGCGTGGCGGCGAGCGCCGCGAGCGTGGCCTTGTCGGTGCGGAGCGCGCGGAGGAGAGGGTTCGCGCGCATGCGAGCGACTGCCGCGGCTCGGCCGACGACGATGCCGCACTGCGGGCCGCCGAGCAACTTGTCGCCCGAGAACGCCACGAGGTCGATGCCGTCCCGCACGGCCTCGGGCACCGTGCGTTCGTGGGGGAGCCCGTAGGTCGAGAGATCCACGAGCGCTCCGCCACCGAGGTCTTCGACGGTCGGCACGCCCACGCGCCGCCCGAGCGCCGCGAACTCCGAAGGCGCCACGTCGGCCGTGAAGCCTTCGATGCGGTAGTTCGAGGTGTGGCTGCGCAACAGCAGCGCCGTGTCGACGGTCAGCGCGCGTTCGAAGTCGGAGAGGTACACCTTATTCGTCGCGCCGACTTCCACGAGTCGCGCGCCGCTACGCGCGAGCACGTCGGGCAACCGGAAGCCGCCGCCGATCTCGATGAGCTGATTGCGCGACACGACGACCTCGCGGCCTTTCGCGAACGTGTCGAGGATCAGCAACACGGCCGCCGCGCAATTGTTCACGACGAGCGCGTCTTCGGCGCCGGTCGTCTCGTGCAGCAGCGTAGAGACGCGTGCGTAGCGCGAGCCGCGCGTCCCCGGAGCGAGGTCGAACTCGAGATTGGAATAACCGCCGGCGATCGACGTCATCGCCGCGAGCGCCGGCGCGGCGAGCGGGGCACGCCCGAGGTTCGTGTGCAACAGCACGCCCGTGCCGTTGAGGACCTCGACGAGTTCCCCGAGTTCGATCGTCGAGAGCGCTCGCCGCGTCAAAGCGAGCAACTCGTCGAATCCCGGGATCGCCCCCGTTTCGCGTACGGAACGAACGCGCGCTTCACGTAAAACACCATCGACCGCCGTTTTCACGGCGGTCGACCCCAGCAGTGCAGCGTAAGCCGCGATGTCGGGCACTTCCAGGAAGCGCCGCATCGCCGGGACGTCGCGCAGCGACACCCGCGCGTCAGCCGATCAGGCGACGTGCTTCGAGAGCA
>Ga0302279_10007796_pt1 | contig 10800 bp, 5 predicted proteins | sample III_Bog_N3_3_FD_194541 | JGI IMG/M metagenome (GOLD analysis project Ga0302279, IMG submission 194541) | Peat permafrost microbial communities from Stordalen Mire near Abisko, Sweden - III_Bog_N3_3 | ecosystem: Environmental > Terrestrial > Soil > Wetlands > Peat | place: Sweden: Abisko...
GTCGCTCGGCATCGGCTACGTCGCGCTCTATCTACGAGCGGCTCCTCCGCAGACGCCGCTCGCGGACGCGTTCGACGCGCTCGGCACGATGGCGGCGCGGCTCGGTGAGCGGGCATCGGCGCGCGTGGCAAAGGCTGGAGATGCGTCGATCGCGTCGGAGCTGGAGGTGGCCGAGAGCTATGGCGTGCACTACGTGAGCTTCGAGAAGGATGGCGTGACGCGTGTTTGCTACGACGGCGAAGCGTTCCGGAGGGTGCTCGCGCTGGGGGGAACGCCCGCTGCGCGCGTGCGGGCCGTGCTCGGCGTGACCGACCCGGCGTGCCTCGATCCTGCACAAGGGGCGACGGCGGCGTTCACGCTGACGAAGTGGCGCGCGGAGGCGCTCGACAGCGTCGACCCGGGGACGCTCGGGGCCGAGGTGTCGGCGAGTGACCGCGCGAAGCTTCGGTTGCGTCGCTCGATCGTGAAGTCACAGCTCGCGTTCTTCGCCACGCGTGCGCACGATCTCGCGCTCGCGCAGCAGGCAAGCCTCGCGGCGAAGCACGAGCTGCTCCTCGCCGATCGTGCGGTGCTGGCCGATGAGGACCGGCCGTCGTACGACGAAGCGGCGCTGCGGGCCGAGTCGGTGCGCTGGGCCGCGGAGCCGACGCCAGCGCCTTCGAGCGCATCGAGCCTCGACGTGACGATCGCCGCGGGCGCGCCAGGGCAGACGTGTGTCCACGTCAAATCGCGCGCCTCCAAGGACGCCGCGCCGTTCGAGCATTGCACCTACGGCGTCGTGTGGCCGTCGTCGCTCCGTGTCGCGCCGCACGACGCGGCCGTGACGCTGGTCGTGCAGCCGCTCGAAGGGTGGAGCGAGCTGCTCGTGGTGCACGCGAACGCACCTTCACCCGCTCACGAATGGGTCGCCGACACGATGACGCCGATGACGACCGACCCGGAGCTTGGCTACATCGAGCTCGCCGGATTCTCCCCCGACGGCGCGCATCTCCTCGTCGCGCGCGAGTCACGCGCGAGCGGTCCGCTTGGGTCGCCGCACACGCTCGCCCCGTGGATGTGGCGTGCGTTTCAGGTTCTCTCCACGAGCGATCTCCGCGTGGAGAAGGAGGCCTCGGTGCTCGGCAACCTGCCCAAGGCGAGCCGCTGGGAGGCGGCCGACTGGCGCCACGGGACGTTCGCGTTGCGCTGACGGACACGGGCGATTCCTGCCAGGCGCGTGACAGCGGGCGCATTCCGGGGCAGCTTGTGCACGGGAGCTCTACATGCGTCTGCCGTCGTCCATCGCTTCGTTCGTGCCTTTCTTCGTCGCTGCCGCCAGTGCGGTCCTCTCCGTGGGCGTCATCGGATGTTCAGGGGGTACTAGCTCGAGCAATAACGGCAGCAGCAGCAGCTCGGGCGGCAAGGCCGACGCGGGTCACGACAGCGGGATGCTGCCGATCATCATCCTGCCGCCGAAGGACGCGGGGAAGGACACCGGCGTCGACGCCTCGCTCGCGGAGGACGCCGGGCACGACGCGGGCATGGACGTTCAGGCGCCGCCGACCGACGCCGAGCTCAACACCTACCCGTCGTTCGCCCCCCCCGCGCCGCAGGTCGTGAACGAAGGTATGGGGCCGGTCATCGCGCACCCCATCTTCGTGCCGGTCATCTTCGCGGGTGACCCATACGAGGCGGGGCTCATCTCGTTCCTCACGGCGCTCGGGCCGAGCATGTACTGGAACGCGGCCGTCTCCGAGTACGGCGTGGGTGCCGGTGAGATGGGCACCCCCATCATCTTGAACGAGACGATGCCTGCAAGCATGACCGACGGCCAGATACAGACGTGGCTGGCGAACCGCATCGGGACCGATCCGCGCTTCGGCGCGCTCCCGGGCACGAGTGTCTTTGACGGCGGCTCCTTCGACGCAGGCGGAGTCGACGCGACGGCGCCTCTCAGTGACGCGGCGTCACCGCTGGCGAAGCCGCCGGCGGGGGTCATCTACACGGTGTACGTCCCGCAGGGGACCACGGTGACGCTCCCGGGCGAAGGCGCGAGCTGCAAGACGTTCGGCGGCTACCACAGCTCGTTCACGTACTCGCGCAACGGCAACGACGTCGTCTACGCGGTCCTCCCGCGCTGCGGAAATTTCGACGGCTTCAAGCAGCTCAACGCGCTCACCGGCCCGACGAGCCACGAGCTCGCCGAGGCCAGCACCGACCCGTACCCGGGCACGAATGCGGCGTACGATCGTCCGGATCTGAATCACTTCTTCTGGGAGGTCATCGTCGGCGGGGGCGAGGTCGGCGATCTCTGCGCCGCGCTCCCGGGCGCGTTCTACAACCCGACGGAGGCGTCGCTCGCTCCCTACATCGTGCAGCGCATCTGGTCGAACAAGGCCGCCGCAGCAGGCAATGACCCGTGCCAGCCGACGCTTTCGGCCGCGGAGGAGCCCTACTACTTCAACTCCGTGCCCAATCTGCAGCAGATCACGGGCGACGATATGGGATTCAACTTCGCGACCCTTGGCCTCTCGACGCCGGTCGGCCAGCCGACGAACCTCGAGCTCGATCTCTTCAGCAACAAGCCGACGGGTGGCCAGGTGTGGCAGGTCCAGATCTTCGACGCGTACGCCTACCTGTACGGCTACACGGCGGACCTCACGTTCTCCCCAGCGATGGCCTATGGGACGAACGGCGACAAGCTGAACTTCACCGTGACCAACGCGGACAACGACGGGAACACCGACCACATCTTCCTGGTCGTGAGCACCCTCGGCGCCTCGCAGAACTACTGGTTCGGCGTCGCCAGCAACTAAATCGCGTCCGTTTTACGGACGCGCGTCCGGTTTCCAGACGCGCGGGCGATGTGCAAAGCTCTTCTTTGCGCGTTCTTGCGCGTGTTTCCATGCGGCATGAGCATTGCTCATGAGGTAGCGCGGAGGACGTGAACGAACGATGACGCGCTCTTTCTTGCTTGGGGTTCTCCCGCTCTTCATAGGCGGCGCTCTCGGTGCGTGCCGTGGAGCCGCGGCGCCTACTGCCAACCAGGACGCGACGTCGCTATCCGCGAGCGCGTCTGCCCCGCTCGCCAGCGCGTCTCCACCCTCGGCCCCGCTGCCGTTCGGATCGGCCGCCATCGACGCGGCGATCCGCGCCGAGTGGGCCAAGCGGGGCATCACGCCCGCTCCGCGTGTGGACGACGCGCGCTTTCTGCGACGCGCGTACATCGACATCGTCGGTACGGTGCCGCCCCCCGCGGTCGTCCGAAGCTTCATGGCCGACAGCGCGCCCGACAAGCGCGCGAAGCTCGTCGACAGCCTGCTCGCGAGCCCCGCGTACGCGGCGTACTGGGCCACGCTCTGGGAGGACACGCTCGTCGGCTGGAGCACGAAGGAGCAGCTCATCGATCGCGGCGCGCTTCGGGATTGGCTCGAGGCCGAGTTTGCGGCCAACGCCCCGTGGGACAAGATTGTCACCGAGCTCATGACGGCCACCGGGCAGAACAGCCGCGGCGGCAAGCGCCGGCAGGACGACGCGCCTGCACCGATGGGTGAGGTCGACGATGACGCGCCGGCGCACGTGGGTGGTCCCCCGATCAACGGCGCCGTGAACTGGTTCTTGAAGTACCGGGACACGCCGCAGGACATCGCGGGGAACGCCTCGCGCATCTTCCTCGGCGTGCAGATCCAGTGCGCGCAGTGCCACGATCACAAGACGGAGAAGTGGAAGCAGGACGACTTCCGTCGCTTCGCAGCCTGCTTCGCGCGCACGCGGACCGAGGTCCTCGACAAGGGGAAGACGATGGGGAAGAAGCGGGTCTTCGTCACCGATATCGGTCGACCGCTCCCGCGCTTCGCGAAGAACCCTGAGCTCGCGCCCATCCTGCAAGCGGAGCCGACCACACTCGACGGCACGGACATCGGAGCCACCCCCGACACGCGGCGCGCAGTGGCGGCGTGGATGACGTCGAAGGACAACCCCTGGTTCGCCAAGGCCATCGTCAACCGCATGTGGGGGCACTTCCTCGGGCGCGGCTTCGTCGATCCGGTCGACGACATCCGCGACTCGAACCCGGCGACGATGCCCGACACGTTCGCCAAGCTGAGCGAAGACTTCCTGATGCACGGCGACGACCTGAAGTCGCTCATTCGCACCATCACCATGACCGAGGCCTACCAGCTCGCGCCTGTTCCGAAGGGACAGCTCGTCGACACTCCCGCCGACCCGGGCGCGCCCGAGCGTCTCTGGGCCCACTTCCACATCAGCCCACTAGGGCCGAACGAGCTGCTCCGTTCGATCCTCGACGTGACGCAGGTCGAGAATGTCATCGCGAAGAACAACCGCGCGAACCTCGATCGCATTCGGTTTCAGCTCTACCAGCGCTACGTGTTCCTCTTTGATGTGGACGAGGACGTCGAGCAGACGGGCTTCGAGGGGACGGTGTCGCAGGCGCTCACGCTGCTGAACGGCGAGCTCGTGGGGGGAGGGACATCGGGCGTTCCAGGAGGCGCGCTCGACGCGACGTTGAAGGGGACGGGGACGGACGCGGACAAGGTGACGGACCTCTACGTGCGCACCCTGTCGCGCGCGCCGAGCGCCGAGGAGCTCGCGTACTGGACGGCGTACGTGAACGAGCCCCACCCCGTCGATGTCGTCGATGCGGACCACACGACGCCGGGTCGCCCACCGATGGATCCGGCGCCTGGAAGCGGCGGCAGCGGCGGCAAGATTGGCAAGAACGGAAAAGGGAAGCGGCCTCCGGGCCCCGGAGCGCTCGAGCGTCTCGAGCAGCGCGATCTCAACCGTCACCCCGACTCGCGGCGCCAGGCGTACGCGGACCTGTTCTGGGCGCTCCTCAACTCGAGCGAATTCACCTTCAACCACTGAGCGCACACCATGAGCACCTCTTCACGTCTCGGTCGTCGCGCTCTCCTCAATACAGGCGCGCAAGGGCTCTTCGGGCTGCTCGTCTCGCGCTGGCTCGGAAGCACCAACGCGTTCGCCGACACGGCGGTCGAAAGCGCGCCGGCGGCAGCCGCTCTCGCGGGCACGGCGAAAGCCTGCATCGTGCTTTACATGAACGGCGGCCCGAGCCAGCTCGACACGTTCGATCCGAAGCCAGGCGCGGCGACGGGTGGCCCGTTCAAGTCCATCGCGACGAAGGCCCCCGCGATTCGCATCTCGCAGCACCTCCCGCGCATCGCCGCCGAGGCGGACAAGATAGCGCTCGTGCGAGGGCTCACGAGCAAAGAGGGGAACCATCAGCGCGCGCAGTACCTGCTGCACACCGGTTACTCGCCGAACCCGACGGTGGTGCATCCGGCTCTCGGCGCGTGGGTGTCGAAGCGGCTCGGCGATCCGAACGCGGACCTCCCTGCGTTCGTGAGCCTGAACGGGCCGAGCGCGCAGGCGGGCATCCTCGGCGTCGAGAACGGGCCGTTCGTCGTGCAGCGCGCGGGGGGTATTCCCGCGAACGTGGGGCTCGCGACGGGGGTGAGCGAGGCGCGCTTCGGGCGGCGATCGGCCGGCCTCGAGCTGCTCGAGAAGCATTTCCAAGGCGAGACGGCCGACCCGATGGTCTCAGGTCGCCATGCTGTGTACGCGAAGGCGATGCGCCTCATGCACTCGCCGCACGTGTCGGCGTTCGATCTGTCGAGTGAGGCGCTTGCATTGAAGGCGGCGTACGGCGATTCCGACTTCGGGCGCGGATGCCTGACGGCGAGGCGGCTCGTGGAGGCGGGGGTGAAGTTCGTCGAGGTGGTGCTCGATGGGTGGGACACGCACCAGAACAACTTCGAGCGCGTGAAGGAGCTGTCGGCGCAGCTCGACCCGGGCATGGGGACGCTGATCCACGATCTTGCGCAGCGCCAGCTCCTCGCGAGCACGCTCGTCATCTGCGTCGGCGACTTCGGGCGCACGCCCAAGATCAATGGCAACGAAGGGCGCGATCACTTTCCGCAATCGTCGTTCGCCGTGCTGGCCGGTGGCGGCGTGCGAGGCGGCATCGTTCGGGGCGATACGGGCGCTGACGGGACCAGCGTGGTGCGCGATCCGACGACCGTGCCGAACCTGTTCGCGACCGTCGCCACGCTGCTCGGCATGGGGCTCGACTACGAGGCGGTGGCTCCGAGCGGGCGCCCGATCAAGGTGACCGACCACGGCGCGATCGTGCCGGAGCTGATCGCCGCGGCGTGAGCGGAGCGCGGGTTGCGTTGGTTCTGCTGCCTACTTGGATGGGCGCGCGCAGCGTAGGCCGATGGCCGTGCTGCGCCCCTCGGGCGCGCTGCTCTCACGAAGCGAGTTCAGGAGGCACGCGGGGCTTCCGCTGAAGCCGCCGCCCCGAATGACGCGGAACGGCGCGATCGCCAGATTCGCGCAGTTGTCGCACGTCGAAGCGGCATACGTATCCGTGTACCAGTCGAGGGTCCATTCGAAGACGTTCCCCGCGAGATCCGCGTGGCCCCATCGCCCATCGCCCATCGGCGACTCGCTCCCTACGTTGTTCGCCGCCGGGGAGGTGCAGGTCGAGTATTCGGCGTGCGTGCAGTCGAGCGTGATCGAGCCCGGAGGATAGGCGGCCGACCACGGGTAGACCCGCTGCTGGTCACCGCCCGCCGCCGTGTAGTTCCACTCTGCTTCGCTCGGGAGATAGCCGCCGTCCCAGATGCAGAACGCATACGCCTCGTACCAGTCGACGCAGTTGATCGGCAGGTTCTCGTGCGTCGTCGCGCTCGAGGTCCACGTCGCGAGCGACGGATCGCACGCGAGGTTCATCTGCCAGTCGGCCTCCGTGCTCGCGATGTTCGCGTTCCACGACGCGTCCCAACCCCCTTCGGTTCCGCCGTTCCCGTCGCTGAGCGGCTGCGCGTGCGTCCCCGAGCCCGCCGCCGGAGTCCAGCCGCCAACGACCGCGGAAACGAACCTTCGAAAGCGTCCGACCGTCGTCTCGTACTTGTCGAGGTCCAGGGGGTCGACGGTCGCCGGGAAAGACTTGGTCGCGCCGTTCGTCGAGATGCCGTCGTAGCTTCGATAGAAGTCCCCGCCCGGCACCGCGAGGCTCGTGCAGCACGTTTCGTTCTCATCCGCGCCGCAGTTCGCGAGCCCCGCGCCAGTGGTCGCGCACGACGGCCCTGTGGCGACTACGGGCGTGGTCGCGCCTGTGCCGGCTTCCGTCCCCCCTTGTGCGGTAAACGGCGAGGAAGCGCTGCTGCTCGAACAGTGCCCGAGTAGAAGCGTCGCGATGAGAGCCGACGGCAAACCCCAGCGTCGTGTCATACCTCTACTCTAGCGTACCGCGCGCCGTTCGCGAGCCGCGCGGTGTCCACATCGCTCTGGCTCAGCCCGCGGCGGGTTTGACGGGCTTCGGTCCGTTCGGGTCGTACGGATCGAGCTCGATGCTCAGGCTCTTCACGTTCCAGATGTCGCGCGCGTATTCGCGCACGGTGCGGTCGGACGAGAAGCCGCCGACGCGCGCGATGTTGAGCGCGCTCGTGCGGGACCACGCGACCGGGTCCTTGTAGGCCTCGGAGACGAGGCGCTGGCACTGCGAATAGGCCGGGAAGTCGACGGTGCAGAGGTACTCATCGCGGCCGAGGAGGTCGTCTACCAGGGGGTGGAAGAGGTCGCGCTCCTCGGGCGAGAAGAAGCCCGATGCGAGCAAGTCGATCGCCTGGCGGAGCTCATCGTTCGCCTCGTACGCGACGCGCCCCGGGAGCCCCTGCTGCTTGTACTCGACCACCTGCTGGGCCGTCAGACCGAACAGGAAGAAGTTTTCCGGCCCCACAGCGTCGCGGATCTCGATGTTCGCGCCGTCGAGCGTGCCGATGGTGAGCGCTCCGTTCATGGAGAGCTTCATGTTGCCCGTGCCGGATGCCTCCATGCCGGCGGTCGAGATCTGCTCCGAGAGATCTGCCGCGGGGATGATCTTCTCGGCGAGCGAGACGCGGTAGTTCGGAAGGAACGCGACCTTCAGCGTGGAGCCGCGCGCCTCGTTCACGACGTCTGCGATGGAGTGAATGAGCTTGATGATGAGCTTGGCCTGGCGATACCCGGGGGCCGCCTTCGCGCCGAAGAAGAACGTGCGCGGAAGGACCTCCTCGCCGCGCTTGATGCGCATGTAGAGCGCGATGATGTGGAGCGCGTTCAGGAGCTGGCGCTTGTACTCGTGGAGGCGTTTGATCTGCACGTCGTAGAGCGATGAAGGGTCGACCTTGATGCCCAGCTCGTGCTGCACGAGCGCGGCCAGCGACTCCTTGTTCGCGAGCTTCACGGCGCGGAGACGCTCGAGGAACTCGGGATTGTTCACGTGCGGCTCGAGGTCCTTCAGGTGCTCGAGGTGGGTCGTCCACTTCGAGCCGATGCAGTCGGTGATGAGGGTGGCGAGGCGCGGATTGCACGCCAAGAGCCAGCGTCGAGGCGTGACACCGTTGGTCTTGTTGTTGAAGCGCTCGGGGTAGAGATCGTGAAAGTCGCGAAGGAGATTCTTCTGGAGAAGCTCGGAGTGGAGCTTCGCCACGCCGTTGACCGAGTGGGATCCGACGACCGCGAGGTGCGCCATCCGCACGCGCCGCTCGTCCCCCTCTTCGATGATCGAGAGACGCGCGAGCTTGTCGCTGTCGTGCGGAAAGGCATCCATGACCTGGCGCAGGAAGCGGCGGTTGATCTCGTAGATGATCTCCAGATGCCGCGGCAGCAGGCGCTGGAAGATCGAAACGGGCCAGCGCTCGAGCGCCTCGGGGAGGAGCGTGTGGTTCGTGTAGCCGAACGCCGCGACCGTCTGCTTCCACGCAGCGTTCCAGGCGATGCCTTCGTTGTCGATGAGCACGCGCATCAGCTCGGCGATGCCGATGGCCGGGTGCGTGTCGTTCAGCTGAATCGCGACCTTCTCTGCGAAGGCGTCGAACGTCGCGTGGTTCCGCTTGTAGCGGCGCACGATGTCGTGAATGGAGCACGCGACGAAGAAGTACTCCTGCCGTAGACGGAGCTCCTTGCCGGCCTCGAAGTTGTCGTTCGGGTAGAGGACCTTCGAGATGACCTCGGAGGCGTTCTTCGCCTGCACCGCGCTGACGTAGTCGCCCGAGTTGAAGAGTGAGAAGTCGAAATCCTGGCCGGCGCGCGCTGCCCACAGCCGGAGCGTGTTGACGGTGTTCGTGTGAAAGCCCGCGATGGGGGTGTCGTACGGGACGCCGTACACCTGGTCCGCCGGGAGCCACACGATGCGGAACCCGCCGTGCCCGTCGCTCACCTGCTCGGTGCGCCCGCCGAACGACACGGTCACCGTGTACTCGGGGCGCTCGATCTCCCACGGGTTGCCGAAGCGGAGCCATTCGTCGGCGCGCTCGACCTGATAGCCGTCGCGAATGACCTGCTCGAAGATGCCGAACTCGTAGCGGATGCCGTAGCCCGCGCACGGAAAGCCTAGGGTCGCGGTCGACTCCAAGATGCAGGCCGCAAGCCGACCGAGGCCTCCGTTGCCGAGCCCGGCGTCCGGCTCGAGGTCGACGAGCGCGTCGAGATCGAGCCCTAGATCCTTGAGGACGTCGCGGTAGGCTTCGTAGACGTCGAGCGCCTGCAGGTTCGAGACGAGCGCGCGCCCGAGGAGGAACTCGGCCGACAGGTAGTAGCCGCGCTTGGCGTCCTTCTCGCGGTAGGTCTCCTGTGTCTTCACCCAGCGCTGGACGAGACGGTCGCGAACCGACAGCGAGAGCGCGATGTAGCGATCGTACGCCGTCGAGCTCTGCAGGTCGCGCGAGCGCGAGAACTCCACGTGGTCGGTGAACGCGCGCCGCAGCACGACGGGGTGCATTCCCGTGCGGTCGTCTTCCACGAGAATGTTGGGGTTGCCGACGCCTGCGCGGGTGCCTGTGCCTGTCTCGGAGGTGGTCATCGAGGTGAAGCGTACCGAAACTGGGCGTGTCTTTCGATCGCCGTCGTACGGGCACCGGCGATCCTGCCATCGGGCCACCATTTCAAGCTCTTCCGGGCACGCGTGCGCAGGGGAGGACCGTCTGTGCTTTGATTCATCTCGGCTGATGTCTTCTACTCCCACCCTGCGTGCCCGAGCCCAGCTCTGGCGTGTGCAGGCGCTCCTCGCGACGCGGCGCCTCGTTCCGAGCGAGACCCAACGCCTCTTCGTGATGACTCTCGTCATCGGAGGCGCGTGCGGCCTCGCCGCGGTCGGCTTCCACTTCGCGATCGCGTTCATGGAGCACCTGCTCATCGATCGCGCGCTTGCGGCTCCGGGCCACTCGTGGATGGTGTGGTCGATCCTCTCGCCCGCATTCGGAGGCCTGCTCGGCGGGGTCCTCCTTCAGTACGTGGTTCCGGGAGCACGGGGCAGTGGAGTGCCTCAGGTCAAGGTCGCCTACGCCTCGCGGGAAGGGATCGTCCCCGCGCGAGACGCGATCGGCAAGTTCGTCCTCGGATCCATCCAGATCGGATCGGGCGGCTCGCTCGGGCGCGAGGGGCCCACCGTGCAGATTTGCGCCGGCCTCGCGAGCTTCCTCGCGCGCTTCGCCCCCATCTCTGCACAGGGGCGCCGTCGTCTTTTGCCGGTCGGGGCGGCCGCCGGAATCGCAGCCGCGTTCAACGCGCCGATCTCGGCGGTCACGTTCACCATCGAGGAGGTCGTCGGGAAGCTCGATCAGACGGTCCTCTCGGGCGTCATCGTGGCTGCGGCTCTCGCTGCCGTCATCGAGCGCAGCGTGCTCGGTGCGCACCCTATCTTCGACCTCCCGCACCAGTACGGCCTGTCGGATGCCCGCTCGCTGGTCGTCTTCGCCGCTCTGGGCGTGGCAGCGTCGGGGGTCGCGGTGGCGTTCA